>Ga0182011_10001594_pt1 | contig 19806 bp, 21 predicted proteins | sample 711E1DmetaG_FD_120481 | JGI IMG/M metagenome (GOLD analysis project Ga0182011, IMG submission 120481) | Permafrost microbial communities from Stordalen Mire, Sweden - 711E1D metaG | ecosystem: Environmental > Terrestrial > Soil > Wetlands > Permafrost | place: Sweden: Stordalen | collected... | reverse complement strand
GCTTGCCGGACTTCAGGATCCGGCAGGGCTTGTTGAATTCCAGGGCAAGCTCGATCTGTGCGTCACCGAGAAGAGAGAGGGCTGCGTCCACTTCCTCATTCGCGGCTTTCTGGAGTTCCTCCAGCCCGGCATCGCCACGGCTGTTTGAGACTTTGACAAGGATACATTTTCCTTCCTTGAAAACGAGCGTGCCGGTCAGCGACTGTGAGGAGATGTTGGCAACGCCGGAGAATTTTTCTCCGTCCAGCTCGTGCAGGAGGCTGTCAACCACCACGTTTTTTCTGATTTCGCGGAACGTGCCCCTCGGGAGTTGCATTATGTGTAGGTGTGCGATGCTGAACTATTTAATTTCTTTTTGATCGACAGAGATTGTTGTCCGCGCTCTTTGCACCCGTATTTTTCATGCAGTGATTCGCTCTCTTATTTAAAGCCGGTTTACTGCCAGCCGACCTTTTCCCGCTGTGTTTTTTGCTGCACGGAACCTTATTTGTGGCCAGAATGAAAAATAAAGACCAACATTTTAATAGAAAAAGAACGAGAAAGATACATTTATTAAGTGGTGAAAAGATGCTGAAACCATTACTAGAGGAATTTCTGAAAGTGGAAGGGGTATCAGCAGCGGTTGTTGTTGGAAGAGATGGGTTTGTTATTGAGAGTGCTGTTTCCGGCAAGGTGGATATCGAAGCTCTCGGTGCCATGGCTTCGACAGGTCTCGGGACCTCTGAGGCAATGGGTAATACTCTCGGTAAAGGTGAGCTTTCCCAGATGCTTGTCGAGCTGGAAAAAGGCCCCATCATTCTTTCACCGCTGTCTGCAGATGAACTCATAGCGCTTGTTGCTGATACAACGGCGAATGTCGGAAGGATCAGGTACGAACTCAAGAAAAATAAAGAGCGTATCGTTGCTGCGCTCTGATTTACTCTCTTTCTTTTTATGAAATTACCTGCTGGAACCGACGGGGGGACTATTACCAATCCCCAGGACGAAAAATTTTTCGACGAGCTGACGGCGTTCCATGGAGCAGTCGAGATCCGGACTCCTGCGGGAACAGGTTTTATCCTTATCGATAAAGGCAGGCTGCAGGCAGCAATGTTCCGCACGGCGACCGAATCATATCAGGGAGGAAGCGCTCTCTCCTGTATAACCATGGATTCCGATGATGAAGGAACCGTCCAGACATTCCACCTCCGGATATACAATGATGAGGAATTTGCACGGGCCCTGGAGATTTGCCGTAAGGCAGGTCTCCTCATCAAAGCGGAGGAACCTGCCCCGTCCGCTGCTGCACCCCCGGAGGCAAAGACTGCCGAAAAAGCCCGGGAAACGACCGGGGCCCCACCCGAACTTGACCAGAGTAAGTTAAAAAAGATACTCAGCCAGCCGGGCGTTATTGCAGTCTCTGCTTTTTTTGAAGGATTCCCCGTCCAGTCTCTGGGGGATGCCGACTTCGAGCATGTAGCAGCATCGGCGGAGGATTTCATGCGGGCAGGTGTCAAGATTGCCCAGGATATGAGTGCCGGTCCGCTCGAGCAGATGATCCTTGAGACTGCCGAGCACAAGTTCATCATCGCACCCTGCGGCGACCTTTTCCTGTGCGTATTCACCACTGCAGACACCCAGCTGGGACTGATACGCGTAGTTCTCAAGAGTATCCAGTCCGAAGTGTGCCGTTAAAGTACGAGATGTTCTCTGGATTCAGGAATCTGACCCGCATAAGGCCGTTTTTCAATTTACGATAATTTTTATATGATAACTGAAGTATCCGGAGAATACATATACTCTGGTGCAAATTATCTTTTACCGTAAATAGTACACAACCAGCACAGGCTATAAGCGGAGGTTATCTGACTTGAACAAAGAAGACGACGATACGCTCGACGATGTCAATTCCCTCATGAATATGATCGGGGGAAAGAAAAAGGACGCGCCCCCGCGGTCCCCGTTGGCAGAAAAAGCCCCCCCGGCGACCGGTGCCCAGGCACCTGATACCGGGGATTTCTCGGCACTGATGAAGAAACTGGGCATGGCAAACAAGCCCGAGCCCGCCCCGGCTGCGCCCCAGCCCGCTGTGGCACGACCGGCAGCGGCGGAACGCGCCCGCCCTTCAATAACCCCTCAGGATCCGCTGGACAGTCTTTTTTCTGATGCCGATGACCAGTCCGGACCGGCTCCTGAACCAGTCCCGGTTCCTGCGGAACCTCCCCGGAGATCCCAGGATACCAGCGGCAGGGATATACGCGAGACCCTCGGGAAGATGCTGGCACGCGGAGCTGCTCCGGTTGCGGAAACAGAGCCTGCACCGGTCCCGCAGAAACCGGCCCCAGCTACGTTGCGGGCTTCTCCCCGTCCCGCACCGGAAGACGAGGTTGTTGAGATAATCGACGAAGACCCCAAGGCCGCGCTCCGGAAGGGAAAGCCGGCCAAGAAAGTGGTCTATCAGGCCGCCGGGGAGACTCCCGTGGTGGCTGATGGCGACGAGAAGATCGTCAGTGTCGACCAGATCACCGACCTCTCCGGGCTCATCCTCCCCAAGGGAGCCACGTTCAAGATCGATGAGATCAATCTGCACGGGCGCATCAATGCATTCGAGGGTACCGGTACCAGCGCGCTTCCGGCAGAATTTGCCGAGATCTGGAAGAAGGAATTCTCAACAGCCGGGTTCAAGGACCTCGACATCGATGAGGAGATCATGGCCGAAAAGGCCAAAGCAAAACCCGAGGCAAAGAAATTCGGGTTTGCGTCCATTTTCAAGGCAATCCATGCCGAGCAGGAGGAATACGACCCGAAACTCCATGGCCCGCTCGTCGATCTCACCTTTGTCCCGAAACCCGGTATCGAAGAGATGGAAATGTATCCGGTCAATGAACCGTATGCCTATATCCGGATCACGTACGACCATTCAACTCATGAATACATGTACCAGGTTCTCGAACCTGTGCTCTCCGATCCGGAAAAAGACCTTTTAAAGGAAATCAAGGAACGCCTGTTCGAGACGCTGGATATCAATACCAAGGATATCTCAAAGGAAGATGCACGCCAGAAACTGCGGACTGCCTCGAACGATATCATGCTGGATTTCGGTCTCAAGCTCTCCCCCATTGAACGCGAAAAGATACACTACAACATGTTCAAGGATTTCCTGGGCGACGGGATGATCGACCCGATCATGCACGACAAGTACATCGAGGATATCTCCTGCGATGGCGTCCATACCCCCCTCTTTGCTTTCCACTCCAGCTATGAATCGATGAAAACCTCCATCGCCTACCACACCGCTGAAGAACTCGACTCGTTCGTGACCAAGCTCGCACAACGGGCCGGCAAGTACATTTCCATTGCCGAGCCTATTCTCGATGCTACCATGCAGGACGGGTCGCGTATCCAGATGACGCTTGGTCAGGAAGTGACCGCGCACGGTTCGACCTTTACCATCCGTAAATTCAAGGACGAACCGATCACGCCGACCGACCTTATCGAATGGCACACCTTCTCGCCGCTCGCAATTGCGTACATCTGGCTCTGCGTCGAGGCGGGGAAGTCCGCCATCTTCGCCGGAGGGACTGCATCGGGAAAGACCACGGCCCTCAACGCCATCTCGCTGTTCATCCCCCCCATGGCAAAGATAGTATCCCTTGAAGATACCCGAGAAGTGAAACTTCCCCACCCGAACTGGATCCCGAGCGTTACCCGGGACTCGTTCGATACGGCAGGCCGGGGGGAGATCAACATGTACGAGCTCCTGCGTGCTGCGATGCGTCAGCGTCCCGAATACATCATCGTGGGGGAGGTCCGTGGCAAGGAATGCCAGACCCTGTTTCAGGCGATGAGCACGGGCCACGTCACCTATTCCACTACGCACGCCGACTCGGTGGCCAGTGTCGTGCACCGTGTCGAGAACCCCCCCATGGACGTGCCAAGGAACATGCTCTCGGCACTGGACTTCATCCTTGTCCAGGTGCAGGCGCGTGTCGGCGGCAAGCGTATCAGGCGCAACAAGCAGATCGTCGAGATCCTGGATATTGATCCGCGGACCAATGAACTGATCACGAACGAGGTCTTCAAGTGGCGGTCGGCAACCGACGAGCACACCTACTCCGGGAAATCCTATCTCCTCGAAGAGATCATGGAGGCAAAAGGCTGGAGCGATAACCGCATGCGCGAAGAACTGAAGCGCCGGCAGGAAGTGCTGGAATGGATGAGAATCAAGAAGATCCGCCATTACAAGGACGTGGCGAAGATCCTCATCTCCTACCACCGCGATCCGGAATCCGTAATCGAGAAAGTAAGGAAGGATCTCTATGAATAGTTACGAACGGTTCTGTTTCAATCTGCTTGGCAAACGGATGAAGGGGAAACGGGAAGAGTATGCCCAGCTAAGAAACGATATCATCTCGGCCCGGTTCAAGACGCCGTTCGAAGTGTATATCTCTACTGCGTTTGTCAGTTCCATTATCGTGGGTTTCCTGGCAGCAGGGTTCATCGGTATCCTCTCGTGGGTGCTCAAGCTCCCCACGCTCGTAAAGTACAAGGGTGCTCTGCCCGGTCCCCTTGTCGGACTTGCTCCGTACAGCCTGGTAATCGGCACCATTTTTATCACAATCTTTTCCCTGCTTGTCTTCGGCGGGGTCACCTATGTGGTTTTCATCATGTACCCCGGCGTCGAAGCAGGCAACCGGCGGCGGAACATCGATGCGAGCCTGCCCTATGCAATCAACTACGTGACTTCGATGTCAACGGCAGGTATCACGCCTGCGGAAGTGTTCCGGCTTCTCGGAGACAGCCCGATCTATGGCGAAAGTTCGGTTGAAGCCCGGTATATCGCAAGGGAGATCGATATCTTCGGGCGGGACCTCATCGATGCCCTCCGGCTGGTCTCTTCAAGTACCCCGAGCAAGCGGATGAAAGAGTTCCTGCAGGGTGCCATGGCGAGCATCTCGAGCGGTGGGAACCTGACGGATTATTTCCGTACCAAGGCCGACCAGTATGCCCTTGAGAACCGCCAGACCCAGAAACTGTTCCTTGAAACCCTCGCACTTATTTCCGAGTCGTACGTGACGGCAATGGTGGCCGGTACTCTCTTTCTTATCATCCTCCAGTCAATCATGTCGGTTCTTTCGGGAGACAACAAGCCGATGTTCCTCTATGCCATCACCTATATCATGATTCCCCTCGGCAGTATCGCGTTTGTGATTATGATCAGTTCCATGACGCCGGAGTCCTGATATGGGATTCAAAGATATTTCCAACAACCTGCTCAACAAGGGCGAGCATACCAAGGAGCAGGTGAAACCATCCGAATTATCCTCGATGGAAGCCGAATTTTCCGAGATCACCACCAAACTGGAACAGGAGCGCCAGACCCGGGAAGGGTTCGGGCGGTTCATGAAGCACCCTGTCGAGGTGCTCACCGAGAAACCGGAAAATATCCTGATCGTCTGCATCCCGCTCGGCCTGCTGTTCTTTATCGGCGGGTTCATTTACATGGTGCATACGTACGGGATAACGGTCCTTTTCAAATCCACCTCGGTAGATGATTTTGCAGTGTTTGCAGCGCTTATCTGCATCGTGCCCCTCGCGATCCTGGACTTCAGGGAACAGTGGCGGGTCAGTAACCTTGAAAATGCCCTGCCCAACTTCTTCCGCGATCTTGCAGGGATGAACGATTCCGGTATGACCCTGCCCAATGCGGTGCATCTCGTGGCGACGGCTGAGTACGGGACGCTGACCCCCCATATCCGCAAGCTTGACAACGAGATGTCCTGGGGAGTTGGTTTCGTCGAAGCGCTCTACCGTTTCGGGAAGAGTCTCGGTACAAACCTTTCTGACCGGAGCGTGGACCTGATCGCCAAGGCGAGCCGGGCCGGCGGTGATGTGAGTGAAGTGCTGCGTGCGGCAGCAAAGGACACGTTCGAAGTGGTCAACCTCAAGCAGGAACGCTCCAACAACATGCTGATCTATGTGATCATCGTGCTCGTCTCCTTTGCCGTCTTCCTCTTCGTCATCGCTATCCTCGTGTCGTCGTTCCTGACCACGATGGCGACCGCAGGTGCGGCAGCAGCAAATTCCGGGGCGCAGGGCTTCATGGGGAAGATCGATATCTTCATCTATAAGCGGCTCTTCTCCCATGCGGCGATGCTGCAGGGTTTCTTCTCCGGCCTTGTTGCAGGCCAGATGGGTGAAGGGCGGTTCGTTGCCGGCCTGAAATACTCGGCTATCATGCTCCTCATCGCCTGGGTTACCTTCCGGTTCTTTATCTGAAAATCTTTTTTTTGGTTTTGTCATCTCTGATATTCGAGAATAAACATTCAATCCTGTGCGAATAAGGATTTTTTTAAAACAGTTACGATGGCCCCCCGCCTCAGGGCCCCTTCGCGGGGCGTTGAATTCCGAAGGTTTGCTGGCGCCACCCTTCTCATCGTCGAGGTTTCTTCGAACCCAGTCCGATTCCGCCGGAATGAAACGCAAGAAGAACCATCAGGTTCTTTGAGTCACGGCGGGGCAAATTACCTGTGCGTTGAAAATGATACGTTTTTGATCCGCAGCGGGAAGCGAATCGTCGCATGAGCGAAGAGACCCTGATGGATCTCTTCTCGCGTTCCTTCGTCACCCAGCGAGGATTGGGTGGAAAAGAAGCCTCAGGTATTCTTTAACTGCGCCCCGGTGGGGAATCAGTCGTCGCACCAGTGAGGACTGATTCGGGAATGTCGAAAGTCATCAGACTTTAGACAGGAGAATGCTTCAGGTTATCAGACCTGAAGCAGGAGAAGATCAAAATCTTCTCCTGACAACAGGTCTTCGACCGAACCATCAGGTTCTTTGAAGCGGTGGGTTTTATCGCAAAAATCAGGAGCTGATACCCTATCAATTTTCATATCTTAACATAATTATTGAAAGGATAACTGATTGATAAAAAAAGATTAGGAAATATTTTCCGTGCTGTAACCTTTGAGCGACAGCAGTTCCTTGACGCGGTCGCGGTGGTTACCCTGCAATTCGATCGAATTGCCCTTGACTGTGCCGCCACAGGCAAGTTTTCCTTTCATGTATTTTGAAAGATCTTCAAGATCGATATCAGTCGGATCAAGTCCTTCGATAACGGTCACTTCTTTTCCGTAGCGCCGTTTGTTCACTTTGACATTGATCCTTTGCTGTTCCTTTGCTACCTCCTCACAGATACATAGTTCCTTAGGTAGTCCACACGTCGGGCAAATCCCACCAATCATTACATGTATTTTTAAAGGTCACGTTATTTATTACTTGGCATTGCGAGAGGAAATTCCGGCGTATTTTTTAAAAAAAGAAGTGTTATGGCCCGGCCCGGGCGGATTGTGCAGGGAAAAAGAGCTGTTGTTTTTATCATCCGGATCAGAATCTATTGCAGGATATGTCGCTCTTTGTGATGGGTACGGCCTCGCATGTGGGGAAGAGTGTAACCGTTGCCGCAATCTGCCGCTGCCTGGTCCGGCGCGGGATTCCGGTTGCGCCATTCAAGTCCCAGAACATGAGCCTGAACTCCTCTGTCACGCCAGAAGGTGGCGAAATCGGTATGGCACAGGCAATGCAGGCATGTGCGGCAAAAGTGCCCCCGCACACGGACATGAACCCGGTGCTCCTCAAACCCAAGGGAGACTGTATCTCGCAGGTGGTGCTGAACGGCCGTCCTTATAAGGACGTCCCCATTGCGGACTATTACCGGGAAACCCCTTTTCTCCTGAAAAAAGCGCTGGAATCCTACCACCGTCTCGTTCTGATCTACGGGCAGGTCGTGGTAGAGGGTGCCGGTGGGGCTGCCGAGCTGAACCTCTATGACCGGGATATTGCCAATACCCTGCTCGCGAAGTCCCTGTCTGTTCCGGTCATCCTTGTCGCCGACATCGAGCGGGGCGGGGTTTTTGCACAGGTGTACGGGACCGTTACCCTTCTTCCGGAAGAAATACGGCCCCTGGTCAAAGGGATCATCATCAACAAGTTCCGCGGCGACCCGGCAATATTTGCCCCCGGAGTGACAAGGATTGAAGAACTGTGCGGGGTGCCGGTGCTGGGAGTTGTCCCGTATTTTTCCCTTCCCCTCCCCAGCGAGGACTCCCTTTCTCTGGGGGACAAACGGACGGGAGCGGGAGATGTGCGGATAGCGGTCATCCGTCTCCCCCGGATTGCCAATTTCACGGATTTCGAACTGCTCGAACAATATGCTGCCGTGGACTATGTGCGGCCCGGCGTTTCTCTTGACGGGTATGACTGCGTTATCCTACCCGGGACCAAGAATACCATTGATGATCTTCACGCCCTTAAAGAAGCGGGAACGGATCGCGAACTTATCTGCATGAGAAATGCAGGTGTGCCGGTTATCGGCATTTGTGGCGGGTACCAGATGCTGGGAACCACGCTTATCGATGCCGGGTTCGAGTCCGCTGCAGGTACCTATGACGGTCTCGGCCTGCTGGACTGTACCACGCATTTTACCAGCTATGACAAGAACACCACGCAGGTAACGAGATCGGCATGCAATATCCCCCCGATCCTGTCTGCCATGGGGACCGTCACCGGGTACGAGATCCATATGGGCACGACAGAACCCGGTACCTGCCGGGAGGCGCTGGACGGGGACGGTCTTGCAAGCGATGACGGACTGGTTTTCGGGACGTACATGCACGGGATCTTCCAGAACCCGGAGGCGGTCAATGCCCTGCTCTCGTACCTGCACGAAAAAAAAGGCCTTTCGTTCACTCCCGTTCCGGCTATGGCAGCAGATCCCTATGAAGCCCTTGCGGACCTCTTTGAAGAGCACGTGGACATGGATGCAATCGTTGCCCTGCTGAAAACAACGCCGGCTGACAACAAATAAAAACAAAAAAACGAAAAAAAATCAGCTGATAATACTGGTAATGCTGTGGAACCCTTCACCCTGACGGTCGGCACATTTCACGGCATCCGCCTTCGTGAAGTCCACCCGTTCAGTCACCCGGCATTTCGTGCAATAAGCAAGGGAGGGGGATTTTACAAATTTCCCGCCAACCCGGAATTCCCGGCAGTGGATGCAGAATCCGCAGTTTTCGGTCGGTTCCAATTTATCCGGAAGACACTGTACCGTGCCTTTGGTTACCGGCAGAATTCGATAGTCGTCATCAGTCATCCCGGTTCCCCGTACCTGTTGTGCTGAGATTGTGTTTCACCCGCGACCATATAAAACCGGAGAACCGGGATGCCCAGGAACCCCCGGGTTCTTCCCGGTCCGGTGCTTTGCACCGGCCCCGGATTCATCAGCACTAGCATTAAAACATCCCGGCACGAAAACTGTTGCATGAAGGTGTGCATTATGTGCGGCGGGGAGGGCACCCGTCTCCGCCCCCTGACATTCGAGCGGCCCAAACCCTGTATCCCGATTGTCAACCGTCCGTCCATCCAGCACCTTGTCTCACACCTCTCGAACATGGGTTTCCGGGAAGTGGTGCTCACGCTCGGGTACATGGGTGCTTCGATCGAGGAAGCGCTCGGCGACGGGTCTCTCTTCGGTGTTGAGATAACCTACGTGCACGAGAAGACCAAGCTCGGGACCGCCGGCAGTGTGAAAAATGCCCAGAAACATCTCGACGGGCATGATTTCCTTGTCGTAGGCGGCGACCATGTCACTGATTTGAACGTCCTTGAATTTTACCGGACACACCAGAAAGAAAAAGCTGCGACCACGATCGGGCTGCTCTCAATAGACGACCCGGGCGAATATGGTATTGCCGAGATCGATGTCAGCTACGAGATCAAACGCTTCAAGGAAAAACCTGCGCCCGGGGAGATCTTCTCGAACCTTGCCAGTACCGGTATGTATGTCTGTAATCCCGAGATCTTTGACCATATCCCTCCGGGTACAAAATATGATTTCGCCCGCGACCTTTTCCCGTCCCTCATGGAGAACGGGTATAAAATCAAGGGCTGGCTGGCACGGGGCAACTGGACCGATGTCGGGAGCCCGCACTCCCTCCGCCAGGCCGAACGCTGGAAACTGCAGGACATTGCATTTACCGATATCATCGGGAACCTCTCCAGCCACGGTGCCCAGGTGAAGGGCCCTGTGCAGCTCGGGGATTCGATCACTCTTGGTAAGAACACCAAGGTGATAGGCCCGGTAGCCATCGGGCCGGGAACTACTATCGGCGATAACGTCCTGATCGGGCCGTACACGAGCATCGGGGACAAGTGCATCATCAGGAATAATGTGAAGGTCTTCTCCTCCTCGCTCTATAACCGAGTTATCATCGGTGCCAACAGCACGATCTCGGGCAGTATCATGGATAATGACACCCACATCGGCGAGCAGTGCAGTATCGAGAATGATACCGTAATCGGTCCCCGTGTCGTCCTGCGGGACCGGGTGGTTATCCACTCCAAGACCCGGCTCTGGCCTGAGGTGGTCATCCCGGACGGGACCATAGTCAAGGAGCATGTGCTGAACGAGAAGTTTGACCTGCGATACGATGGGTCGTGAGGTTTTTATAACCTGTTACTGGCCATGTGTTTATTATAGAGATGAGGGGTTGTGAAGGAAAAGAATTAAGATCGAGGTTCTAAATAGCTAGGATGATTTATGGAGATAAACCGTCATTTCTTTTGTGTAATATCATGTTTGTTCATTATTCTTTTATCTGGCGGACGTTTGGGTACATGTAATCCCGGCACCGTATCTTTACAGAATGTACCGCTTTTAATCTTGGATGTCCTGTGACTTCATCTGCTCCTAATCCAGTAAATCTAACGGATGCAATTAACAGATCCCCTCCCTGAATTTTGGGAGGCATCAATTTATTAAAAGGTATAATGATGGGGGCTGATGCCCCCATACCCCCATAAGGATAGTTGCCACCGCCCCGAAGGGCGCCCCGCGGCGGCCCCTCAACTGCTAATTTTCCCGGAGCAGAAATTGCCCCGCCGTGCCTCGGAGAGGCCCTGAGGCGGGGAGTCCTCGTATAAATCGGATAAAACGTTTTTCAAAAAAGAGATATTAATCCTGTCTGACTAATGGGCGGGATCTCAAACCTGTGAACGGTGAAGCACGACACTAGTCACACTTCAGCAACGAGATGGCCACAAGGCCTTCGAGTGGAAACAAGGGGTATCAATCTCGTTTGACGAACGAACAGGACATCAGTCCTGTGAGTGGGGAAACGGGACGCTAGTCCCGTTTCACCAGGCGGTGCGTTATCGCCACCAGCGGGTGACGGGCGTAATCAAGGACCTGGATATCGTCAAGGGTCTTGAGGTTCATTGCATGGGCCGTCCGTTCCATCCCGAGCTCGATATCTTCCTTTATCCCTATGATATAGGCGTCAAGAGCTGTAATGCCGAGCCTTTTTGCAGCAACTGCCCGGTGGTGGCCGTCGACAAGGATCGTCCGCCCGGGCCGCTTGACTACAATGATGGGCTCAGCAAGTCCTTTCCGGATCTCGTAGATCCGTCCCTCGAGTTCGTCCTCATAAATCTTGGACTGGGTGGGGAGCAGGTCCCTGACCGGAACAGTACCCCGGTCAAGGGTCGGATCCACATTGTAGAGCTTCTTTAAAGTCGAAATGAAATTGAAGACTTTTTCCGGCGAAACATGCTCGATCTGGGATCGGATCACATCCGAGTTCGAGATAATCCCGAGCAGGTGGTTTTTTTCGTCAACAACCGGTAGTTTCTGGATGCCGCTCCGGAATATCACCCGGGCAGCGTCATTGATATCCATTTCCGGGTCCGCCACGATCAGGTTCTTGGACATTACCTGTTCGACCGGCGTTGTAGGCTGCACGAACAGCAGGTCGCGGGCAGAGATATACCCCACGACGCCGCTTTTATCGACAACCGGGAACCCGTCGTGGTGTGTCTTGTGTATCTTATCGATGACGTCTTTTGCCGTACCGGCAATATCGACGCTGACGACATCATAGGTCATATAATCCTTGACCTTTTTCTTGTCCATCAGTACAACTTGCGTCCACGTTTACTTTAAGACATCGGTAAAAAGGGCGGAAATTTCTGGTTTATCCGATGGCGGAATGCGATTTCTGTGGCAAGGTTCCATTTTTTAAACAGCACCCCGGGCCGGAAATTACGCAGTAGGGGAAGACCCGCTACCTTCCCGGCATTTAGGAAGCGGAATAGTTTATGACGCTTGGGTTACGAACTAATAAGGAGGAACTGAAAAAATGAGCGATAAGAAGCAGAAGGAAGCAATGGCCAAAAAGGTAAAACAGGTCCTCGTTGTCGGCGCCTGTGTATTTTTCGTTATCCTCATGATATTATCCGGTATGAGCTCCCACTGGCTCTCGGTCTTCACGGTAATAAAACCCGGTGATACCGTTGTCGTTGATTATACCCTGTATGATATCAACGGGAAACCTGTCCTGACCACCAACCAGCAGACCTACACCACGGCAGCAGCGAAAGGCTTGGACATGCTCTACTCAAAGCAGCTCTCGCTGACCGCCGGCCAGAACCTGACGAAATCCATCTACCCGGTCTCGATCTATACGAGCGATTCCGGGTGGACGAAGGAGTTTGCCCTGTTCTCCACGGAATACGAGGCGATAAGCCAGGCAACGCTCGGCATGAGGGCCGGTGACCAGGAACGAATCCAGCTCCCCAACAGCTCCATGGCCCAGGACTGGTCTGCCACAACACTCACGCACAATGGTGTGGATATAAATACTCTCAACGTCGGGGATGTTCTCGCCATGGGCGTTTCGGATAACCCCGAAGCAATGGCCACGAATTCGACAGTCACCTATACCCGTGTAGGGCAGGTTACCAGCAAGACCAACGATAGTGTGACGATTGATTTCGGCTATCCTGCTGTGGATATCAGTATCGTGTCCATCAACGCGAACAGCTGACGGGGTAACCCATACTTTTTTAAAACGCGCCTGCCGATTCACATCCATGGCAGTGCGTATTATCTGTTTTTACCAGCCGGGATGCATGGGCTGCATGGAACAGGAGCCCATCAACCGGGAAGCAGAGAAGGTTCTCAGTCTCACGATAGAAGAGATAGATGCTGTGGAAAACCCGCAGTATGTCAAAGATTATAATCTGAAGGTTACCCCGACGATAATCCTTATACAGGACGGCATTGTCCGCGAGCGGTTCGAGGGGGTAGTCCACCAGGAACAGCTGCTGGAAACGTTCAGGAAATATTTATAACCGGTAACCGTAGATCCGCTTGACGCGGTGGGCGACCGTCTTCCATCCCTCTTTCCGCATGAGCGGGCCGTCGCGGAGTTTCAGGTGCGAGATTTTGAACCTTTTTCCGGAGACGGTGTTCATCTCCCCGACCACGAACGGATGTTCGCCATCGCATTCCATGTACACGGGGATGGTCTTCCTGCCGTCATGGATAGAGATCTTGACAACGACCTGCTCGATAGCCCGGGTCCAGAGGGTGGTGATTTCAGGTGCTTTTGCCCGGTTCACCCGCTTCTCGCCACACTCGATGGCCGTGATCTCCACACCGAATGCATCGTCGCCGCATTCAGCGACCATATGGTCTTCCACACTGACTTCGTCCTCTTCGGCAAGCTCGATACTGCAGACCCGCGATGTACCTTCGCGGGATACGATCGCTTTGATCATGAGGGTCTGCGGTTCGCGATCTTTTTTGATCCGCTGGTGGTGGCCACAGGTCGTGCACCGGACGAGCAGGTCGCGGGACTCGGCGACTACTTCGTGCTCGGTCTCGTCTTTGCATTCGGGGCAGATGGCGGTGATAAACATTGAATATGAATGGCAACCCTCACATGATAAAGTATGGAGGCGCAGGAGATCATCCGGTGCCGGGGACACCCGGTTGTCCTCGGGAACCACCCGACAACATTTGAAGTAACGTGCGAGGACCAGCTTACAGAAAACGGCAATTGTATCATCGGGATTGCAGCGGACAAGGGCTGTGCAGGGCTTTCACCGGGATTTAAAGCCGTTCTTGCGCACGATGACGCAGTCCTCGTTACCCGGCTTGCGTGCGGAAGGACCGTGGTGGAAGTCCGGTCATCCGGTTCTTCACGGTTCACGCTGGACCATCCGGCTGACATGGTCTGGCGCAAAAGCCCGTTCGTCTGTAGCCGCACGATCGGGATCCTGTCCGATCGGGTGGCCCTGACCCTCCCGCGGGAACTTATTGCGGAACTGGCACGGGGAAAAGAGATGGTCGTTACCCTGACCGCTACGCGTCCCGGCTGAGGGTCGTGATCTTCAGTTCGGCGTCGGCAAGCAGCGTCTCGCATTGTTTTATCAGCGCGGCGCCCTGCTCGTAGAGCCGCATGCTCTCGTCAAGGCTTGTGTTCCCGTCATCGATCTTTTCAATGATTCGTTTCAGTTGTTCGATCTTTGCTTCATAGGTTTCCGTCATGGTTTACACGCTCCACGGTTACAACGCTATTGCCATCGTAAAACCGGAGTTTCAGCCGGTCTTCCTGTTTAAGGCCGGAAGTGCCCCGCACGACCCGGCCGTCCTTTTCCGCAACACAGTACCCCCGGGCGAGCACGGCGCGTGGGCTCCTGCCGGCGAGGGCCGCCTTCATCTCTGCAAGAAGGAGACGTTCCCGTTCAGTCCGGGTACCGCAGGCCCGTTCCAGCCGCTCTGCGAGGTCGGCGGCATATTGCCGCCGTTCTTCGATCTTCCGGACAAACTTCTGCGGGCGGATCCGGTCCCGGAGCCCCTGGATATCATCCCGTGCCCATGCCACCCTTCCCTGCAATGCCGAGCCGAGCCGGATCTTCTGTTCCTGCAGCCGGAGGAGAAGGTCAGTCCGGTCAGGAACCACCAGTTCTGCGGCAGCTGACGGTGTGGGAGCCCGCACGTCCGCAGCGAGGTCGGCAAGGGTCACGTCAACCTCGTGGCCGATGGCGCTGACCACCGGTATCGGGCAGGCAGCGATCGCTTTGACAACATCGGGGTGGTTGAAGGGAAAGAGATCCTCGAAGCTCCCGCCACCGCGGGCAACGATGACCACGTCAACGAGACCAGCCAGTCTCCGGATGGCGACAGCAATCTCCCGGTGCGCATCCTCGCCCTGGACAGAAGTCGGTGAGATGACGATCTCGACCGGGTACCGCCGCTCCACAACGTTCCGTATGTCATGGATGACCGCGCCGGTCTCTGACGTGACCACCCCGATCCGTGCCGGGAACGCGGGCAGTTCCCGCTTGCGGTCAGCAGCGAACAGGCCCAGTGCAGCGAGTTCCTTCTTCCACTGCTCGACCAGCAGGTACTTCTCACCGATGCCGGCTTTCTCCATCTTCTTAACCTGCAGCTGGTATGCCCCGTGGGGTGCGTACAGGGTCACCGAACCGGAAGCAATTACCTCCATGCCTTCTTCCGGCGTAAACGCGAGCCGGTCCGCATCCGACCGCCACATCACGCACTTGACGACCGCCGCGGTGCTGCCCCCGCCTTTTTCCGAGAGTGAGAAATAGCGGTGGCCCCGGCCATGGTGCTTGTAGTTGGTCACCTCGCCCCGGACGCGGATACCCTGCAGCCGGATGTCATCCAGGAGTTCCCCGATAATTGCCGAGAGCTCGGAGACCAGGAGCGGGGCCGGCGTGACGGCCGGTGGTTCTTCCGGGGTACTGAACCAGTCCATCAACAACTATTAGGATAAAACCGCATATCAAATAGTACTGTTATGGTCTCCTTCGCCGTATCCAGCATGTTCTTCCACGAGTACACCACCCCCGAGATCTTTTCGTTTGTATCCCGGGCTGGCCTTGACGGCCTCGAGTACTGGCTCGAGACCCCCCACTTCTGGCTCCGCGGCCTTCCCACCGGAGAAGTGCTTGCCTGTCGGGAGAGTCATCCTGAACTATCAACGTTAACGGTACATGCACCGATCCTCGATCTGAACCCCTGCTCGATCAACCCGGAGGTGGCCGAAGTCTCGATACGCTCTGCCGTCCGCTCGGTAGCAATTGCCGGGCAGCTGGGGGCTCGTATACTCACGCTCCACCCGGGCCGGCGCACGGCAAAACGCCCGCCGGGTGCTGCGGATGCTGCACGGTTTGAGCACTATCTTTCTGCACTCCGCGAGGTGGCGACCCGCAATTCCCTGAAGATCTGCATGGAGAACATGGAACCGGCCGTCAATACGTTTCTCTGCACACCGGAACGCGTCCGGCAGCTCCTGGATGATGAACCATGGCTCTTCTTTACCCTCGATACTTCCCATGCGCTGGCTAAATCCGATGAAGAGCCGCTCCGGTATATCGAGATCTGCCACGACCGGCTGGCAAACGTGCACCTCAGCCGTATAGAGGGAAAGACCCTGCACCTGCCGCTCGACCGGAGCCCGCTCATGGCAACAGTCATGCACGCCCTGAACGACGCCGGGTATACCGGGCCCCTGACACTCGAGATCGATGACCTGAATTTTCCTCATCCACTGACGGCTGAAGAGAAGATTGCGATCCTTGCCCGCGATCGGTCATTCATGCACGAATGTATGGGTTAAGCGCTGGTTTTATGTGATCCGTTCCCGAATATACTGGTATACTTTCAGTCGAATGAATGTGCGTGCACCCGCACGATGTGAAACACAATGATAGAAAACGCTCTTGAAATCTTTCTTTTCCTCCTCTGCATCCTCTGTTCTGCATTTTTCTCCAGTTCAGAAGTCGCCCTCATCTCAATAACGCGGGCAAAGGCAAGGACGCTTGTCAACGAGGGCAGACCCGGGTCTGCTGCAGTCGCCTCCCTCAAGGAGTCACCGGAACACCTCCTGATAACGATCCTCATCGGCAATACCATTGTCAATATTGCCGCAGCCTCCATTGCAACCGCCATCGCAATCCAGATGTTCGGAGACCTCGGGGTGGGGATTGCAACCGGGTTTGTCGTGATTGTACTCCTTGTCTTCGGGGAGATCGGCCCTAAGATCTATGCGGCCCGGGCTACCGAGGGGTTCGCCCTTACTATAGCCCCGGTTATCCTCCTCCTCTCAAGACTCTGTACGCCGGTGATCTGGCTCGTGGAACGGGTGAGCCCGACGCTGGGTATCGGCAAGGATACTGCTGAACCGGCGGTGACCGAAGACGAGATCAAGGAATGGATCGATGTGGGCAAGGAGGACGGGACCATAGAACAGGACGAGCAGGACATGCTCTACTCGGTGCTGGAGTTTGGCGATACCACGGCCCGGGAGATCATGACCCCCCGCGTCAATGTGATCCTGATGGAAGATATCATCTCGTTCGAGGATGCGATCCGGATCTTCAACGAGACCGGCTTTTCCCGCATACCGGTCTACCACGACCAGATCGACAACATCACCGGCATCCTGAACGTCAAGGATGTCTTCTCTGCCATGGTCTCACGCCGGAAGGACTCCACGATCCGGGAGATCATGTACGACCCCATGTTTGTTCCCGAGACCAAGAAGATCGACGACCTGTTAAAGGAACTCCAGGTCCACCGGGTGCAGATGGCGATCGCAATCGACGAGTACAGCAGTTTTGTCGGGATCGTCACGGTCGAGGACATTCTTGAAGAGCTGGTCGGGGACATCCTCGATGAGTTCGATAAGGAAGAGCCCGGCGTGCAGGAGCTTGCCCCGGGAGTCCATGTGGTCGACGCCCAGACATGGGTGGAAGAGATCAACGAGACCATGGACCTTGCCCTGCCCACCGATGAGTCCTACGAGACCATTGGCGGGCTCGTTATCGACCGGCTCGGGCACCTCCCGCAGCACCCGGGCGAAAAGGTGGAGATCGACAACGGGCGGGTGACGCTTGTCGTCATGCAGATGCATGGCCGGCGCATCGTCAAGGTGAAGATCGTCAACCACGCTGCCCATGGGAACGGCCGGAAGCCGGCTGACGACCGCGCAGCGCTGGAGAAAAAATGACAAAACGCATTGCCGTGCTCGCATCGGGACGCGGATCAAACTTCCAGGCGGTTATCGAGGCCATTGCAGCCGGCCGGATCCCGGCAGCATGTGTTGCCCTAATCACCGACAACCCGGAGGCTTATGCCATTGAACGGGCCCGGAAAGCAGATGTTCCGGTTATCATTCTCGATTATGCGTCCTTTCCCTCTAAAGCAAAGTATGAACATGATCTCCTCGCCACCATGCGGAAGCAGAAGGCCGACCTCTTCGTGCTCGCCGGGTACATGCGCATCCTCGGCCCTGCTATCGTGCGGGCATTCCCGGAAAAGATCGTTAATATCCACCCTGCACTGCTCCCGAGTTTCACCGGCCTCCATGCCCAGCGGCAGGCCGTTGCCTACGGGGTGAAGGTGGCCGGGTGCACGGTCCATTTCGTGGACGAGAACCTTGACTGTGGCCCTATCATCCTCCAGAATTGCGTGCCCGTTCTGAAGGGCGATGACGAGGACTCACTTGCCGAACGGATCCTCATCGAGGAGCATACGTGTTACCCGGAAGCGATCCGCCTCTTCTGCGAGGACCGGCTGGAAATTACCGGCAGGAACGTACGGATCCGCTAACAATCCGTGTCAGATACTGCGTTTTGAGATATATCATCACCGCGACTTTTTTACATGAGGCACCCATAGTATGCACAACCGGAAGCCGGCGGGTCCATCATGAAGGAGCGTTCGAAGAATCCTGCAACAAAGATGGTGGCAAAGGAACGGATCAGCGTGCTGTTTTCCCAGGCACACAATGCATTCCATGGGCACCCTGACCGGAGCAACCGTTATGTGGCGCTCGCCCGCCGGATTGCCATGCGCCAGCGGGTGCGTATCGACCGTGAATTCCGCCGCCAGTACTGCCACCACTGCTATGCATTCCTTGTGCCGGGGCAGAACATGCGGGTGCGGGTGCACCGCGGCAATGTTGTCGTGACCTGCGGGATATGCAACAAAAAGATGAGATACCGGGTAGTGAAACCACATGTCCGACCAGACTGACCGATCAATGCAGGACCTCAAGCCGACCGTCTGGATTGGCAAGCAGGGCTGCACAGAGACCATGATTGAAGAGATCGTGGCACAACTCAGGAAGCGAACGATGATCAAGGTGAAATGGCTGCAGAATACCGAAGCCGACCCTGAGGATATCGCCTTCAGGGCAAAGGCAAAACTGGTAGAAGTCCGGGGCAGGACGATGGTGCTTGTCGGGAAAGGGAAAGTGGCACCGCCTACACCCGGGAAGAAACCGCCGATTAAACCAGCTAAGACGGTCCGGGAAACCGGGAAGATGAAACGGGCGGGGAAGTGATTCTTTTCTGACTATTTGATGGGGCTGATGCCCCCATACCCCCGTTATGATGCCTGCCGCCGCAGTCCAAAATTTTCTTACGAAAATCTTCTCCACAGCCTTCGGCTGTCCCCTACGGGGTGCCCCGCGGCGGCCTGATTACCGGTTTTCTCTCCTTGACAGTAATTTTCCCCGCCGTGCCTCACCCCGTCGGGGTTCAGCAAGTTGAAGAACCTGATGGTTCTTCTCCCGCCTCATTCTTGGGGAATTCGACGCCCCGGGGAACCCTCGCAATAAAAGTCATGAAATAAGCCGTGGATATCGCTGAGTTCATCCAAACCGAATCAGGGAATTTATTTGTTCTCCTCACCGTCGAATTATCCGCCTGTGGAAATATATAAGAACCCACCTCACCAATAAGATAAGACTGTTATTTCATTATCAACAGTGAGGTAGTAGATGACAACAGTATACGATGTCCCCGCTGACCACATCATCAGAAGGGCCGCCGAGGAGCTCAAGAAACGGAAGGAGATCGCTCCTCCGGAATGGGCTGCCTTTGCGAAAACGGGCGTGCACAAAGAGATGCCTCCCGAAGACCCCGACTGGTGGTTCATACGGGCAGCAG
>Ga0182011_10001593_pt1 | contig 19810 bp, 12 predicted proteins | sample 711E1DmetaG_FD_120481 | JGI IMG/M metagenome (GOLD analysis project Ga0182011, IMG submission 120481) | Permafrost microbial communities from Stordalen Mire, Sweden - 711E1D metaG | ecosystem: Environmental > Terrestrial > Soil > Wetlands > Permafrost | place: Sweden: Stordalen | collected... | reverse complement strand
GCGGGAATGACAGGTCGGAATACAGCCCCTAAATCCAGCGCTGTCACCCCCGCGGAAGCGGGGGTCCAGCCTGGCCAATGCCAGACACGAGTTTTCACACAGACTCTGAAGCCCCGCCCTTCCCATTCCCAATGAGCCATAGCTCGTCCATCTGTGGCAACGCCCCCTTAGAAGTTTTCCTCGTGCGCCGGGCAGATAGGCCGGTAATCGCAGAACCTACACACAAAACCGGGGGCCGCGGGGAAATGGTTCTGGCGGATCCGGTCAGCCACCGTCAGGATTTCAGTCTTGACGACTTTAAGGTCCTGTTCGGTCCTGACGGTGTGGACAGGCTCATTGTTGGTGAGGCAATAGAAGGTCAAGCGCAACGGTCTCAGTTTCATCTGCTCCTGCGCGGCCAGGGCGTAAACGGCGAGCTGCAAGCTCTTGTCGGCATCCTTCTGCGAGCGGGGCTTGCCGGTCTTGTAGTCAATCAGTTCGACCGCGCGGTCGTCCCCTTGAACCAGGGGATTAATCTGGTCGATGCGGCCTTCCAACAGTACTTCGCCCAGGTCCAGTGAGAAGGAGCTTTCCATACTCAGGGGAAGCGTTTCACTGCTTTCCTGCTTTTCCACGAAGGCGCGCAATTGTTCCAGCCCGGCTTGTTTGTAGGCTTGCTCCTGGTATTGGTCCTCGAACCCGCTATTCCTCCACGACAACTCGTAAAACTCCTTTACAGCCTCGAAGCTGGCTTCTCCCTTGGCCCGCAACTCGAAATAGCGCCTTACCGACCGGTGCATGATGTTCCCAAAGGTGAGGGCCGCCTGTGGCCCCGTAGGGATTTTGAGGTAATGGCCGAACTTGAACTTCAGCGGGCAGTCCTCGTAATCCTCGATCGACGAAGCGCTCAGGCACAGTTTTTCCCCCGGATTGATTTCCGGTTCGCGCCCGGCCCATTCCGCAATCGGAGGATGGACTCCGGCCGGCTCGGCCATCCCCCCGAACAGTTCCTGCTGAGTAGCCCCAGTGTCATTCCGAGCGGAGCGAGGAATCACGCCCTTGTCTGCGGAGGAAGGAATCAGAGCGAGATTCCTCGCTACGTTCGGAATGACATGGACTTGGCCATGTGAAATAGCCGCTGCGGTCTGGACGCGTTCGATGTCCCGAGCCTCGACCACGCGGTCGGCGAGCAAGTCATCGATGAGTTTTGACGGCTTCTTCCCGGGCGCAGCCACGCTGGAAACATAAAGCCGGTCCCGGGCGCGCGTGAGGGCCACAAAGAACAGCCGGCGTTCCTCTTGCACGTGAATATTCTTCGGCGGCAAAGGCCCTTTGCGAAGTTCGTCAGGGAACTCAATGACGGCCCTGCGCTCCATGGAGGGAAAGCGGCGTGAGGCCACGCTGAGTACGAAGACGACTGGAAACTCCAACCCCTTGGCGGCGTGGACGGTCATCAACTGGACCGCATCGACACGGTCTTCGGGGAGGGGCGCTTCAATCTTTCCTCCCGCCTCGAGGTAATGCTCGAAGTAGTCGGAAAATTCCTTCAGATTCTTTGTGGGTCTCTTTCCCTCGCGTTCCTCGTCCCACGCAGGCCCGGCCAGCGCCGGGAATTTCGAGATTTTCTCCTCCCACTCCCGGAGGAATTCCTGGAAAGCATTCACGTACCCCAGATCACGCTCGTCAAGAATCGAATGTAGTTGGAGGCGCTCGCGGAGCAGCTTGAATAGCGTCGTCACTGTCCCATTTTGCGCCGCCCAGCGTAAGTCGTGGAGGAGCTGCTTCAACGCCGCCCAGTTGGTGGTCTGGAGGGGGCTAGGTTTCGAGCCCACTTCCCAGGAAGTGAGGACATCATAAAGCGAGCGCCGCTGTTTTTGCGCTTCCACGCGGACTTCCAGCGCAACTTCTTCCGGAAAGTTCCAGCGCGGGGCCAGGAGCACCCGCGTCAGGCTGATGTTGTCGTGGGGTGAAAGGAGCAATTTAAGGTAGGCGAGGAGGTCGCGAATAATCACCGTGGAAAGAATCGAAAGGCCACGAATCGCGAACGGTATACCCCGGCGTTGAAGCTCCTCCACCAGCCGGTCACGGTAGTTATGCGCCCGGTAGAGCACGGCAATGTCGCGATATGAACGGCCCTTGGCCACCAGCCGAGGTATCTCATCGGCAACCCAATTCGCCTCACTCACATAGTCCTGGCTGCCTGGCAGATAAACCGGGCAGCCTTCTTCCCGCTCGGGCTGCAGCTCGGGCTTGCCTGAATATCGGTCTTCATTCTTCTTGATGACGACATCCGCGACGCGCAGCACGCGCCGGGTGGAGCGGTAATTGCGATTCAAAAAGATGGTCTGATGTCCCGGGAATACTTGCCCAAACATGTCGAAGGCGCCGTGCGAGGCGCCCCGGAAGCGGTAGATGGCCTGGTCGTCGTCACCGACGGCGGTTATGTTGAAGGGTGGAGGCACCAGCCGCTTGAGCAGCTCCACCTGGGCGTAGTTGGTGTCCTGAAACTCATCAACCAGGACAAAACGGAACTGCGCGCGGTAACGCTGGCGGATTTCCGCCTCGCGGTCGAACAGGCGCACAGCCTCCGGAATCAGGCTGCCAAGACTGGAACTACCCGCCCGTTCGATCAGCCGTCGGCTGTGGCGGAAGACCCGGGATAACTCCTTTTTCTTTTGAATCTCCTCTTCTTCAAGGGCTCGTTCCTCGGCATCCAGCTTGCCGGCATTCTCCAGAAAATTTCTTTCAGCTTCATTTGCATATCTCTCGAAGTCGTCCGGCGTGATGAGCTCGTCCTGGCAACGAGAAAAGAAGTCATTAAGAGCGTGCAGGAAGGCCCCCGGTTCAGCCAACTTTTGGTAGAACTTGAGCTGGAGCTGCTCCATGCGCTGCCTGAGGAAGATCCACACGTCTTCCTTATCCAGCAACATGCGCTCGCCGCCACGCTCGTCAAGTAATCCCTCGGTCTCGGGTGGTGTAGCGCCGCCCTTTAGGGCGGAAGCTGCCGGTCCCGCCGTACCCGGGACCGGCGCTACGTGCGTTGCCCCCTGGTTGCAAACGACTTCGTAAGCGAAGGCGTGAAAAGTGGAAAGGTGCGGGAAGGTAGCTAGGTCAGGCAGGGCCTGGCGGACACGGGACTTCATCTCTCCGGCAGCCTTCTCCGTGAAGGTTAGGGCCAGAATGTTCTGCGGTTGAAGCCCAGGCTCGTGCTCGAGCAAATGAACAATGCGTTGCGTAATGACGCGGGTCTTGCCGCTTCCAGGGCCGGCAATGATGAGCAGCGGTCCATCGCTGTGTTCAACCGCCCGGAGCTGTTCGGGGTTGAGCTTCAACATGAAAGTCGGCCCTATGTATTCCAGATTCTCAATCCTGCCTGAGAAGTCACCCATCGACGGCCGAAGAGCAAAAATGGACTGACTGGAAGAGCCATTCTAGCATTCGCTCCTGCGCTGTCCCCATGTTTTCTCAGCGGGCTTCCATTCGGGCCGCTGGGGAGTTAGGATTCAGGATTCAGGAAAAACACCCGCGCCCTCCCCTGAATCCCGAATCCTGTATTTGAATCCTCTGTAATGGTTGACCTTCTAACCGCGACTCGGTTATCTTGAGCTGTCGGTGCAGCCCGTCGTTCGAGCACCCATGCGAAGCCCCTGCTTCGCCAATTTCTCGGCGGAGCAAGGCCGTGGGCCAGAGAGGGGTCTTGGCTTCTTTAAGTTGCCCGAGGCCCGTGGGGCTCGAAGAAATTGTCTGACCAACACCATGCCGCTTTCAATGCTAAAACGATTAATGGCTGGCGGCGTTGGTAACCAAACCGACGCATTGGCCGTCCATAATAGGGCAGCACTTATGATATGGATGGGTGTATCGACGCGCGGTCCAAATCCAATGGCAGGCAGGACATCGATATAAAACTATCAAGCAGCCTCCAAGCCCAAATAGCTGAGCGGTTTGCGCAAGGAGCAGGAGCTCATCCGAGAATGGAAGAGGTCGGTCACAAAGGGCCCTCAGACTGCCCAGGGGACCATTGCTTACCTTGAGTTATAGCCGAAGCAACTCCGCCTACTTTCCACAAGTGTGGCAGCCGTCTTTTTGCGGCGGTTTGACTATTGAATAAGGACAGACACATGAGCACGCCCACTACAATAGAAAGTAATGAAGTCCAAGATCGACCGAGCATTTCCCCAGGACTCCCGGGGAAGGAGCCGAAGCACCGCTGGTGGGTTTGGCTGCTGGCGCTCGCGGTCTTGGGCTACGGCGGGTACCGCGTGCGGAAGGGGATGGTGGCTCCGCAAGCGGCGACCGCCGCACAGGGGGCGACTCTCAGGTCACCAACCGTACCCGTGGTCGCGGCGAAAACTCGAAAGGGCGATATCGGCGTGTATTACACGGGCCTGGGCGCGGTGACCCCGATTTACACGGTAACCATCAAGAGTCAAATCTCCGGATACCTGATGCAGGTGCTATATAAGGAAGGCCAGATCGTTAATAAGGGCGATCGGCTGGCGGAAATTGATCCACGGCCATATCAAGTCATGCTCGAGCAAGCCCAAGCGGGGTTTGCCAGGGATCAAGCCAACCTGGAGAACGCGAAGGTTGATTTGAAGCGCTACCAAGTCCTGACCCCCCTGAAGGCCGTTCCGGAACAGCAACTGGCGACGCAAGAAGCCATGGTCAAGCAGGACGAAGGAATCGTACAAACGGATCAAGCGCAAATTGACAACGCCAAACTTGATCTTGTCTATTGCCATATCACGGCCCCGATTACTGGCCGCGTGGGCCTTCGGCTCGTCGATCCGGGAAATTACGTCACGGCGAACGACGCTACCGGATTAGTGGTTATCACCCAGATCCAACCCATCAGCGTGATTTTCACCCTTCCTGAGGACCAGCTTCCCGCGATCCTCACCAAGATGCGTGCGGGGGCGCAGCTAAAGGTGGAAGCCGACGACCGGCAGGGGACCAAGATCGCCCAAGGGTGGTTGGCAACGTTGGATAATCAGATCGACCCGACCACCGGCACCGTCAAATTGCGCGCGAACTTCGACAACCAGAATGGGAGCTTGTTTCCCAACCAGTTTGTCAACGTGCGGTTATTGGTGGAAGAAAAGCAGGGCGTAACCCTGATCCCTACGGCCGCTGTACAGCGCAACACGCAAACAACTTATGTGTTTCTAGTGAAGCCAGATTCAACGGTGACCGTGCGCACGATGACGATAGGCACGACGGAGGGAGATGACGCCGAAATCACCTCGGGTCTGTCCCCTGGCGATGTCGTTGTCATGACCGGAGTCGACAAACTCCAAGAAGGAAGTAAGGTGAGGATGCAGATGTACGGCGAAAAGGCCCAGAAGGGAAGCTAAATGAACCCCTCACGGACATTCATTCTCCGGCCGATAGCTACATCCCTGCTGATGGTGGCCATCCTGCTGGTGGGCGCGGTTGCCTACAAGGAGTTACCGGTTTCGGCGTTGCCGGAGGTGGATTATCCCACCATTCAAGTGATTACATTTTATCCCGGCGCAAGCCCGGACGTGATGGCGTCTTCGGTGACCGCCCCGCTGGAGCGGCAGTTCGGCCAAGTCCCCGGACTCCAGCAGATGACCTCCACCAGTTCCGACGGTTGCTCGGTCATCACCTTGCAGTTCAACCTCATCCTTAACATCGACGTTGCCGAGCAGGAAGTGCAGCAGTCAATCAATGCTGCCGGAACCTACCTTCCCCCCGACCTTCCGACCCCACCTATCTATAGCAAGAGCAATCCGGCCGATGCGCCGGTCTTGACGCTGGCGCTCACTTCAAAGGACCTCCCGCTCTCCAAGGTCGAGGACCTCGCCGACACCAGGTTGGCGCCCAAAATTTCGCAGTTGCCCGGCGTCGGTCTGGTTAGCATCAGCGGCGGGCAGAAACCCGCGGTTCGGATCCGGGCGAATCCCACCTTGCTGGCATCTTACGGCCTCAATCTAGAGGATCTCCGCAGTTCCGTCGTCGCCGCCAACGTCAACCAGGCGAAGGGCAATTTTGATGGCCCCCATCAGTCCTACCAGATCGGCGCCAACGACCAGTTGCTCTCGAGCAGCGACTATGCTCCGCTCATCATTGCTTATCGGAACGGCTCCCCCGTCAAATTAACCGATGTCGCCACCGTCGACGACGACGTCGAAAACGTTCGCCAGGCGGCCTGGATGAATGACGTTCCGGCCGTCATCGTCAACATTCAGCGGCAGCCGGGCGCCAACATCATCACGGTCGTCGATCGCATCAAGACACTGCTGCCGCAGCTCACCACATCCCTGCCCTCATCGGTCCGGGTCGGCATCTTGACCGATAGGACGACCACCATTCGGGCCTCCGTGCGGGACGTAGAGTTTGAGCTGATGCTTACGGTAGGGCTGGTGGTGCTGGTTATCTTCCTGTTCCTGCGCAATCTTGCCGCCACAGTCATCCCCAGCGTTGCCGTTCCTCTCTCCCTGGTCGGTACCTTTGGGGTGATGTATCTGCTCGGCTACAGCTTGAATAACTTGAGTTTGATGGCCTTGACCATTTCCACCGGCTTCGTCGTGGACGACGCGATCGTCATGATCGAGAACATTACCCGTTACATTGAAGAAGGCGAGCCGGCGCTGCAAGCGGCGCTCAAAGGGTCCAAACAAATTGGCTTCACGATCGTCTCACTGACATTTTCATTGATTGCCGTTCTCATCCCGCTGTTGTTCATGGGCGATATCGTGGGACGACTCTTTCGAGAATTTGCGGTCACCCTGGCCGTTACCATCCTGGTGTCCGCCATCGTTTCGCTGACTTTGACGCCGATGATGTGCGCCAAGCTGTTGAAGCACCGGCCCGTTGAAGAGCAGGGCCGGTTCTATCGCGTTTCAGAACACGCCTGGAATTCGGTGATCGCCTTTTATGATAAGACCCTCCAGTGGGTGCTCCGCCATCAGACCGAAACCCTGCTGGTCGCAATTTCCACTCTCGTCCTGACCGTGCTGCTGTACATCTTCATTCCCAAAGGGTTTTTCCCGATTCAGGACACGGGCGTTATCCAAGGTGTATCCGAGGCCGCTCAGACGGTGTCCTTCCCGGAAATGGCCAGTGAGCAGCAAGAGTTGGCGAAAGTCATCTTGAAAGACCCCGCCGTCGAGAGTCTTTCATCATTCATCGGAATCGATGGCACCAACACTACCCTGAATAGCGGGCGCATTCTCATCAACCTCAAGCCCCTCGAAGCCCGCAAGATAAGCGCCAGCAACGTCATCCGCCGCCTGCAGCCGGAACTGGCCACGGTGCAGGGCATCACTCTGTTCATGCAGCCGGTGCAGGATATTACGGTCGAGGACCGGGTGAGCCGCACGCAGTTCCAGTACACGCTCGAAGATCCCAGCGCGGACGAGTTGAATACCTTCGCACCCCGAATGATCGAAAGGCTGAAGGCCTCGCCGGAGCTGCGCGATGTGGCAAGCGATCAGCAGGTGGGCGGCCTTCGGGCCATGCTGGTGTTCGATCGCCAAACGGCTTACCGCCTCGGCATCACACCCGCGGTCATCGACCAGACGCTCTACGACGCTTACGGCCAGCGGGAAGTATCCACCATTTTCACCCAGTTGAACCAATATCACGTGGTTTTGGAAGTGAAGCCCGATTATCTGAAGAACCCTCTAGACCTCCGCGATCTATTCATACGGACTAACGCTGGAAGCTCGAGCGGTTCCGCGGGCTTGGTTTCGGGGGGGTCGTCGGCAAACCAATTGTACGGACCGACGAGCTCATTGACCGCCGCAAACACGAGTCTTTCGGCTACCACGTCATCTTCCGCCAGTTCCTCCTCCATCGCCTCGGATAGCGCCTTTGGCGGGGGCTCGATCAGGTCCTCCTCTGCATTCCCGAATGGGGGCCAGGTGCCGCTGGCCGCCTTCACTCATCTGGAGGAGACGAACGCTCCCATCACCGTGAACCACCAAGGTCAGTTCCCGGTGGTTACCCTCTCTTTTGATCTGGCTCCGAACGCGTCGCTGGGGGATGCAGTCAAAGCCGTGAACAAAGTCAAGGACGAGATCGGCATGCCGCCCAGTATTCAGGCGGCGTTTCAGGGTACGGCCGCATCATTCCTGGCCTCGCTGTCAAACGAGCCCGTGTTGATTCTGGCGGCCCTCATTACCGTCTATATCGTCTTGGGCGTCTTGTATGAAAGCTACATTCATCCCGTCACCATCCTGTCCACGCTGCCTTCGGCGGGTGTCGGTGCGCTGTTGGCTCTGTTGATATGCCATAACGACTTCAGCGTCATCGCCTTGATCGGCTTGGTACTGCTCATCGGCATCGTGAAGAAGAATGGCATCATGATGATCGATTTCGCTTTGGAAGCAGAGCGCAAGGAAGGCATGACGCCGGTCAACGCCATCTATCAGGCCTGCCTCCTGCGCTTCCGCCCCATCATGATGACCACCATGGCGGCGCTGCTCGCTGGTCTGCCGCTGGCGCTCGGCACCGGCACGGGTTCGGAGCTGCGCCGGCCTTTGGGCATTACCATGGTCGGCGGGCTTGTCTTAAGCCAGTTACTCACGCTTTACACTACCCCGGTCATTTATCTCTGGTTCGATCGCCTGGCAAGACGGTTCCACCGGAGTCGCGAAATCAGCCCGGGGACGGAGCTGGCTCCGGCAAAGTAAGACGATTTCAAATGGCAAATAGCAAAGAGCAAATGGCAAATGGATTTGAAATGGCAAACGGCAGAAGCGGAAGAAGTGAAGTGGCAGGTGTGGTGCGACATTTGAATTTTGCCATTTGCTATTTGCCATTTGAATTTTTTTACCGATGAATATCTCAGAACCATTTATCCGCAGGCCGGTTGCTACGACGCTCCTCCTCATCGCCATCACGTTGGCCGGAGCCGTCGCCTTCCGCCTCCTTCCCGTATCGCCGCTGCCCCAGGTGGACTTCCCCACCATCTCCGTGTCGGCGGGTTTACCGGGCGCCAGTCCCGAGATCATGGCCTCCTCGGTAGCAACTCCGCTGGAGCGCCAATTCAGCCGCATTGCCGCGGTCACCGAAATGACCTCGTCGAGTAGCCTCGGATCGACCAACGTCACACTGCAATTCGATTTGAACCGGGACATTAACGCCGCAGCGCGCGACGTAGAGGCCGCCATAAACGCCGCCCGCGGCTACCTACCGACCAATCTTCCCAATAACCCGACCTACCGCAAGGTGAATCCGGCCGATTCACCGATCTTCATACTTGCGCTTACTTCCGACGTGCTGAGCAAAAGCCAGATGTATGACGCCGCTTCCTCGATTCTGGCACAGAAGCTTTCGCAGGTGAGTGGTGTTGGGCAGGTGATTGTGGGAGGAGGCGCGCTGCCGGGGGTTCGTATCGAGCTGAATCCGACCGCCCTGAACAAATATGGCATCGGCCTGGAGCAGGTCCGTGGCGTGTTGAGCAGCGCCAATGCCAACACTCCCAAGGGGCATTTTTCGGACGGTCACCGCATGTGGGAAGTGGGCGCCAACGATCAGCTCTTCAAGGCCGTTGACTACATCCCGCTGATCGTTGCTTACCGCAACGGATCGGCCGTGCATATCTCCGATATCGGCCAAGCGCGCGACGCCTCTGAAGACATTCGTGCGGCGGGTTACTCAAACGGCAAGCCCTCCGTTCTGCTCATCATCTTCCGCCAACCGGGCGTCAACATTATCGATACCGTGGATGGCATTCGCGCCGCCCTTCCCCAGCTTCAAGCTGCCATTCCCCGATCAATCCAGACGCAAGTGGCCATGGATCAAACCTTGACCATCCGCGCTTCCGTGAAGAATGTCGAGCAAACGTTGATCATCTCGGTGATTCTGGTGATTCTGGTCGTCTTCCTTTTTCTGAGGAACCCACGCACGACCTTCATCCCCAGCGTCGCCGTCCCGGTGTCCCTGGTCGGGACTTTCGGTGTGATGTACCTGTTGGGCTACAGCCTCGACAATCTGTCGTTGATGGCGCTCTGCATCTCCACCGGCTTTGTAGTTGATGACGCCATCGTGGTCATCGAGAACATCTCCCGCTATCTCGAAAAGGGCCTGCATCCGTTCCAGGCCGCCCTGATCGGGGCTAAGGAGATCGGCTCTACGGTACTTACCATCAGTATTTCGCTGGTTGCGGTGTTCATTCCCTTGCTGCTCATGGGAGGGATTGTGGGCCGCCTGTTCCGCGAGTTTGCGGTAACCCTGGCCGTCGCTATCATCGTCTCTATGGTGGTCTCGCTCACCGCGACTCCCATGATGTGCGCTCACCTCTTGAAAGAACACGTCTCCCATGGCTGGCTGTACCGGACCAGCGAGCGAGCCTTTAACTGGGTGGTGAAGTCGTATGGGAGAACCTTGTCCACGGTGCTTCGCTTTCCGGCGATTACACTGGCCGTACTGCTGGCCACGATTGCGCTCAACATCTTCCTGTACATTTACGTCCCCAAGGGATTCTTCCCGCAACAGGATAACGGACGGATGATGGGCGCGATTCAAGCTGACCAGGACATCTCGTTTCAAGCGATGGACAGGATATTGCGACAGATGAGCGATATCGTCGTCGCCGACCCGGCCGTTGATACTATGGAAGGATTCACGGGTGGCGGACAGTATAACGCAGCGCGCATGTTCATTTCCTTGAAGCCGCCCGAGCAGAGACAAATCAGTGCCGATCAGATCATCGCACGCCTGCGGCCCAAGCTCGCCAGGGTGCCCGGCGCCACGCTTTATATGCAGGCGTCGCAAGACGTGCGCGTGGGTGGGCGATTCGGCGCCGCCCAGTATCAATACACCATGCGGGGCGACAATCTACGGGATCTGCAAGACTTTGCTCCCCGCATGCTCCAACAGTTGAGAGCCATCCCCATCATCGCGGATGTAAACAGCGACCAGCAGGACCGCGGGCTGCAAGCGTTTGTGCAGTACGATCGTGGAACGGCCGCGCGTTTCGGTATCTCGCCGCAATTGATTGACAACACACTCTACGACGCCTTCGGTCAGAATCAGGTTTCGACAATGTATGCACCGTTGAATCAGTACCACGTGGTGATGGAGGCGGCGCCCGAATACTGGCAGAATCCGCTCTCTTTGCGCGAAATCTACGTGCATTCGCCGAGTGGGCAACAGGTTCCCTTAAGCGCTATCGCTCATTATGCGCCGACAACTGCGGCGCTGTTGGTAAACCACCAGGGCCTCTTTCCAGCGGTCACCATCTCCTTCAACCTGCGGCCGGGCATCGCGCTGGGAGATGCCGTGGAGGCCATTAATGCGGACGCGGCCAAGATTGGCCTTCCCCCAACGATTCATACTGGATTCGCCGGGACGGCACAAGCCTACCAAGATTCGCTGGGCAGCGAGCCCCTTCTGATCGCGGCAGCGCTCGCTTCGGTCTACCTCGTGCTCGGTATCCTTTACGAGAGTTACGTCCATCCTGTTACTGTTCTGTCCACGCTGCCGTCGGCGGGCGTTGGCGCGCTGCTGGCGCTTCTGCTCACCCACACCGAGCTAAGCGTCATCGCGATCATCGGAATCATCCTGTTGATCGGTCTGGTGAAGAAGAACGGCATCTTAATGATCGATTTCGCGATCGCCGCCGAGCGGAACGAAGGCAAGAATTCGCGCGACTCCATCTACGAAGCGTGCATGTTGCGCTTTCGCCCCATCCTCATGACCACGATGGCCGCGATGCTGGGCGCTGTGCCGCTCGCAATCGGTACCGGCACCGGATCGGAGCTGCGCCGTCCGCTGGGAATCGCCATCATTGGCGGGCTGATCGTGAGCCAGTTGCTCACGCTGTATACGACGCCAGTGGTCTATCTTTACTTCGACCGCATCCAGAACTGGTGGTTTCGGGTTCGAGGGCTGGATCCGGAGGTGGCCAAGCGCCTCGCCTCCGAAACGGAACGTTGAGAAAGAAGCGTATTTCATCGATGGACACGACCTTCACAAAACCTACGCGCTCCCTAGCCGAGGGCCACCGGCGCCTCTGTGTTTTCCTCTGCGTCGCAATAGCCGGCATGCTGCTCCTTTTAAGTTCTTGCATGGTGGGCCCAGAGTACAAACGCCCGCCCGCCCCCTCGCCAGCGGCTTACAAGGAGCTCCCGCCCCCGAATTCTCCCCAGGCGTCGGAGTGGTCGCTCGCGCAGCCTAACGACGCTCTGGCCCGCGGCAAATGGTGGGAAATCTATAGGGACCCGGAGCTCAATGCCCTGGAAGAACAGGTGAGCGTCTCCAACCAGAATCTCCTGGAGGCGGAGGCGCAATTGCGCGAGGCTAAATTCGCCGTGCGCATCGCGCGCTCGAACCTTTATCCGACCGTTTCCGTTGCTCCTTCCATTGTGAACTCGCGATCGTCATCCAATGTGGCTTTTAGTGCGGGGCAACAAACCACCTATAATCTGCCGGTGGATGTGTCTTGGGAAGCCGATATTTGGGGAAGTATCCGGCGCAGTATTCGGGCTAGCGCGGAGGCCGCGCAAGTCAGCGACGCCCAGTTGGAGAACGCTCGACTGTCTTACCAGGCGGAACTCGCGCAAGATTACTTCGAGTTGCGCGGCACGGATGGCGAAAAAGAACTACTCGACACTACCGTGAAGTCTTATCAGGATTACCTCAAGCTCACACAAGACAGGTTTAATAGTGGTGTGGCGTCGGGATCGGACGTGGCTCAGGCGCAGACCCAACTGGAAACCGCGCGAGCCCAGATGATCGATTATGATGTGGCGCGTGCACAGTACGAGCACGCCATTGCCGTCCTGGCGGGTAAGCCCCCCGCCGGCCTTTCCATCTCTTACCGTTCCATCAAGATCACACCGCCACCCGTGCCGGTGGGACTTCCTTCCAACCTGCTGGAGCGCCGGCCGGATATCGCCGCCGCCGAACGGCAGATGGCCCAGGCCAACGAGCAGATCGGCATTGCCAAAGCTGCATATTACCCGACCATTGGCCTCTCCACCAACAGCTCGCCGATAGGCCTTGAAAGTACGTCATTCTTACATTGGTTCTCCTGGCCAAGCCGATTCTGGTCCGTAGGACCAGGGTTGGCGGAGACGGTCTACGATGCCGGTCGGCGCCGCGCGACGTTGAACCAGACGCTGGCTGGCTATGACGCTACGGTGGCAAGTTATCGCCAGACCGTTCTCGTGGCCTTCCAGCAAGTCGAAGATAATCTGGTGGCGCTGCGCGTGCTCGAGAAAGAAGCGCAAGCCGAGAACGATGCCGTACAAGCCGCCCAAAATGCGCTGGATATCTCCACTTATCAATACAAGGCCGGCACTGTCAACTACCTCGCCGTCATCACCGAGCAAGCCATTCTTCTGCAGGACCAGGTGCAAGCCCTGAATATTCTTACTCGCCGTATGAGTGCCAGCGTCCTTCTGGTAGAAGCGCTGGGCGGCGGCTGGAACTCCTCAAAACTTCCTGCCCCAAGAGATTTGGCGAGCGGCAAGTAGGGTCGGAATCAGGTCGTGGCGCCGTTTGCGGGTTAGGCGGCGGCGTCCACCCTGCCTCAGTACCCGGAATCATCGACTATATTGGAGCCTTGTCGATAAGGAGGGAAAAGATGGGGAAAGAAAACCGTTCCCGGCGAAATTTCCTAAAGACGGCGATCGTGGGAGCAGCAGGCGGGGTTGCTGCCGGCCACTCGCGGGCGGACTCCAGTCAGGTTAACCCTTGCAGTGAGCAGTGTGGTTCGGTCTACGAGCCGCCGCCCCAGCAGCACGGCAATAACCTCAACTTGATTGTGATTGTGAGCGACACGTTTCGCCATGACAACCTGGCTTGTTACGGCCAGAAATGGCTGGAGTCTCTTGAGACGCCGAACTTAGACAAGTTTGCACAGCACGCAGTTGTCTTCGAAGACGCTTATGCGGAACTACTGCCCACCATTCCCCTCCGCCGGACGCTCTATACAGGACGGCGGGGCATTCCTGCTTACTACTTTCCTCAACAGGAGGACGTTCGACTCCCAGGGTGGCATTCACTCTACTATGAAGATGTCACGCTCAGCGAGACTTTATCGGAAGCGGGGTACATCACTGGGCTCATCAGCGACGTCTATCACCAATTCAAGGCAGGAAGAAACTTCCAGCGCGGCTTCCATACTTACCGGTGGATTCGAGGACAGGAATGGGACGGCTACGGGACTTCTCCTCACGGATTGCTCGACGTTAGTGACATTTTCCCCAACGAGTACTTAGCCCGCTTTCCAAGTCACCATGCTCTTTTGACCCAGTACAAGGCGAATCGCAATCTTTGGATCCAGCAGGGAGAGTCGCTGGCCCAGATTGTGGCAGATACTGCGACGGGTTGGCTGCAGCAGAACTTCCAGCAACGACCTTTTTATCTGCACGTAGAACTCTTTGATCCTCACGAGCCTTGGGACCCACCGAGGCGGTTCCTGGATAAATACTTGCCCGATGCTACCGGTCCGAGCTTCCTGGAGCCTCCCTATGATACCGTTCCCCTGTCGGATCACATCCAGCAGCGTTTCCGGGCCAATTACGCAGGCGAGGTGAATTGTGTCGACTATTGGATTGGAAATTTGCTGAGCCTAATAGGCGAACTTGGCTTGTTCGAAAACTCCGTGGTTGTTTTCATGTCCGACCACGGTGCAATGCTGGGCGAACATCAGCAGTTTCTCAAGGGACCTGACAAGCTGCGGGGGCAGGTGACATACATTCCATTGCTGATCCGCACGCCCGGGACACAATACTTGGGGAAGAAGGTGCCAGGATTTGTCCAACCTCCGGACGTGTTGCCTACCGTCTTACACTTGCTAGGGTTGAAGCCACCTTCGCGAGTGACGGGAACCAACCTATGGCCTCTCGCGACCGGAGAGTCAGGTCCTGCACGAGACTACGTGGTCCAAACCTACGGTTGGGTTGGGGCTGTTCGGAACCACGAATGGAGCTATACCGAGATATGGAAACCAGGGGCAGGCCGAGAAGAATTCCAAGTCTACCCGAATGCCCCGCTCGCCAGTTACAAGCCGCAGCTTTACAACCTTGAGAAAGATCCCCAGGAGCTGACGGATGTGGCTAACCAGCACCCTGACGTGGCGCGGCAAATGTCCGCCAAAATGAAAGAGTACATCGCCTCGGGAGAGGGAATTACCTTCGGCAGTTTCAACGCAAAACCGAGTCTTGATCACAAGGAAGGGCTTTATTCGAAGTAATTTGAGTGCGTCTCAGGACTCCACAGCTACGGACGTTTCCACCGCCGGAAGTGCCCGGCTTGTTGCAGCGACTTTCTCGGCTCTTTATCTCTTCACGCGGCACGGGCGGGATGTGATACTGCCCAAGTATACGAAGATGGACATCACGTTTGATCAGCCTTTCCGGTGCACCCTCGGGGATGCCTCAGGGACATCCCCGGAAGCACATGATCACGTGAAGACCACCGACTGAATACCTGAAATCTCAAAGCGCTTTCGGCAGCGGAGGTTCTTACATTGGACGAAATCGTCTCGCCGCAGCATATAGGTCCTTGATTTGGCAAATCGCGCCCGATCTCGTTCGTCCGCGTGACCTGGAAGCCTATTCCTTTTTGTCCGTACCAACCAGCGAATCTCGTAGGTGTCTGTCTGGTGACAAAACAGGCAGGAGAGAGTGGCAGGTTTCAGAGTTTCATTTTCATCAAAAAATTCGCGCTCATCCATAACTTGTCTATTTTAGCCGGATTTTTCCGGCAACTCCACACGCATTTGAAAACAGGGACGCTTTGTCCGGCGAGAAAGAATTAGCACAATTCTCTGCAACAGACGTATAATCCGCTGGCAGCGGGACTCACTCAGTCTCTTAGGTTTTTCTATGAGCGGAGGACCAGTTGTATGGCCCACAGTTTGGGGGAACAAGAGCTCGCCGATTACCTCTTCGATCGCATCATTGTGAATTGCCCGACTTGCCTGGACACCAAGTGTCTGCGTGTGGCGTGTCTGAAGGTTGCGGAGGAGCTAATCGAGGACGCTGAAATCGTTTACAAGCTTGCGCCTGTTTCCGATGGTGGGGCGTGAGCGGCGAAGGGAACAGGAAATAGGGAATAGCAATAAGGACCAGGCTGTTTCCTGTTAACTGCTCCATTTTCCCTGCGGACTCATTGGGAGTCGGGATGAGCACTCCGCCCTCTCATTTGAAGTCGTTCTTCACGACCACCCCACCCTTCATCACAAACTTCACTCGTTCAAGCTCCGTAATATCGGAAAGCGGGTCGCCGGAAACCGCGATAACATCGGCGAACTTACTCCTTTCAAGCGAGCCGACCCGGTCCTGCCAACCCATCAATTCTGCTGCGCGCTGGGTCGCTGAACAGAGCGCCTGGGCGGGCGTCATGCCGAAGCGGACCAAGTATTCAAACTCCTTGGCCTGAGTCCCGTGCGGGAACGGGCCCACGTCGGTCCCGAAGGCAATCTTGACGCCGCTCGCCAACGCCCGTCGAAAACTCGCCTCGTGGATTCTCGCCCGGCTGGTCTTTCCTTCCGTGGCTCGAAGGTCTTCTTCCGGTTCGACTTCATAAACGTAAAGCGTCGGCACCAAGTAGATACCCTTGCGAACCATTTCCCGGAGCGATGTGTCGTCGAGCTCGAGACCATGCTCGATGGAGTCAACGCCCGCTTCGATGGTCCGATACTGCCACGACTCCTTGAGCAGTTGTTCGTCGTAGCGGCCCGCAAACTCCCCGGTTAAAAACAGGTGGGTGTGAGCGTCAATCAAGCCGGGGAGTACCGTGGCTTGCTGCAAGTCGATTAGCTCGGCCCCGGATGGGATGGCCACACTCCCCGCCGGCCCAACATCCGCGATCCGCCCGCCTCGAATGACGATGATTTGGTCAGTCAGAAGACGTCCGGAGCCAGAGTCGAAAAGGTGGCCCGCACGAATGGCCACCGGCTTTGTCGCTTGCGCGAATGAAGAGACCGCAATAACCAGAAAAGCAAGAAGAGAGTTTGAAATACAATTCCTGGCCATCCTCGTTAGCGCTCCTTCAGGCAACCGATTTTCGCGGCAGAAATTTTGGGCCCAGCCACACGAACGCCAGGGCGTCGATCAGCCCATGCGCCAGCATGGAAGGATAAAGGCTTCCGAAGTGAATGACGGGATAGGCCAGCAGCGCCCCCAGCAGCGACGCTCTTGCGATTCCGTTCCAACCTTGATAAACGTGCGCCAGCCCGAAGGCCAGCGATGAAGCAGCCCACGCCCATGCGCCGGAACTCAGCCACTGGGTAAGTTGAGCGAGGAGAAAGCCGCGATACAAGAATTCCTCGCAAAGAGCGGCCGTCGGAGCCAGGAGCAGGACCGACCAGAACTTCTCTTGCCGCGTCTTGGGAATCAACAGGTAGACCAGTTCGGCCTCCGGCGGCCACCACCCACGGAGCTCAAGGAAAAGGCCCAGGCGAATGCCGGCCATAGACAATGCAACCAGAGCACCTGCCCAGGTGAGCGCGGTGACGGGCGCGAGCGCTCGGAAGCCTACGGAAAAGGCGCTCAGCGAGCTGAGAAAGAAGATGAGGAGCCCCAAAGCCCCCAGCACCCACTGCGAAATCGCCGCCGAAAGGTAAAGAGTCAGTCGCGGCATTTGACGGATTTGGTTGTCGCGCGCGGTTGATAAGGAAAGAACCGGAATGCCAACAACTAAGAAGACTATAAAAAGAACCGACAGTGCCTTGGGTAACATTTTCGGTCCAGCTCGATGATTCAGCGGCGAACGCGCTGCGCCTGACGGGTATATTTCACAAGACGGCGGGGTGAATTGTCTCACCGCCTTGCCGCACGGTCAAGCCCCTCGACAGCCCCTCGACGACAGCCTGTCAAACGGTGCATATGATTCTGGTCAACACGGGAACGAAATTGCTCTTTGGTCAACGCAAGAGATACGCGCCCAGCACCGCCCGGCTGCGGTCACGGTAGACTTCCACCGGTACGTTCTCAGGACCCATTAACCACTGGAGACAGTAACCGTCGACAAGCGCACGAATAGTGGAAGCAGCATCCACCGGGTTGACCGGGCGAAACTGCTGCTCTCGGATTCCGTCTTCCACGATGCGGGTATCCCTCTGCCGGCACTTGTCGAAGAACTCTGAAAAGAGCTTGCGAAAACGCTGGGAGCGTGTGCCACGGCCGACAAAATCGAAGAAGACCAAGTAAAGTTTGCGATTGACCTCGGCGCTGTGAAACAGAACTTCCAACTCGGCCCCCAGCCGGGTGCGCGCCGGCTCCTGAGAATGGACAACCTCATCCAAGCTGCGGTTCACCTGGCGGAGCAGCCACTCCAGGACGCCGAAAAGGAGATCTTCCTTAGTCCGGAAATAATAGAGAGCTCCCCCCTTGCTCGAGTCCGCCCGGGCCACGACGGAATCCAGCGTCACGGCTTCGATCCCTCGCTCCAGGACTTCCCTGTAGCCTGCTCTCTCAAGAGCTTCGCGACGGCGGCCGGCCAGCTCCGGATTGGCTCTGCGTGGGCTCATGGGCCTCCCTCTTTGAAAAAGCGTCTGGACGGATTATTTACCTTGCAATGGCTTGAGGCGCTCCCGTCAGCATGATAGCATGAGTTGAGATTGGGGCATTCGATGCAAGCCGGGATTTCAAGCCAAAACCTCGTGGGACTTGATCGCCACGAGTTGGAACGACTCGTGGGGTCGCTGGGGAAGGCGCCTTATCGTGGCCGCCAGCTCTACCATGCGCTTTACTGCCGTCGGGAAAGAGATGTTGCCGCCTTGACGGACCTCGACAGGAATTTCAGAGCAGATCTTGCAGCTCATTATGAAGTCGCCTACCCCGAAGTCCAGGGTGAGTTCGTATCGAAGGACGGCTCCGCCCGCTATCTGCTGCGCCTTCGGGACAACAACTCCATTGAGACAGTTTATATGCCCGAGGAAGAGAGGATCACGCTCTGCCTTTCCAGCCAAGCGGGCTGCGCCGTGGACTGCCGGTTTTGCTTCACCGCGCTCTTAGGACTAAAGCGCAACCTCTCGGCGGGTGAGATTCTGGGACAGGTTCTGGCGGTAGCCAAAGCGCGCGAGATTCCCCCCGCTTCACGGCTCAATCTGGTCTTCATGGGAATGGGCGAGCCGCTCTTGAACCTTGCCCAAGTGATGAAAGCCATCCGGATTTTCGCGGACCCTCAAGGGCTTGGCATTCCGTTGCGTCGCATTACGATTTCCACCTCGGGCATCGTGCCACGGATGCGCGAGCTTGCCCGTGACCCAAGGCGTCCGAAGCTGGCCATCTCGCTCAACGCTTCAAGCGAGCAGCAACGGACCGAGCTGATGCCTATGAACCGGAAGTACCCGCTCAGCGAACTCATGCGTGCCTGCCGAACCTATCCGTTGCGCCCGCGCGAGCTGCTCACTTTCGAGTACGTCCTCCTGGACGGCTTTAACGATACGGACGCCGACGCCGTGCGCGTAGGTGAACTGCTGCGGGGAATGCGCGCCAAGGTCAACCTTATCCCCTACAATCCCGGCTCCGAGCTTCCTTATCGCCCCGCGCCCCTCAAGAGAGTTCTGGCCTTTCAACAGCTCCTGACGGAACGGAACATTCCAGCCTACATTCGCATTTCACGGGGACAGGATATTGGCGCCGCCTGCGGCCAGCTCCGCTTGGAAGGGATACGAACCAGCGACCCTGGCGCGGCCATTCCCGACTAATTGTTTTCAACAACCACCCTCTTTGCCAAGGAGGGGAGCCAGCCCACGAAATCCCCTCCTCTCCGAGGAGCGGGTAGATTCTCTCTTAAATTTCAAGAGTTTTTTCTTTCTAGAAGGGTGCGGGAAACCTCTTTCTTTTTGAAGGTCAGCAAGCAACGAGAACATGGGTCACCTCCTGGGCAGGGGCCG
>Ga0182011_10001592_pt1 | contig 19814 bp, 14 predicted proteins | sample 711E1DmetaG_FD_120481 | JGI IMG/M metagenome (GOLD analysis project Ga0182011, IMG submission 120481) | Permafrost microbial communities from Stordalen Mire, Sweden - 711E1D metaG | ecosystem: Environmental > Terrestrial > Soil > Wetlands > Permafrost | place: Sweden: Stordalen | collected... | reverse complement strand
GAGACGTTCCACGCCGCCGTCGTGCCGGTCGAAGCGACCAGGGTCAGCGCGGCGAACGCGAGCGAAACCCACGCGATTCGCATTCTGCGCAGCGAAACGTGTGACGCGGAGGCAGTAAGGGTTGGGAGGCCCAGCATTTTCGGCGATCTACCCACTAGCCTTGACGACAGAAGGTTAGGCCGGCCAACGGCTTCGCGGCCCTCGCCGCAGGTCCCGCCTGCTCCAGTCAGGTGGTACCAGGTCATGCTGCGGATGATTCCGGGGGTAGCCTGCGCGCACGGGTAGGAGTTGAAGCCCAAGCGCCTGCCCCGAGACGGCGGCCGGTCGTCCGGGGCTCTTCCTACTACTGTCCGCGCCCAGCCGCTATACTCCCCGTCGCCCCACTGCTGGCGCGACCGAATGGACGCTGCGCCCGTGGACCCGCGACGGTGGCCTTAGCTCAACCGGCAGAGCAGCGGACTGTGGATCCGCAGGTTACGGGTTCGACCCCCGTAGGCCACCCCAACTCCGGCGGCGGAATCGAACGGCGTGCCTTGTGTGGGCCGGGCATCCCATTCACCGGCGGCGACTTGCCGGGCGACCTGCGGGCGATTTGCCGGGTCCTGCGATGCGGTGCTACCCTGCCTGGACCCATCCGTCCGGGACTGCGCTCCCCCGCACAGGAGACCGGCAGATTGCGCAAAGTAGCTGCCGCCGCGCTCGGCATCGTGGTTCGCGGCCTGGCCAGGGCCCCGTCGTGGCTCCGCCGAACCGCCGTCCGGAAGGCCGGAATGCTCGCCGGGACGATCGTTCTGGTGGTCGCCGTGCTCATCGTCGGCCTGCCCGCGAAGCCGGCTGCCGCCGGCCCGGTTGCGACTGGCCCCCTACCGATCTTCACCCCGATCGCGCCTGGGTCTGGCTCCGCGAGAGCGGCGACCGGCCTGCCCCTCGACGCGCCATTTCAGGTTCAGTTCACCAGGCCGATGAACGAGAGCACGGTCAAGTCGGCCCTCACGATCACGCCCGCGACCGAGGTCAAGTGCGAGTGGGACGCGCTTGGGCAGGTTCTGTCCCTGGCGCCGGTCTCCCACTGGGAGCCCTCTACTCAATACAGCGTCACTATCTCCAGCGATGCCAGTGACCAGGAAGGAATACGCCTCACCGAGCCCATTCAGGCGTCGTTCGAATCTGGCTCTCTGACCGGAGGCCAGGTGACCGCCACGAGACTGGTCGGCGACCTCGCCTCGCCCAGCACCGCCTTTCAGGTCACGTTCACGCGGCCGGTGAAGCTCGCAACGGTCCTGATGCACCTCAGCATCAGCCCGCCCGCGGACGTTTCGATCGTTGGCGATGATCCGACCGACGAAGCCTCCCAGGTCTTCACGCTGACGCCGAAGAAGGCGCTGGCAACCAACACGACCTACACCGTCGGAATCATCGCCGGCGGGACCGACGCAGTCGGGGCACCGCTCCTGCCGGTTGCCCCGCTCGAGGTCACGACACTCCAGACCCCTTCCATAGTCAAGATCACTCCCCAGGACGGGGTCTTCGTCTATGACACGAATCAACTCATCTCAGTCCAGTTCTCGGTGGCGATGGACGAGAAATCGGCGGCTGCCGCGCTGTCGGTGAAGACGAACGGGCGGCACGTCGCGGGATCGACGTCCTGGACCGAGGACGACACGGTCCTGGTCTTCACGCCCAGGCGGTCCTTCTCCGTTGGGTCCCAGATCTCTGTCGGAGTTGCGGCCTCGGCGCGCTCGGCCGGCGGCCTGACCATGGCGGCCGCGGCGAGTTCCACGTTCAGGGTTACGAAGCCCAGATCGCACAGGATCCCGACCACATCGAACAAGCCGATCAAGACCACCAAGATCCCGTGGACGGGCGGCATCGCATCGACGACCTCGCCCCACCACTCGGCAGAGTTGTACCTCCTGGAACTGATCAACTGCACGAGAACGGGCTACTGGGTGACGTCGACCGGACTCTGTTCCACGCAGACTCATCACACCTTGCCGCCCCAGAAGCCGTTGGTTCTCCGCGATGACATCTCGAACGCGGTTTCGAGGCCGTACGCCAAGGTGCTGGCCGACCGAGGCATCCTCACTCACTTCCTGGACGGCACCACGCCGCACTCGAGATTGGCCGCCGGTGGCTTTCCGGACTCGACCTGCAGCGAGAACATATCCTCGCCGCGCAGTCCCAAGCAGGGCGGAATGATCTCCGTCGAGCTCTTCTTCCAGAGCGAATCCTGGGATCGGGGCGGGCACTACAGAAACGTGATGAGCTCGCGCTATCGCTCGGTCGGAATCGGCGTGTGGGTATCTCGTGGCCGCACCCGAGTCGTCATCGACTTCTACAGCTGACGGGCTGCCGCGCGGCCGGTTCGTTACGGAATCGGGAACTCGTAGTGGACCCAATGGTCGCCAACCTCGACCTGGGCCTCGGCCAGGGTCATCTTCCCGGCACAAACCTCAGTCTTGAGCTTCGTCTCGAAAGCATCCTTGACGTGCGCTCCCACCCGCCGACCATCGGTCAGAGTGATCGTATACGGCTCCGGCCAGAGGTTCTTCGGATCGGTCGGATTGCCACCGAGCTCGAGCGAGATGAGGTGGTCCTCTTCATATGAAGCGAGGGACTTGTCCTTGTAGCCGTACTTGATGATCTGAGCTGCCTTGAGCCCGTTGGTGTACGAGGCGGGTGGTCGGACGGTCGCGGTCCATCCAGACTTGCAAATCGTGGAGCCGATTTTGGCTTGAGTTACTGCGGGGTTGAGCGAACCAGGCGTGAGCGCCGGATCGGGCTCGCCGGGCAGGCGGGCCATCGAGGTGGGGGCCAGCGCACCCGTGGGCCCCGGCGTGTAGCCGACAGCGGGCGTTTCGCTCCCAACCGGCTCGTCGCCAGGGTCGCCGGTTTCGTCCGGGACCGCGGGCGAACCACCGCCCGGCGAAGGAGTCGGCGTGGTGGTCGCGACCGGCGACGACGTGACCGTCGGGGTCGCGACCGGCGGAGACGTGACCGTCGGGGTCGCGACCGGCGGAGACGTGACCGTCGGGGTCGCGACCGGCGACGACGTGACCGTGGCCGGGCCGCAGCCAGCCACGAGACCGGCGACGGTGACCAGGGATGCCAGGAGCCGAACCGACCAGCGTCGATCCCGCATCGTGAGTGCCTCCTCCCAAGAACTCACTTCCCCCGACGGAAGCGCTTCACTCAGCCTAACCCATGGAGGGACCGGTGGCCACACATGTCATGGACCCCGCGACGGCCCCTCGGATACGATCGACAGATGAGAACCAGCGCCACAACCCGGCGGCCATGACGCCCCTCGAAGCCGGGGCGATCTTCAGCGCGGGAATTGCAGCCGGAACGATCAACACGATCGTTGGCTCCGGCTCGCTGATAACCTTCCCCACCCTGCTGGCCTTCGGCTACCACCCACTCGACGCCAACGTCTCGAACACCGTGGGCCTGGTTCCGGGCTCGCTGAGCGGAGCGTACGGATACAGGCGCGAGCTGGCCGGCCAGCGATCCCGGGCGATTCGGCTGGGCATCGCCTCCTGCGCGGGAGGGCTGACCGGCGCCCTGCTGTTGCTCGCCTTTCCCGGCGCATTCGCCGCCGTCGTGCCGATCCTGATCGCCGTGGCCCTTGTACTCGTGGCGGCCGGGCCTCGCCTGTCGAGGTCTCTGGCCGAGCACCGCCGTGCCGATGCGCATCGGTCGTGGCCTTTGCCGGTCCTCTTCTACGCTACGGCGATCTACGGCGGGTACTTCGGCGCCGGTATGGGCATCATCATGATCGCCCTGCTGACGATCTTCGTCCCCGACACCATCCAGCGCCTCAACGGCCTAAAGAACGTTCTGGCGGCTCTCATCAATGGCGTTGCCGGAATCCTGTTCATCGCCGTGGCACCGGTTCACCCGGATCTGGCGCTGCTCATCGCGGCGGGGTCGATCGTCGGCGGCCAGATTGGATCGAGGGTCGGGCGGAGGCTTCCCGCGCCCGCTCTGCGGCTGGCGATCATCTGCGTTGGACTGGTGGCCGAGGCCCGACTGCTGCTGAGCTAGCCGGCCGGTGGGATGGGCGGCCCGTCACCAACCGAGTGCTCGGCGATCGCAGGCGCCGCGGGCCCGACAGGCAGGTCGAGTCCGGCGGGCGTCCGCGACTCGTTCGAATCCATTCCCGGAACGGGACTCCACGTCACGCCCCGAACGGGTTGGTTCGGCAGCCAGACGCTGAAGGTGGCCCCGCCTCCCGGCCGGTTGAAAGCGCCGATCTGTCCGCCGTGCTGTTCGACTATCCATTTGGCGATGGCCAGGCCCAGGCCGGTACCGCCGGCCGGGGCATTGTCGGCACGCCAGAACCGCTCGAAGAGCATCGGCATGTCTTCTGGCTTGATGCCCGGCCCCTGGTCATCCACCTGGAGCAACGCAGCGCCGGCTTCGGGCCGGACACGAGCATCAACGGTGGATCCGGGTCGGCTGTGCCGGATGGCGTTGTCGACCAGGATGGTCACCAGCTGGCGGAGTCGGAGCGGATCGCCGGTCACCGGGGCCGGTAGCGGATCCAGCACGACCTTCACGCCGCGTTCCTGGCCCAGCACCGTCAACGACGATGCGGCGTCCGCGGCAATGTCGCCCAGATCCAATGGAACGCGCTCTATCTGGACCACGCCCGAGTCGGTGCGGGCCAGCAGCAGCATGTCCTCGACCAGGGCAGTCATGTGCCGGACCTCCGCCTCGATGTCGCCGACGGCCTCGCCTACGTCCTCGACCTTGCTGCGGCGGTTCCGCTTGAGGTCCTCGACGCTGGCCCCGATCACGGTGAGTGGCGTTCGCAGCTCATGGCTGGCGTTGGCGGCGAATTCGCGCTGCCGCTGAAGCGCAGCCTGCCGGCGGTCGATCGATGCCCTGATCGGGACGAGGGCACGGCCGGCGTACAGGTACCCGGCCAATAGGGAAGCCAGCAGCGCGAGCAGACCACCACCGAGAAGAACCGTTCCCAGTATGTTCAGCAGACTGACTTCGCCGCTCCGGTTCTGGACCAGCTGCACCTTGTAGTCGGCAAACTGAGGGTTGGGGTAGAAGAAGCTCATGACCCGGCATGGCGTGCCGTCCGGCAGCGTGAACTCACGGACGTTCACATCGCCTGGTTGGACCACCGCCGCGAGACTCGTCGTGTCCGGCAATCCCGTCGGAAGCGTGATCGGGTTATGTGTGTACGGGACGGGCCGGCCCTGAGGGTCGATGATCAACAGCGCCACGCCGGCTCTTGGCCCGGTGAGCGAGTACCCATAGGAATCGTCGCCGGGGGTCACCTGGAAGCCGGCCGCGGCATTGAGCTGGTCGAGTCCGGCATTCTCGACGCGGTTGAAAACAGTGGCGTAGGTCGCGCCCTCGAGGACGACCAGAACCAGCAGCGTCACGAGGCCACTGACGCCCATCAGGCGCAGGCGGGTGTTGCGAAGCAGCCGCAGGTCTTCCTCGTGCCCCGCCTGCATGGACGAGGTCCCGGTGGCCCTGTCCACGCCGGAGCCGCGGAGACGCCACCCCCACGGCCTGGGGAGGCTCGGCCGCCTCATCGATCAGCCCTCACGAAGTCGATAGCCGACGCCACGGACCGTCTCCACGTGCGCGGCGGCTTCGGCGCCGAGTTTCTCGCGCAGCAGGTGAATGTAGGCCTCGACCGTATTGGGGGTCAGGGCCACGCCATACGGCCAGGCGTAGTCCAGGAGCTGATCGCGCGACAGGACCTGGCCGGGTCGGCGCAGCAGACATTCCAGGATGGAGAACTCGCGCTGGCTGAGATCGACCGGCTTGCCCGAGACCGTAACCCGCCGAGTCGTCTCGTCCAGCTCGATTGGACCGGCCTTCAGAGAGGCCGATTTGCGCGACGGCGGGCGCCGTCCGAGCGCCCGCAACCGAGCCAGCAGCTCTTCATATGCGAACGGCTTGACGAGGTAGTCATCCGCGCCCGCGTCCAGGCCCTCGACTCGATCGCTCACCGAGTCGCGGGCCGTGAGCATGAGAATGGGAACCTCGGAGCCGCCCTTGCGAAGAGTCCGGGCCACATCGAAGCCGGACCTGTCGGGAAGACCGACGTCGAGGATGATCGCGTCGAGCTCGAGGCTGGAGGTTGCCACCTCCAGCCCATCTTGCGCCGTCAGGGCAGTTTCGACGATATGCCGATCCTGGCTGAGAAGCCGCTTGAGGAGACGGCTGAGTCGAGCGTCGTCCTCGACGACGAGCAGGTGCACTTTGAACTCCTACGGGTTGGTTATCAGGATGTCCTTAGCCGTCAGGGTGCGGCCGCCAAGGGCCCCAGTGGCGTTTGGTGCGGGAGTCTGACTGGCCAGGGCGCTGGTATCGATCTGAACGGTCACGCTCGTGCCCACCTTGACATCGCTTGCGCTCGCCGCGGCCGCACTGTGATACGTGGTGTTGCCGGACAGGTCGATCGTGACCGAGGTTCCGTTGGCTTCCTGGATCGTAATCGAGGAGCCGCCGACCGATTGGACCGTCCCGCTGATGCCGCCCGCGATGCCGGCCAGGCCACCTCCCGCTCGGCCGCCACCGAACTGGCTGACGTCGAAGGTCTGGCCGGGAGCAAGGGACGCGAAGTTGCGTCCTCCGAAGCCGCCGAGGCCGCCGCGCCCGCCGATCGCGTTCGAGGCAACCGCCGTGGTGCCCTGAGCCGTGACGTGGCCGACGGCAAAGCCGACGCCGCCGACTGCTATGAAGGCGGCGACCAGAAGCAGGGTCATCGTGGTGCGGTCCTGCTTCGCAGGCTGCCTGACCGGCTGCCTGGCCGGCTGCGCTGTCCGCCGCGCGACGGGTTCGTTGGCCGGCTGAGGCGATTCTGTCATTCGTTGTCCCCTTTCATCCTTCGGGTGTGTCTATTCATATCGAAGAGCGACCACGGGATCGAGCCGGGCGGCCTGGCTGGCAGGCCAGACGCCGAAGACGATCCCAACGATGAGACTGAAACCGACCGCGATGACCACGGTCAGCGGGCTGAAGATGAAGCCCCAGCCGGCATAGGAGCCGATCACGAACGAAGCCAGGACGCCCACCCCGATGCCGATCAAGCCGCCGGCGAGCGAGAGGGCCAGGGCCTCCACCAGGAACTGGCTGAGGATGTCGCGACCGCGAGCGCCGATGGCCTTGCGAATGCCGATCTCACGCGTCCGCTCGCGAACCGAGACCAGCATGATGTTCATGATTCCGATGCCGCCCACCAGCAGCGAGATCGAGGCGATGCCGGCGAGCAGCAGGGTCAATACGTCGCTGACGCTGCTGACGGTGCCCAGCAGCTGGGCCTGATTGGCGATCGTAAAGTCGTCCACGCCGTTGGTGATGCCGTGGCGCTGCTCGAGGGTGGCGGTGATCTCGGCCGAGACGGTCGATATCTCGTCCTGGCTCGTGGCGGAGAGGCCGATCGCCGAGACGCTGTTGCTGCCGATGAAGAGCTCGTGGGCGGTCGAGAGCGGGATCATGACCTGGTCGTCGGTGGTCGTGGAGCCGCCCTTGGGCTGGGTGATGCCGATGAGCTCGAACGGCAGACCGCCGATGTAGATGGTCGAACCGATCGAAGCATCGGTCAGGCTGAGATTGTCGGCGGTGGTTGCTCCTATGACGGCCACCCGCAGCTTGTGATCCACGGAGGCCGCATTGAGGAACGAGCCGACCCACATCTGGTAGGCGAATACGGTCAGGTAGCCGGGTGTCGTGCCGATGATCCGGGCCGTCTCGTTCTGGGACCCTGCGATCACGAGCTTGCTGGTCGTGAGCTCCGGCGCGGTCACCGCGACACCGTCGAGGCTGGCCAGAGCATTGGCGTCATCGACGGTCAGGGTCGTGGCCGAGCCGATGGCTCCTCGGGTCGCCCCGGTCCGGGTGAAGCCGGGACTGACTGTCAACAGGTTCGTGCCCAGCGACTGCAGCTGATTGCTGATGCCCGCCGTCGCGCCCTGAGCGACGCTGACGAGGGCCACAACCGATGCCACACCGATGATGACGCCGAGCATGGTCAGAGCCGTCCGTAGCTTGCCGGTGCCCAGCCGCGAGAGGGCCAGGCCGATAAGGTCGCCGACCTTCATGCCGGCACCGCCTCTTGCAGCTGCCCGTCACGGAGGTGGACGGCTCGATCCGCGGCCGTGGCCACGTCCACGTCGTGAGTGATCAACACGATGGTGCGGCCGATGGCGTGGAGGTCGCGGAACAGATCCAGGACCTCGGCGCCCGAATGGCTGTCGAGGTTGCCGGTCGGCTCGTCGGCCAGTATCAGCGCAGGTTCGGTGACCAGGGCGCGGGCGATGCCGACGCGCTGCTGCTGACCACCGGACAGTTCGGATGGTTCGTGATGCATACGGTCCCCAAGACCGAGCCGCTCCAGGGCCGCCTGGGCCCGACGCAGCCGTTCCTTGCGACCCACTCCCTGGTACATCAACGGTGTCGCCACGTTGTCGAGGGCGCTGGTGCGGGGCAGAAGGTTGTAGCTCTGGAAGACGAAACCGATGGAGCGGCTGCGGACGAAGGCAAGTCCGTCGTCGTCGAGCTCATCGACGGGCTGTCCGTCGAGGATGTAGAGCCCCGATGTCGGCCGATCCAGGCAGCCCAGGATGTTCATCATCGTGGACTTGCCCGAGCCGGACGGTCCGACGATCGCCAGGAACTCGCCGTTGGCCACGTCCAGGTTCACGTCGATCAGCGCCGGCACCTGGACCTTGCCCGTGTCGTAGATGCGGTTGATCTCTTCGAGCCTGATGATCGGCTCTCCCGGCTCGGCGCTCATCGCCCGAACCCACCGCCGAAGCCGCCGCCGCCCGTCAACGAGTTGACGTTCACCCCACCGCCGGTGGTGGTGGTTCCGGTGCGGGTCGTGGTCGTCCCGGTGACGACAGTTTCGCCGGCAGTGAGGCCGCCCGTGATCTGGGCAAACGAGGTGGTGACGAGCCCGACCGTAACGCTTGTGGTGGTCGTGCTGTCGTTGCTGCCCATCACCAGCACGCTGTAGCCGGCACTCGCGGAACCCTGCAGGGCCGTGGCCGGGATGCGCAGGACGTTGTCGACCGAAGCCGTCGTGACCGTGACCGTGGCGCTCATGCCAGCCAGAACGGTGTCAGGCGGACTGGTGAGGGTGACCGTGACCGCATATGTCGCCACGCTGCTGCCGCCGCCCGACGAGGACGACGCCACCGGCACGATCTGGGTCAGGGTGCCGGGCACCGCGGTCGAGCTGGCCCCGGTAATCGACACACTGGCCGTCTGCCCGACCTTCAGGTTGGCGATGTCGGACTCGGCGAAGCTGGCATTGGCCACCATCGGTCCGATCGATTCCTCGATCGCGTAGCCGGTCGGGGCATTGACGCCCGGCAGCAGGTTGACGGCGATGATCAGTCCGTCGGCCGGAGCCGTGAGCTTGGCCCCGGTGAGAGCAGCTTGATCGGCGTTGACGGTGGACTGGGCCGAGGCAACCGCGGCCTGATCGGCCTGGATCGTGGCCGTAGAGGCGGTCGCGATCTTGGACTGGTAGGAGAGCTGCGCCGCCTGGTATGACAGCGACGCGTTCGTGACCTGTTGAGTCGCCTGCTGGTTCGACTGACTCACCTTGAGCTTGGTCGAGGCGTAGTTCTGATTGGCCGTCGTGATGTCCGACTTGTCCTTGCTGATGACCGATGGCTGAGCCTTGGCGGTCGTGTCGGCGGCCAGCTGGGCCTTGGCTGCGGTCACCGCGGCCCGGGACTGGCTCAGAGTGAGGGAATTCTGCTTGCTCGTGTTCGTCTTGCTGGCCACGGCCTGGTCGTAGCTTGTCTTGGCCTGGCTGAGCTGGTTCTGGGCCTGGGCCAGAGCGATGGCATCGGGGCCGCCCTGATCCGTCTTCAAATTGGACTGAGCCGAAGCCAGGGTCGCTTTGGCAGAGGTGAGCTGGAGCTGGGCCGCGGTGGAGTCGGCGGTCGCCAGAATAGTGCCCTTGGTCACGTGCTGGCCCACCGTCGCCTTGACGGTCTGAACCGGCCAGGTCAACGAACTGCTCGCGGCGCTGTTGCCGCTGGTCGTGCCGCCGCCGCCGGACGTCGTGGCGACCGAGCTCACGATGTCGGCCGTTGCGCCGAACTTGAGCCCGTACACCGTGCTTGCGGCGATCGTGCCGGTAGCAACGGACTGGGCGCTGACGGTGCCCGTGGTGACCGTCGACGTCAGGTACTTGGAGCTCGACGATGCGCCGAAGGTAGGCCCGACTACGACCAGCGCGACGGCTCCCACTCCCACCAGGATCAGCGCGATCGCTGCCAACCTGACCTTCATCTACTCATTCCTCTCGTGCCTCTCATGCCTCGCCCCGTTGTTTTGCCGTGGCAGAGCCAGGGTTCGGGACGAGCCGCAATATGTATCGCCCAAATGTCTGAAGCTTCCCTGAATTGAGCGCCAGGTCCGGGGAACGCCCGCGACACAGGTCCCGGCGGACGCTTCCCGAGGAAGGCGCCAAGCGACGCCTCGACGAGCGACCGACGGCGATCCGAGCGAGAACTACCTGGTTGCCCCCGCGATAAGCGACTTGGCCTGGTTGATCGGGATCGCGAAACCCATGTCCTGGGCGTCACTGGCACTTGCCGTGATGATCCCTATGACAGCGCCGCTGGAGTCCAGGAGCGGTCCACCGCTGTTGCCGGGGTTGATGGCGGCATCGGTCTGAATCAGCCCCGACAGGTCCTCCTGAGTCCGCGTCGACTGGTCACCCACGGTGATGCTTCGGTTGGTCCCTGAAACGATCCCCTGGGTCACCGAATCCGTGAAGGTTCCGAGCGGGCTGCCTATGGCGATGGCCATCTGGCCGACCTGGATCCCACTCGAGTCGCCAAGCGAGACTGGCGTCAAACCGGTGGCGTCGACCTTCACGAGGGCTAGATCATGCTGCGTGTCGGTCGCTACCACCGTTGCCGGCAGCTGGCGTATGTCGTTGAGGACGACCGTCAGCGACGACGCGCCCGTGACGACGTGGTTGTTGGTCAGGATCAGGCCGCCGGCGGTCACGATGAACCCGGAGCCGGACCCTGTTGAAGACCCGGAGAAGAGAGAGCCGCTCGAGGCGTCGGTTGTCTCGATCGTCACCACCGACGGCATGACCTGGCTCGCGACTCGGACGATCGCGTCGGACTGCGTCAGGGTGATCTGCTGGGCGACGGCAGACTGGCCGGTTGCGGTCGTGACAGGGGTTGCGGGCTTCGCCGTCAGCGAGAAGGCCACGTACGTTCCCACGGCCGACAGAACGGCCGACAGCAGAGCCACGGCCACGATGATGGGCCCGAGGCGACGGGCGGCCCCGTCCCGTCTTGGCACGCCCTGGAGTGACAGGCCGAAAGCCGGCGCGGCAGCCCATGGCTGGTAAGGCGGGACCGGTGCCGGAAAACCCGGCGGCTGCGAGTATTGCGACCGAGAAGCGAACGGAGCAGCGGGCGGAGCCGACCAGTAGCCGGTCGGAGCCGGCGGAGTCGACCAATCGCCCATCGGATACGTCGGAGCCGGCGGGTACGCCGGATACGTCGGAGCTGGTGGAGCCGGCGGAGCGACCAGCTGGTTCGACTCGTCCGCCGCCGTCTCCGGACGCCACAGGGGAGCCAGTTCGGCCGCGGTGGGCTCACCAGCGGCCTTCTCGTCGTAGCCCAGTTGGGGAGCCTGGTTCATGTCGTCTGGCTCGTTGGCAGTCATTTCCGCGCTCCAATCAGGATCGTATCGCGCTCCACCCGGATCGAGTTGTACGGGACCCGACTGAATCGGCCCTGAATGTGACCTTCGTTGCCACCTCGCGCAGGGAAGGCCGCCATTCCCCAGCGACCGAAATGGCTGCGCAAGATACCAGGACGAACTCCGACGCACCAGCGCGGACGAGTCGTTCCGCCTTCGCCGCCGGCGAATCGCATCGCTAAACGTTTAGGCAGGAAGGGGGCGTACGAGAGGCGAAGCGGCCGGATCGGGCTGCTAGGATCGCCGATATTGCCCATCTGAAACAGGGAGCCTCGCCGCATGGCAACTGTAACGTTCGAAAACGTCAGCAAGAGATATGGCGATGTCGTCGCCGTTGACGACCTCAACCTCGACATCCGCGACGCGGAGTTCATGGTCCTGGTTGGACCGTCGGGCTGCGGCAAGACCACGAGCCTGCGCATGGTCGCCGGCCTCGAGGAGGTCACCGACGGCACGCTGCGCATCGGCGAGAAGATCATCAACGACGTCCCGCCCAAGGATCGGGACATCGCGATGGTCTTCCAGAGCTACGCGCTCTATCCGCACATGAGCATCCGCGACAATCTCGCGTTCGGTTTGAAGCTGCGGAAGGTCCCCAAGGTCCAGATCGAAGCCCGCGTCAAGGAAGCGGCGGCCATCCTCGACCTGGCCCGTTACCTCGACCGCAAGCCTCGTGAGCTGTCCGGCGGCCAGCGCCAGCGCGTCGCCCTCGGGCGAGCCATCGTGCGCGAGCCGGCGGTCTTCCTCATGGACGAGCCGCTCTCCAACCTCGACGCGAAACTGCGCGTCGAGACCCGCGCCAATATCCTCCGGCTGCACCAGCGCCTCAACACCACGTTCGTGTACGTGACCCACGACCAGATCGAGGCCATGACCATGGGCACTCGCATCGCGGTCATGAACGAAGGTCGGCTGCAGCAGGTCGGAACCCCGCAGGAACTCTACGACCGGCCCCTCAACCGCTTCGTGGCCGGCTTCATCGGAAGCCCGGCAATGAACTTCGCCACGGTTGAAGTCTCGGGCACCGGCGCCGCCGTTACGCTCCAGGGCTCCAACATCACCGTTCCGCTCCCGCCGCAGTTCCGCGAGTCGATCGGCGAAACCGGTCGGCAGCTGATCGTCGGTTTCCGCCCCGAGCACCTCATGCTTGGACCGGTCACAGGCGCCACGGCCACGGTGAACGCGAAGGCCGAAGTCGTCGAGTACCTCGGCAACGAGGAGCTGATCCACGCGTCCGGCGCGGGTCGCGACATCGTGGCCATCGTCGATTCGTCCTACCGTGTCCGCCCGGGCGACATGCTCGAGCTGCGGATCCCGCTCGATCGCGTCCAGGTCTTCGATCCGGACACGAACTTCGCCCTCCCCTTCGGGCCCGCCTGAGCCTTCGTTTTCCCGCGTAGCGAGGCAGCGCTCCGGCCAATCCCCGGGGCGCTGCTCTTTTTCTGCGATCTACGCCTTACCTCGGACCGCGGCTGGCGATCAGCGTTCGGGCCAGCCAGGAGGCGCGGAGCGGGGTCTTCAACCTCCCGTATAGTTCCGCCATGCCCGACTCGCCTGCCCGACGCAAGCCGAACCGCGCCCCCACCGGCCAGCCGCGTCTTGACGCCCTTCTCGACGATCTACGCCAGGCTGACGCCGCGCTCGATGAACGCGTCGTGGACCGCAGAGTGCTGCACGAAGGCCGGTACATGGCCTTCGAAGAAGATCGAGTCATCCGCGGCGACGGTTGCGAGTTCTCCCGTGACATCGTCGTCCATCCAGGCGCCGTGGTCGTGGCCGCGCTGGATGCAGAAGACCGGCTCCTTCTGGTTGTCCAGTATCGAGTACCGTGCGGCGGAGCGATGATCGAGTTGCCCGCCGGCACCCTGGAGATCGAGGATGGCGAGGTCGAGGATCCGCTCGGAGCCGCCCACCGGGAACTCGAGGAGGAGACGGGCTATCGAGCTGAGTCCATCCATCGAATCGGCGGATTCTGGAGCGCTCCCGGCTTCTCCACCGAGTATCTGACGCTCTACCTGGCCACCGACTTGCGCCCCGCCGACGAAGGTCGGTTGAGCCCGGACGACGAAGAGGATCTGCGGCTGGTCCGGCTGCCCTGGCGCGACGCCGTGGCTGCAGTCGAGGCCGGCGTCATCGAAGACGCAAAGTCGGCCGCGGGCATTCTGCTGCTGGCTCGCCGCCTCGAGGCCACCGGCGGCTGACGATCCAGAGCACCTCGAGGTTCCCGGCGACCCCTCAGGGCGCCCGTGCCGCGTGTGCCGGCCGCCATGTGCCGTTCCCGACGCCTCGCCGCCGCGGCTGGGACTCACGATCCAGCTAGGACCAAGGCGCTAGTCACCGCGCGAGTCGATCTTCTCCAGGGACCGCCTGTACGTCTCGCTGGCGGGATCGAGAGCGACGGCCAGGCGAAGCTGCGTCTTCGCCTCCGGGGTTCGACCAAGCCGGACGAAGCTGAGCCCAAGCGCGAAATGGCCGTAGTGGGCCGATGGGTCGACCTCGAGCAGCGCCTCGAACGTCTCCGCGGCTCGAGCATACTGACCGCTGTTGAAGTACGCCCGTCCAAGCGCCTCCAGAATCGAGCCCTTGCCCCGTTCAAGCCGAGCTGCCCGCTCCAGAACGACAGCCGCTTGTGCGTTGTGATGGTCGCGAAGTAGAGCGTGACCGCGTTGCAGCAACTCGTAGGCAGACTCGTCGGGGCCGGCCGCGCCGTCGCCGGCCACGCCATCCCGGTCGCGACCGTCATCCGGCTGGCGGGGCCTCCCGCGATATCCGGTCTCGCCCGCACCGCTTTCGTCATTCGGCAAGGCGTCGTCTGATCCGCCCATCGCGGAGGTCCGGCCTGACCCGGTGGTGGCGGCGAGCGGAGCTTCCACGAGCTCGCGCGGCCGAGCACGTCGAGCGGGATGGGACATCTCTTCGGCGGCAGCCGCTTCCGCGGCGTCGGCGCTCGCCCTGGCGTCGGCGCTGGCCGCGGCATCACCCATCGTGGCCAATCCCACCCCCAGCGCCCCCGAACGACTCCTGGCCGTCTTCCCAGACGACAGGGCGGGCCTGGCTGGACGTGATCTGCCCGCGACCGCGGCCCCGGCCGTGATCGTCTCGCCTCTCCGGCCCCGAGTCCAAAGGAACGTCACGAGCAGAAGCAGCGCACCTGCAAGAACGGACAGGCTGCCGAAGATGCGCACCTGGCCGGCGCCGTTGGCGCTCTGCCACGCTGAACGCGCGCTGTTGGCCAGTGAGGCGGCCCGATTCAGATCGCCTTTCGAAAATGCGGCGCGCGCGGAACTCAGGTCTGCCTCGGGGTCGGCGCCCAGAAGTCCGACCGCCGGGGCGGCACCCTCACTGTCGGTCCCCGCCCGGCGCGCGGCCGACAGCTCATCCAGGACCGCCAGCTCGTTTGCGGCCTCGAGACTGGCCACGGCGAGGCCCGACTGTTCGAACGCGGTTTGGAGCGCTGGCGGCGGCTTCGTCTGCTCCGTGGCTGCCTCGGTCGCAATCTGGTCGCGTTGAGCCAGGATGCCGCGGGCCTGGGTTACGAACGCGATGGCCTGGCCGTATTGCCAGCCATCGAGCGAGCGGCGGATCTCTGGTGGCAGGTTCCAGGGGCCTGCCACCTGCTCTGCCTCCGCGTATGCAGCCAGGGCAGCATCGCGTTGATCGAGCAGCGTCGCCTGCGAGGGCTCCATGACCCAGGACCGCCAGATGGCCGAATACGACTTCCCGGTCGTCATCTCCAACAGGTCATACAACCTGCGCCAATCGATCGCACCCGCGCCCGCAATATCGCTTTGCGTTCCGTAGACGGGCTGGTAGGCCTCCCTACCGGAACGGGCGTCGCCCCAGACGAGGGCCAAACCGTCCTGGCCGGCCTCCGCGGCGATCTGTCGGGCCACTTCAAGGGAGGCCCCATAGAGGTAGGCGTCCGCCGCCGTGTTCGGCTGATCCGCCGCCACCCAGTCGTTGAGCGCCACGGCGTTCTGGCGCATTCGATCGGTCAGCACCGGCGCATGATCGATGTACCCGAGCCTGTCGACCGCCTGCTGAGCGTAGTAGGACGCGAAGCCTTCTTGAACCCAACGGTCGCTCACGAAGTTCCTGTTGAACCACATATGGGCGACTTCGTGCAGGATCACAAACGGGTCGGCGAAGTATGAAACGAGGACCTGGCCGGTGGAGGGGTCATAGGCACCGCTGAAGCCGCCGATCTCCTCGCTCGAGGCTTCCTCGACAGTGAGCGTCTTCTGGACGGGATCACCCAGGCCGATCATCGCGCGAAGGACCGGGTAGCCGGCTCGCAGGACACGCTCCACCTGATCTGCCCAGCCCACGTCGTCGACCCAGTAATGAAGGGACAGGCTCAGGGACCCCAGGACCACACTTCGAACCCTGAAGTCGCTGTCGGCCACGGGCTGTACGGCCGTGAACCAGGCGCTGGTATCAGTGGGGTCGTCGTTGGCGCCCGACGTGAAGACAACCTGGCCGGAACTCGACACCGACCGAATCAAACCGCCGAACTCCTCCTGGACGGTGAAGTTGGGCGGGAACGTCACCGCGATCGAACTGCCGCCGGCATTCGGGCTGCCGAAGGCCCAGACCGGGAACGACACCACGTTGTCGCTGATACGGAAGTCGCGATCGGTCGAACCGCCGGCATCGACGAGGTCGAACTTGAGGGTGAATGAACCGCTCTGGTCCGAGTAGAGGCGCTCTCCCAGGCCAACGACCAGGATCACGCTCGACGAGGTGACCGACTCCAGCGCAACGGGCAGTTTCTGGCCGTCCGGTGCCGTGGCCGCGAAGCCGGCCGAGAACGCCGGCAACGTGAGCTGGACCTGATCGTAGTAGTAGCGGCGACCACCGCCATCCACCGTATGCGAGGTTGCCGTCACGACGGCAACGACGTGGACTCGTCCAGCCGCCGGATCGGCCGTCCAGGTCGACTGGGAGATGTAGCTCAGGTCGGACTGAGACGCCTCGACCCGAGCCGGTGCGGCAACCTGCAACAGCGCAGCCGCGGAGGCCAGGAAGAGCGCGCCGGCCAGGGCCCTCGACGACAGTCGCCAGACTCGGTAAGGCACGTCAGGTCGATCTACGGGACCCGGACGCCGGAGTCCATGCTCAGACGCGAACGCCATCCAGACGCGTGGCCCAGAGATCGACATGCGCCTCAGTCGCTCGGCTCCCCAGAAGCACGACGCCCGGTAGAACTCGACCTGTCACCGCTACCACTATCCGGGTGTACTGGATCGAGGTCGACGGCAAGGGCATCTCTCAGATCCGACGAATCGCTGGCTCGAGCTCGCGCCCCGCCGCGTGCTCCACGTTCGCGGGGCCGCTCGACGGTGGACCCGCTGCGGATGACCCTCGACATGAAGTCGGCGGCCCTTGCCCCTTCGCCGACGAGAACGTTCCGTCCAATCCGAACTCCCCGAGGAATGACCGCCCGCTTGCCGACCACGGTAATGCCGGTGTTCAAACGACTCGGCTCGCGTCGGTTGGCGACGTCGTAGTCGGTTCCCTCCCCGACGATGGCACCGGGGCCGACGGCCACCTCCTTGTCGAGGATTGCGCGATCGACCACAGCGCCGGGCCGAATCACCGAGTCGAAGAGGATGATCGAATCGCGGACGACCGCGCCCACATCCACGACAACGCCGGGAGAGAGCACCGAGTTGACGACCGAACCGTTGATCACGCAGCCATGGCTGATCAGGCTGCGGTGGACCTGGGCCGTGGCTCCGATCTTGGCTGGAGCGCGCTCCTCGGACCTGGTGTGGATGACCCACTCGCGGTCGTACAGATCGAGCTCGGGAGCGTCCGACAGCAGCGCCAGATTCGCCTCCCAGTAGGATTGGACTGTTCCCACGTCCTGCCAGTAGCCGTCGAAGCGATATCCATAGACTCTCGCACCGCCCTCGATCATGGCCGGTATCACGTCATGGCCGAAGTCGGGCCGAGTGTCGGCCAACCACTGATGGAGGGCCCGTTTAGAGAAGACGTAGACGCCCATGCTGGCCAGGTCCGACTTGGGCTGGCGCGGCTTCTCATGCCACTCGACTACCCGATCGGTCTCGTCCAGGGCCAGGATGCCCATCCGCGTCGCATCCGCGAGCGGAACGCGCCGGACCGCGATCGTCACGTCGGCGCGGTGGCGGCGGTGAGCGGCTACGAACGGCTGATAGTCCATCTTGTAGATGTGGTCGCCCGCGAGAACGAGAACGGCGTCGCCCGGAGCCTGTTCGATGACGTTGAGATTCTGGAGGACGGCATCGGCGGTGCCGCGATACCACTCCGCGACGCGACCGCGGGCGATGTACGGCTGGAGCATCCGGACGCCGCCGTAATTGCGATCCAGGTCCCAGGGCCGGCCCATCCCGATATGGTCGTTGAGAGAGCGGGGGTTGTACTGGGTCAGCACGACGACGTTGTCGATGTCCGAGTTGACGCAATTGGAGAGCGTGAAGTCGATGATGCGGTACTTGCCGCCGAACGGCACGGCTGGCTTGGCGCGCAGTGACGAGAGTATCGAGAGCCTCTCGCCCTCGCCGCCGGCAAGGATCACCGCCAGAGTTCGCTTCATCGCGCGTCCTCTCGGTTGCAGCCCGGGTCTGGCCGGGTTAGGTCGATGCTAGCACCCCTCCGCCCGCGCCGACAGTGACCCCGCCCGGGAGTGGCGATCGTCTCCCGACGTGGGTCGACGGCATTGCCGGATGCGGCCCATGCCGGACCAGCCGCGGCCTACCGAGGCGGGCTACACGAACAGGCGGGGGTTCATGAAGATGCTGCCGACCCGCACTGCCCAATGCAGGTGGCAGCCGGTGGAGTGACCGGTCGTGTTCTCCGTCCCCACCAGCTGGCCCGCCGCCACTTTCGCACCGACGCGGATGCCGTGCGGCGCCTTGGGCGTCATGTGCCCATACCAGGTGACCAGATGGGTTGAGTGGGCGATTATCACGATCCACGCCTTCGGCGGGGCATCGTAGGGGTTGTAGCCGACGAAGACGACCACTCCCGCCCCGGCCGCGTAGACGGGGGTGTAGCACGGGGCCGCGATGTCGATGCCATTGTGGTAGTGGGCGCAGCTACCCCTTCGCGGCTCCATCGGGTCCCCGGTACAGCCAAACTTCTGGGTGATGACCCCGCTCATCGGCCACTTCAACAAGCCGTTGTAGATCGACGGTATCTGGCCCTTGCCGGCCTCTCGCCGAATCATCCTGTCGATCCTGCTGCCGAGCTGATCCAGCGCGGCGCCGTTCGACTTCACAGCCGCGGCGAGGGCGGCCTGGTTCCGCTCCAGCTTCGCCGCGGCCGCCTGCTGCGCGGCCAGTTCGGTCTCGAACGTTGCCTTGAGCGCGTCCAGATGGGCCTGGGTGGCGGTCACCTGCGCCTGCTCATCGGCCAGCTGCTGCCGCTCGGCGGCGACCTCATCCTCCATCGCCCCATTTGCCGCGCTCGCCATCTCGACGCTCTGGCGTACCTCGGCAAGAGTCTCCTGGTCCTGTTCGATCTGATCTGCCAGAACCTTGTCCGCCTGAGAGAGTGAGCTGTAGTAGGAAGCGTCCGAGAGAGCGTCCGTCAGCGAGTGGGCTGTGAGGATCTGCTGGAGAACCGGCGTCTGATCGGTCTCGTAGGCGGCGACGAGGCGGCTGGCCAGGATCTGCTGGCGGACGTCGAGCTCGCGCTGTTTTGCGTCTTGCTCGTTCGTCAGCTGAGCGAGTCTCGTCTCCAGGAGAACCTGCTGGGCGACGAGGCCGTCGAACCGGGCCTTCGCCCCGTCCAGCTGGCCCTGGAGAGCGGTGACCTGGACCTGGACATCGTCGAGCGACGAACTCACGCCGGCCAGGCCTTGTTGGGTTGCCCCGATGCGACCCTTCAGGGCAGCCTGCTGCCCCGTCAACCCGGCAAGTTGCGCCTTCTGATTGGCGATCAACGCGGCGAGGCGCTTCTGCTCGGCCACCGCGTCCGAGAGATCGTCGGCCCTGACGGGCACGGCCGGAACCTGCAGGGCGAGACCCGGCGAGAGCAGGAACACCCCGAGAATGAGTTGGAGGAACCGCCAGCGGCGAGCGCGACGGCGAGGAGAACGGCGG
>Ga0182011_10001588_pt1 | contig 19832 bp, 19 predicted proteins | sample 711E1DmetaG_FD_120481 | JGI IMG/M metagenome (GOLD analysis project Ga0182011, IMG submission 120481) | Permafrost microbial communities from Stordalen Mire, Sweden - 711E1D metaG | ecosystem: Environmental > Terrestrial > Soil > Wetlands > Permafrost | place: Sweden: Stordalen | collected... | reverse complement strand
CTGGACGGAGCTTGCCAGTGATGAATCGGTTTTGAAAACGGCAGATTCTCTCAAAAAGGAAAACTTTGAGGTTTTTGTGGTCGAAAATAGCAGTAAGGCCAGGGAAAAAGTTCTGGAAATTATTCCTAAGGAAGCCGAAGTGATGACAATGAGTTCGAAAACGCTTGAACAAATCGGATTGACAAAAGAAATAAATGAATCAGGAAATTATAATTCCGTAAAATCGAAGTTGCTGAAAATGAATAGAATAAAGGAGGGGAGGGAAATGCAAAAACTTGGGGCCTCTCCTGAGTGGGCGATAGGAAGTATTCATGCAGTAAGTGTTGACGGGCACCTTTATGTAGCCAGTGCCACAGGTAGCCAGCTTGGGGCTTATGCCTTTACTTCACCTCATGTGATTTGGGTGATCGGAACCCAAAAAATAGTTAAAGACGAAAACGAAGCCATGAGACGGCTTTATGAATATTGTCTTTTGAAAGAATCGGAAAGACAAAAAGGGTTGGGAAATACGGCCGGAACAAGCATTGGTAAAATACTGATTATTAATCAGGAGTTTAGACCGGGAAGAGTAACAATAGTTTTAGTAAAAGAAAATATCGGGGTTTGAAAGATCTTAGGTGGTAGGAGGGCAAGTTAAAAATTGATTTAGCCTGTCGCTACCACCTTTTTGCTTTGAAAGAGAGCGCTGGAAATAATGATTTACAGTACCGGTTGTTTTCTGAGTCCAATTAAGAACTGGACCCGCGGGTCAAAGGCAATCGAATTGATCGGCTTCAGAAGAATGTTGTCCTGAAATCTGACCAATCCAAGTTTGCGCAGTTTCCCGGTGCAGGTTTCAGGGTCTTCCCAAGGTTTCTTTGCTCCAGGGGGTGTCTCAGATCCTGTCTTATAACCGAGCATTGCCAATTCCATCCCGTTTTCTTTTTGCAATAGAGTACATAAAAGTGTCCGGGTTGGCTCAATGAGCGGAAGTTCGAATTTTTCACGGAAAAGAGTTTCGATATCAACGGGCACATGCAGCCTCGCTTCAGTGATTCGTTTCTCGATCCGTAAACTCCAGAAATCCAGGAGTTTGAACCACCTGACAACAGGTTCGATTTTCGGATCAAGTGACTTCAGCTTTACCAAAGTGATTGATGTTAACATTTTCCATCCTCAAAGATAGATTTTTTGCGCTTCCTTTCAAAGAACGAGGACCTATAATATCAAAGAAACAGATTTGTGTCAAATCCGGAACGATTGACTAACGGAATAGCTTCGGAATGAAGAGAAGGGCTCCAATGATTACTGATCCTACCGATGCCAAAAGCACAGTAGCGGCTGCCACGTCTTTCGCAATTTTTACCCTCTCACTAATATCAGGATTAACAATATCAATAATTGTTTCAATAACCGTATTTACGAGTTCCAGAATTAAAACCAGAGATATAACCAGGACAAGATCCAGCCATTCGGACATTGAAAGCTTTAATATTGTCCCCAAGACGACTGCCAAAAAACCTATAAAGACTTGAATTCTAAAATTTCTGCCTTTAAGAAATGCAACTTCAAGGCCCTCGAAGGCGAATCTGAAACTTTTTAAAAGCGAATGCTTTGATTCCATCTGTAAAATGATACCATGATTATGTGGGCGATATAACAATCGAATTTTTTGCAACGTTTTTCATTTGGTTTTTGTATGCGGGACTCATCGTTTTGTGGTTTATAGACGGAAGAATTAAAAAAGAACAAGTGGTCCATGCTCTTTTGGCGGGTTTTATCGCCTGGATCATAGTATTTTTGATCAAACATTTCTTTCCGACTGTCAGGCCATTCATAACGGACGGGAGGGGAGTGGATGTTTTATTTAAACCAACCGACTCTTCTTTTCCCTCGGCTCATACAGCCTTAGCCTTTGGTTTGGCGGTAACAATTTTTATGCACGATAGGCGTGTCGGCTGGTTTTATCTGATCGGCGCGTTGGCAATAGGTGTAGCGAGGGTAATGGCAAACGTTCATTACCCGGTGGATATTTTAGGAGGAGCATTTATAGGAATTTTGGTGGCTGTTGTTGTTGAAAAGTTTCATTTATTTAAATTTTTTCGAAAGAGACGGGCTCGCTATTGACAACTAGCACTTCATCAGCTAGACTGCTAAAATATGCCCGCAAAACAAGATATGACAAGACGGGTTCCGATAGTTCCTGTCCGGGGCTCCGTGGTTTTTCCCCATACCGATACACTTCTTTCCTTTGGGCGTACAAAGAGTGTATTGGCAATAAATTCTGCTTTCCAGGAAGATAAAGTTGTTGCTATTTTTACACAAAAAGACCCCAGAACGGCTGACCCGGGTTTGGAGGACTTAAATAGTATAGGAACGATTGCGACAATTACTCAAATGATGTCTACCGAGGGTGAAATTCATGCCCTTATCCGCGGTCAAGCCAGGATTACGCTTCGGGAAATTCTTGTCGAGGAACCGTATCTAATTGGAAAAGTTGAAGAAATTCCTGAGGAACTTGAGGAATCCACTGAAATCGGAGTGTTGTCTAAAAAAGTTCAGGAGCTTTTCAAGAAATCGATAAACCTCGGAAAACAGGCAGAGATAATGACGGTAATGAGACTCGTCTCCGGTAATCCCGAACCCATAGAAATAAGCGATCAGGTTGCATCCCTTCTTGAAATCAAACCGGGAGAAAAACAAAAGATTTTGGAAGAGACTAATGTAAGAAAGAGATTGGGTATTGTTCTCGAATATCTTTCAAAAGAAGTTAATGCACTTGAGATAGAAAGAACCATTTCATCAAAAACTCAAAGACGATTTGAGGATCAAATGAAAAAGGCGATGCTTAGAGAAAAGAAGAGGACTATTGAGGAAGAACTTGGGGAAATGGACGAGGAAGGAGAGATAAGCAACGAGGAGTTTAAGGAGTATAAAACCAAGATTAAGGATGCAGGGATGCCGCCTGATGTAAAAATCAGAGCTGAAAAAGAATTGAAGCGCCTGAGCGAAATGTCTCCGAATAATCCTGAAGGGGGATATATCAGAAATTATCTGGACTGGCTTTGTGACATGCCCTGGAGCCGCGCTACTCCCAACAATGTTCCTATGAAAAAGGCTGCAAAGATTTTGGAAGATGAACACTATGGAATCGAAAAAGCCAAAGAGCGAATCTTAGAATTTTTGGCGGTGATGAAGCTCAAAAAAGAAGAAAAACGTCAAAAGACGGATAGCCCGGGGGCTCATCCCACAATTCTTTGTTTTATCGGTCCTCCCGGTGTCGGAAAGACCTCTATTGGAAAATCGATTGCGAAAGCCCTTAACAGAAAATTCGTAAGAGTTTCCTTGGGTGGAATCAGAGATGAAGCTGAAATTAGGGGTCACAGACGTACCTATGTCGGAGCTATGCCCGGGAGAGTTATTCAAGGAATAAAAAATGCCGGTACGAAAAATCCCGTTTTTATGCTTGATGAAATAGACAAGATAGGGGTAGATTTTAGAGGCGACCCATCTTCTGCACTTCTTGAAGCACTTGATCCTGAGCAAAATAGAGAGTTTTCCGATCATTATTTGGAAGTTCCATTTGATTTGTCGGAAGTAATGTTTATTTGTACAGGTAATGTTTTGGATACAATCCCGGCACCCTTAAGAGACAGGATGGAAGTAATTACATTTCCCGGTTATACCGAGACTGAGAAGTTTCACATAGCCAAGAAGTTTTTGTGGCCCAAACAAATAGAAGCACAAGGTTTGGAGTCGAAGAAAATTGAAATTTCCGACGCCGGACTTAAAGAGGTAATCGGAAGTTATACCCGTGAGGCAGGAGTAAGAAATCTGGAAAGAAACTTGGCCAATATATGTAGAAAAGTAGCGCGGCTGGTTGCGGAAAAGAAAAAGTTTCCCAAAAGAGTTGAGGCTGCCGATGTCAGAAAGTTTTTGGGAAGCCAGAGATTTAGCTCGCAAATAGCCGAGAAAGAGGATGAAGTAGGCCAAAGTACAGGGCTCTCGGTGACTCCTTACGGGGGAGAAATTCTTTTTATCGAGGTTTCGCTGATGCCGGGTAAAGGCAGGCTAACCTTGACCGGGCAGCTTGGCGATGTAATGAAAGAATCGGCAAAAGCCGCCTTCACCTGGGCCAGGTCCCACTATTATGAACTCGGACTTAAGAGTAACTTTGCGGACAATATCGACGTTCACATACATGTTCCTGAGGGAGCCGTGCCCAAGGACGGACCTTCGGCAGGTGTGGCTATTACAACGGCTTTGGTATCGGCCCTGACAGGTATCCCTGTTAAGCGCGAAGTGGGTATGACCGGCGAGGTTACTTTAAGAGGTCATGTATTGGAAATAGGGGGATTAAAGGAGAAATCCATCGCGGGGCACAGGGCCGGACTTAAAATTATCGTTGCTCCAAAAGACAACAAAAAAGATTTGGATGAAATTCCGGTCGAAGTTAAAAAAGATATTAAGTTTATTTTCGCGGAAGAAGTTGAGGATGTGCTCAAAATTGCTCTCAAAAAATGGCTACCGAATACTAAATCCCAAAGGAAATTTACGTCAATCCCGGCCCTTTTGGCTGCGAATTAGTCTCTCAGCTTCAGTTTTGTTATACTTGCAGGTGTAGTTGCCGTATCCGTCACGGCCCCATCGTCTAGCGGTCTAGGACACCAGGTTCTCATCCTGGTAACTTGGGTTCGAGTCCCAATGGGGTCACATAGTTTTTGGAGAAATTTAGCTTCAGAATTTTGTTAAAAACAGTAGCACCCCAAGTAGACTTGAACTTTTAACCTGATAGACGGATTCAGAACCTATTTCAGGTTATATTTTGGTATATGATTAATTATGAATGAAAGAGGGTTTGCTCTTACATTAATACCTATTTTAATTTTAATAATTGGTGGAATTTATTTTCTCTATTCATCTAAATCAAAAGTACTTACCAAAAACATTCTTCCCACCCCCATCCCAACTCCATATCAATTTCCGTATAAAAATCCAATTATTCCCAAAGGCCAATCTTACAGAATAATAATTGCCGGAGACTCGATCGTTAATTCTTTAGGGTTAAATGCCAACGTTTTAAGAGAAGATTTAATTAAATATTATCCAGATAGCGAATTTGTAACATATAACTATGGTTATCCGACAACAAATGTCTTGAGCCTATACCAACGGCTTACTCAAACAACTAACGTTGGAACAAAAGATAACCAAGCTATTCTTACACAACAATTTGAATTAATCATCATCGAGTCTTTTGGCAACAACCCACTTTCCCAATTTCCACTTGCCGAAGGACTTCAAAAACAAAATGAAGAGTTGGAAAGAAGTGTTAACGCAATTCTCGCCCAAAAACCAAATGCGGCTCTGGCTTTTTTGACTCCGATTGCACTGGATCCACTTAATTATGCCAGAGGAAGCCGGGATCTATCTCCCGAGGTAAGGAAACAATGGGTGGCCGAAAGAGTTGCGTATATAGACAACCATAGAAAGTTTGCACAAGAAAAAGGAATACCCGTAATTGATGTTTATAGAGCCTCACTTAAACCAGACGGAACGGTTGATAAAAGTTATATTTCAGATGATTTCATTCATCCGTCCAAAAAAGGAATTGAGTTAATCAGTCAAACAATTGCCGATTATATTTTCAACAATAAAATATTTCCCCAATAAAACTTCTTTCCTTGTACTGGCTCTGCCTGACGGATTCGAACTTAAAGAAAAGCTAATTCATTTGGTCGCTCCACAAATATTGCCATCCATTCCTTTACACTCTTAACAAATTCAGCCGCAGAAAAGTTCGAAGCAACGGAAAGGTGGGTCACAAGGTTTTAGCTCCACCTGATGATAATTTCAAAGGGAGAAATGGCTCTTAAAATCGATTACACAAAATAGTACCATACGATTATGTCAGTCGAAAGTAAAAGAATGCCAACGGTAGCGGCGATGATGATCGGAATGTTTTTAAACGATCCCGAAGCGCTTACTTTCGGTTATGCATTAGCGGCTTCTCAAGATGACGAAGGAAGTGTGGAAATTGCACAGTTTTTTAAACAACAAGCGATGAACCTTGGAGTTACTGAAGAAAAATTGCAAATGGCTACCGAAGCGGTGAAAAATACGGACGAATTCATCAGGGGATTGGATTCTTCAGCCGACGAAATAACTACACCACCTGGTAACCCAAAATAGAAATGTCATTGTCAAAAAAGAACAAATAGATATTTCAAACCCAGCCACAGAAAAGTTCGAAGCAACGGAACGGTAGGTCACAGTAGCAGTTTGATCCTCTTTGATTTCTTGACTTTGGGTCCTGGAGAGGATAAAATCTCCCTCGTTGGCTTAAATTATGACTTTTTATCTCTCTACCGATTGCTTTAGTAACCTTATTAAGGTTATCTAAACTTGGAGAGAAAATCATAAATTATATCTCTCCAAGGACAAGCGGAGAGATTTTTTTGTCTCAGATATGAAAAACGACGTTAAACTAACCAAACAAGGATTAGAGGTCCTAAGAACTGAACTTGGGGAACTTCGTGATGTCAAAAGACCGAAACTGGTCGAACGTTTAGCAAATGCGCGTTCCCAGGGGGACCTCAGCGAAAATAGCGATTATCAAAGTGCTAAAGAAGAGCTTGAGTTTTTGGATGGCCGAATTGACGAGCTTGAAGAAGTTGTTAAAACCGCGTCTGTAGTTTCGGGCAGTGGAAAAGCCGAAAACGGGGGGATTGGCGTTGGAACGAAAGTAACGGTAAAAGTAAATGGGATAAAAGCCATTTTTGATATTGTAGGAGAATGGGAAGCGGACCCAATCAATAAGAAAATTTCTCACGACTCACCTTTGGGAGTGGCCCTTTCCGGTAAAAAAATCGGGGATAAAGTTGAGGTTGAGGCCCCTGCCGGAAAACTTCAATACGAGATTCTTGCGGTTGAATAAAGGCGATCTTCAGGTTAAAATTAGCTTCAGTGATGTTTTCGTTTTCTAGTTGATTTTAGAAATTAGGATTTAGAAATTAGAAATTTAATAAATATGCATTGGGCAGACAGAATAGCGGGTGAAATTATTGCTTCAGGTAAATATAAACCTTATTGGGTGGATGATATGAAAACGCCCTCGGGTTTTGCTCACATCGGTTCAATGTTGGGACCTGTAATTCATAGCGCAATTTATCGTGCTTTGAAGGATGTCGGACAGGAGTCGACTTTGACCTACGTTTTTAACGATTTTGATCCTGCTGATGAGTTTCCGGCCGTTCTAAAAGAAACATTGGAGGGTCACCAAGGTGAAGCTTTAAAGATGGTACCTTCTCCCGATCCGAAGTTTAGTAATTTAGCAGATTTTCTTTCAGACGATCTCAAAAAATCAATTGAATATTTAGGATTTGAGGCGAAATATATTTCGTCGTGGGATCTCTATCATCAAGGAAAATTTGATGAGGTGATTAAACTATCTTTGGATAATTCGGAGAAAATTCAGGATATTTACCAAAAGGTTTCGGGGAGTGCCAAGAAAGAAGGCGGCTGGCTCCCATTTCAGGTGATTTGTGAGAAATGCGGCAAACTTGGGACAACCAAAGTCTTTTCCTGGGATGGCGAGAAAGTTTCGTATCGCTGTGAGCCAAATTTGGTAACTTGGGCGAAAGGTTGCGGACACGAGGGTAAAATCTCTCCTTTCGGTGGGACAGGTAAACTTCCGTGGAAAGTTGATTGGGCCGCCCACTGGAAAGTAATCGGTGTAACGATCGAGGGAGCGGGTAAGGATCATGCTTCGGCCGGAGGCTCCTACGATATTGCGATGGCCATTTGTAAAGAAGTATTTAATTATCCCGAACCTTACAAACTCCCTTATGAATTTATACTTATCGGTGGCAGGAAAATGTCATCTTCAAAAGGCGTTGGTCTTAAAGCTCACGACTTGGTCAAAATTTTACCGGCCGAGGTTGCCAGATTTCTTTTTATTAATGCCGATATCGGATCGCAAAGCAATTTTGATCCGGTGGGAACAATGGCAATTCCCGATCTTTTTGATGCATATGACAAAGCTTGGGAAACGAAGTCTCGTTCTTTTGTTTTGTCTCAAGTTAAGGACATTCCTTCAAAGTCCGAAAAACTTTTTCTTCCGAGGTTTAGGGATATAGCTAATTATTTATCTCAAGGCTTAAGTGAAAAGGAAGTCCTCGGAAAATTTGAAAATAGTGATGTAAAGATTATGCAGGAAAGAATCAAATATGCAAAAGTTTGGCTTACCGACTATGCTCCGGAAGAATACATTTTTGAAATGACGGGAGATATTCCGGAAAGTGTTAGGAAATTAACTTCTGAGCAAAAGAAATATCTTGGGAAAGTCGCAGAACTTTTTGAAAAAGACGTCGAAGCCGATTCTTTACAGGTCGAACTTTATAATCTTTCGAAAGAGTTAAAAATTAAACCAAGCGATGCTTTTGCCGCAATTTACCTCGCATTTCTCGGCAAAACCCACGGCCCGAGAGCCGGGGTTCTTTTGACAAATTTTGGAAAAGAGAAAGTTACTGGTAGAATATCCAGTATCATGAAAGAAGGTGATTTAAATGGATGAAGATATGAAATGGATGAAAATGAAATGGATGAAGAAAAACGTGATGAATGATTTTCTCTTAAGCATCTCATTTTCAATATTTGGAATGCTACTCATTTTTGGACTTGGATTTGTCTTTCCGACAATCAATCCTTATGTAGTTATTAAATGGATCATTATTGTTTGTGCTGTTGTTTTTGCTTATTCTTTTGTCAGTTTCTTGGTCATGAGAATTATGATGATGAGAATGAAAAGAATGATGAAAGGTGATTGGAAAAAAGAAGTCAAGGCAAAAAAGACTACCAAGAAATAATAGATAGATAAGTGTTTACATCAAATGATAACTAAAGGGCAAGCCTTGGAATTGATCGGGGTGCATGTGGAGAACAAGAATATTATTAAGCACATGCTCGCGTTGGAGTCCGTAATGGGAGCTTTGTGGGAAAAAATCCAAAAAGACGGAACTAAAGAGGAATGGATGACTGCAGGACTTTTACACGATGGTGATTACAATCCCGAGGTTCCCTCCGAAAAACAAGGAATACAAATAGTGAAATGGGCGAGAGCTGCCGGTTATGAAATTCCCGAGAATGTCGCTCATGCCATGGCTGCACATAATTGGAGCAATACAAATGTTGAACCCATCAGTTCCATGGATTGGTCAATCTTTTGTGCAGACTCTTTGACCGGTTTGGTTGTTGCCTGCGCTTTAGTTCTTCCATCAAAGAAACTTGCCGACGTAACTCCTGAAATGGTTCTTAAAAAATTTGGACAAAAATCATTCGCAGGTGGGACAAGAAGGGAAGACATCAAAATGTGTGAAGGAAAATTAGGAATTCCCCTTACAGACTTCATTAAAATCTCTCTTGAGGCAATGCAGAATATTTCTGCTGAGTTGGGGCTCTAGGTTATGGACACTAAAGACTACACCGAATTCGAGGCCAAGTTTTACCCTGTTAAAAAAGACGAGTATCGCAGGAAACTTTTATCGATAGGGGCAATTTTGGATATTCCCGAAAGAAAAATGTTGAGAATAGTTGCAGATAAAAGAAAAAACCCGATTATCAAGCCGCATAGCGCAATAAGAATAAGAGATGAGGGGAAAGTTGTTAGACTAAGTTTGAAAATAAGTGCCGGCGATAGCGGAATTCTCACGAATCAAAAAGAAATAGATGTTGAAGTTAGCGATTTCGAAAAAGCAAAACAAATAATGGAATCTGTAGGAGTTGTTTTTAATCGTAGACAGGAAACTTTAAGGGAAGAATGGAGGTATAAGAGTGCACAAATAACAATCGATACCTGGCCCGGGCTCGATACCTATACTGAAATAGAGGCTGAATCAGAAAAGAAAGTAAAAGAAATTGCGGATGAGTTGGGGTTCAATTGGAATAAAAAAATAATTATGTCCGCATCCAATCTTTACACTAAAGTGTACGGAATGACAAAAGATGAAGCCTTGGAAAAAACCAGTTATCTTACTTTTGAAAATAATCCTTTCAAAAATTTAAAGAAAGTTTGGCATGGAAACTAAATAATGAAAAGCGTTGTAATTTGCGGTTCAAGAAGATTTACGACAGAGATTCGAAAATTTGCTAAAGATTTAAGAAAATATGGTGTAACTACCTTTGAACCGTTTTTGAACAAAAATAAGGGAATCGACACGCTAGAAAATGATCTGAAAAAATTTGCATTCTTAGGATTGACACTTCACCACTTCAGTTTTATAAAAAAGGCAGACGTAGTTTATATTTACAACAAAGGGGGTTACATGGGGGTAAGCTCTACTTTAGAGTTGGGTTTTGCTGAAGCTTTGGGAAAACCCATTTATGCGTTGAGTGATTCGGACTCTGAATCAGCAAGGAAAGTTCTTTTTAATGAGATCATTAAAACATCAAAAGAGTTGGTTAAGAAGTTGAAATAAATAGTTATCTTCTTTCGTCACTTCTGATGTGGAGTAAGATCTTCAAAATTGTATAGGATGGGATAGAATAGTAAATATAATGTTTAAGGATAACCGTAAACTGTTTTTTTGGATTGCCGGTCTTGGAATTTTAACTTACATATGGACGGTATTTTTTGGGTTTACCTATTTCGACGACCAGGCGCTGATAATAGGTAATCAGTTATTCTTAAAAAATCTTGGAAACATTCCTACCGCCTTTGTCACGGATGCATTTAATGTTATACATTCTGCGGCTGCGTATTATCGTCCTCTTCTTACCATATCTTTTATGTTTGACGCTCAGCTTTCAGGTAGCAATCCCTTTTTCTATCATCTGACTAATGTAATAATTCATGTTCTTACGTCTTGCGTTGTATTTATCTTCTTGCAAAAAATTAAAATTAGGAGAGAGATATCCTTTTTATTCTCAATTATTTTTGCAGTTCATCCTCTGCTTTCTCAGGCCGTTGCCTGGATCGGGGCAAGGAACGACTCGCTTTTAACATTGTTTGCTCTTTTATCCTTTATCTTTTTCATAAACTTTGTTGAATCCGGTAGATCCAGAGACTTAATTTGGCATGTTATTTTTTTTGCGGCGGCTCTTTTCACTAAAGAGAACGCGTTATTTATTCCTCCTTTAATTGTTTTATATTATTTGCTCTTTGAAAAAAAACAAATTTTGTCCAAGAAGTCATACGTAGTTTTCGCCTGGATGGGAATCCTGGGAGTTTGGTATCTGTTGCGGATGGTTGCTCTCCAAAACTCTATAAAATATACCCTTGCAGACGTTGGCATGAGTATTTATATGGGGTTGCCGGCAGTCGTACTTGACTTGGGAAAGGTTTTTTTCCCCGTTAATCTATCGATCTTGCCTACTATTCAGGACTCAACACTTATCTGGGGCTTTATTGCAATAATTCTAATTATTTTTTTCATTGTTTTCTCAAAAAATAAAAATCATAAACTGGTTTTATTTGGGATTATTTGGTTTTTTATTTTCTTACTATCATCTTTTATCAGGCCCGGTACGGGGTATGACCTTGATTTTTTTGAATACAGAATTTACCTGCCCATAATTGGCCTTTTTATAGTTTTGAGTGAAGTAGATTTTGTTAAAAAATTCAATTTTTCAAACAAAAAAACCCTGGTAATTCTTGGATCATTAATAAGTATTTTAGTTGTTATAAGTATTATTCACACTCTGATTTATAGGGACAGGTTAGTCTTTTGGGAGAGTGCAGTTTCCGCTTCTCCACATGACCCTCTAGCACACAAAAATTTGGGTGCGATGTACTATTTAGCCGGGGATTTAGACAAGGCTGAAATAGAGGATAAAAAAACACTTGAATTGAGTCCGCAAGAACCGATGATCCACAATAATTTGGGGCTGATTTATGCCGCAAGAGGAGATTTGACAAAGGCTGAGGATGAATATAAAAAGGAACTGGAAATTAACCCGTTTTATGACAATGCACTTTTTAATTACGGCATCCTTTTATTTACAGAGGGAAAAACCTCGGATGCTGAAAAAATGTGGCTGGAAACACTGAAGGTCAATCCGGATTATGTTGATGCGATGAAAGATTTGTTTGTTTTGTATTATCAAAATAAAGACCTTACTCATGCCGGTTATTATTATAACGAACTTCAAAAAAGAGGAATAAATCTGCAATGAAGTTTATTAAACTAACTTTTGTAGTACTTCTTTCCCTTTAATTTTTCCGGCAGATAACTTTGGGTATCATATTTTTCGTAGCCCTCGCCGTATCCGACTTCTTTCATCAATTTTGTAACAGGATTACGGATTTTTAGGGGGACAGGAAGGTTGCCAAATTGATTCACATCGGCCAAAGCCGCCATGTAGCCGTTATATGCGGACCGGTCCTTTTTGGCGGTAGCAAGATAGACAACGCCTGCCGCCAAGTTTTCCTGACATTCAGGGTAACCGATTGTGTTGCAAGCTTGAAAAACCGCATTGGTAACCACCAATGCTGTCGGAGACGCTACGTCTTCTGAAGCGAAAACGACCATCCGTCTGGCAATGTAAAGCGGATCTTGTCCTGCCGCAACCATTCTGGCCAGATAATAAAGAGCGGAATCAACATCGCTTGCCCTCATGGATTTAATAAATGCCGAAATGACATTGTAGAAATCTTCCCCGCGTTTATCGAAAGTATATTGCCTTCTTTGAAGGGCAGTTTCCAGGTCAGGTATTTTTATGGTCGGAGTTGTTACAAGACTGGCGGCAATTTCCAAAACATTCAGCATCACACGGGCGTCTCCGTCTGCGGCTTCCAAAAGGAATTTTTCCGAATCCTTATTTAATTTTTTCTTTACGTGTTTTAAAGCCCTGCCTAAAATTTTTAGTAAATCTTTTTCCGAAAGTTGCGAAAGAATCAGCACCCGACACCTTGAAAGTAGTGGTCCGATAACCTCAAATGATGGATTTTCAGTTGTAGCGCCGATTAGAATTATATCCCCATGCTCTACATGGGGAAGAAGCTTGTCCTGCTGGGCTTTATTAAATCTGTGAATTTCATCAAGAAAAATTATTGGAGAATTTATTAGTTTCAGTTGTTTTTGGTCGTGAATTAATGCTTCAATATCTTTTACCTTTGTATTGACCGCCGAGAACTCGAAAAATTCTCTTTTCAATGTATTGGCGATAATCCGGGCAAGGGTAGTTTTTCCGGTTCCCGGCGGTCCCCAAAAAATCAAAGACGGAAAGAAGTTATCGGTTTTAGAATTATCCAGAAGTTTACGGATAATACCGTCGGGACCAACAAGATTTTCCTGTCCCACAAAATCCTTTAAAGTTTTTGGTCTAAGTACTTCCGGTAGGGGAATGTTTACCATGAATCGATTCTATCCAAATTAAACCCGAAATACAACTGGGGTATAATCATATTATGTTGGGAACAAAAATTTTGGAAGAAAGAGAATCAAAATACAATGGATCTCTAAAAGTAACGAAAAGTTTAGGTTTTGGAACTTATATTCAGGCGGGGGGACTAACTCAATCAGGGGGAATAGTGGAAACAATTTGGAAATCGACGATCAAAAAAGTTAAAAGTGATAAGCAAAGCTTGCCATTTGATGGTAAGTTAATGGTTAAGAGTTGTTTAGTAATTGGATTGGGAGGGGGAACTGTGGTGAAACTTGTCAAGAAAAATTGGCCCGAGGTAGAAATTATGGGAATTGATATTGATCCGATTATTGTTGAATTGGGGGAAAAGTATTTGGGACTTGGTCAGGTAGACGTTGAAATAAAAATTGGAGACGCGTTAGAACTAGTAAAAAGGTTAAAGATGAAAGGTGAAAGATTTGATCTTATTGTTGTCGATTTATATAACGGTGATAAATATCCCGAAAAATTTGAAACTGAAAACTATATACAACTTGTGAAGACGGTCCTATCAAATAGTGGAACGGCAATATTTAATCGTTTGTATTACGGTGACAAAAGGCCGCAGGCGGTAAAGTTCGGTAATAAATTGAAAAAAATATTTTCCAAGGTAGAATGGTTTTACCCTGAAGCAAACCTGATGTTAATATGCCATTAATACTTTTTGTTATTATTTTTATTGCCGAATTTTTTACCTCGCCAAAAGTTCTTCTTTTCTATGATCAAATCGAATATTTGAGAATTGTCTCGACAAACAACTTTTGGCAGGTTTTCTCTCTAGGACATTTTCCGATTCACCCATTTTTTCTGGCTTTCTTCTGGATAACATCACGTATCACTCTGCCCAACTACACAGCTCTTATTTTTAGTTTAGTCTCCGGAATCTTAATATACAAAATCTCCCGGAAAGTTTTTAATGATAAATATTTTTGGATCCCGGCAGTTATGTTTTTACTTTTCCCGGGCATCTGGATGATAAATACCAATTTGATGATTCAATCAATGCTTTTAACTTTTTATCTTTTGGCATTATATTCTTTTATTAAGAATAAACCGCTTCTTTTTTTAATTTCTACTTTTTTGATGATAGGAATACATGTTGATGGAGCGTACTGGCTTGTTTCAATTTTTCTATTTCCATTCCTATTTAAAAAAGAACTGAAGTTAAATAAAAAGCAAATTATGAAATTCGTCAAAATCGCTTTTTTATCAATTTTTCTATCCGCTATTTTTTACGCTGTAATGTACCTTTTTGTAAGAAAAGATTTTGGCGGATCGACAGAACAGATCCTTGCTTATAGCTCCTTCGGAATTTTGAGAATAGTCAGAAATATCTGGGTATGTTTCATTAACAACTTTGGCAGCATTACTCCGTTTGTTTTGGCTTATCTGCTTTATAAAAATGTCAGAAATAGAAGTGAATGGATCTGTTGGTTAATCTTAATTTTGCTTATATCTATCGGTGGTGCCTATTGGGAGGGGGACCTTATGATGAGAAGAATTGTTTTTGCCGGGGTTTTTCTTTCGTTTACATTTTATAGATACTTGGGTAAAAAGGCTGTGTTTTTGATTCTTTTTCTTTTGCCGATCACGATTCTTAACGCGGCTTTATATTACAAAAATTTACCGACAGTACCCTTAATAAGCATGCAAAAGGAGATTGACGAGCTTCCAAAAAATCAAGTTTTAATTCAGTCACATTATTACTATCCATTTACGAAATATAACGGAAAAATTCTGTGGTTTGAGGATGACAATTTGGATCAAATAGCCGGATATCTAAAAAATGGAGTTAGAGTTTTTTTGACAAAGGAATCGGTGACCGCTCCCTATCTTTTGATAGTAGGAAATAATTACCATATAACATCAGTTGGTAGGGTCGGGGATTCTTCAAGCCGGTCACTATTTGAAAATTACGACGTAAGCTCATATGCGGATTCACTTGAATTGACGTCGCCAAACGTAAAACAAATTTCTAAAAATGCGGGAGAGACTGTTGTTTTTTACGGAACAGGTTTTTGGCAAAGGCTTTCAAGACTACGGATTAACTACGGAGATATCGGAGTTTGGGCCTGGGCTTTGGTCACCAATCACCGCGACGCAACCGGCTGGACATACAAAGATGTAAGGGGAGTTTGGCTTCAAATCTGATACAATAGATAACGATGCTGAATATATTTTCTAGAATATTGGATCTTAACGCCCGTGAGGTTGACAGGATCAAAAAGACTGTTGTCAAAATCAATTCATTTGAGCCGATGGCAAAAAAGCTTAAGGACAAAGATTTTGCCAAAAAAACCGAGGAGTTTAAAAAACGTTTGGAGAAAGGCGAAATTTTGAACGATCTTCTCCCTGAAGCTTATGCGGTTGTCAGAGAAGCCTCATACCGTCTTCTTGGAATGCGACATTACGATGTCCAACTTATGGCAGCGGTGGCACTTTTTGAAGGCAAAGTTGCCGAACAGAAAACGGGCGAAGGAAAAACACTTTCGGCTGTTCCCGCTCTGTACCTTCACGCCCTAACCGGACGGGGAGCCCATCTTGTTACAGTTAATGATTATTTGGCAAGACGTGACGCCGGTTGGAACGCACCGGTTTTTCATTTATTGGGAATGACAGTCGGTTCGATAATTCAAGAAACCAAGTCTTTTGTATATGACCCGGAATTTACCGATACAAGCCATGGGGATGAGCGCTTAGCGCATCTTAAACCTGCAGAAAGAAAACTTGCCTATCAGTCCGACATTTTATACGGAACAAATAATGAATTTGGTTTTGATTACCTCAGGGATAATATGGTGAGCTCCTTACCCGAGATGGTTCAGCGCGGACATTACTTCGCAATTGTCGATGAGGTTGATTCGATTTTAATAGACGAAGCACGTACGCCTCTTATTATTTCGGCACCTGACACTGAACCGACCCAAAAATATTACAAGTTTGCATCGATGGTGGACAAATTGAATCCGGACACAGACTATACAATTGATGAAAAATCAAAAAGCGCAAGCCTAACGGAGACAGGAATTACTCGGGTAGAAAAAATACTCGGAGTTGATAATTTATATGAGAAAGATTTTGACTCAATCCATCACATTGAAAACGCACTTAGGGCTAAAACTTTATACCTTCGCGATAAAGATTATGTGGTAAAAGATAATCAGGTAACAATAGTGGACGAATTTACCGGCAGGCTTATGGTTGGCAGGCGTTGGAGCGACGGACTTCATCAAGCAGTGGAAGCGAAAGAAGGTGTAACGATTCAACAAGAGAGTAAAACATTGGCAACAATTTCCTTCCAGAACTACTTCAGGATGTATGAGCATTTAAGCGGAATGACGGGTACTGCAGCTACCGAGGCAGAAGAATTCAGAAAAATTTACAAATTGGAAGTAGTTGCTTTTCCAACCAATAAACCAATGATCAGGAAAGATCTTCCTGATCAGATTTACAAAACCTTGAGAGGCAAGTATGGTGCAATAGTAGAGGAAATCAGTAACTGTTATAAAAATGGCCAACCGGTGCTTGTGGGTACGACTTCAATTGAAAAGAACGAAATAATCTCGGAATATCTTAAACATAAAAAAATTCCCCATAACGTTTTGAATGCCAAAAATCACGAAAAGGAGGCAGAAATTATTGCCGAAGCGGGAAAACCAGGTGCCATCACGGTTGCAACCAACATGGCAGGACGTGGTGTCGATATTATTTTAGGTGGCGCGACCCCCGATAGACCCGTGGGGACCAGTACCGAAAAATTTGAGTCATCGATAGCCTTTAAGAAATGGAAGGAAGTTCATGAAAAAGCAGTAAAAGCCGGTGGACTTCATGTAATCGGCACTGAACGCCACGAAGCACGTAGAGTTGACAATCAGTTAAGAGGACGTGCGGGACGTCAGGGAGACCCAGGTTCATCACGTTTTTATCTTTCAATGGAAGACGATTTAATGAGAATCTTCGGCGGGGAACAAATTTCTGGGATTATGAACAGGTTAAATCTTCCCGAGGACCAGCCCATTGAAAATCCTTTAATAGGGCGTGCGATTGAACAGGCACAGGTAAAAGTTGAAGGGTTTCATTTCGATGTTCGTAAACGCCTAGTTGAATTTGATGATGTTGCTAACCAGCAAAGAGAAATTATTTACAAACTCCGTAGGAGAATATTGGATTCAAAAGATGTCAAATCTGAAATCCAGGAAAAGTTGAAGCACCAGATAGAAAACACAGTCCTTCTCGGAACTTCGGTTGAAAATGAAAAAATAGACAGTGAAAGACTTGCGGTAGGCCTTGCCGAAATAATCCCCTTTGATGACGCTTCTTTGAAACGGATCGGATCTCAAATTTCAAGTCTAAAATCTCAGGAAGAAATTCAGAACTTTCTTGAAACAGTTCTTGCTGATGTCTATGAAAAAAGAGAAAAAGACTTGGGAGCTCCGGTTATGCGAGAGGTCGAAAAATATGCATATCTCGGATCTATTGATCATCTTTGGATGGACCATATTGATCATATCGACGACCTTCGGGAAAGTGTGTCCTTGAGAGGTTACGGACAAAGGGATCCTTTAGTAGAATTTAAAAATGAGGCCTACAATCTTTTTGAAACATTGGTTGATAAAGTCGATGAGGAGTTGTCCCACAGAATTTTCAGAATTGGTGTGGCTATGCCCCAACCGGAAATCCCTCTGAATTTGGCAAGAGAGAACGTTGATCAATCCGATCAAACAGGTCTTTCGGGAAACGCTGACCAGACAGCCAAATCGGGTGAGCCTGCCTTTGCCAAGGCTCCTGCCGGGCAAAGAAAGCTTGGACGAAATGACCCTTGCTGGTGCGGCAGCGGAAAAAAATGGAAGCACTGCCACTATCCTCAAAAAGCCCGTAAATACGACCAAAAGTGACATTTAAACACCACATAGAAGATTGGTTTCTGCTATATAAAACTATATAAATATATCACTATAAAATTTCGTAAGTTTTACCCTATTTTGCCAACTTTGTAACCACCCGCTACCATATGGTTAGTGTTTATTTTTGGAGGATATGCCTGTGGTTCGAATCCGTGTTGCCTGAGCATCACGGTCTAGAACCTTATGATCCCATAACCACTCGAGAGTAGTGTATCACCTCGAAGCTAAATGAGACAAATGAGACACTATAAAAGGGAAATGTCTTAAGAGCGTATTGCAATTGAGGCTAGATGAAATAACTGATACATTAAAGGGGGAACCCTCTTCACGCTTGACTTTATTATAGGGTAGGAGTATCATACAGCCTAGGTTTTGAGGGGTGGTACAGGCATCTAGAATCGCAGAAATTATGATAAATCGAAAATATCCTAGCGACCAAATTCAGAAGCTTGTTAAACAAGTAATTATTGGTGTGGGCGAAAACCTCGAAAGAGACGGCCTAAAAGAGACTCCAAGACGTGTGGCCAAGGCTTATCAAGAACTTCTTTCCGGCTATAGTCAAGATCCTGAGGCTACAGTAAAGCTTTTTGATAGTAACGGGTTTCATGAACTAGTAACTATTGGAGATATTGAGTTTTACAGCCTTTGCGAACATCATATGCTCCCATTTTTCGGTAAGGTCCATATAGGATATGTCCCGAATGGAAAGATTTTAGGGCTTTCCAAGTTTGCCAGGATTGTTGAAATTTATTCAAAACGCCTCCAAACTCAGGAGAATTTAACAAAACAGATTTTTGATTTAATTTCAAAGAAAGCTTCGCCGAAAGGTCTTATTGTTCTAATAGAAGCAAAACACCTCTGCGTAAGCATGAGAGGTATTAAAAACAGTAGCTTCATAACCAAAACCGTTCTTAAAAAAGGACTACTTAAGACTAGACAGGATTTATTCAGGCAGTTTTACAAGGATATAGAAAAACTTGGTTAATATGAAAATTTCAAAACAAATTGAATGGGACATGGGTCACAGGGTTACTAACCATAAATCAAAATGTAGAAACCTGCATGGCCACAGATATAAGGCTGAAATAACGGTTGAGGGGAATCTGGTTGATATCGGAGGATCGTCAGATGAAGGAATGGTAATAGATTTCGGAGATCTAAAAGAAATAGCTATGAAATATATTTACGATGTCTTGGACCATGGATTTATGTTGTGGAATAAAGATAAGATTTTGGTTAACTTCTTTAAGAAAAACAAAGGTCAAAAACACATCATTGTTCCCTTTATCCCCACTTCTGAAAATATCGCAGCTTGGATTTTTGTTCAATTGGACGAAAGAATTAAGGATAAGTATAAAACAGGATTAAAGTTGTATTCGATTGAATTGTGGGAAACGCCAACAAGTACGGCATTATGTACAAGAAAGGATATTAAAAATGGAAATTTATAAGTCGACAACCGAAGATGTGGCCAGGATTAGACCCCACCCTGACGCTTTAAAGGTTAGTGGCGACCAAATATTTGCTACGTTACAAGGTGAGGGAATT
>Ga0182011_10001585_pt1 | contig 19867 bp, 14 predicted proteins | sample 711E1DmetaG_FD_120481 | JGI IMG/M metagenome (GOLD analysis project Ga0182011, IMG submission 120481) | Permafrost microbial communities from Stordalen Mire, Sweden - 711E1D metaG | ecosystem: Environmental > Terrestrial > Soil > Wetlands > Permafrost | place: Sweden: Stordalen | collected... | reverse complement strand
GTCTCACCCTACGACGAGGCCGACACCCACGTGGTGCAGCACGACTTCATTCACCTGAGTGCCAACAGTCCTAATGATGACTTGGACTCTTTGAAGACGAAGTACGTGTTGGCAAAGGCAGGGGAACCCATCGAGTGATATTCAAGACTGTGAAACAGCGGCTCTATTTCTTCGAGAGATAATGAGCAACCCTGTTAGCAGCATTTGCCCTGATATCGAAGTAATAGAACGGGTAGTCGAATGGGTGATAGATCCCCGCGAGCAAAGCCGGGTTGCCCGGGGCAAGCTGATTCGGGTCCGCGGTGCTGCAGATCACCACACCCCTGGCCTTGTTGACCTGCGCGTCTGCGTAGTGCTGCACCTTCACAGGGTTACCGGACACATCCACTACCGCGTAGCCGGTCTGGGGGTTGACGGAGATTCCGCCGAGGTTCTGCTGTGCCGTTGCCAGCTCCTCGGACGTGGTCCAGGTGATGGGGTTGATGGCGACTCCGCCGGGCATGGTGACCGGGTTGGTGACGTGCATCACCGGCGCCTCGGTGTTGTAAGAGATGATGACCCCCGTGTCGTTCGGACCAGTGGCGAACTTGAGCTGGGGGTTCTGCTTGAGGTACTCGGAAGTGATCGAGTATCCGATCACGTACGCCGCGACCATCCGCTTGTAGAGCTCGGGGTTCTTCTTCATGTACCCGGAAAGGATATTCGCCAACAGGTTCGACCCCTGCGAGTGCCCCGCCAGGATGAACGGGCGGCCGTTGTTCAGGTTCTTGATGTAGTAATCGAAGGCGCTCACGGCATCCGAAGTAGGAATGCCGGCCTCGAGCGAGAGCTGCTGAGGGATGGGCAGGGTGCTCTTGTACTGAGCATCGACCTGCCGGTTGTAGGGCGCGTATATGTCGGCCACTGGCTCGAAGGCTGCGGCGGTCTTGGAGAACTGCGCTTTGGCGCCCGCCTGCATCTTGGGGTCGTCGATGGGACCGATGTTCGGGGCGCTCGCATCAGCCTTCTGATAAGTAGTATCGCTCAGGTAGAAGACGTCGACCTTCTTGGTGGTCTTTGCCGGCACTGCGAGCCAATTGGACGAATTGGCGAAGTTCGGGTCGCCCTGGGCCGTCGTCGCCGGCACGGAGCTTGAGGGCTTGCCGCTGGTCGAACTCCCGCAGCCGATCGTCATCCCGACCACCGCTGTAATCGCAACCAACACAACCCCGATTTCCGTAGCCTTCTTCATCGTCTGGCCTCTTTCTTTTGCTGCGGCACTCGCTCCTGGTTGCCGAAGCTTTATCTGTTACGGTGTGCGTTCCAGTCTAATTCGTGTAAACCCTCGCCACAAGGAGCGAACCGCTCTTTCCGGCACGGTTGGTCGGATTCTGTGGCAAATTTGAACCACTCTCGTTCCACTTCATTGCCAGAGTGTCAACAACTGTAATTACGACTTCAAGGAGTTCGTCGACACGCTGGTCGTCGCGCTGCGCACGATCGAGAGGGGCGACAGTCCCATCAGGCATATCCACCCGGTCGCCGTGCGCGAGACCGACCTTTCGGCAGAAGGGCAGATCGACTTCGGCCTGGGCTTCCCCGTCTGCGAGGACGAGGTCGATATAGAGGCCTCTCCCCTGCAGTCCGTTCCAGTCCTCACAGAGGTGGGAGACCGCCTCTGACCCATCCCCGATGTACCTCCCTCCAACGCGGCCTCGCCAGCCGCAACCGTGCCACTCCTCACCTGCCACCCGCACATGAAGGGCCCGACCCCCGGGCCCTTCGCCCTTTCTTCAAGAGAAAAGCGCCCGCCTGCAGTGAAGGTGACCTGGAGAGGTCAGCCGTTGAAACATGACAGAATCAAGTCGACCAAGTCGGAACTGCTCGAATCGTTGCAAAGATGCCTTCGTCGTAAGCGGTATACGAGAAAGGGAAGGCCAGGACCGATAGACAATTGAGCCCTTCTTGTCCGCGAGATTGTGTTTGAATACTTGTGCAAGCCCCGCGATTATGAAGTAGCCTTGTACTCGAGCAGGAGCAAAGCCCGTCCGCAGCTTGCTGGTCTTATTGCACTCCGCAACGGGAAGGCCACGGTGCGAAACAAAGAGAAGAGAAGGCCTGACAACCTGGAAGCGCGGGCGCCGCGCCTCTGGATACAACACGCGGCGACCGTCCTGTTGCTGATAGTGCTCATTGCCATAATGGTGGCTACGGGTGTCAAGCTTCACGAGACCCTCTTCCTGCCACGCAATTATAAGAATCTGGACAAGAAGGCGCTCGCACAGATCCAGAAAGACTACACGAAGTTCGAGAGTGAGTTCATCAACCTCGACAAGAGCACCCACGGCTACTCTGTGGTGGTGTGGGCGGACAACCACAGCTCGCGGAAGACCTTCGGCCAGCTCATCAAGAAGATCAACAAGGAAAACGACGACAACACGGCGGAATGGAACCAACTCAAGGACCGGCTCGCCAGGTTGAAGACCGACACAACCATAGCCAAAGAGACTAGAGACAGGATGGTCGCCGAACTCGAGAAGGAGATCGACGAGGTCCACAAGCAGCACCTGCTGTTCGCCGTCAACTCCGGTGACCTCGCGTATGACGGTGACGTCACCAAGTACAGGCTGACGCTGCAGGTCGCCGACAAGCTCAAGATCCCGATGGTCACCGCTATAGGCAACCACGATATCCGCAGCAACGGCAGAAAGGCTTACCGCGAGGTCTGGGGTCCCTTCACCTACTCCTTCTCCGTAGGCAACGCGTACTACATCATGCTCGACGACGCGAACGAGAAACGCGTAGACCCGGCGCAGATGAAGTGGTTCGAGGCCGAGCTCAAGAAGAGCCTGCCTTACAACTATTGCTTCGTGGACATGCACGTCCCGCCTTTCAAGGGCCAGAGAAACCAGAACGCCCCTATGGATAAATTCCTCGCCGACAGGAAGAACGCTCAGGCTATCAAGGACCTTGCGACGAAGTACCATGTGACGTTCGTCCTGGCGGGGCACATCCACACCTATGACGCCGACGAGTGGCCCATTCCGCCAGGCGCGCCAATGGCGGGGATGTCCCCGGTGAGGGCGGCCCAGCAGTACACCGGTTTCATCATCAGCGGTGGCGCAGGCGCTCGGCTCTGGAAGGTCGATACAGGAAAAAATTCCGTCATGTCACGAGCCCGGTATCATTACTTCGACGTTACGATGAATGCGGAAGTGCCCGAGGTGCTTGAAAACGGCCAGGTGGTCACGAAGTCAAAGACGGGTTTCCGGCGACAGGAGATCAACCCGACCCACGCTGACGCCTGGTACACATTTGAGGAGACCTGGGTCTGCATCTACGCGAAGATAGCCAACCTGTACCCCTGGGAGATGCTCGTCCTCGTCCCGGTCTTCATCTTGTTGCTCGCTTACCTTGTGCTCGACGAGCGGCGCCGCAACAAGGGCACTCCCGGAGGGCCTGAGGAGAAGATCTGACCTTACTGTTGGAAGGGGATGTTGGGAGAAGATGAGCCAAGGAACCATAAGACGCCAGGTGATCGTGGAAGGCGACAAAGTCGCTTTTAAGCCAGGCGAACAGGTAGAGATAGAGAGCGTCCAGCCCAACCCTCAAAGACCTGAGTTCAAATACGTGGTCTTCTCCAGCCGTTTGCAGAAACGGTTTCAGCTCTCGGATAACGACGTCCAGCTCGCCCCGCAGATGCCTCCACCCCAGCCCGTTCAACAACCCGTTCAAGAACCGCCGCGCCACAAGGCCGCTTCCGGTTGGCGGAAGGTCGCCGTCATAGTGATAATCGTCGTTGTGGCAGCCGGTATTGCAGTGGGTCTCGTGATCGGTCTGGGTGGCAAGAAGACAAGCCAGAACGGTGGCTTCACTGTCACCAACACCTGGACCAATACCAGCGGAGGGCTATCGACATACACGATCTACTCGCTGACGTGCGACACGGGCAACAAAGTGGTCTACGCGGGAACAGATAACCATGGGGCCTGGAAATACGCCGGTGGAACCTGGACGAGCACCGGTGGAGCGATCTCGAGCAACGACGTGCTCTCCCTGGCCTACGACCCCGGCCGCAAACTGCTGTACGCGGGGGTTTATGACAGCTCAAAAAGTGTGGCCAGAGGGGTCTGGAAGTTTGACGGCACGACCTGGACCAACACCGGTGGAGCGGTCTCGACCGATGAGGTCATCTCCCTTGCATACGACCCGGACCACAAACTGCTGTACGCGGGGACACATGATAAGGGAGCCTGGAAGTACAACGGCACGACCTGGACCAATACCGCGGGGGCGGTCTCGAGCTATAGCATCCTCTCCCTCGCCTATGACACGGGCCACAAACTGCTCTACGCCGGGACGGACAACCACGGGGCCTGGAAGTACAACGGCACGAGTTGGACAAGCGCCGGTGGAGCGGTTTCGAGCGACGACGTCGTCTCTCTGGTATACGACACGAATCACAAGGTGCTCTACGCGGGTTGCCATTCTCCTACTGACACAGGTACCGGGGTCTGGAAGTACAACGGCGCCACCTGGACCAGCACGGGCCAGGGAGTGTTCAACTACAACACGTACTGCCTCGCCTACGACTCAGCCGGCAGCGTGCTCTACGCGGGTTGTTACGCTCCCACTGCATTGGGCACCGGGGTATGGAAGTACGACGGCATCGTCTGGGCCAGCACCGGCGAAGGAGTCTCGAACTTCAGCATCCCCTGCCTCACCTACGACCCGGACAACAACACCCTCTACGCGGGGACTCACGGCAACGGGGTCTGGTCTCGATAACGTTCGGGTCCCGTCCCGGTCAGGGTTGCTCATAACCGACGAATTGGACGCCCTTGGGCAGCTTGCTCGGCAGCAGGCGCGGCTCCATGTAGCCCGGGGCACATATTGTGAGTGGATCCCCATCGCTGACGAACCGGAGCTCCGGGTGCTTATCGAAGTACGCGAGCCAGTAGCCGGAACCGTCGGCGCCCTTGCCGGTCTTCTGGTCGTAGTCCATCACCTGGATGCGGGGCAATTCAGCGCCCGGGTTCTTGTAGTTATACTGTGGATACATGGGATTCGAGCCCACCAGGAGCACCCATTTCAAGTTGTAGGTGCTTCCATCGTAGGACCCGTGGTACATCAGGGCCTGGTTCTTGGGCATCACCCCGTCGGGGAGGCACAGGGTATCGACGTCGACCTTCGGGTCGACCGATTTCATGTTCGAGATCGAGCCGACAATCTCTTTCTGGACGTCCTGGTCGCTGAGCTTCCCCAGCGGGGCGTGGTCGACTGTATGATCGGCGAACTCGAAGCCGTGGGTCGCGAGATACTGCACTTTTTCCTTTCCCGTGCCCTCCTGCTCGAACAGGCTCGGCAGGTAACTGAAGACCGCCGTGCACCCGAAGTCGGGGTGCTTGTGGTAGAAAGCCTCCATAATCCCGACCGCGCAGTTGGGGTCGATCACTTTCTTGCCACCCGCCTCGATATACCGGAACTGTGAAACGGTCGAGTCGTCGAAAGTGAAGATTATCGGCGTGGTACCGGCGGGCGTGTTGATGTGGCCGCTCAGGAAGTCGCTGTACCTGGCAAGGCGGTATCCTTTTGCGTAAAGGGTCTCCAGGTCGTTCTTGAAGTTGTTTATGCTACGGGTGAAACTTCCCTCGCTGTCCGCAATGCGGTGGTACTCCATAATCATGACCATGCCCAGCTCGTTCGGCCGGATCCCCTTCTTCAGAAGCGCATCGACATCAACGGTGGGCTTCCCACTCGCCGCCTTGACAGAGTTCAGTGAGGCCGTGCCCTTGCCGGGCCCGTGCGCGAAGATGACGACCGCGAGCACTATGACGACGGCTATCGCCAGGACAAGTATGAACAGGCGCCTGCGCCTCCTGCGATACGGGTTGGGCTTGTCGTCCGTTTTGCCCCTACTCTTCCCTCTTTCGTGCCGCTCGTCATCCTTCACCCGGCATCCTCCAGGCCTCGTCGGGTTTGCCGTGTCTCGCGTACGACTATGACAGGCTCAATCACTTATGTCCTTGACGAATGCCAAGTGGATTCCCTGCCCCCTCAGCGCGGTTATCATCTCGCCGACAACGGTGGGGGTGTTCGGGCGGAACCAGTGGCAGATGCCTATGGCCGTACCGTTCTTGCGCGCGAGGCTTGCCAGCTGGTTCATGGCGGAGCGGATGTAGGCCGGGTCGTTCTGGTGGTCGATGAAGACTTTGTTCAACCGCTTCGGCAGGCCCAGGGCCAGGCACGCCTGGGTCACCCTGTCGTGTGCCGAGCTGGCGCTGTCGACCACAAAGAGCCCTTTCGACTTCGCCCACTCGACCTCGTAGGTCATGAGGTCGAGCTGGTCGCACCCGCGTCCTCCCTCGTGGTTGTTGAAACCCACGATGTGCGGGACGTTTGCGACGTCCGCGTCCAGGGTCTGAAAGACCTTGGCCCGCGACATTCCGGTCGAGAGCTGGCCGGGTCCGGCGTTGCTATGCGGCGGCATGTTATCCGTGGGCACGTGCATCATGATCTCGTAACCGTCCGCGTAAAGAGTGTCGGCAAGCTGCCCGGACAGTGGCGGCCACGGGAAGACAGAGAACGTCAAAGGCGCGTCGATCTTCAGCCAGCTTGCCATGTAGGAGGCGCTATCTCCGGTGTCGTCAACCACTATGGCGACGCAGGGTGGTTTCGTGTCCTCGCTCTTGAGCGGTGGACCCGTGGCCTTGACGGATCCCGAGAAGGTCTTGTGACTGGTGTTCAAACTATAGAGCGCCTGTGTCGTGATCTCGAGTGCCGGTGTCGTGGTCCCGGCCGTCACCGTCTTCCTCACGACTCTCCCTTTCGGAAACAGGACGCCCTTCAACGGCCCCCAGGGGCAGAAAAGAACTACGGTCAAAATAATCAGAATCGCAACTGAGATTGCCAGAGCATCAGCCCGGCGCCTTCTCCTCCGCGCCCTTGCACGGCAGGTCGCCCTTCTCGCGTCGATTCGGTCTCTCTCTGTCATATTCCTCCCACTGGCGGCGATCTGTTGATTGGACGAACCGGGGTCCCTGTAGGTTTAGTTTGACCCGTGTTACCCACAGGCCTCCTCAAACACCGACTTCATATAACCGAGTGCTCTACTATCAAGTCTGTCCTAAGGTTCTAACCCCTGTGAGTTGTCGCTTTCCGCCGGGTCTGTTCCAGGACAGAAGCTCGTTCCTCATAGTAGTATCGCTATCAGAGCCTTGTATGAACCTGCGACGAGGCCGACACCTACGTGGTGCAGCACGACTTCATGCACCCTCTCATTCTTCAAGGACGACTTCCAGGCACTCGTCGGCACGAGTCAGGTGTCGGACTGGGCCTGTGGCGCCAGCAGAAGAAGGGAATTATCGGTTGGCCCCAGCGAGATAGTTCTCTACTTCAGCCCGTACGCTTTCTTCACTTGGTGAATAGGCAAACTCGTCAAAGATTTCCAAAATCGCATTCAGTGTCACGTTTTACGGTGTCAAGAACAACGTCCTTTGTAGAGAGTGTTTTTGAAACCACGATCTCTGGTTGAGAACACGCTAGTCCGAGAACCCCCCTATGGTGTCCGTGCCGGCTCCCTTGTCGTTCACGTACATTGCTCTCTCTACCATGATAGGCCTGGCCCCGTCCAGGGACTCCACCAGTATGGAGGCACGCCCGGAGGGGAGCTTGTCGCCCATGGAGTAGGAGCGGCGGGACTCCTTGGGTATCTCGTCGGTGAAGGAGATGCTCTTTCCTCCGCCTTGCGGCAGGTAGGTTATCCGTACCCTTACAGCACCCGGGTTGGGGTTTTCAACGAGCGTCCAGGTCTCCCATCCGTTGGAGCTCTGCCCGTCCGGCAGCATGAAGGCCATGTGGGGAGAAGCCAGCCCGATGGACGCGTGGAAGGCCTGTCCCGTGCCGTTGTCCCAGTACACGGCCCGCTCGGCTATGAGGGGTTTTGAGCCGTGCACCTGCGTGGAGACATCCGTGTTGGATGGCAGGGTATCGTTGACCTTCACGGTCTTGCGCGTGTTGGGCTGCATAGTGAAGGATGGGCCGGCCACCTCTCCTGACCCTGTCTGGTAGGTCAGCGTGACCTTGTTGGTGTCGTTGCCGGGGTTCTGTACCAGCACGTAGGTGGTGAAGCCAACCCCGTAGCCTGTGGCCCCCTCCGCCAGGTAGTAGTCGGCAGCAGGAGCGGTGGCCCCTATGGAGCAGGAGCCCTCCCTCCGGTTGTTCCTGTACATAGAGCGCTCCGCCACTACGGGAACATCGCTTGTGACCTCGATGGAGGCGTCGGCCGCGCCTATGTCCGCGGCCATGGAGTAGGTGGCCCTGGAGTGGGCGGGGACCTTCTTGCTCAGGACCTTGACGCCTGCAGTCTCGGTCATGTAGGTGAGGGTTATGTTGGCCGCGGTGTCATTGGGGTTAAGCAGCAGCGTCCAGGTCTCGAAGCCCCAGGCCGAGGAGCCCTCGGGCAAGTACCAGGTGTTGGCCAGCGCGCTCGTGCCCACGGAGGAGTGGTAGCCGCTCTGAGCAGGTGAGTATCCCGGCCCCGTCCAGAACATGGTGCGGTCCACCGCTATGGTCTTCCCTTCCAGACACTCCACTTTGGTGGAGAAGTCCACGTTCCCTATGTCTGAGGCCGAGGAGACGGTGGTCTGGGAGAGGGCGGGCAATGCGAGGACGCGGGTGGTGAGGACGCCCTTGCCCGAGGGCGGCGGGTTGGGGTCCATGTAGGTGAGCCTGGCATTGACGGCGGCGTCGTTAGGGTTCTCGATGGTGATGTAGGTGGAAAAGCCCCAGGCGTTGGTGCCCTCGGCCAGGTACCAGGTGCTCGATGCCGGGGCCTCGGTAACGGTGAAGCCTTGGACCAGCTTGTTCGTCTTATCACCGCCTGTCTTGACCCAGACGTTCCTGGGGCCCAGGTAGGTGTCCGGCTCGATCGTGATGTTGGCCCTCAGCTTGTTCGAACTCAGGCGCGTGGTGGAATTCACGTTGACCCCATCACCTGAAAACACCACCTCGCTGGCTGCCGTGAAATCGCTGTTGATTGCTGTCAGATCCACGTCGAGCGTCTGTCCCTGGGCACCTGATGAAGGATCGATCGCGGTCAGGGCGGAAATCCCCTGGCGGTACACCTGTCCGTCAGATGATCCGCAAAAGAGAGTCGCGCTGCCAGGGTCGTACTGCAGACGCTGGTTGTACACGGTATTCGCACTGACCCGACCTATGTCCAACCAGGTACTGCCTACCGAAGCGTTACAGTTCTTATATACGTGGCCGTCATAGGCGAGCGCGTACAGGGTGTTATTGATCTCGTCGACAGCAAGGGAGTAGATCTCCGGGCCTCCGCACAAAGTGCCTATCCCGACCCAGTCTCCACCAGCATCTATGTTCCTCCTGAAGACGTTCACTTCTCCCGTTACGTTCGTATAGATCCCGGCGTAGAGGATGTTCCTGGGCGAGTCCAGCGCCAGGCATGAGACTTGTATCCCGACGCCGAAAGTATTGCCGAACGAGCTCCAGGTCGACCCATCGTACCTTGAGACCGCTGCAGTCATCGGCCACACGGTTCCTGTGTAACCACCCGCGTACAGAACGTGCCTGGTCGTATCCATTTTCATGCATCTCACACTGTTCAAAGGATTTCCGAGGCTCGCCCACGGACCGGGCGCTTGCCGGTAGTCGTACACCCAGGCCGCTCCGCTGTACGTGGCGGCATACAGTTTCTTCTGAGCCCCGTCGGACGCAACTGAACTGGGATTGTCATTGCCGACTGTTCCATTGGTCAATGTCCAGGTGCTACCCTCCTGATACGTCCAGACCTGGAAGCTGCTGTTGGCGTATAGAGCCGCCACAACTGTATTACTGACAGGGTCATACTCGATATCGTTGATCGCTGTCTGGGCTGATGGCCCGCCGGTAGTGCTCCAGACCCCCGACTGGTATCTGTACACCTCACCGGTGTCGGCGCCCGCATAAAGGATATTGTGTGTTTCATCCAGGGCCAGACATCTTACGGAATTGCTGCCTGGCGAGGGGCTGCCCGTGGATGTCCAGGCGTAGGCGGCATTCGCTGCTGTTGAAAGGAATAAGACAAGGCTCACCACAAGAATAGCTGAGAGCGCCAAGCTGGCCCCTGCCGCTGTTCGCTTCCCTGCTCCATCGCCACATTTGCCTCTTCTCCGCACCATCATGGCTGCCTCCTCGTACATCTGGCTGATCAAGCTCAGCCGGTTCGAGCCATATTCTCATGCCTTCTTGTCACATTCTAACTCCAGTATTCTACCATCATGCTACTCGCTGAAGTTGGCCGCCTTGACTCCCTGCTCCCCTTTTAAACCGGGCCCTTCGCCCTTAGTGGGCAGAATTTGTTCTGACCACACCGCGCATTGGCGCGTGTAATCTTACGCCGATGTTGCGTCGTTCCGATGATGCGACTTCGGCGCGCCACGAAAATAAAGCGCCCGCCGGTTCCAGTACCTGGCACGGTCCATAAGCAACTTCCCGGGCGGATCTGTCACTTCCACCGGGACCGAGCGCATCCGCCTTTGACCCTGGCGACCTTGTTGTTGTTCCGGCAGATGCTGGCTGGTATTTCGTCTTGACGTTTCTAACGTCATGACCACACCACAGTGGCATTCGAATTCTCCTTCCGCCGCCGAGTGCTCGTTCTGGTGCAAATCGATGTGGTGGAAATGAGCCGTAGTGCTCTATAGATGAGCCGGGGCCTGGTCAGGTCTGTCGCGGATGATAGAATACTTTCATCCGGGTGCAGGGCGGCAGGCCGGGTAGGATCTTGGACCAGCCGTCTTGCCTGCCATCTGAGCGCGGCCAAGACGCCTCAAAAGGAGGTAGCTATGTTCTGCACAAACTGCGGGAACGAAGTTGGCGATGAAGCTTTCTGCACCCACTGCGGCACTCCCATGAATTCTACCGACCAAGCCAAGCCTTCCCCTGCGCCTGCGACCGTCCCCGCTTCGCCCGCCGGTGCACCGGTGGGGCCGCAAACGTCGGTGACACCACCGCAGTCCGCCGCACCACCGGGCCTGCCCGTCGCGAAGAAGAAGCGCTGGCTCGTCCCCGCAATCGCGACCGTATGCGTCCTGGCAGTCGCGGCTGTGGTGCTGGTGCTCGTGTTCGTCGTGTTCAAGGGCTCGTCCCCGTCGGCGACTGTCGCGAGCATGTTCAAGGCACTCGAAAGCAAGAACGCTCAAAGCTTCTATGCCCTTATCGATATGGAGCCGTTCAAGAACCAGCCGGGCGTCGAAGCTTCCTTCAAGGCGGACATGGCCAAGAACCTCATGGACACGAACGTCAAGTTCAAGGGTGCGAAGTTCAGCACGACTACCAGTGGGAATAGCGCGACCGTCAAAGTGACTGGTGGCACCGTCCAATACAAGGATGCCGACGGCAAGTTGCAGACGGGCCCTATCAACGAAGATTTCAGTAAAGAGTTCTACCTGGTGAAGAAGAACGGCAAGTGGCTCCTCGGCGAGAAGAACTTCGCGGGCGAATTCGCCAAGCAGGACCTGAAAAGCGCCGACAAGACACTGCAGACGCTTATCGACGGGTACAACAAATTGAACAGCGACGTCACGAACGCATTCAGCGACGTCTCCGGGGTAACGGGCCTTCAGGATCTCGACACCAAGTTCAAAGAGAAGTCGAAGACGGTCACCGCCGAAATCGATGCCTTCCTTGCAAAAGCCGAAAAGCTCAAGGCCGACTACGAGGCAGTTGCCAAGCTCAAAGGCGCCGAGGATTACACGGACTACACTGACACCAGGATCAAAGAGGTCGACGACCTGATCGCGATCGGTAACAAGTTGAAGGCTTTCCTTGCCGAAATAGGCGGGGCAATCAGCAGCTGGGTAACCACACCCCCTACGAGCCAGACGGCAGTGACCGACACGCTCAACGGCATCGCAAACAAGTACGAGGCGGAACTCGGCGCGCTGGAGACAGACTACAAGAAGCTCGACGCTGAGGCAGACGCCTCAATGAAAGACCTCGGGCTTGAATAGCCGCAAGGTCAGGAGGCATTTCTTCTAGGCCTGATTCTTCTGTCCGCAGCCGGGACAGAAACTGTCCTCGGGAGAAATCCTGGCACCGCAGCCAGTGCAGAATTTTGCCTGTCCCTCCGGGGGTGGAGGAGCAGCCACAACGTTGGGTATCGCTCCAGGAGCAGTATTGCTGACCGCGGCGGCGGCGGTCCCGTGGTTGAAATACTCGGAGCCCTCGACGATCACCTTCTTGCCTGGGGTCAAGCACTGCATCATACCTCCGCTAAATTCGTCTGTATCCAGATCGCGACACCGCTGCTGCTATAATCAACCAGACAAGTGGAGTAAGGAGTCGAGTGCGATGCTCGAGGTCGAGAACCTATCGGTGATGATCGGCGACAAGATGTTGCTCAAGGACGTCAGCCTCCATATCGAGGAGGGCGAGACGCGCATGCTGTTCGGCGAGAACGGCTCCGGCAAGACGTCTCTGCTGATGGCGATCATGGGACTGGGCGACTACAAGGTCACCAGCGGCCGCATCATGTTCAAGGACGAGGACATCACCAACCTTCCCACCAACGAGCGGGCCCAGAGGGGCATTGGCATCATGTTCCAGCGCCCCCCGACCATCACCGGCCTCAAAGTCAGGGAGATGCTCGAGATAATCGAGAAGAACGGCGAAGACATCGAGGAGCTCGCCAGGTCTCTCAACTTCGACGAGTTCCTCAACCGTGACCTCAACGCCGGCTTCTCGGGCGGCGAGATCAAGCGCGCCGAGTTGCTGCAGCTCATGGCGCAGGACCCGGACCTGGTCCTCCTCGACGAACCCGAGTCGGGGGTCGACCTGGTCAACATCGACCTGATCGGCAACGCCATCCGCAAGCTGCTGCAGAAGGACGTGCACAAGAACCGCCATAAGTCCGGCCTCATCATCACGCATTCCGGCTACATCCTCGACTACGTCGAGGCCGACAAGGGCTGCGTGCTGGTCAACGAGACCATATGGTGCACCGGGAACCCGCACGAGATCCTGCAGGGCATCAGGGACCGCGGGTACGAGGGGTGTCTCTCGTGTCAGAAGTGAAGAAGAGGGCCGAGGCGGCCCGGGAAAAGCCCGCGAAGTTCGGGCCCGACGTCAAGCTCGAGGAGTACACGCTCGAGGCGCCCGAGTACAAGCCCAAGCCGCTTGACGAGATCGACGAGGTCGACCGCGACCGGCTGCTGAACGCCGGCGTCGACGTGACCGGGGCGGAGCGCTCGGGGTCCTTCATCCAGGTCGACAGGTCGGTCATCCACGCCGCCCCGACGCAGGAAGGCATCGAGGTCCAGTCCACGCGGAGCGCGCTGGAGATGTACCCCTGGCTGGAGGAGTATCTCTGGAAAGTCGTGCAGGTGGACGCCGACAAGTACACCGCCAGCGCGGAGCTCAACTTCCAGGACGGCTACTTCATCCGCGCGCTGCCGGGCGTGAAGAGCGTCTTTCCGGTGCAGGCCTGCCTGTATTTGAAAGCGGCCTCGATCAGCCAGAACGTCCACAACATCGTGATCGCCGAGGAAGGCTCTGAGCTGCACATCATCACCGGCTGCGCGACCGACTCGCCCGAACTGTCCGGCCTGCATATCGGCGTCAGCGAGTTCTACGTGAAGAAGAACGCGAAGATAACTTTCTCCATGATCCACAACTGGGCGGAGAACATCGAGGTGCGCCCTCGCAGCGGCATGCGCATCGGAGAAGGCGGGGTCTTCCTCAACAACTACGTGTGCCTACATCCGGTCAAGTCGCTGCAGCTCTTCCCCAGCGCATACCTGGAGGGGAAGGACGCGGTGGCGCGCTTCAACTCCGTGCTGTTCGCGCCCCCCGGCTCGCACATGGACGTCGGCTCGCGCGCAATACTGTCAGCGCCGGGCAACAGGTGCGAGATGATAGCCCGTGCGATCACCACGGGCGGAGAGATCATATCGAGAGGGCTTCTCGTCGGCGAGGTCGCGGGCGTCAAGGCGCACCTCGAGTGCCGCGGGATGATCCTCAAAGGAGGCGGGCGGATCTACGCCGTGCCCGAGCTCGACGGCAAGGTGGAGGGCGTGGACATGTCGCACGAGGCGGCCGTGGGCAAGATCGCACGCGCCGAGGTCGAGTACCTGATGGCGCGCGGCCTTTCCGAGGAAGAGGCCGTCGCCACCATCGTCCGCGGGTTCATGCACGTGGACATCGAAGGGCTTCCGCCGGTGCTGAAGGACCAGATCGACAGCGCCGTCGGGCTCTCCGAGAAGTCGCTGATGTAGCGGCCCGACCCCGCCCGGCCCGCGCGCCGGCGACGCCGGCCTCTTTCGACCGACCCTGACATCCCCCATTAGAACCCGATCTGTCACCCCATGTGACTACTCAACGTCCCTCTCAGGAGCCATTAATCGGCTGTTTGCCCGGGTTTTATAACCGGCCCGCGGAATCACGACGATACAAATTGCGGGGCAAAAGCCTCAAGCAGGTGTAGGGTGACGGGAGCAGTCAGTGACCGGTAAACGTGACCAGGGCAGAATCCAACCGCGACTTCGTAGCACTTACAGCCTCATGGCTCTTCTACTGGTCTTCCTGTTGTGCGCCGCCATCGTCCCACTGATGGCCACCGGAGCAAGCGCGGCGGGCTCCGACCTGCGGGGCTTCCTCGGCAGCCCGGCCGCCGCCCAGGGCGACGGCACCCATCACCTCGGTTTCCAGCTGGCGCCGCAGGCCTCCTACGCGACGGCACCATCGGCGCCCGGCACTTACGGCGGCGCGGTCCTGGGAACGTCTGCCGACCTGTCGAGCCAGCTTCCACCGGTAGGCAACCAGGGTCAGCAGGGCAGCTGCGTGGCGTGGGCCACCAGCTACTACTATAAGACCTGGTCGGAGAAGCAGGAGCACACCGGCTGGAACCTCGCGAACAGCCAGGACGAGTTCAGCCCTTCGTTCGTCTACAACCAGATCAACGGCGGTCAGGACTACGGCTCCTCCTTCACCGATGCTTTCAACCTGCTGGAGACCAAGGGCGACGTCGACATCGCCGAGTTCCCCTACAGCCAGAGCAACTACACCAACCAGCCCAGCGCGGCGCAGCTGGAGGCGGCCAAGCCATACCGCATCCCCTCCGGCTGGTACAGCTTCTGGAACCAGTACAGCGACGGTCCCTACAGCCCACCCAACTCGATCACCAATGCCAAGTCCTGGCTCGCTAGCGGCAAGCCGCTGGTGATGGGGATCCCGGTCTACAACGACTTCCCCAACTACGGCGGGAACCCGCGCAGCACCTACTACGTTTACAACGGCACCGCGCCGATGGCCGGCGGGCACGGGGTGTGCATCTGCGGCTACGACGACAACATCAACCCCGGAGGTGTCGACGCGGACCACCGGGGCGGCTTCAAGATGGTCAACTCCTGGGGGAGTGGTTGGAACGGCAACGGGTACGTCTATCTGAGCTACGATTTCGTCAAGAGATATGTGTGGGAAGCGTGGGTCATGGCCGACAACGGTCCGGACACGCCGCAGATCACCAGCCTGGGATCGAGCGGCGGCGCTGTGGGGAGCAGCGTCCAGATCAACGGCCAGAACTTCGGATCGCTCAGGCGGAACGCGCGGGTCACCTTCAACGGCACTCCGGCAATACAGGTCACGTTTACCGACGCCAGGGTCACCGCGACTGTTCCGAAAGGCGCGACCTCCGGGTCGGTGGTCGTCAGCGACTGGGAAGGAACCGCAAGCAACGGTGTAGCGTTCACCGTCAGCGGCAGTGGCCCAGCTCCCACTTCCACCACGGTGACGTCGGTGACCCCGGGGCAGGCGGACAACTCGGGCAGCGCGGCGCTCAGCGTGGACGGCACCAACTTCGCATCCGGCTGCCAGGTAACGATGGAGAAGTCGGGATCGGCGACGATAGAGGCAAGCGGTGAGACTCTGGTGAACTCCGGCATGGTCAACTGCAACGTGGACCTGACCGACGTCGCGCCGGGCGCCTGGGACGTAGTGGTCACCAACCCGGACTCGAGCTCCGGGAAGCTCGGCGGAGGTTTCACCGTCACGAAGTCGGGCGGCGCCGGCGACACCTACGAGCCTAACGATTCGATCGCCGAGGCGTACGGCCCGCTCCAGTCCGGGGTCACCTACCAGTCCTACGTGTGGACCGACTCGGACGAGGACTTCTACCAGATCGCCGTTCCGCAGGCCGCGACGGGATTGGTGGCGACCCTGCGCAACATCCCGGCCGGGTGCGACTTCGACCTCTACCTCTTCGACTCACAGAGCGAGCTGATCGAATCGTCGACCGCTTCGGGAAACGCCCCGGAGACGATCGACGTCTCCGGGCTGTCCGCAGGCACATACTACCTGCAGGTCACGCCCTGGACAGGTTCTTCGCAGACGCAGCCCTACTCTCTCTGCTACACCGCTACTTATATGCCCAAGATAAGCAACATCAATCCACAAGGAGGCCCGAAGGGCGCGAGCATCACGATAAACGGCTCCAATTTCGGGGCCACCCGGGGAACCTCCTACGTGGCGATGGACTCGCTGGTGCTGGCGGCTTCGGACTACGCGTCCTGGACTGACAGCGCGATAACCTTCAAGGTGCCGCCGGACGCCAACGGCACGCCGTCACTTTCGGTGACCACTAAGGGAGGGACATCAAACGCGGTGCCCTTCGCGGTGGACCCGCTGGTGGCCACTTACACCCCGAGCACTGGTATGCCCGGGACCACGGTTGCGATAATCGGCTCGGGCTTTGGGAACAACATGATACCATCGGGCGGCGCCGGTTCTCGAGACGCAACCTCCTGCGTCTGCTTCAACGGGACTCCCGCTACCAGTTATAAGTCCTGGACCAACACGAAGATAGTCTGCGAGGTTCCTGATGGAGCCTCCGCCGGCCCGATAACCGTCAAGACTTCATCCGGCACCTCAGGCAAGACCGGGACTTTCGTCGTCATGCAGTCAGCCTGCCCCACCTGGTATCTGGCTGAAGGCACGACCGCCTGGGGGTTCTCCACTTACATAACCATCGAGAACCCCAACGCGAACGCGGTTACCGCTGACATTACCTACATGCCGGCGGGGAAGCCGAATGTGACGGAGGCGGTGTCGCTTCCGCCGAGCTCCCAGACCACTCTGACCAACAATCACCTAGTGTCGGTCATGGGAGGGCCGGACGACTTCTCGACCAAAGTGGAGTCCACCGACGCCACCAAGACCATAGCGGTTGACCGCACCACCGTATGGACGGGAAAGGGTGCCCCAAGCGAGGAAGCCCACTGCTCGATCGGGGTAACTGCGCCTGCCACCACCTGGTATCTCCCCGAGGGCTCGTCCAAGTGGGGATTCGAGACGTGGCTGCTGATCCAAAACCCGGGTAACACTGATGCGGTCTGCACTATAACCTACATGATCGACGGTCAGGGGCCAAAGGTGGTAACCCATCCCGTCCCCAAGGCCTCACGCTCTACCTTCAACATGGAGGCTGACATCGGGCAGCAAGATGCGTCCATTGAGGTCGCGTCCAACACTCCGGTTATCCCTGAGCGGGCCATGTACAGGAACAACAGAAGAGAAGGAGATGACTCCATAGGGACAACCACGCCGGCGAGCGACTACTTCCTTGCCGAAGGCACCACTGGATATGGCTTCACCACCTACGTCCTTGTGCAGAACCCCAACTCAACCCCAACTGATATCACCCTAACATACATGACGAGCTCCGGACCCAGGACTCAGCCAACGTTCACCATGGAACCCGACTCGAGAAAGACAATCAGGGTAAACGACGTTGCCGGAATGGCTAACACTGATTTCTCCATACAGGCGCACGGCTCGGAGCCCATCATCGCCGAGCGCTCCATGTACTGGGGCGCGGGAACCACGCTGGGCGAGGCCTGCCACGACTCGATCGGCATGGCCTCCGGGCACGAGAACTTCTACCTGCCGGACGGACAGACCTCTGAAGGGCGCCAGACCTACACGTTGGTACAGAACCCCAACGCGGTGCCGGTCAATGTTCAGATAACCTACATGACCCCTTCGGGTACAGGCAATGTCTCCTGGACCGAGAGCGTTCCCGCGAAAGCGCGCAAGACCTTCAACATGGCCGACAAGGTAATCAACGGACGGGCAGCGGTCAAGGTCACCTGTACGAGCTCCGGAAAGAAGATCATAGTCGAGCGCGCCATGTACTGGAATAACAGGGGAGCCGGAACCGACACTATCGGGGGTTATAGAGACTAGGGCGAGCGATTGTCCGACTCCTGCAATACCTGTCATCCCGGGTCAAACGAGCGATACTCTTACTCTCAGGCCTGCTATTCCCTGATCCCGAAGATATCTCTCGCGAGCCTTCGGTCGGGCGGCAGGAGGTCGTATTCCTCGAGTTCGGAAGGTAGCGCCCACATGTGCGCGGAGCACTCTATGTCCTCGAGCGTGCCCATGGTGATCGCGGCCTCGTAGGCCAGCAGGTCGATCACAAGGTCGGGATAGGAGTGGCGCACCCGCCCCACAGCCTTGCCGACTTCCACGGTCACGCCCAGTTCCTCGGCAAGCTCGCGGGCGAGGCACTGCTCGGGCGTCTCCCCCGGCTCGACCTTGCCGCCCGGGAACTCCCACTCGCCGGCATGCCTTCCGCCGGGCGGACGCTCCGAGATGAGCACGCGACCGTCCTCGATGATTATCGCCGCCGTGACCGTCATCCCCGGTTCTTCGCTCATCGTCTGATGATAGACGAGGCGGCGCGACCTAGCCAGCGCGGGGTTATAATCTGGTGCACGCGATGAAAGGGACCAAGTGGCTGACTGGGACACGTTCTCCGAAGACTACGACGCGATATTCCTCGAGAACCCACTGTATGTGGACACGATCCAGCAGATGCTCACGAAAGTCGAGGGCGCCGACGGGCTGCGGGCGCTCGACCTCGGCTGCGGCACCGGGAACGTGACCGCAGCGTTGGTGGAGTGGGCGGCGGCTTCGGCAATCGAGATCGTCGCGGTCGACCCGTCGGAGGGCATGCGGGCCAGGTGCGCGGCGAGATTCGCGGGCGTGGAGTCGGTGGAGGTCGCAGAAGGGCACGCGCTGGGCATACCCGTCCCCGCGGACAGCTTCGACTGCGCGGTCTCGAACCTCGCTCTGCACCACGTGCCGCCCGACGAGAGAGCCGCCTGCGCAGCCGAACTGTTCAGGGTGCTCAAACCCGGAGGCCGTCTGGTGTATGCGGACATGTTCTGCGACGTCGACGCCGATCCCAGAAACCCGGTTCGCGTGAAGGACATAGTGGACAAGATCGTCGGCGTCGCCATGTACTGCCTGGACCATGGCGCCTACGACATGATGCAGGTCATGTTCTCGACGCTGCCGGCGGACATCAGCGGCGAGGGCGAGTACATGACGACCGGTGGCGTCTGGAAGGACCTGCTGGAAGCGGCAGGCTTCGCGGCCGTGGGGGTGCATGGGGTTCCGCCGGTGGAGTTCGGGATAAAGATCATCGTCGCCGACAAGCTCTAACGCAAGTCGTGCCGGCGGGATGGCGACGCTACGACTCCTCGTGCCAGCGCGCTCTCCACTCCGAGGGCCAGGGGTCTCCCCTGGTGTGGAAGAAGAGCCAGTTCGCCCAGGTCCCCAGCGGCTCGAAACGCGGTATCTGGCGGTACTGGGTCCCGTGCGGGACAAAATACTGCGGGTACAGCAGCGCGCGCCAGAACCACAGCTTCCCGCGGCTGATGGCTGTCCTGGCGATGCGGCGCCTGACCAGAGGGTCGACAGGCACCGAGCCTTCGGCGAGTCCATAAGGGATCTCGCGGCCGCCGCAGTTGATCTGCAGGTGCTTCACCCGCCGCCAGTCCATTCCCATGAAGTCGCAGCCCACCTTGTCCGCGGCAAGGACGCT
>Ga0182011_10001584_pt1 | contig 19871 bp, 24 predicted proteins | sample 711E1DmetaG_FD_120481 | JGI IMG/M metagenome (GOLD analysis project Ga0182011, IMG submission 120481) | Permafrost microbial communities from Stordalen Mire, Sweden - 711E1D metaG | ecosystem: Environmental > Terrestrial > Soil > Wetlands > Permafrost | place: Sweden: Stordalen | collected... | reverse complement strand
ACAGCCGCCGCCACAGCCGCCGCCACACGCGCCGCCACAGAAGACGCCACAGCCGCCGCCACAGCCGCCGCCATACTCGACGCCACACGCGACGCCACAGCCGCCGCCACAGTCGCCGCCACACGCGACGCCACATCCGCCGCCACAGCCGCCGCCACAGAAGACGCCACAGCCGCCGCCACACGCGACGCCACACCAGACGCCACATCCGCCGCCACACGCGACGCCATACTCTACGCCACATCCGCCGCCACATCCTACGCCACAGCCGCCGCCACAGAAGACGCCACACGCGACGCCATACTCTACGCCACATCCGCCGCCACATCCGCCGCCACACGCGACGCCGAAAAACTTATCCAATCAAGATTGGTTAAGTTTTTCTTGGCTTGCGCACAAGGTTGGGGAGTTCCATACCAAGGGGGTAATATGTGGGCCTATTATGATTGCTACCTTTCATCGTTCCGCGATGTCCTCGGGCTAAAGCTTCCTATTTTTGACAAATACGAAGCTTGGGAAAAATGCGCTATAGAAGGTGGGTTTCGCTGGATGCACGAAGAATTTTGCATCGTATCTGATTTTCCAGAGATATTAAAAGTCGATGATCAAAACAGACCACATTGCGACGATGGACCGTCTCACCGCTGGAGGGATGGCTGGGAACTGTACTACATCCATGGAGTAAAGGTGACACGTCAGATCGTCATGTATCCCGAATCGATCACTATGGATCAGGTACGAAAAGAAGAGAACGCAGAAGTACGACGCGTGATGATCGAGCGCATGGGGTGGGATAAGTTCTGCTCGGAAGCAAAACTCAATGTGATTCACAAAGACACACTCACCGCCCGTTTCCCGGCAGGAGGATTTGCGGAAACCGTCAGTAATATAATGCGCTTCCATACAACTTACCGAGAAGGTACGGAAGTAGCTGAACTGTTGCAATCTTCCGAGTTCAAAGACTTAGAAGATAGACCGTTGAAGTTTGTCCGAGTAACCGATCCCTCAACCGGCGACCGCTACATCTTGAGAGTGTGGCCCGAAAACAAGCGAGCCTACGAGGCTATCGCCCAGACATTTGGGATGAGCGAGGCGGAATACAAAGAAAGCATCCTAACTCATTCGTAAAAAAGATTTCCTGCGCCGTCGCGACGGTGTACAACCGCAACAAACAACAACTCGAATCGAGGATAAAATGAACACATCCAACGCAGTAACCCTTCGTCAGGGAGATGTAATGCTCCGCCCGGCCACCATTCCGCCCGATGCCAAGAAGATCGCTCTGCGACCCATCGCGCTCGGAGAACACACCGGACACCATCACAGCCTCATGACTTGTACCGAAACTCCGGTCGAAGAACTCGTGGAGATGTACGAGAAAGACGGCAAGACCTATGTACGCGCTCTTGGTGACCCATCTGAAGTAGCCTTGGTCCACCAGCAGCACAAGGCACAACGCCTAGCTTCCCAGGAGTACGTATACGTCCCCCAGGTAGAGAATTCAGATTGGGGAACACGCCAAGTCATCGACTAATGCAATCTAGCTCCAAAAATATTCATGGCCTCCGATGGTTGCCGGAGGCCATGAATGCCAGAAGAGAGGAACGATGGATGTTGCGGGGCTTCATTTGACCGTTACTGAGGCGGAATCAATGAACTAGGTTCGAGACAAAAACCCCGCATGTCAATAATCTCACCCTTGACGGAGTTTGTCAATTGATCTATTCTGACCGTACTGAGGAAAGCAGGAATCCATGAATATTCCCCCGACAATTCGGATTGAATCGTTCACGCATTCTTGCGCCTTGACCGCTGTATGTCAGATGCGTGGATCAAGAGGGTTCCAAGAGAAATCTAGCGTAGGGGCCGCGCCTTTACGGGCGTTTCTATTCGCTGTGGCTTGCCCTGTGTGTGGAGGGCGGCGACGCTCTCTTCCTGCATGGAACTGTTTCCGGTAGCACGGGACTGGGCAACGCTCGACACAGAGCGATCCCTACCGAGGTGCGATGACTTCGCCCACCGGCCAGGACCTTGTGACTCCATCTGATTTTAGCGAAACTAGACTATTTTTTTCAAGCCAGAGGTTTGCCTGCTGATACGCACGATCTAAATGAGCGCAAGCGACTGGTTCTAAAAGCAAAAACACGAGGAAGGAAAAACTATGACGGATTCGATTGTCGTTCAATTCCATAAAAATCAAAACAAATTGTGAAAGGAGAAGGAAAATGAGCCAAGACTTTTTCGGAAAAAGCAAGTGGGTTAAAACTCGCAAGCATCATCACTGCTGGGGTTGCGGCGGTTCAATCCCGCCCGGAGAAAATGCATATTACAGTTCCGGCGTATACGATGGAGACTTTGGCGACTTCTATATGCACGAGGAGTGCTATGAAGACTGGCAAGACAACTGCCAAGCTGGAGACGACATAGGCTATGGAGACATGGACGCCTGCCAAGCTGTGCGAGATCGGATCAACGCTTACATCGCTAAACAGAACGGTTCTAAACTTCTTCAATCTCAATCCCAAGCAGATGCGCCGCAAGAGACTTCTTGAGTCGGTAGACTGGGAGCTTCGCAGTGCATCCCCCTTTTGCATCGAGCGTGTGCAGATTCCCTTCAGGGTCTAGGTATTGGAAATCTGCGATGTACGTTATAGCTCTCAGCTTGCCGTTTTTAGGCACCAGCACTATGCGAACCTGCTCCCGTAGCTCTTTGATCTTTCCGGCGCGTTCTAGTGCTGCAAGATCGCCAGCAACCTGCATCTCATGCTTGCTTGCGTAGTGGCCGCGCTCTTCCTTGGGGGCAACGTGGTACTTGTTCTCCTTGACGGATTCGCGGCCCTCGAAGAATGCTGTCCACGCCTCACGCTGGCTGTCACGCCTCATGTTCGTACCCTGGAACCACAAGGATAGGCCGGTCGGGGCGCTCCAGCTTGATGCCCTGCTGGTGCTCAGAGATGAGATGACAGGCCGGACAGAGCCACGATAGCCACTGCTCCTCAGATTCTCGCCAGCCGAATCGAGCCTTTCCCCTGCCGTGCGCCAGGTGGCCGCGATTCCACGGATCACCGTCGATCGGGAGAATTCCTTGATGCCAGCAATTGATGTCCGTCTGAGCCTCACAAATTCCATTGGCTCGGTTCCTGACGGCTATGCGTGTAGCCTGTTTTTCGGCTGGGGTGGGTTGTCCTTTGCGTAGGGTCTTTCGGCGTCGGATCATGCGTCGTGCTCTCCATTTTCATTCACCGCGAGATACAGCAAAGCGGCCTTATAGTCGTCCGGCTGTAAACCAGCCTTACCAGCCACCCAAGATAGGTACTTCTTCACTTCCCCCATCTCGCCCGCCGTGTAGCTGAATTTCATCGTTCTGCGTCCCTCTAGCGCTTGCCCATGCTCGGCGGTAAGCTTCTGCGCGAAAGCATCTTCGGATAGCGTCTGCGCAGCCTCAAGCACGGCGGGGATAGTTCTGACGTTGCTGCTTACGTTGGCCAGCGTCATCATGTTGCACCTGGGCATGGACACAAGCTGCTCCATGGGCACGTCTGGCAACTTGGAGATGGTCGCCAGGGCCTCGGCATTGTATCGCCAAGACTTCGGAAACGTAGTTTTGTTCCATCTGTCCAAGCTTCGGAATGGTTGCCCAACTTCCTCATCCACGAAGTATTTGAAAATCTGCTTGTCTTGAGCGATCTTCATGGCCGCGCCGCGAATCGCATAGACTTGCCGCGTCATGGACTCGATACGCTCGTCTGCTGTTTCTATGCTTCGGAGAATGTCGATTAGGGGAGCAGCTGCGTCCGTAGCGGTCATGGCGCGGATAACATCAAAGTCTGGTGTCGGGAGGTGGTACGATACTGCACTGATTGTCATATGGGACGCACTCCATGAGGCAGTCGAATCCGTATTCGCAGATAATGCGCTCAACTTCTTTTTGCTTGGCGCGGCGCTGTGCGGCTTCAGGTTCTAGTTTATCTCGAAGCGCACGGCCCCGCACGACTATATTTCGCTCGACTGCTGCCCAATAGTTTTGCTCTCCAGTTATCACCATCTTCGCCATGATTGCAAGTCCATGCTGGTGCTGTAAGAGCTTCAGTTTATCCTCATCCTTGCGCCGTTGCTCCCACTCGTGATTAGGGTTGAACTCGTTCAGCGCCAGGTCGCGCACTTTCAGACCCATCGCCGCCAGAATCTCGTCTCGGCTGCATCCCGTGAAGCATTTGAACCGTACCCAACCATTGTCGTTTTCCCACACGATCAGGCTTCGGTTGCGATCACCGTGGGCGTGAAGATTTGTCGGGCAACGACACTGGAATCTTCTTCCCGATTTTCGTCCGTGTAGTTGCCGCGCGATCTCGCTTGCTGTCATTGAAAACTCTCGACTTTGAATGCAGTCTCTTCCTCAAAATATTCTTCATACTGCTTTTTAAGATAGTCGTCTTCAGATTTGATTTTCTTGCGCTCCCATGCTGTCAGAGAGCTGTGCGCACCGTGGCTCATGATTTGCAGCATACAATCTCTAAAATCTTCTTTATCTCCCATGTGATGCACGTCTGTGTTTGGTGGCAAATCCCTGCCCAGCATCAAAGAGGCCTTGACGCGGTGTATGCGCTGGCCTCGGCAAGGACCGCAGGAAATGCGTGGGTAGCCCTGCTCGTCGATATACGAGCCTCCGTTGGGAACGAATTGTCCAGTCTTAGGATCGCGCTTCTGTGGCATTCGCTTTCTCCTTCTGTTGTGCTCTCCACTTTTTTGCTGATTCAGCAATAAATTCCTTGACGGCTTTTCTGGGGGTCATGGGAACCTTTTCCAGCCGGTTAGGCCATACGCCAAACTTCTCGCGGAATTTATGATCTGCCCAATGTTCATTGAATCCATGGCGCTGTGCGAAGTAGATCAACCCCGAATATAATGCTTGCTCTTCGCTGCGCTCCTGCCGGGGCTTATTCTTCTCCTTCTTCGACCCCTTTTGTGGAATAAGTTCACCGAGTTCGCCTTTGATGACAACAGTGGTGTCCTCTACAATTCGATTCCCGCATATCGGGCAGTTCATCGCCCCACGTCTGAGTAGATTCCTGCAAATGTTGCATACCTTCTTCTTCTGCTCTTGCGCGGGTGCGACTTCTTGCTGGTACGCGCATCCTTTTACTTGAGGAGGAGTGATGTCGAGAGCTTCGTGGTAAATATCCTCGTACCATCCAAAGCGGTTTGCGTTGCCAGCATGATCGTTCAACCAGTAATATTCTTTCCCTTCCCCTGGAGTCCCGCCACGCATCAGCTTTTGAACGATGGTCATTTCTGAGTTAGATGGAGCCGCATCGATAATGCAACGTGCATCCACATCTATCCCTGTCGTGAGGCATCCGACGCTCATAATACCCTGCGTTTCTCTCCTCCTGAATCGATCAAATATTGGGTTGCGATCATCGGTAAAAGCGTCGATGTAGTCAAACCGTATCCCGTGCGCTGCGAACGCCTCCAATCGATCTTTTGCGCTAGCGCGGCGGCGGATGAAATGCAACGTTCTGTCTCCCGGATGCTTTCCCTCCTGCCGTGTGCGGAGCCATGTGTCAACCTCATCGGCAATAACTTCATGGCGGTCCATAAATGCGCAAACTGGTTTTTCTAAAAACTCGCCATCTTCGTTCTTTTTTATATCCTCCAATCCTGCTATCAGGTCGAGTCGCGGCCCAATCCCGCGTCCAGGTACTAGACCTAAATTGCGGTCTACTGCGTTGTAGCCGATCATCTCAGGTATGGTTGCGAAGGTAAGCAATTTACTAAAATGGAGTCCAAGACTTTTAGACCAAGGAGTAGCTGTCCAAGCCAAGACAAACTTCCACTTCTTTTTTAGTTCCCACATACGAGGATCAGCTATATGGATTTCGTCAAGAATTACCAGATCAAACTCTCCAGGATCACGAGAATAAAGAGTATCCCAGCAAGCAACTTGCAACTTGGCATTGGGGTTATAACGTCTATCGTTGCCCATCATAACGCCGATATCGTCAAGACCCTGATCTATAAACGAATCTACCGTCTGATCCACGAGAGCGCGGCGCGGCGCTCCAAACAGGCAACGGCTACCCTTCTGGAGTGCGGAATAAAGAATATTAGCCGATACCACGGTTTTTCCAAATCTGCATGGGGCTTGCCCTACGACGTGAACATGGCCAGCACGTATTGCGTCTCGAAATTCCGTAACGCAGTGAGTCTGATAGAAACGCAAAGGAAATAGAACGCGTTTTTCTGCGCGGAAAAGTGAACCGGTCATTGCTCTCTCTGAGTTGTGGGGAAGAATCGCACTTCCCCTTTTGTTGGCGAATATTTTTCCAGTTGAGTTGCAGCGTTCGCAAGCAAACGCGTAAGAAATTTCTTCTCGTCTAGGTCATGCGCTTCGAGATGCGCTTCGAGATGCGCTTCGATTAGCTCCCATGCACCCTCTGGAATATGCACAAATTTGCTGACGAATCCCGGGCGCGTACGGTGGCGCTCAGGGGTTGGGAGCTTAATCGGAATCGCGTCGAGTGTTGGCGATACTCCGGTCTCGCATTGGATTAGTTCATTGAGTGTCGTTTGCTCTTCTTCTGTGTGTTTCACGGTTTATCCTTCTTGGTTGGGTTACACGTTTCATAGTGTCTAACTGCCGGGGAATCAGGAACGCGCATCAGATTGATAGCGATCTCCCTTTTCCCCGGAGAGGTGTATATTCCTGTCTCATCTCCGCACAAAGGACACCTTTCTACCCTAAGTCCTCGGTAGCCAGCATTTGACAGTTCCTGCATTGTTGTAGGAAAAGCCATCATCAATACCCGATAGTTACGTGTGGGATGTTCCCCGATTTGATTCCGTTCAGATAACGAATAGCGGTCTGACGGTCAACATTCCAGTATCCCATCATTCCCGCGATGGCCTCACGGTTGAAAGCCTGCTCGCGGGTTTCAACCATTCCGGCGATGGGTAAGGACTTTACTGTGGTCACTGGCATATCATCGAACCGAATATTAGCTTCGGGATAGACGAACGATTGAACATCTGTAGCGGTATCAACCGAAACCGGAAGAGCTAGGGAAACTTCGGCAAGTACTTCATGCCGCGTCTCTACCTTTGCCGCTTCCACTGCCGCGTCGATGCGCTCTTGCTCCTTCCGCTTTTCCTCAGCTTGCCGGTCGGCTTCATCCCTCTCCGCTTTCTCTGCCCGCAATTGTTCCAGTTCCACTGCCGCCGCTTCAGCTTGAATGCGGCGCTCCAGTTCCGGCTTGAGTACGCGCAACGATGCTGCGATGGCTGACTCTGCCGACATCTTGAACTCCTGCATGGTGGACGTGTCGTAGGTATCGAGAGAGCTGATGGCGATTTCCAACTGTGCGATTGTCTGATATAGATGCGGTTGTGTGTTTTCGACAATGCTCTTCACGACGCCAGAGAGACGAATCTTCCGCGCATCCTCTTCCTGCTCCCATGCCGTCATCGGGGCCAGCACCTCGGTCTCAATGCCGCCGATGATCTGCACCAGACGCCGCTTCTCCTGGTCGATGGCTGCGATCTTCCGCTTCGTTGCCCCGGTCAGCTCCTGCGCTCGTGCTTCGATGCCGGTACGGAGTTTCTGGAGGGGACGCGCAAACCGTTTCAGTTCTGTGCGCTGCTTCTCGGTGGATATGTCGTACTTCTTGGCCTCAGTAAGGTACCAATCTCGCCCCACTGCCAGTTGCGCATCAGTGACCGCTCCCGGCGTGAAGAGCAGGTCATCGGTAATTGTGTCGATGATGGCAAGGGCAATGCTTGGGGAATCAATCCCAGTAAGAATCGCTTGCTCCCCACTCGTGGTCGAAGTCTCTACTGTCCCACTCGTCTTCTTCGGAGTGGGTTCGGTAGGGTCCGCTTTCACCTTTGTGTACGGGTGCACGTCCGGGTGGCTCTTGATATTCTCTTTGAAGTAGGAGTAGATGTCATCCGCCTTCAACATGTTCCGGTGCATCCATGGAGGAACGTCGGCATAGTGGTACTCGCTTCCCGGTTCGCCCGCCGCTATCTGCTTCTTGTTGGGCGGGAACTTGATTCCGAGTGGATAGTCTACTCCACTCTCATAGCCTATCTCGCTGATCTGCGAGGATTCGACCGCCTGCCACTGCATACCAGATACCGGCTCAGGGCGCTCGTTAAAGTCGTTTGTCATTGTGCTCCTCCCGTCATTACTGGTTTTCCGTCCATATACTCGATGTATTCCCCGTGCTCATCCGTGATAGCAACCACGTTGTTAATATCGACAAAATGTCTGCCGTCCTTGTCACTCTCAGTGACAGAAACTTCGATTATCTTGCCTACGGACGACTGGAGAAGATCGAAAAGTCTGGAGTGAAAGCAGACAGCAAACTCACTAGTCCATTTCCCGTCCGGTGCAAAGAGCTTTCCGGTAAAAGCTACGCTCATGGATGCGTTTACTTTTTCCTGGGCTGGCCACAGCTTCACCGCCGCCACTGTGAATACCAAGTTCTTTCCCGCCCGTTTGACCGTCTGCGCGGTTCGCTGGCTGGCTACTGGCAATGCTGCTGCGCGTTGGGTGAGAGGTTGGGCAGATTGAGTCGCAGCGGGCGCTCCTGCGGGTTGGTGCGATATTGCACCGGCCATTTCCTCATCCGTAAACTTCGCTCCGCATCCTCCCTTCTTGCTGAAGCAAACCCAACCACCTCCGTATTCAGGCTTGCCCTTGATGATCGCGTCTGCTCCGCAATTGGGGCACAGGTTCTTTTTCTGACCCTGTTGCTTCTGCCTACGTGGCAAGTCTCCCTCGCCCTCACCGGCATCGATAGTCTCTTCGGAGTCAGGGATTCCGACGATTGCCTTGTAGGCATATTTCATAGCGTAGGTTTGAGTTCCGCCCACGGTCTGCTGATTGAACTTCAGAGCGCCATCCTTGCCGAGCGCCATCTCCGCTGGCAACTCCAACAAGTTCTGAATCCACTCTCCAGAATCCCAATGCACAAGGCGCGTGTATAGCGAAACGGTTTTGTTCTCCAGGTCCGTGACGGGGAACTGGGAGACTGTCAGGTGGTACTTCGTCAGTGACGGACGAACGGCGCTGATAATGTCCAAGAGCGACGCGTAGCTGTAATTGTTGTAGTCGTTGCGCTCTCCCTTTTCGGAAGGCAAGTATTCAGCTTGCGCTTCGCCGAGGGATTTGTTCAGGTTCCTCAGCGAGTAGTCTGATGCTATCGTTCCTTCCGCTAGGACAACATATCCGAGCTGAGAAACGATTGGTATAGGGACCGGCGTATCTTCGATTTCCTCCGTCATACTTCTCCTTAACTTTTCTCTTGATTGAATCCCCGTCGTTGCCTCTTCATCAGTACATCCACTTAGCGGCTCTCATTGAAGGGTGTGGACGGCGGTAAACTTTGGAAAGAGCCTCAGCGCTCCTCGGTCTCTGCCATGCTTTGAGCAGAGACAATATAGCCTTCAAAGATGACATATTCGAAAGTATCGCCATCTTTAATTTCGGAAAGCTCTTTTGCATTATAGGCCAGCCTGCGAGATGTCAATGCGCTACCAGGAGAGGTATGCCAATTTCCCTCTCCACCCTTCGTACGCCACAACAAAACAAATAGATGATCCATGTCTGTTTCCTCTCTGAAAGGATTAAAACACGAGTCTAGCGCCACGTCAACTACTTTTTACTTATTTTCTATTGATAATATTTATAAAATGCTTTATGGTTATTTCATGGTTACGAAACGAACATCAGCGACGAGTATCAATCTTACGGCGGTGGATCGAAAGATACTCTGCAAGCTAAAAACTCAACTTGAACCGATTCATGGAAAGTTGACATTAACGGGAGTGATCCGCATTGCAATGCGGATGGTGGTTAGGACGTAGAGTGACGCTCAGAAAGCGGAGAACGCGGCGCTGAAAGCTTCAGAACCAGCGCAAACTCTACTCAAGCGTATTGATGTGGTTGTAGAAAACATGGCCGATATTCCCGATTGGAAGCGCGGGACAGAGAAAAACTAACGCGCAGCAGAACCAGTATCGAAGGAGGAATTACGTTTAACCCAGGATATGCAATAATTACCGAAGAAGAACTTGAATGCGCCGAAGCTTACCCGCACCGCCAGAACATCGACGTGCCTCCCTCTAACTTTGATCCTTCGAAGCCGGTATGCATATGCCACGACATAACCATCGACGGGCAGGTGTGCCGCGCATATAACGCTGGTTGCCGAGTCTGTAATCCGATGGCGAGTAGAGTGCCAGGTGCGCCAGTGAAATTCACAGCAAAGCCCGTAACCAAACGGGATGAACGTATCCGCAAAGGATACATAGAGCGCGACCCGGTAGTCTGCGGCAATATAAGCGGAAATCTGGTCAAGAAAGGTAAAGAATGACCACATATTTCCCGCTTGACTCCGCTTTTCTCTGCGTTGATTGCAATAGCGTAGTCGAAGATTCACGAGAGTGCCCCGCCTGCGCGTCTGGTTCGATGCTCAGCCTCGCGCAGGTGCTCAACCGTAACGAAGGTCCAACGCCTAGCCGCGAGAGCGTCCTTCGGCTGATTGATATGATGGAAGACGCGCTCATGTAAAAAAGGACCGTCCAAGTGGACGGTCCTTGCAATTAAACTCCGTTATCGAAGAAGCGCCGTAAAACCCCTGGATTTATCCGTGGGGAGGATGTCAAACTACGCGGTGATTATCAGCGTCCTGTCATTGGATGCCATTAGCATCTCACGTAACGAATGCGCCAAAATCACACATCCTTCAGACGCGCTGTGATTAGCCTTTGAGTTATCGCCATGCACCATCAGTCCGGTGCGCCCGTACATATTGGTTCCTTCGTTGGGCGTAAGGTGTGCCACGATTGGGCCCTTGCCGCTCGTATCATCAAAGAATTTTCCGATGGTCCACGACCCTTGCGGGATCGGGCCTATCATGTGTTGATCCTGATACGCGGGGTTGTTTACGCCTTCTGGGTTCTTTCCGCAGTTACCGCCGCTGTAACCTGCGCCTACGAGTAGACCAGCTGGACTCGTGAGCTTGCCGGTCTGCTGAGAATATGTCCACGCCATATCGTAATCTCCCTTACAGCGGCCAGTGAATCTTTACGGACTTAATCACGTTGTCTGCATCTTTCTCTACGGTAACAGCTTCGTTCAGGACGGCCTGCACAGTATCAGCCAGCGGTTCGATCTTGGCAATCAACTGCGAGAGCGCCGCGAGTGTCCGCTGCGCTTGCTGGAGCGTTGCGTGCAGATCGTCTGACGCTTGCTGGACGGATTGGTTTAGGTCTACGCTCATTTTAATGCCTCCAAAAAATAGGCCGCTCGTTGCCCGAACGGCCTTCCCCGAATGCTGCTGGCCTCATATTAAATCAGTCGGTTTGATTCGTCCAGTTGCATAGAGCAAACATCCCCACGCAAATTTGGCGACGAATACGGCTACCTTAAATGGAGTCGAGACTATGCTCGTCATGCTACTTTCCGAACACGAATGCCAGACCAGTAGAGATCGCTGCGGCATTGATCCCGCCGATGCGCACCCATTGAACCTGAAGTGCATTCCACGATAGAGAACTGGTTGCCTTGTACTTTACTCCTCCGCCCACAATGGCCGAGATGCGGTCATTGCCAACCGAAGGAACGCCCACGCCCAGGCCAGCGTTAAATGAGATGCTTAGGTTTGCGGGGGTGACGTTTGTTTTTGCCAGCAGCTTCGACAGGTCGGGCTGGTATCCGATGCCGCCCGTATATATGCTCAGGCCAGCAGTAGACGCAACCAGTTCGCGTCCTTCGACAAAGATGTGATTTTTCTTGGTCTTGCCGAAGTCGAGAAAGTCGAGCGATTCCGTGGTCAGCGATCCCGTTCCCCAGGTACCCTGATAGCGGAAAGCCACGGCATCGGCACCACCGGTGAAACCGGAGCTTGTCGAGGTCGTCGTAGTGGGAGTCTGCGCAAACAAAGCGCTTGCGAAAAGCAGTGCGCCAATCAGCGCGGTAATTTTGATGGATCGAATCATGGTATATCTCTCCTGTGTTGTGCGCCGTGGCGCTGGTTACTTGACTGAGTTGGTAGCTGCCAGCAAGGCATCATTCTCTTCCTTGGTGGCCGTCTGGGTCTGCGCTACAGTCGAGTGCGCATCGAAATCCTTGGATAGCACACCGAGAGCAGCAATCGCAGCGGCCCCCAGGTATCCCTGCCAGTCGTTACGCCCGGTGTAGTTAGCAAGGGCATAGGCCACTGCGCAGACGATTCCAGCTAATGATGTTTTCCAGTTTGCAGGCATTACGTCTCCTTCAAATCCTCCGGCTTAGGCCGGGATGTGTTGTCGATCGTGCTTGTTTCCTCATCCACGAATGCCGCTTCCTCCTCGTCAATACAAGGGATGGTCGGTTCCGGTTTCTTTATCCACGGGGGTACGTCGCTCATTTTGTCACTCTCCTGAACATCGCTTCGTCTTCTGGCGGTATGCCTACGTATTTAGGGAGTTTCCTGTTGGAAGAATACTCCGGTTCTGCTTTCTGCGAAATCTTTTTCTGCTGGTCTAGCTCTGTCTTGTGCAGAGTTTCCCACTCTTGCGTGATCCTGTAAAGCTCTCCGCAAAAGATGAACCCGTGATAGATGACCCAACTAGATGCAGGGACAAGAAACATAGCCATCACTCCCACCGCTGCAATTTTGTTGGTGCGTGACCACTTATGGCTCTCTAACCGCTCTGCGGCCTCTCGCGCATCGTTCTCTTGCTGCGCCCTGGCCGCCTTATCCCCGCGATACTCAGAGAGAAGCTCAGAGAGAACCTGGCGCATATCCACTTGAAACTTGCGAAAGTTGGATACGCCAGCAAGTGCTGTCCTCGTCTCAATTGAAAGCGATCCAATGTTGACTAATGCTTGGCCCACTTTGTCCTCCACCGTCTGAAGTCTCCGCTCTTCGGCATCAGTCATTTAATTCCCCGCTCTTTCCGTTCACCCTAGATTCCGCCCTGCGTAATAACGTTGAGCTAGTTCGATTGATATAGCGTGAATATGATTGATGGAGTTAACAGCGTGCTTCCGTTTGTGACGATTATGGCCGCTGTAGCATCTGAAGTAAGGTATTGCAGGTTAATTGTGTGCGAGTTTCCATCTCCTGCGATAACCCCCTGAAGCGAAAATGTTGTGGTTGTCCCAGCAGCAGAAATTGCTGTGACGTGTCGCCGCGATCCGCTAAGCACAGCGGAGCTATATGAGTCATACAAGGCAAAATCCGCATAGGCTGTTGTTGAGCCTTGAAAGCAGTTTCCGTTTGCGCTGATGACCAACCTGTAGCCTGTTGGAATCGTTACAGTATACGAGAGATTCGTAGCATCAACGTTCACCAGACTCGTTGACGTGCTGCTGTAATTCCCCAATCCGCTCCCTGTTTTTAGTACAGTGGTGGGGACAGGTTCTGCTCCCGATCCGCAAGCGGTCCCGGTTTTGGTGATATTTCCTATGGCGTCAATTTGTAGGCAATTGTAGCCGCTCAAGGTTTCTTGAGACGGAAGCCAGAGCGCGTTGGCAATAGACACTCCTGATGAAGTAAAAATGTTTCCCGCTCCCGTACCAGAGCCAATAACTAAACGGTGCGTCGCAGAATAGAAAACCCAGTCCCCAGCAAGCGTGTTGGTGAAATAGTTCCCATTTGATCCAGCAACTACGCTTCCGTAATTTCCATAGGTATAACTTGGGTTATAGTTTCCCTCCCACTCCGCTTGAGTGCCTATAATCTGTGCACCGTGGCCGCTATCAGGTAACACGAGCGCGATAGTACCCGCCGCTCCTCCTCTTGTAAGCTGCGTTCCCGCTATACCTGTATTGGCTAAGTCCTGAGTGGTAAGATGTGACGGTTGGCTCCAACTCGATTGGCCAACCATATAGTAATCACCGCCTTTTCCAACGGTTGACCCGGAGGACGCCTGACCTGTGGATGATACCGAACGGCCTGACAAAATCCCATCTCCGACGATCGAACATCCCGTAGGATTGCAATAACTGCCCTGTACATTCGAGGATACTATGGGGGTAGCGGCTCCTGACTCATACGGTATTTCCCAGTGGCCAGCAATAGGCGCGGTAGATTGCGATGAAGTGGGCCAAGTAATATCGACATTCGCCGGAAGATTTGCGCTCCACCCTATACTTGGTACTATGGCTGGATTAGGTGACCAGATATAATTGGCTTCCACCCCTCCTGTGTCGAAGATGTTGAAATGTGAATTTTGTACGCTTCCTGTCATTGTGATGATCGGCTCACCCATCGTTGCGGTCGCCGTTCCAGCCAACACGCCTGTTCCCGTGCTCATGGTAATGGTTGTAGTTCCAACCGCATTGACAAGCGTACCCCTTGGAACATTGGCACTCGTAATCATCTGGCCTGGATATAGACCCACCATCGTGCTAGGCGTCACTATCGCACTACCAGCACTCGTGGTGAGTGAGCCTGTAAATGGACTCGACTGGCAAAGTGAACAAAGCATATTGAATTGTGATCCTTCAATCTGTCCGACGTTATTGATAACCCGGTAGTACCCCTCGATTTCCCCGCTTATATTGGCGTTTGGGTTGTTCTGAGTCATCTGTATTGCGTTGTTTCCGGGAATGATCGATCCAGACGCTTCACCTATGTTGGCGACAAAGCTAAAAGTACCATCAAGTATCATCGCCTCATAGGTGGAAATCAGGTTAGTTTGTCCTCCAAGTGTGACCGAGCTTGCCGTCGTATTGCCCGTGAAAAAAGGAACATCTGGTGCAGTAACTCCGCAGCTTGCATGAACGGGGGCAGGCGCATAGCTAGGCCAAGCGTTTGTATCCGTCAACACAAACGGTCTGTCAGCGGTCAAATAAAGATGGTCATATTCAGTGACTTCCGCCCCATAGTTATAAAGAGCAAACGTACCACATCCACCATTGGCGGTGGGATCGCTCTGCAATACAATGAGATCGTCTTTAAGGTGTGTGCGCTCGACGTGCTGCCATGCGGCAGTTCTCGCCTGTAAAAGTCCAACGGTCGATTTAGTGGCCCCTTGACCTTGCGCGATGATGCAGCCAGACATTTTGAAATCGTTGACTCCCATAGCATCGATGACGGGATTCCCCGCTCCGGTGTTTCCCGTCATAGTGGTATACGAGCATTCGATTGTTACATTTTGCGTGTCGTGCGCATCTATAATTCCAGTTACGTTAAACGGACCAGGACCAAGCATCAGAGTCAGCGGCTTTGATATGCGAAGCCCGTTGATTGTCGAAGCAGACGTATATCCTCTCGCGTCTATCGTTCCGCCATTGGAAATGATAGCTTCGCACGCTGCAATATCGGTACCCGCGTTCGTCGTGCCTTGATTTGATGCTATACAAATATTGTTCGTAATGGGAGCCGAGATCGGCCCGGTAAACGTGCAGCCCGTAGTAGGGCATCCGCTTACAGCGGGATATGGAGGATTGACGGTGAATGGGCCATAATTTCCGTAGAGAGAAACAACCCAATAATCAACCAATCCACCTCCATACCAGAATCCCACATTAGAAGTCACTCCCGACGATGCAGTGCAAGTATTCCCAGGTAGCTGCACCATCTGTACATTCGACGGGCACGTCGTCCCTTCTGTCGAATCTGTGTAAGTAGTGATCGGATTCGCTTGGCAAGCTGCCAGCGTAGCCGATGGATGTGTGCAAACATAGACAATCGAGTCGGCCATCCAGAGCGTCTGCGGCAATGCGCCTTGTTCTGTGATTGGCACAAATGGTCCACTGGTCAGTAGTGGAATGTCCACACGTGCAGCCTGCCCAAAGGCGCTGGAGCACATCACCAAAAGAGCAAACGATAGAATCAAACCTCTCCATGTATGACGCGGCCAATCGCGCTCGAAGCATATTTCGGCGAGTGAATAGGTGATGCGAATTAACACCAGAACTGCGCAGAATCCGACGATCATTTACTATCCTTCTTTCGCGTTAATTGTGCCGCTGTTCCTACCAGAGGTTTTAGCCCTGATGCCATGTTCAGTGTTCGCGCTACTGCCATTTGTCCTTCTGGAGAGGAAATCAGTTCAGGAGCTACAACGCCAGTTAATCCTCCAGCAATAGCCCCCGGAACTCCACCTTCTCTATATCCTACAGCCCCGCCTACTCCAGCACCAGTAAGCGCTCCAGTGTGTGCCGCAAACCGATTCGCGGCACGTTGCATGGTTGGGGCGTTAAGTTCTTCGCTTGCTGCTCTTTTCGCCACAGGAATCAAGCTCGATATTCTTCCATTGAGTTCTTCCGCTTCTGGCACAGTTCGATTGAACTCGTCACCCATCGCATGATATGTCCGCGCCGCCGTTCCCTTTACGCCTGTCATTGTTTCCGGGTTCCAGCGATGAATAAATTCATTCCCGAATCCGCGCTTGAGGTCGAGCAGTTGGCGCGGCGTCACATTCTCTGAAATTGGCTGACCCGCCATTGTCTCGCTCAAATGTGTGGCCATCGGCTGAAGTTGGCCTGCGGTTGTGCGTTCCCCTTGACGCGTAGCAGTTCCGAGAGCATCCATGAGCGCCCCACGCGCAGAACCAAGGGACGCAGAAGGATTAGGAAGCATCGTTGGAATTGGGCCGCTTCCAACTTCGGCAGGGCGGAGAAGCACTCCATTTGCTGGATTGGGTTGTACACTCGCACGGTCCGCCGCCGCATTCAACTGCGGAATAAGTTCACCGAGTCTATCTTCTGCACTCTGCGCAATTGTTGCAGGGCGTATTCCATGCGTCTCGTCAAGAACCGACCTACCAATTGCTCCGCCGCTCTTCCCATAAGCACGATCCAGTTTGCGAATATTCAGCGCACCTTCGGCAATAGCAGGAGCCATAGCCTTCAAGAGCTGTCCTACGATCTGCCCGCCCGCTCCCATTGCCGCTCCCGTAACAGGCGAACCACCCTGCGCAGTATTTACCGCTCCAGATGATAGCGCAGATGTGGCAATTCTAGCCAATGGTTTAGACATTTTACCAAGACGCGGAAGAAGCGATGCGAGTTTAGTCGCGCCTGCTTCTTCCGCTGATCCAGGGAGCATGAACTCCCCTACTTGCGTTGCACCTTTCCCGATAGTCTCTGCTGTGTTTTTAGGTGCAAAGTAGCTTTCTTGCTGTTGCGCTGTAGGAACGTTGATATGGGTGCCTAAATGTTTATTGGCGGCATTTAATGCCCAGTCTGGGACAAAAGCATGGCCGAGATTATTAAGCGTTGAGGTTATTTCCTTGGCCGCTCCAGTGTACAAATCCCCCACTGTTTTCCCGGCATTCAGCGCCATCCCTGCATAATTCGGTGATGAAGCAGTCATGCCGGCGGGGAGTGGCGCTTTCAGGACAGAAGGGTGAGCACCACCTCCTTGTGGTGCCGGGATCGGCTTTCCGCTGTCCGGGTCGTAATACTGCTTCCCACTCGACTGCGCTTGAGGAGCGGCAATAGGTTTCCCTGAATCTGGATCGTAGTATTGGGGCATTATTTTGTCCACCCCGTGCCGTCAAATGTGAATCCGTTTTTGGTATCACCCTTCTTTGGGCCGCCGCCCTGCGCGGCTGGTGGGGTGCCAACTCTGTTACCTGTGTGCGAAAAGTTCTGTTCGTCCTGTAGGAACGTTCCTACAGAATCTTTTTGCGCCTCCAGTGCCCCGCGCAAAGCGTTGGGACCCGCATGGAAGTGACTGAAAATTGCATCTTCAGTTCCCTTGATTGCCCGATCACTTCGCAGTCCATGGGCTCCATTTGATGCCAATGCTACGTTGTGGATGTGGACACCGAGTGCCTGAAGGTTAGGATCATCGCTGCCCATCAACTGATCGACATTGGATATTCTTCCGCGCACTGCTCCAACTAAATCAGGATTCGCATCTATAATCTTCTCAATCTCATTCGCGTTTTCAACGACGTTATTTGCTAACGATGCACGATTCGTAATGACCATTGGCACCTTATTTGCACCGCCCGCTCCAGTTCCTTTTGCGTCTGCATTATGCTCAGATGTCGCATCCTGCATTTGGCGAATAAGCATCAAAGTCTTATTGTGAGCGTCCGCAATATCCTTTGACGTTTTTACGTGCATCCCAGCTATGTCTAATAATACAGAATTTTTATCACCCGCAATTGTTTCACGAGAATCGTTATTCATCCCAGCTATTTTTTCATGAGATGTTGCTCCAGTGAAAGCCTTCTCTAACTGAGACCATCCAGCAGCAGGTAATTTCATTCCCTCAATCTCTGGATGATCTTTTAGTAAGGCAGGAGATGGAGGAACAGGCGTTCCAGCGGCCGTCTCCGCATTGAAATGTTCCGTCTGTGCCTGCCTCATTGGAATGTTTGCCTGCAATCCTTCTGTCTGCGCACCCTTCTCCGCGTTAATCTCATCCGCGTTTACCGCACCCTGTGCCTCGCCGAGCTTTGCGTTGTGCTGCTCAGTCGTACCCGGCATGACCTGGCCGATAGATGAAAGCGAGTTGCCCAACACTGGTAATCCCTTGAGCGACATGGCGAGGTCTGCTGCCGTAGCCGGAATCTGCCCCGCTATGCCAGTGAGTTTTCCAAGCATCGGATGCGCCTGTCCAAAGTCGCTATTCGTGACTGAGTGGTAGACATTCTCCAATCCTGGTTTGCTGTTTTGCAGATTGTAAAGCGTAGCCTCGTTCTTGCTCGGACCGACTACATTCGGCTGCTGTGTCGGAAGGTGTGCCGCTTCTGAAAGTGATTGTTGGGGAAGTTGAATAGGTGGCGCTGTTGGACCTGAAACCGATGCTCCCCCTGCTGGCATGATCGTGGGGGCAGGCGTACCAGCAGGCGGCGTTCCATCTCTAAGCGCTATCTGCTGTTGCAAGAGAGCGCGAAGGCCAGGATGAGCAAGGATCGGATTCGCCGTTTCCTGCTGTCCATTGTTGCCCGTGTTTTGATCGACAGGTGTTAGCATCACTAACCACCATTCCTTAACAGCGTGTCACTCAAACCCCTTTGCCCCCCTGCTGGCATGATAGCTGAGGGCATGGACGAATCCAGCGAAAACTGTGACTCTCCTGAAATAGGGTTCTGTATAGTCTGCCCTTGTTCGGCTGGGGCAACGGGAGAACTTTTCATTCCAGCGCCTAAAACCGAAGAAAATCCTCCATTTATCTGATCCTTCATTGCATTCTGCATGGTACTTTTCATGAATCCTGGTGCAGGCTTCGCTGCTGGAGTGGCCACAGGAGCGGGAGCGGCAACTCCCCCTGCGGTTGGCGACGCTCCACCAGCGGGCATAGAGGCACCTCCGCCCCCTCCGAATCCCATATCGTGGCCCAAAGACTCCGCACCTTTTCCAATTTCAGACCCAACCGCTTCCGCGCCATGAGCAGCCGCTTCTCCAGCAGCAGCAGCTCCGTGTCCTATTGCGGCCCCTGCGCTTCCCGCAGCACTTCCTGCTGTGCTTGCAGCAGTTGCCGCACCATGCCCTAACGCCATAATCGCCGGAATAAACCAAGCCATACTCTCTCCTTAGAACAGTTTACTCCAAATCGATTTTGTGTTTTCCTCATTTTCGAGGGCATTATTTGATGCGTTGAGGTTAGATGCGGCGGCATTCAAATTGGAAGAATACAAACCACCAAGCCCCTGAATCCCTTGCTGCTGTTTTTGGTTGGCAAGGTTTGCATTTGCCATCTCTGTGCCGACAGCCGCTTTGGAAAGATTCTGCCCAGCGCCACGGGTTGCAGAGCCGATAGCGTTTTGCGCCGCTCCAGCATTCTTGGTACGCGCAGCATATACCCCCCCCTCCCCCACAGCGCCCGCTGTAGAGCCTCCGGCGCTTTGTTGGGCGGCAGTGTTCATCTGAGCCTTCTGCATGGGAGTATAGCCAGAAGGATGGGCGGCTT
>Ga0182011_10001582_pt1 | contig 19888 bp, 19 predicted proteins | sample 711E1DmetaG_FD_120481 | JGI IMG/M metagenome (GOLD analysis project Ga0182011, IMG submission 120481) | Permafrost microbial communities from Stordalen Mire, Sweden - 711E1D metaG | ecosystem: Environmental > Terrestrial > Soil > Wetlands > Permafrost | place: Sweden: Stordalen | collected... | reverse complement strand
TTGCCCCGTTATCACCGAGATATTTCTGTTCCGGAACAAAAAAACGGGCCCCGCGATCCTCGCACATGATTCGCAGCATCTCCTGGAGGCGCCGGTTCGCCCCGACACCACCTACAAGCAGGACCTCGTTCTTGCCGGTCAGTGACAGCGCACGTTCTGTTACCTCTACACACATGGCAAAGGCAGTCTCCTGCAGGCTGTAACAAACATCGGGGAGGGGCGCCCTGCTCTCTTTTGCTGCTGATACGAGCCCGGAAAATGCGAGATCCATTCCTTTGACCGTATAGGGCAGCTCGATATACTGCCCTTCTTTTGCCAGGTTCTCCAGGAGGGGGCCTCCGGGGTGGGGGAGGTCTTTTGAACGGGCGAATTTGTCCAAGGCGTTCCCTATCCCGATATCAAGCGTTTCGCCAAAGATCCGGTACCGCCCGTTCAGGTATCCTATGACCTGGGTGTTGGCCCCGCTTGCATACAGAACAATGGGATCCCGGCATCCGGTTGCAAAGCACCCGATCTCCACGTGGGCGACACAATGATTGACGCCAATGATCGGGACATCCAGCGCCAGGGCAAGCGACCGTGCAGCTGTGGCGACGGTCCTTAAACAGGGACCAAGTCCCGGGCCCTGTGAGTATGCGATCCCCGTGATCTGGTGGGGATCTTTCAGAATCTCTCCAAGAAGTTCTTTCATTACCGATGCATGGTGCTGGGCTGCTTCACGCGGGTGGATACCCCCCTGTGCCGGGCTGTAGGGCCGGGAAGCAAGGGCAAGAAGATCGCGATCAAAAAGGGCGGCACTGAGGTTCCATGCTGTTCCCTCAATTCCGAGTATCTGCCCAAAAACAGGCATTGGATCTTATTTTCTGAATTCAGTATATCCGCACTTGCCGCAGGTAGTCCGGTCCTTGTGGTCCGCCATCATGAAGCCGGGTCCGCAGCGGGGGCAGTATTTCTTTGCAGTAGTAACCTTGGCACCCTCTACCTTGAAGTAGGCGCCCCTCTTGGGTCCTTTTGCGGCTGCTTTTTTGGCTGCCATTGTTATGCAGCTCCCTCTTCCTTGGGCTTGGGCATGCCGCGCGCTGCCAGATGCGGTCGTTCGGTCTTGTTCCTGCTCTCTTCATTATCGTAGATGCGGGCGGAACCGGTAATTTCAGTCTTACCAAAGCTGCTGTGCAGCGTGTCAAGGGTTATCTGGTGCTCTTTTATATTGAGCAGGGCGCAGAGTTTGCCAATGATCTGCATGCGGGAGGGAGTTGCTCCATCGTATTTGAGGGTAAACTGAACCTCTCTTCTGGATAAAAGTTCATTCCTTTTATCGCTGGTGATCTCAAAGTCCATCGATATCCTGTAATTATTGGAAACCGTGTTATTTAAAATATGACCCTGCCGGAGATCGAAACTGCTGAAGGAGAAATCAAACCAAAAATAGGATCTCAGGCAATCAGTCATTCCTTGTCTGTGCGGGTAAAATGAGCAAGGAACTGTTGTGCGGTTTTACGGGCTTCGCCGTCCACGGTACGGAGGACCACTCCTTTATGGGGCTGGCCGTACAGTACGATCGCCCCGTCACGTGCAGTCAGGACCAGAGGAATGACGGCGAGGTCTTCTTCTCCATCAACAATAACCGTGGACGGGGGATTTCTGACTGCATGTTCCAGCGCGCATATCAGCTCGTCCGTGAGTGTGCCGGCAGGGTTTTTTACCTGTATACATTCTCCATGGACAGCCGGCATCCTGATGCAGGGGGATCGCATGGTATATCCGTCGACAATGGCGACAGTTGGCGTGATTCCTCTTTTCTGAAGATTATGGGTAACGACGTCCCCTACGCTATATATGTCCTTTCCCATAACAAGGGGAACAACTTCGTCCATTGATCGGTACAGTACACCGAACGGCTCCTTGAAGAGCCTGCGGTGCTCTTCCGGGAGTATAAGCATCAGCGGACCTTCAGTGCGTAACGACCGGGAAGCTTGATGTTCATTCTTTTTGCTACTTCGGAGGTTTCCGGGTCAATGATAACGAGGTAGCCGGACCAGTCCTCGCTTAAATTGGACGTGCCGCAGATTACGCAGTTCTCACCGTCAACGACACGGTGACAGTCACGACAGACCTTTCCCTGTTTCTTTTTATTCGCCGGGGGCATGTTCTTTCCTCTTGCCTTTTACCTTCTCAGGTGCCCGCGCCTTCACGGAATCGACCGGCTGGCCGGCTTTCTCTTTTTCCTTGATCATCTCTTCTTCGAGCCAGAGTGCGGTCCCCAGGCCGGCCTGTCTCATCGTAAGACCGATCTTGCTGTCGCGCGGTTCCCGTTCATTCAGGGACAGTGTGACTACGCGGACGCGGACAACATCACCCACGCCGATGAATCTCTTTGATTCCTGGCAGATGAGGCGGGCATTCTTCTCATCGTAGTTGATGTACTCGTCTGATATCTGGCTCACATGCAGCATTGCATCAATCGGACCGAGGCTGATAAACGCCCCGAAACTCGTTGTTTCGACGACAATGCCTTCAATTACTTCCTGCAGGGCAAGACGGAGCACCATGGCCTCAAACTTCACATCATAATACACGCCGCCGTCACCCGGGACAAGTTCTCCCTCGCCAACGTCGTGCACTTTTGTAATACAGATAAAAATCCCGATCTCCTTGTCAATGCTTCCTTCGAGCTGCTCCTGCAGGACATCGAGAATAACCTTCTCAAGCTTCTCACCCAGCCGCTGGGGGGGCACCCGTACCTTATCCTCAAGCATCAGTTTGTGATACATTTCCTCTCTACCTCCGCAATAACTCCAGTTTCTTCTGTTTTCTCATCGATATTACACCGATCCCTCGTGCAAACAATGCATCCCGAATACGCCGGTCGTTCGTGACAACAATACAACCATTCTGTGCTGCATATTCAATAACCTGTGCGTCGACGGATCCTGATTCCAGATCCCTGCTGTCAGCAATGGTACATTCCTTTCCGAGTGCGAGACCGCACCGTGCTGCGGCACCGTCACGACCTTTGTTACGGGAGAGCCCTTCCAGCTCACCCATTATGCTGCTGAGGACTACCGGCTCAAATCCCCCGATGAGCGAACGGAGCTCATCGAAGAGATCGAGCTGGAACTGTGCCGGCATCATAAGTGCATTGGCGTCCAGGAGAACCTTTACTCTCCCAGTACTCCCATTCCTATCAGGCGCCAGCGTGCTCCCACCTGCCGGCTGATAGCGATCCGTGAACCGGTTTCTGCACACACGGGCCGCTTCAGTACTATCTCGACATAGTCTTTTTTCGTGTTGCTGACCACGCCGACAGTAACCGCAGTTCCGACCGAAAGCATCAGGGGCTCCGAATGCTTCAACGGTTCAATGATGAGCTCACTCGTTGCCCCGACTACCCGTTCCATCAGAGTAACACTGCACCGGATCTTGTCCCAGACCGGAGGCAGCTTGCCCTCATGGCCTAGCACTTGGCCGGCGAGTGCGTCGCTCTTGGTAAGGGCAGGATCCAGTTTTGTTCCCACACCAAGCAATCCACCGGGTGTTGCCTCGTCTACCTTCTTGGATCCGGCATTGATCGATGTTATTGTCGTGATAATGGGGATCCATTTGATCCTGTTCTCAACCTGTGTCTGCCTGCCGGGACGGATCTCGATCTTCTCATCTGCGCGGAGGATGCCCCGGATAAGAGACCCCCCGACAACGCCACCTTTTACATCCTTCCAGTTGCAGCCGGGTTTGTTCACATCAAATGAGCGGGCGATCAGCATCAACGGCTCTGCATCCGGATCGCGTTTCGGCTCGGGAATAGTCTGATCGAGCGCCTGGACGAGCGCTCCGATATTAATTCCCTTCTGCGATGAGACCGGGATGATGGGTGCGTTTTCAGCGATTGTGCCTTTGACAAATGTCTTAATCTCGTGATAGTTATCAACCGCTTCTTTCTGGCTGACGACATCGATTTTGCTCTGGACGATCACGATATTTTTGATACCAACCAGTTCCAGCGCCATGAGGTGTTCTTTGGTCTGTGGCTGCGGGCATTTCTCGCTTGCAGATATAACTAGCATTGCACCGTCCATAAGCGCCGAACCCGAAAGCATGGTGGCCATCAGTGTCTCATGCCCCGGGGCGTCCACGAAAGAGATGGAGCGGAATGGTATTCCTTTGCCGCCACAGGCAGGGCAGTCAGGTTTTGTTGAGAATGCCTCTGTTTCCTCACACTTCTCGCACCGGTAAAAGGTTGCATCGGCATATCCGAGACGGATGGAGATACCCCTCTTTACTTCTTCGCTATGCCGGTCTGTCCATGTCCCGGTGAGCGCATTAACGAGTGTGGTCTTGCCGTGGTCAACATGACCCACAACGCCGATATTGACACTGGGAACTGTCACATCATGCAAATGAAATCGAACCTCCTTACGCTATAAAAGGTGATCAATCTGACCCCTCTTACTATGAATGTTTAATTATAGGCCCTGTGAGATGCCGTGACGATACCAGATCCCACTAATTTCCGGCCGATAGCTGATCATCATATAGTGCGCCTTATACATAAATTCAATCCTGAAAAGCAAGATGTCGTTCAGGTGTATTCCGATAAACTCACACTCTTGAGAATGATTGTGTGTGGAGGAATCGCTTTACCCGATACATACTAATACCCACTCCTTAAGCCCCGTGGATGCAAAGATTGGGTTGTCCTCGAAGGAAATATAAATTTTTTTCGGATCCTTCTTTCTTCACTCATGGAAACAAGAACTGAAATGAGGCACCGGTTGTCCTTCAGCAGATTGCAGAATGTGGATTGATACCTTATTTAATTATTTTTAATAAGTTATCACAGATTATCAGATTTAAAAAAAAACACCGGGTGAATAATTTTCACTATAAAAATGGATTTGATGTCTGGTAATACTGCAACACCGGACCGGAACGTTAACCCCCACCCTCGCAGCTCTGGTCGATATTTTTTAATGCGTCCTGAAGTTCGCTGCCTGCAGCAAATTCACGCTCGCGAGCGATAACTTTCTTTGCATCTTCGACGATCGTTGATACGTTTTTTTCAGTTCCCGTTACCGGTGTGAGTTGATCGATACGGTAAAAAAGACGGGTGCTGTCCAGCTCAGCAAAAGTTTCACCTCTGATCTGTTCTATATGAAGGATTTTACCCATTGTCCCCGTCTTAGGGTACCGGACCCTGGTTCCAAGAGTTAGTTCTTCAGCTGACATACCGGAGAATGAGTGTCCTGCGCCGATATATTTTTTGTGCAGGTTAATCCTCCTATAACAGGGAAAAAGTTATCGGGATGATAACAAAGAAGGTGTTTTTCACTGAATTGTCGTTCCCTGTAATACTGCGGATTCAGGCACATCATACTGCTTATCGGTACCCGATATTGTATATTTTCCCGTGGCTTTCACATCATAAGAAGTTCCCGTTGTGGAATAGGGAACAATAAACTCTCCATTCACGCTGGCCTGTCGGTAAGTAAATGATCTGCCGGTATTTGTTACAACCGGGACCTCGATGATGCCGTCACCTTTGATATGGGCGCCTTTCACATATTCGAAGATTTTTACATATCTGACATCCACGGCCGGCGAATTGAAAACGTTATTCGGGGATTCGTGAACTAGGCGATAATGCTGCAATGCAGGTACTGTATCGATCGGGTGGATAATATCGGTGGTTGCCTCCGGATTCATTACCGCTGCATGGTGTCCCGGCAAGGCCGTGAGATTATACTGGTCGGCTCGCAGTTTTGCATCTGTCGCATTGGTCTTCTGAGCGGTGATTATGACCGGGTAATCGACATTCGCAGAAGGATCGGTATATTCGACATAGTATGCCTGTGATGGTGTCCCCATTGACCCGTCGAAATTATGGAGCCGGGAAATAGTTGTCATATAATACTCCTGCTTATTCAGCCGGGCAGGGTCATAGCTGCCAGGATTATTCTGATTCTGGACCAACAGGGTCATCTGGTATGGATCCGTTGCGAGGGTTGCATTATCCCACGTCGACATAGCCCAGAATTTTCCGGTATCCATCTCGATATCGGTAACTACATAACGGGTTCCGTCATGGTCGAGAATCGCATCTGCCTTGTCTTCGGAAGTCGACATGAAGTATGCCGCAGCCCCGTAAGGACCTGCGACTCCTTCCTGGAACGGGTTGGCATTGGGAATACGTTTTGCAATATAGGTTATCAGGTGGCCATAGTCCCACCATGACATAACCCCGTACGATCCGGCAGGATATTCAAACGATTTCTGGTCATAAATCGTGGTATAATTGACACCGGTTTGCGGGGTATTATTTGCCATCCAGTCCATGGATTCCCGCCAGTCCGGATTCATCCGGGTCGGGCTGGTTATCGCATTCGTGTAACTATACGAGACCGAAGTATATGCAAAAAGCAGAGAAAGGCCAATAGCGATAAAAATCACGCCAACCAGCGGATAGTTTGTTGTCACACGGCTGGATATCTTTTTCTGGCTTTTTCTCTGTCTTTTTGTTTGTGCTCCGGTACCAGATTCATTTTCTGTTGCCCCGTACCCCTCATTTTGGGAGGATATCCCAGATAGAAGATGCCGGATATCCGGCAATCCCTCTGAAAAAAGATACGTAACGCAGACCGCAGCGAGCAGAGCAACGTTGATTGCAAGGTAATATTCGTACCTGACATGCTGCCATGTGGAAAAAAATATGACGATGGACCACACCAGCGCGAAAACCTGCTCGGGATGTTCGTTGCGGAAATTTTTATAGATCATGACCAGAATCCCGCCAGCCATTAAAAGAAGACCGTAGTTGAAGGTCAGCCAAGCCAGATCCGGTGCCCATCCGCGAGCTTCCTCAACGGTATTGGTTACCGGTGCCTGACCGAAGAATGAGAACAGGTCATAAATCAGAAGCGTATATAACTGCGGGATTGCGAAATACAAAAATACCGCTAAAACGAGTCCACATCCTGCAATTGCAGCAGGAAAATAATATTTCTCTTTATCTTTGAAGTGGCGCTGAAGAAGGTATAAAAAGCCAGTCCCGAAGATCATCCCAAGATATGCAAATATATGTCCTATCGAGTAGGTGGACAGGTCTAGGCCCGGGTTCTTCAGGCCGAATGCCAAAAGCCCGATGATGGCTATGACGAAGATAATTACGTTGATCAGAAGGAGATACTCACTTGTCCGGCCGCGATATACATCAATAGTGAACTGGATGACCGTGAATATTCCCACAATCATTGCAAAAAGGATCACTGTCGGCACTGTAAAAAGGTCGAGAAGGTATGCAAGTCCGGCCAGACCGGATATAAGGAGTAAGAATTTATATGAACCGGGATTTTTCAGTTCAATTTTCGTCTCTTTCTCTGAAAGGATTGCGTACATATAAAAAAGACAGAAGATTGTTGAAAAAAGGACTTCTGCTATATGATGGTCCACGTACCCGTAGAGAGAACGATAAAAGAACTGACCGGTGACAATTGCTGTGAAACCTGATGCCAGTATTCCGGTTTTCCAGTCACCGCAGGTTTTTCCGACAAAATACATGATTGCAACTGTTGCCGCAGCCATGAGTGGCGGTACTACAAGAGCAACGCTGATGATCTCCGGCCGCGTTGCGGCTCCAGTAATGAGACAGCATACTGAGATAATCATGGGGAAGAGGGGACCCCAGTAGATTGATGTACCGTACGGGTACTGGGTCATTGCGTCGAACCAGGCATAATTCGGGAAATTTGCAAGGATCTGCTCGACCTGTCTTAAATTATAGAGAGGGTCATCGCTTGCCACCAGTGTCAGGACATCGGTATTTCCCATGGTGAGCATGGGAAGGAGACGAAGCCAGAGTGCAAAGAGGGAGAAAAATGTTATGAGACCGGCGATGAGATAGAAACGACGGTTTTTAAGATCCAGTGATATCATGAAACCAACCTTTTGTGGTTAGTACGTTTCAGCTGAGACCATTAATAAATTTGGATACCGGCATCAGACGAGATTGGTTAAAATGTCCTCGAATTGCCCGGCCTTTTCCTTCCAGCTGTATTTTTCAAGGTTTATATCAAATGTCCGGGGATTTTTCATCAATGATTGTACCTGTGCGAGATACTCATCCTGCGTTCTGTATACAAAGAGGTTCGGCCCCCCTATACGTGCAACATCCGGTATAGGCCGCATGACAATGGGTTTTCCGCATGCCGAGTATTCGAAAAATTTGTTCGGAAGGGCGATCTCCCCCCATTGTGGGGGGGACAGGGGGATGGTGCAGGCGTCCATACATGCAATATACCGGGGGAGTTCATGGTACGGTTTTGTACCGGTGAATATGATCCGATCTGAAATACCCAGATCCTTTGCAAGGGTTTCAAGTTCTGCCCGGTAATTGGTAAACAGGGATCCTCCGACAATCAGCATTCTCGTATCTGCACGATAACGGATCAGGTCCGGGAGTGCACGGATCATATCGTCAATAGCATACCAGCGTTCTACGCTTCCCGAGAACCCGATGACAAACTCATCGTTGCCGATGCCAAGTTCAGCCCGTGTTTCACTCCCGCTCATTGGTTTGAACAGATTCGTATCAACCCCATTCGTGATCAAACCTGCCGTGAATCCCAGGCCCCTGAGTTTTTCAACGAGCGATGGGGAAACTGTGGTAACAAGATTACTGTTGGATAAATTCCGCTTCGTGATCTCCCAGACACTTCTTCTGACAAGATCCTGCATGAACCGGTTCTTGAAATACGCTGCCGCAGAGTCAGGGAACCAGTCCTTGAGATCAAAGACCACCGGGACTTGATTACGTTTTGCTGCGTGAATTACCGCGGAGCCTGCAAGAACATGAGCTGCGACAACGACATCAATTCCCTTGTCATGGAGGATCTTGTTGAAGATATAATAATGATAAGGGGTGTTGAGGGTATAGTGCAGAAGCGGGTTTTTCAGGGGAAACTGCGTGGCCTCATCGACAATAAGGTGGGTGGGGCGTGCATCGCCGCGACTGACATGGAAATGGGCAACATGCACTTCATGCCGCTTTGCCAGCTCCTCAAAGATGTAATGGTGGCGGGACGGCACCGGGTGGTGGATATAATCCTGAGTGGAAACAAGGAGGATTCTCATACATCACACGATTCTGGAACTTCAGCATTCTTTGTTGAAAATGAATTATTTTTTCCTGGATTTGAGCATCTCTTTGGGAATCTCTCTGATCCTGGCCGGAGAACCCACCGCCATCATCTGATCGGGGATATCGTGGGTCACGACCGAACCGGCAGCCACAAACGCACCTTCCCCGATACAGATTCCGGGAAGGATCGTAGCGTTGGCACCGATCGCAGCCCCGGCTTTTATAAGGGGTCCTCGGAGACATCCCGAAGGCGGGTACCGGTCATTTGTAAGAACTGCATTCGGTCCTATAAAGACATGGTCACCAATGGTCGTATTCGTCGGAATATATACCATACTCTGCAGGCTCACGTCATTACCAATACTGGAATTCCCATCAACTACCGTTGCCGTTCCGATCGCAGTCCGGTCACCGATCCGGGTCTTCTCACGGATCAGGGTGTTATGACCACTCTGGAAATTGTTGCCGATGATTACATTACAGTAAATAATTGTTCCCGATCTGAGCACTGCATGATGTCCGATCGTCGATCCCGGATAGCCGGTCTTTCCCATGTTTTCCCTAGAGGGAAATCCTATGGTCACCGGTTCGAATATCTGTGCATCATCACCGATTACGTTAATACCGTATTCTTTCATTCGACCGTCACACTCTTTGCAAGGTTTCTTGGTTTGTCAACATCTCGTCCGAGGGCCACAGCTGTATAGTATGCGAGGAGTTGTTCGATAACAAGACTGGTGAGGATCTGGACAAACAAGGGTGTTTTTGGTACGGCAACAAAAATATCAACAATGTCCGGCAGTTCCCTGTCACCTTCAGTCCCGATTGCGATAACCGGCGCCCCGCGGGCCTTCATCTCCTTGATATTCGAGATCATAACTTTATAGGTTTCTCCGGGCATACAGAGCGCAATGACCGGGGTTTCAGTGGAGAGCAGGGCAAATGGTCCGTGTTTGAGTTCTCCTGCGGCATACCCCTCAGCATGGATATAGGAGATTTCCTTCATCTTCAGAGCCCCTTCCAGAGAGACAGGATAGAATGGACCGCGGCCGACATAGAAAATACTCTGTGCTTTTTTACACAGGGTCACAGCCTCGATGAGATCCATGAGAAGTACCTCTTCGATTGCCTTATGGGCCTGCTGGAGCACTTCATCACATTTCGTCTCCGAGATACTGTTTACAATCTGCATCAGAATCGCAAGTTGTGCGACAAATGACTTGGTTGCCGCAACGCTGATCTCGGGCCCGGCACGCATGAACAGCGTGATATCAGCAACTCTTGTGACGCTGCTTCCAAGAACATTAGTGATCGCAAGTGTAGAACAACCGGATTTCTTTGCCTGTTTTAATGCAGCCAGAGTGTCAGCGGTTTCTCCCGATTGGGTAATGCCAATAACAAGGCTGTTAACCGGTGGCGGGAAGTATTTGAACTCGGAGGCAAACTCAAGCCGGACCGGAATACCGCAGGTAGCTTCGAGAAGGTACTTGAAGATAAAGCCTGTATGATAGGAAGATCCACATGCAACGAGAGTGATCGATTTTGCATGAAGTACTTTCTCCGGAAGAGTGCTGGGGCTTACGGAACGGATCGTATTATAGAACGCCTGTGGCTGCTCATATATTTCCTTAAGCATATAATGAGCAAATCCTCCCTTCCTGATGTCTTCCAGCGACCAGTCGATAAGTTCAACAGGTCTTGTAACAACTTTCCCTTCGTGGAATATTTCGATTTTTTTCTTTGAGAGGGAAACCGTATCGCCATCTTCAAGGAAGATAGCCCGTTCCGTGAATTCGATGACTGGCGTCATGTCGGATGCAGCAAAAAATTCCCCATCCCCCACGCCAATAACCAGCGGGCTTGCGTTCCGGGCTGCAACGATCCGGTCCTCACCGGTGGCAATGACAAGGATAGCATAGGATCCTTCCAGTTTCGGGACAACTGCCTGAACAGCGATGAGCAGATCGGGTTTTTTTGCATACTCTTCCTCAACGAGGTGTGCGATCACCTCCGTATCCGTTTCTGAGCGAAATATATGCCCCCTTGACTGCAGGTGACGCTTGAGGTCGGCATAGTTTTCAATAATCCCGTTATGGACGACTGCAATTTTCCCCGAACAGTCTGTATGGGGGTGAGCATTACTATCATTCGGGATCCCGTGGGTTGCCCACCGGGTATGACCGATACCAATCTTCCCTTTCAGTCTGGCTGCCGTACCCGCCTTTTCTGATATACGACCCTGGTGTTTTGCGAGATCGATACCAGGCCCCAGCGTCGCCACCCCGAACGAGTCATAGCCACGGTACTCGAGTTTTTTGAGCCCCTCGACAATTAGTGGTGCCGCCTCTCTCCTGCCGATGTACCCGACAATGCCGCACACGTCATATCACCATGGATCCATCCGGTATTGTACGGGAAGAGATCCTTTCCTGTCCCTCAATGGTAACATTATTACCGACAACACAGTTTTTATATGCCGTAAACGGGCCGCTTGTAACATTATCCCCAAGAACAGCGCCAAATTCCGACCGTATTGTACACCCTTCGATATCCATCAGGCCGGTTGTCGTGGAAACGGAAGTGTGATCTGCAAGGGTACATCGTTCACCGACAACGGTGTCGATGATATTGGAATGGGAGCCGATCGCAGTGTCATCCATGATAATGGCATCACCAATGACCGTGAATGGATCCATCTTCACTCGTGAACCGATACTGGTGTTAGCCATAATACAGCAGTTCGCCCCGATAGTACAATCATTTCCAATAACCACGGGCCCGGTAATAACTGTGTTCGGCCCGATAGTTGTGCCCTTGCCGATACTGACCGGCCCCTGAATAATGGTCTGCCTGCTTGCAGTTCCTTCCCGTGTCATATGGAGGTTTTTAAGGAGACGCCGGTTCATTTTCAGCAAGTCCCATGCGAATATGGCATCCTGCCAGTCATCTGCCGGCACCGCCCGGATATGCTCCCCGGCGCGGATCATTACTGAAATCGCGTCAGTAATGTCGGTCGCATGAATATGGGAAAAAAAACTCTTTTTTAGGGAATAGATACCGGTACTCACCATAAAACTCGGGGAATGCTCAGGCTTTTCAACAATATCAGTCACAAGCCCGTTGTTAAGGAGCACAACACCAAAATTGGAGGGATTCGGGTGTTCTTTTACGAGAATAGCATTGGGAGTTTCCCTGATTCTCGCTATAGATTGCGGGTCAATATAATTGTCACCGGGTAAGACAAGGAAATCCCCCGTGATTCTCGGTTCTGCACACTGGAGGGCATGGGCGGTACCCAGTTGTTTTTCCTGAACGACCACATCAATCGGCACTCCAAGTCCGTTCAGGAACCGCGTTACCTGCTCCTTACGGTACCCCACCACGACCGTGATATCCCGTATCCCGTTTTTCAGAAGAGCATCGATCACATATTCAATAATGGGACGGTTTGCCACCGGAATCATGGCTTTCGGCCTGCTCCTCGTGAGTGGACGGACTCTTACACCCTCCCCTGCTGCTAAGATGATTGCCTGCATTGTGTTACCTACCGGATAATTGCATTCTCACCGATACACCCTTCAATAAATGAATTTGGTGCAAACTGTGCATTACTACCGATAACGGCGCCAACATTGATAGAGCAGTTGATCCCGAACTGGACATTATCGCCGATGACTGCCCCGAATTTCTTCTTCCGGGTATCTTTTCCGCACACCCTGACATTCTCATGGTCATGCCGGAGATTTGCGCCCTTGGTACCCGCACCAAAGTTGCAGTTACTCCCGATAACTGAATCCCCCAGATAATTGAAGTGGGGGACTTTTGTTCCGGCCATAATGATGGAGTTCTTGATCTCAGTGCAGTGCCCGATATAGCAGTCGTCTCCGATGCTTGTTGATCCCCGGATAAACGAATGGGGTCCTATCCGGCAGTTTTTTCCGATTATGCACGGCCCTTCAATATAGGTCCCTGCCCGGATAATGCTCCCTTCACCGATCATAACAGAACCATGAAGAGTAACCCCTTCTTCAATAGTCCCGGCATTTCCCGCAGGAATCTGGTCCATCAGGGTAGCGTTAGCATCAAGCATGTCCCATGGATATCCAACATCCATCCAGTATGAGAGGTGAAAAGCCCCGAGTTTCCGTTCCGCTATCTGCACGGCAAGGGCATCGGGGAGCTCAAGTTCCCCCCGGGCAGAAGGTTCCACCTTGTCGACAAGGTCGAAAATTTCCGGTGAGAACAGGTACGCCCCGGCATTGATCAGGTTGGATTTTGGCTGTTTTGATTTCTCTTCAAGTGAGGTCACCCGGTTACCTTCAACCAGAACAACTCCGTAATCCCCCGGGTGATCGGTCGTACTGAGACCCATGCAGGGAGTTTTGCGTTTACAAAATGCTGCAATATCAGCACTTTTCAATATCATATCCCCGTTCATGAGAAGGAATGGGCCGGTCACCAGATCCCTGACGGCTCTCACCGCATCCGCTGTCCCGTACTGGTGGCGCTGCGGTGCATACATGACATTAATCCCAAAACCGGATCCGTCACCGAAATGCTTACGGATCTCCCGTTCACCATAACCCACAACAAAGATAAAATCCTTGATCCCGGTATCCCGGGTAGCAAGGACAAGGTGTTCCACCATCGGGCGGTTCGCCAGAGGGAGCATTACTTTCGGACGTTTCGCCGTAAGGGGGCGCATCCGCTTTCCCTCACCTGCGGCGAGAACGACACATTCCATATCTACAGATCTTCCTGCAACATTTAAGCAGTTTTCCCCAGATGGATACGCTCTCTGCCCATTGCAAGGAGGGCTTTTGCTTTCGCGAGCGTTTTTCCTTCAGCGGTGATGCGGATCTTCGGTTCTGTTCCGCTTGCACGGATCAGGCACCAGCCGTCTTCATCCTCGATCCGGATACCGTCCGTGGAGCTGGAGGCGCCAAGCCTGCTCAGGACATCCCGTGCCGTTTCGCAGACAAACGATTCCCGCAGGAGATGATACGTAGGTATTGAATCGATCTCCTTGGCAATATCCCATTCCGAAGACATCTCACAGAAAAGAGCTGCAGCAAAGGGACCGTCAGGACAGTAGGATATCTTCGGGAAGATCCATGCTCCCGAGGCTTCACCCCCGAAATCCCCCCATGTCAGGAGTTCTTCCGAAACATAGGCATCGCCAACGGGCGTTCGCCGGACCTCAGCACAGTCTTCGATGATCATTGAAGCATCACTGGTAGTAACAACGCGTTTTACGCCAAGATACCGTGCAAAGAGCACGAGCAGGTGATCCCCGCTGATGTATCTCCCCTTGTTATCGAATGCCATCATACGATCGGCATCGCCGTCATGGGCAACCGCACATCCCGCTCCGGTTTTTTTCACCATTTCCCCAAGATACAATACATTTTCTTTCAGGGGCTCAGAAGGACGGGAAAAACATCCCGATGGATTACTATTGATACAGGTGGTCTTTACTCCCGCATCAGCAAGAAGTGATGGAGTGAGGAGGCATCCTGCGCCATTACCGCAGTCAAGGATCGCAGAACTGTTACCATCAATCCTTACTTTGTCAAGTATCGCTTTTTTATGGGGGGTGATGGCATCAAATACCTGTTCGCTGCCCTGGTGCTTCCAGTCCGTCCAATGTTGTCTGCTGAGCAGTGATTCCATCTGTGCCTGCTGCATCCTTGTGAATGATGAGCCGTTCTGGTTGAAGAGTTTCAATCCATTATATTCTTCCGGATTGTGGGAAGCGGTGATCATGCACCCTGCCTGTGCGACCCGGGTACTGAATGCCACGGTTGGTGTGGGGACGATACCTGCATTCCTGACGGCTCCTCCTGTTCCGAGGATACCGGCTATGAGCAGGTGTGCCAGCAGGGGACTGGTTGTCCGGGTATCCATACCGACGATTATTTCAGGAGATCTGGAAGCCAGTGCCGAACCAATTTTCAGGATGGTATCAGCAAGCGTGCGGTCAAAATTCCTCCGAATTCCCGAGGACCCGAAAAGCATGCAACATCATTGGTTGTCTGCCTAAAAAGAGTTTTATCTCCGACAGGATATCGGAAATACTTCCTGTATGGGATTTCAGGAAGATCTGCCATACGGGCACCAGTGTTCAAGCATGTGAAGCCGTGAAACCCCGGCCATCGATGGCCCAATACACAGTACCCGTTTTTTTCCCTTATACTGTTCAATGAGATCTCCAGTATCTTGTATAACCACCCCCTCACCACTGATAAGAATAACATCAGCCAAGTCAGGATCTGAAACAATCACTCCTCTGAACAGGTGTTCGATCTCCGGTATACTCCCGATACAGCATATCTTCTTTCCGCCAATCTCTCGCTTTAACTCTTCACGACAGGGATCGTGAAAAGACTTTTTACATGCATGAAGCACTCGCGAAAGACAAAAGAAGCCGGTGACGGCATTCACGATTGCCAATGCAGCCCCTCGCGTGGATGGGGTGTCAAGTGGTGCATCGTACATAAATGAGATCCTTGTCCGGGCCCTGATAGGATCGAACGTTACAAAATCAGCGGATCTTCCCCCGAACGATGCAGTCATACAGGCCCCCTGTTCAAACTGGCAGTTTTCGGCATCCGGGTTGACATCAAGGAGGACATCGCCCTCCCCGCACCCGCCATGTTCAAGGATATCATGTATCTTTTTTACTGATTCCCGGATTATATCCATGGTTCACCCATCCTCCCGGCTCATCAGGATGACCCGGGCCGGTGAACCATCAAGTCCTGCAAGCCTGAGAGGTAGCGCAACCATCTCATAGTCACCTTCCGGTACATCTGACAGATCAAGCAATTCAATGATAATACATCCGTTTTCTAGAAGCCTGCGGTGAACAGTCCCGTCACAATTATACGATTCAATGGACGGCGAATCGATTCCTATGCATCCGATCCCATTGTCTGTTATAGAACACGCAGCATCATATGCCAAGGAAGGATACTTCTCGGTAAATGCGACCATCCCGGAAAAGCGGGTTTTGAGCAGGAGCCGTTTCACATTACTGAGTTTTCCTTCAAGATCAGCCGCGGTTATCGTAGTACTGTCGGTCCCGCTCATATCGACTACCCGGCACCTGCCAATCAGGTTGCCGAGTGGGATTGTGTCTATCGAATCACCGGATTTGAGGTAATGTGCTGGAGCATCGATGTGTGTGCCGGTGTGGGAACTTATGTGCAGATCGCTGATAAGGTAACGGCCATGATCTGCCTGACTGAATGATGGGATTATATCACCTGGATAAATAAGCATGTCTTTTGCTAGAGGGCGTGTCACATCGATTATTTTCATGAGTTTTTATTCTCCCAGCCATGTTGCCCAATAAGGGGAACAAACCTCACCCCGCCGTGCGACTCCTGAGTAATTGACTTTCCGCGTTTATGAAGGGTGATCAGATCCTGTATATCGCGCGCCCCGACAGGAGCAACAAGAGTCCCACCATCAGCCAGCTGCCCGATCAGTGGTGGGGGTATCCCCGGTGTTGCCGCTGTAATGATAATCCCTTTGTAAGGAGCATTGTCCGGATATCCGAGTGTACCATCGCCTTCGACAACAATGACATTTTCGATACCGATAGACTTCAGATTCGTTCTGGCCAGATTCGCTACCGGTGTGATGCGCTCGATGGTCGTCAGCCTCCATACGAGCCGGGAGAGGATCGCTGCCTGATATCCGCTCCCCGTCCCAATCTCGAGCATATTATCATTGGTTTTCGGGTGGAGCAGTTCGGTCATCAGCGCTACAATATATGGCTGGGAAATGGTCTGTCCGTTGCCAATAGGAAGCGGATTATCGTCATATGCTGCACGATCATTGGGCGGGGGAACAAAGATATGGCGGGGAATTTCCTGCATTGCTGCAAGTACCCGCGGGTCGCGGACGCCCCGGGCTGCGATCTGATATTCCACCATTGCCTTTCGTTCATCAGCTCGGGGATAGGGTGACATGCATTCTTTTAGAACCCGGATTTTTCCGCTACATCGATGGATGCATCGATCTGCTGCTGCAATGCATCGGGAAGACCACTGATCTTCACATCAAGGAACCCGCGGATGATCGTTGCTGTGGCCTCATTCTCGTCAAGCCCGCGGGACATCAGGTACTCGATCTCGTCCCGGGCAAGCTTCCCGACTGCAGCCTCATGTGATAGTTCAGTGCCGACAACGGATCCCTCAATTTCCGGGATTGCATAGATAAGACCGTCCTGCAGGATCAGTCCCTTGCATTCGAGATGTCCGCGGGTACCCGCTACCCTGCCATTGATGTGGCCCCGTGAAATGATTGTGCCACCCTTTGTTATTGCACGGGTAATTAGTTCGGCACTTGCACCGGGTGCATCGAGGACTGCCCGGGAACCGAGATCCATGTAGGAACCCGGTGTGGATATGACGATACTGCTGAACCGGGCAACGGAATTTGCGCCCTTCAGAGTAGCGGTCGGATACATCTGCACCTTTTTTACCGGTTGCATGCACACATAATTCGAGAGGAATACGCCATTCTCCTCTACGATAGATGCACTTCTGGGATAGACTTCGATGTTCTCGCTCCAGTTATGGATCATCGTAAAGCTGATCTTGGCATTCTTTTTCACGTAGAATTCAGAAACCCCGTAATGGGCGCCCCCTTTGCCGACATGTTCCCCACTTGTGCACCCGGAAATGATATGGAGTTCCGCCCCTTCTTCAGCGATGATGATGTTATGTACGTGCTGGATCTGTTCACGGCCGAGAAAGAGACAGGCCTGGATGGGCACAATGTTGTTCGATCCCTTATGGGCAATAATCACGTAGCCTTTGGGATCTTTCTGGGCTGCGACATATTTTGTTATCTCATCTTTCTCCCGAGAGACAACATTCCAAGCATATTCCTTGAGCCCGTCATATTTTTCCATCGCTTTCTTGTATGACAGGACTTCTATGCCTTCCTGTTCACACTCTGCATGGACGATATCCTGATCCATCTGGAGGTAGCTGCCGCACCGGTTCTTCATGGTAAGATCGATTCCCGACTGTGCGAGGCGATCCTGGTCGGCTTTCGAAAGTTTTGGTATCACTGGTTGCGACATTCGAGACACTCCTTGTATCCACGCAGTTTAATGTCCTTTAAGATATCCCGGGGATTTCCATGGCACCGGATCTGCCCATCACACATCACATGCCCTTTGTCGGCGTCGAGATAATCAAGAATATATCCCGTGTGCGTAATGACAAGACCGCTTTTTTTCCGTTTGGCAAGGTGCTTGTCCTTTTCAAGCAATGCACCGATTGTTGTGCCGATAAGGGAAATGTTCTCAAGATCAACACCGCTTTCCGGTTCATCGAGCATAACAAAGTCCGGATTCTGGATCATCAGCTGCAGTACTTCGCTTCGCTTGATCTCCCCCCCGGAGAACCCCTTATTAATGTCACGCTCGAGAAATTTGTCCATGTGGACGCTTTTTGCAAGCTCGGTAATGTTTTCCTGTTTTGTACGAGAAATGGCTGTCAGCATTTTTCCCAGCTTCAGACCCGATATCGTTGGCGGTCGCTGAAACAGCATCCCGATTCCGCGTTTCGCCCGTTCGTGGGCATGCATCGTGGTGACGTCTTCTCCCTTGAACAGGATCTTTCCCTCAGTTATGGTATAATTGGAAAATCCCATGATGGTCATAAGGAGCGTGGTCTTGCCCGATCCGTTGGGACCGAGCAATACGTGTGTCTCCCCTTCATTGATGTGGAGATTGATATCGTGTAACACTTGCTTGTCGCCGACGTTCACATGAAGATCCTCAATTTGCAGCATAATTCAATCGAAGAATGTATGTCGATTGCTGCATTAAACGCTTTTCAACGATACATACGATATAGTTTTTCAACGATACATACGATATAGTGTATAATTGCGGCATCCTTTTACTGATAAGCGGTAATGTGTGCCCGGGGAATCTGCAATGAAACCAGAGAAGGTCCGGGATAAAGAGGGAAAGGCTAGGGTCAGGAAAGGGTCAAAAGATGCCAAAAAAACATTCTGTTCCGATGAATCCCCGGGACTCATTCCCCTAACAAATCAGATTATCTGCGGCGATGCACGAACGGTACTCGCCCGTTTTCCCGACAGGAGCATTGACCTCATCGTTACCTCTCCCCCTTATAACTTTGGGCAGTCCTATGCACAGGATCCCCATGATGATACCCATGAATGGAATGAATATTTTGAAAATCTGCTCGTCGTGTGGCGCGAATGTGAACGGGTGCTCAAGCCGGGCGGCCGGATCGCTGTTAATGTCCAGCCTCTCTTCTCTGATTACATCCCGACACACCATATCATCTCCCGTCAGCTTGCGGAGCTCGGTCTGCTCTGGAAAGCCGAGTTTCTCTGGGAAAAAAACAATTATAATGCGAAATATACCGCATGGGGAAGCTGGAAATCCCCCTCCATGCCCTATATAAAATATACCTGGGAATTCATCGAAGTGTTTGCTAAAGAGACGCATAAAAAAAGTGGCAGGCGCGAGGATATTGATATCACCGGTGATGAATTCAAGGAATGGGTTCTGGGCAAGTGGTCATTTCCTCCGGAAATCCGGATGAAAGACTATAATCATCCTGCCATGTTCCCGGAAGAGCTGCCCCGCAGGCTGATGAAATTATTCTCTTATAAAAATGACATTGTACTTGATCCATTCAACGGCGCAGGGACCAGCTCACTGGTAGCCTGGAAACTCGGGCGCCGGTTTATCGGCAT
>Ga0182011_10001581_pt1 | contig 19889 bp, 13 predicted proteins | sample 711E1DmetaG_FD_120481 | JGI IMG/M metagenome (GOLD analysis project Ga0182011, IMG submission 120481) | Permafrost microbial communities from Stordalen Mire, Sweden - 711E1D metaG | ecosystem: Environmental > Terrestrial > Soil > Wetlands > Permafrost | place: Sweden: Stordalen | collected... | reverse complement strand
TTCGCCCGCCATGGCGCAAAGTGAGCAGCGGGCCGCGCTGGACCTGGCGCGCAGCATAGGCGTGCGCTGCGAGGTCGTCGATTCGCACGAGCTATCGCGTCCTGAGTTCCAGTCCAATCCCAAAGATCGTTGCTACTACTGCAAGTCCGAATTGCTCACCATCGCAGCCCCGGTGGCCCAGCGTCTGGGCTGCAAGGCGGTACTGCTCGGCACCAATGTGGACGATCTGGGCGACTACCGGCCCGGGCTGCAGGCCGCCAAGGATCACGGCGCCTGCCACCCGCTGCTCGACGCCGGGCTCAACAAACAAGAGATCCGCGAATTGTCGAAAGAGCTGGGGCTTTCCACCTGGGACAAACCACAGCTCGCCTGCCTGTCGTCACGCTTCCCCTACGGCACCACGATTACCGCCGAGCGCCTGCAGCAGGTGGACGCCTTTGAAGAGGGTTTGCGCGCCTTGGGCTTCCGGCAACTGCGCGTGCGTTTTCACAACGAGATCGCACGCGTGGAGGTCGAGCCGGACGCAATGCCGCGCGCGCTCGAGCTGCGCGAGACCATGGTCAAGCTGGGCCGCAAGCTGGGATTCACCTTCGTGACCCTGGATTTGGCCGGGTTCACCTCTGGCTCGCTCAATCAGCTCATCGGCATCCGGCCGCGCGCCAGCGCCGCGAAGTAGTATCGCCACGCCATCAACCAGGCCAGCGCCGTCGGGGAGTCGATGATCCGAACCGGCGAGTCGGCAAAGCCTTTGGGATCGCGGGTCACGATGGCATCGCACCCGCAAATCTCAGCCACCGATGCGCAGACGGCGTCTTCAAAGTCGGGCCAGCCCAGCGACAAGGGCGACGCGAGCCCGCGCGCGCAGAATTCAAGCCGCCGTTTCGGCTGACAGGATCTCGCCTTGCAAGCCCACCGCGGGCTATCACGGGCTGAGGTCCAGCCGCAGCCTGCATGATACCGATGCATCCGAGCTACCAACGCTACGGGTACAGCTCCGCGCTCACAAAATAGGACGTGTCATTGCATCCGCCGACGACAAGCACCTTCGAAAGACTTATGCCCCGCCAATGCGGATGATCTCGGTCAGGAGGTAGACGCCGGTCGAGGGGTTGCGATTTGGCTCGCCTGTGGCTTCAGCCCGTTCTTGAAGTACACGCGCCCGATCAACGGCCTTCTCATACCACGCCTTCATCTTGGGGAAATCCAGCGCCTTGTCGTACTTGGGCATGAACGCCTTGAGCGCATGTTGAGCTTCGTGGCGATGGATCCGCTCGTTCTGGTCTTGGAAGTGAAGGAGCGCCCACAGCTCAATGCACGGGTTGGACAAGGCCACCTGCACACGCGACTTCTTGGCCAGCTCCAGTGCCTCGGCCAGGTTCGGATGCTCATCGACGTCGAACACGCACCACACGTCGTTGTATCTCAGGTTATCGTCTTCGTTCCGGTTGGCCGCCTCGTCGGCTTGGCGGCTCAGATCAATGGCGCGCTTCACGACGGTCAACGGCACTCCCGCCTGCTTGTCGATTTCGACGTGTACCAGGCGGTTCCTGAATTCGTGCTGCAGGGCCTTGAAGTACTCCGGCTCGGTGACCTTCCCTTCGCACACCACAAGAATGCGGTGCTTGGGATCGCGTTTGGCCAGCTTGCGACCAATGTCCCGAATCCGGTCCCGAAATCGCCGCTCCATCTACGTGGGGTCGCTTTCGTTCTTCCTGGCTAGGTCCAGCGATCCGATGAACGGGATGGCGCCATAGCGGCCCTGCAAATACCCCCGTTGCAGGTTTTCCGTGGGTCGCGGTTTGAAGTCCGTGAGCGGGTACAGATGGGTTGCGCCGTCGCGATCCTTCTCGGTCAGCCAGACCTGATCGCGACGCAACGGCGGAGGATCGCTCAGCAGGTTGCCGAGCAGGGTCGAGTCATGCGTGTTGAATAGGAGCTGAGCGCCTCGGGGATTCTTGGCGGGGTCCTGGAAGATCTGAACGATCGCCAGGGCCAGGGTGGGGTGCAGTGAATTCAGCTCGTCGATGGCCAGCAAGCCCCCTTCTTCGAGAATGTGCACGAGGTGCGGCAATATGCTCACGAGCACCTGCGTGCCGTTCGATTCCTGTTCCAGCTCAAACCAGACCCGAGTGAGGTTCGTTTTGTTCTCGTGGGCGAATGCGAGTTGCGGACGCCGAGGGCTGGTATCCCCTTGGTGTCCTCGACTGCCGGGGGACCGATCCTCTTCCACCATGAAATCCTCGATGCCCAGATCGGACGACGTGAGCAGGGAACGCACTTGGCCTCGACGACGATCGAGATCCGGCAGGATATTGGGCAGGGTCAGGTTCTTCTCGCTGAACTGCTCCCACCATCGGAATGCTCCTCGCAGCCGCAGGTCCGTCGACGTCGAGCCCGAGAAGCCCCAGACGCGCAGGCGTTTCGAGAACCATTGATAGATCGGCGTGAGCTGGGGGTGGTTGTTCTGAGCCGCGGCCGATAGAAAGAGGCTGTTCGAACGGGTAAGCGCCTCGATTGCCTTGTTCTCACCGGACAGGTTTCGCCCGAAATCGAAACTTTGCCCGTCACGGGAATACCATTCCTGTTTCCGCCCAGAGGGCCATGCGTTCAACCATTCCTCGACCACAGCATCATCGCTGACCGCGAACCCGTACTCGTAGCGAACCCCGTCCACCATCATTTGGACCGCGAACATTGAAGGCTTGCTTGCCTCAGCGGTCAGCAGGTGTGGATGTCGTGGAATCCCTAAATCGGGTTGCCAAGTCCTCTGGGAAAAGGCAACGGCCTTTGCCATGAACGCAAGAGCGTCCAGCACGTTCGACTTTCCCGAGGCGTTGGCGCCATAGATGGCTGCCACCGGCAGAAGTGTCTCGCTCAGGCCTACCGGATGGATGAGCCCTGGGTGACCTTCGCTCGCGGCGACGAGCGAAAGAACCTGCTCATCACGCAAGGAGCGATGGTTCTGGGTGCGAAACTCGATTAACTGACCATCCACGCGCATAGCTTATGCGTTTTAGATGCCAATTGCGACAAACTTGTACACATATTGGGACGAAAGCGCGTGCACATGCCCGCGTATACCTGTTCGCAAGACCTGCCAACCGCGGCCTACCGGCCGCGGCGAGGCGCCCCAAACGGACACGAGCACGGACAGGATGCCAGCCGCATACTGGTCCGAACGGAGTTTCTGCGACGCACAGGCTACGTCTTGGAAATCAGCCGTGCCGTGATGACGCCTTCGATCTTGCGCAGCTTCTCGACCTGGGCCTCGGCCACGTCGCCGTCGATGTCGATGATGTTGTAGGCCAGATCGCCCGCGCTCTTGTTCATCATGTTGACGATGTTGATCTTGTCGGCGGCCAGCACCGTCGTGATCTGGCCCACCATGTTGGGCACGTTGGCGTTGGCGACCACGATGCGATTGCGGCCCATGACTGGCAACGCGCACGCAGGAAAGTTGACCGAGTTCTTCACGTTGCCGTTTTCCAAGTAGTCGCGCACTTGCTCCACCGCCATGACCGCACAGTTGTCCTCGGCCTCTGGTGTGGACGCACCCAGGTGGGGGATCGGGATCACGTTGGGCACAGCCAGCAGGTCATCATCGGGGAAGTCGGTGACGTAGCAGCCCACCGTGCCGGCCTTGATCGCTTCGAGCAGGTCGGCATTCTTGACCAGCCCCCCGCGCGCCAGATTGACGATGCGCACGCCCTTCTTCATCAAGCCGAACTTGTCGCGATTAAGCATGCCCTTGGTCTGGTCCATGAGCGGGACGTGCAAGGTGATGTAGTCAGATTGGGCCAGCAACATGTCCAGGCTGGTGGCGCGGCGAACCGTGCGCGCCAAACCCCAGGCCGCCTCGACCGAGATGTACGGGTCGTAGCCTGCCACCTCCATGCCCAGCGCCATCGCATCGTTGGCTACCATGACGCCGATGGCGCCCAACCCGATCACTCCCAGTTTCTTGCCTTTGATCTCGGGCCCCACGAAGTCGTTCTTGCCCTTCTCTACCAGCGCCCCAACTTCCTTGCCCTTGCCCTTGAGTGTCCCCACCCACTCGATGCCTGGCACGATCCGGCGCGACGAGAGCAGCAGCCCGGCCAGCACCAGTTCCTTGACCCCGTTGGCGTTGGCCCCTGGGGTGTTGAACACCACGACACCGCGCTTGGAACATTGCTCAACCGGGATATTGTTCACCCCGGCACCGGCGCGACCGATGGCCTTCACCGAAGCGGGCAACTGCATGCTGTGCATGTCTGCGCTCCGCACCAGGATGGCGTCAGGATTGAGGATTTCCGAGGCGATCTCGTATTGCTCACGCGGGAAACCTTGCAGGCCGATCGGGGCAATTTTGTTCAGGGTCTGGATCTTAAACATGGTCTCCCTTCTACTTTCTCTGTGGCTGGCACTTCGCCTGCCACCGCGGACGCATCCTGTCCGATAACTTTCAGAGCGTCTAGCCCCCAAAATGCACATGCAATTGCCGCAAGCGGCCATCGCGCGCTGCACATTGAAAGAACTATCGCCGCCCTGGCGCCGCGTGACCGCGCCCGCTACCATGTTTGCATATGCTTCCCTGGGTAGGGTTCTTTCTGGGCACGTTGCTACCCGCGGCGCCAACCGTGGATCCCGGAGAACGTCCGGATCGTGCCGCCGAGGCCCTTCCAGCCGAGGCCCTCGTCCCGATCACCGATGAGCGGGCTTCCCACCTCATGCCGCCCTTGCGCGAACGGAGCAAGAAAGAACTCTGGCTGGCTGACAAGGCCCACCGCCCCGACGTCCACGTGACCGACGAGCAACTGCGCCCGCCACGCACGTGTCGCGCCGGCAAGAAACCGCTGCCACGCCAACCTTGCGCGCAGGCGGCCGACATGTTGGCGGGGCCCATGCCGCCCGTGGGCGCGCGCGTGCAGCCGCTGGCCACCCTGCACAACCAGTGGACACGCGAGTTGATGACCTTCATTCCAGGCCAGCCGTACCTGGACCGGTTCCGAACCTTTCTGCGTGACCACTTCACCAACCAGGCGACCAACGTGGACCCAGAGCTCGCGGATGTGCTGGTCTCGGCCGCCCTGCACTTCCACGCCCAGCGGGTCGACGTGGTGTCGGGTTATCGTTCGCCCAAGTACAATCTGATCCTGCGCAAGAAGGGCCACCAGGTGGCGCGCGAGAGCCAGCACACCCAGGGCAACGCAGTTGATTTCCGCATTCGCGGGGTTCCCACGGAGAGACTACTCAGTTTCGTGCGCTCGCTGCGCCTGGGCGGGGTCGGCTTCTACCCGCACGCGCACTTCGTCCACAGCGATACCGGTCCCATCCGCTATTGGCAAGGATCCTAGCACTACTGATTGAAATTCGGACCGAGCCGGCGCGTCGCGAGGGCCCCGACCGCAACGAACGACGAGGAAAAATACTCGACGTATTTGACCGAGGAGTGAGGCGGCGGGCGGGGTCCGCAGCAGCGACGGCGACGGGAGAATTTCAATCAGTAGTGCTAGCTACTTGGGAAAGAAGAGGCGCGCCTTGCCGAAACGAATCGTCTCCGTGTATCGCTCCTTGAGAAACTTGCCCGCGTCTGGACACCACTTCTGCAGGTCAGCCCATCCGTCGGGCCCCCAATAGAGCCCATCCATGATGACGAGTGCGGCAGGAGGCTGCGCCGCAAGTTCGCGCGCCAGTCTCTTCGCCTGTTCCAACTGGTAGTCCGTGATGATCTTGCTTCGCGCGGGGTTTGGGGAACCTGCCAGCGCCGCGGTCATGTTCAGCTCCCAGCCCGCCGCCACATAGCGCGTGGCAGCCTTGCGCTCGGCAAGAAAAAGCACGTAAGGATCGATGCCCCAGAGGTAAACCCGGTCTGTGGGTTTGGTGTGGCTCTTGAGATACTCGGCGGCGTGGTGCAGGTCGCCTGACTGGAAGCTGCCACTGTTGAAGTTGTTGTAAAACAGGTCCGTTTTGCGTGACTGTGGCGTCGCGAATCGGTCGGGAAAATCGAGGTGGGCCAACTGGGGGCTTGTCGTCGCCACCTCGACGCTGAAAAAGGCCAGAACCAAAACCCCGGCCAGAGGAATCGCGCGAAGGTGTTTTTGCGGCAGAAAGGTTTCGGCAAGCCACAAGGCGAGCAGGCCTCCCTGGATCCACATGAAAGCCCCGAGGGGCTGGTAGTGGTACTCAAAGCCCTTGTTTTGGACGAGCACGCTGGCCAGGCCGACCAGCGCACCCAGCGCCACGCCGACGAACCGTCTCGGGAGCTGGCCCATGGCAATCATACCTATGATGGCGGCGCTGACAACCAACGACCAGCGCACCGGGTAGGCATTCATGATGGTGTTTCGGCCCTTTTCCCAGATGTACGGATAGAACTTAGGGATATCAATCAGGTTGATTCGGAGAAACTCGATCGGCGATCCCACCACGGCCAGAAGGAGGAAATTGAAGACCGCCGCGCCGAGCATTCCAAGACACAGCCGTCCCAGAAGCTTCTTGCGCCGACCGGCCAACTCGGTATCCACCAACACCGTAAGCATCTGGGCAAAGCAATAGAGCAGCATCGTCGGCTTCGCAATACACGACGTCGCGACAAGAAACCCACTGAGCACGAAGAGCCATTGTGCCAGTCGCTCACGCCGCCTCTCGGCGGCGAGCACGTGCGCAATCACCTGGGCCACGTAGCCGGGGAGGATGAACCAAAGCGCATATCCATCGCGCTGCGCCTGGGTCCAGAAACTGAAGAGCTCGTATTGAGCCGAAAGCAGAGTCCAGAAAGCCAGCGCCCAGCACAGCCGCACCAGCAAAGACGGCTTTTCGCTTTGGGTGCCCGATTTGAGGACGAAACCGGGAAGAAAGAATCCGACGAGAGCGAAAACCAATCCCGTGGTGCCCAATTCGAGCAACCGAAAGATGTGGTCGTCGGCTCCGCCGAGCCTGAGAAAGAGCCAGTGGACATACGCCCCCATCGGGCCATTCGCATCGCGAGCGTCGCGATAGAGGCGCTCGCCGTGGCCGAGTGCCCAACCCGAGTAGTGAAAGGTTCCCTGGTCGCGACCCATGCCGTTGTAGGAAGCAACCCATGTGCTGAGAATGACCCAATAGAGCGCAGGAAGGGCGATGCCCAATGCAACTGCCCAGCGAGCGGCGTCGGAGCCGGCAAAACGCCGGACTATGGGCAACAAGAGTCGCAGTTTGGCGATGTAGCCTCGCGCACCGTCCGCGATGCGAACCAAGAATCGCATGGTAAGCCGCGCACAGTATCACACCTCAGGTGGCGTTCAAAACCTCGGCGCTGCTCGCTCCTCCTTCAGCAGCGTGACAACTGTCAGAAGGATGCGGATGCCGTCCTTGATGGTGCCGAGCTTGCTGTTCGAGCCCTCCGGCCACGAGCCATGGGGCGTGGCGATCTCCTCCACGGGCATGCGTAGCTCGCGCGCATGGACCGTCAACTCGGTCTCGATCTCGAAACCGGTCGACAAGGCCCCGTCCGGGCGTTCTTCCATTCTCCAACCCGCCTGCCCCGACCCATGGCACTTTGCCTCAGGGTTTTGCACTGTCCAAGTGCACTTGCGCCGCGCCGATGCCGGCCGAGGCGACGACGTGCGCTGGCGTCAGGATGCATACACCGCGGCAGGCAGCCCTGGAAAAAGGGGGCCGGAGGTTTCGCGTGGCGGAACCCCTGCCGCGTCGGCACATTCGGTAGATGAGACCACCCTCCGGGTCGCCCACGAGGCCAGGCCAGGGCCACCCGAGACCTGCGCTATGAAGCCCCAGCGGGACCCTGGCCCAGCCGCCAGAACCCCTGGACTTTTCTGGGATTCTCTGCCAACTTGGATTGGCAACGCGAAGACGCCGGAATGTTCTGATTCGTAGCGGGGACCGCAACGACTATCTCTTCTTAGAACATAATGGGAATCGGTCTCGCCCGATTTTCGTGACCGTGATTCTCGCTCCCGCAGTGGAGAGCAAGTTGAGGGCTCGGCTTTGGATCGAACTGAGGGCGTTACGGAGTTGCGTGTCGGGATGGAGGCTCCAATGAAGAAATTAGCAACCGCCAAGACAATTGCCTCAATCGCGGGGTGCATATTTGCAGGCGCGTTTTCTGTCCAGTGCGGGCCAACCCAGCCCGTCGACCTAGGCAATGGGGGCAGCGGAGGAGGTGGCGCCACAGGCACGGTCACGCCGACCGGAGGAGCCGGCGGCAGCATAGGCGGCAACCCAGCCGGTGGCCATACTCCCATACTCACCCTTGGAACGGGGACAGGTGGCACCACCGGACAATGTGGTACCGCCGCGATCTGCACGTCGACCAGTTGCGGCAAGATCGTTGACGATTGCAGCGCCCTTATCGACTGCGGCTACACCAATTGCGCTGAGAGCATGTGTGACCTCACAACGAATGAATGTACCCCTTGCACATCCATCCCACCCGCGGACTACTGCGCGAGCTTAGGGAAGAACTGCGGGCCCATGCAGGACAATTGCGGTGTGACGATCGATTGCGGGACCTGCACTCCCCCGGACTGCTGCGGCTGTGGCGGAGTAGCTAGCGTGTGCGCTGGCGACCCAGGCGGAAATAGCTATCTCGCGCAGCCCTGCATCGCCGGCTCACAAGGATGTCTTTGCGATGACCGGGGGGCTTGTGCCTCTGGCCTCACTTGCACACCCCAGGCTGCTCCAAGACCGAGCATCTGCTGCAATGGTGCGGATTGCAGTCAGTCGGCCAGCATAGGCGGAACCTGCACCGGGACCGCGACCGCCGGCTGCACTGCGGGTGTAACCATCCCCGCCGCAACCTCGACGCTTGACAATTGCGGCTATGCCGTTTCCACTTTCAACGAGAGCCAGATCTTGTGTGGGATCTATGCAACCGGCGGGGGCAAGGACCCGGCACAAATTCAGGCCTTCTTCAATGACGAAAAATCGCTGACGCTGGGTTGTGCCACATCAACCTATCCAGTGTCGGCGATGCCCGCGAACCCAGCCGCCGTGTATTACCCGCAGGACGGCGATCCAAATTGCGTAGACACGTCGAAGCGGCCCATGCGGCCGACCCTGTACATTACCGATATCACCTACGACCCGAACTGCAAAACCGGCGACCAGCAATCAGGCGGCACAGCATATGACCCGGTTGCGGTTTTTGGCACCTGGAAGTCAGCCAGTGAGTCAGCCTCTGGCACGGTTGGCACGCCTGGAGCCGACCCTAAGCCGATGAACTACTGGACTCTGGGTTCGGCGGCGGACTCGGTACCCGCTTCCGTCACCACCCAGTGCCCTTGTACCGCCGCTTCGTGCCCCGGGACAGGTCACAACTCAAAGGGCTACGGCACGGAGGTGAAGTACGAGGCGGGCCTCATTTCAGGTCACTCGTACCGCATTCAGATCATGGGCCACGACGGCGACCAGACCCAGGGCGCCGACTCGGGTGAAGCCTGTGTCATCTTCTGCGCGGGAACCGGCATTTGTGTGCCATTGACCTGTGCGAACTATCCGGGGGATGTCTGCGGCCCGCAGCCCGACGGCTGTGGCGGTTTGACTGAAGATTGCCCATGCTGCACCAAAAAGACCTGTAAGGACTATCCGCTAAAGACAGGCGTTTCCGGCCCGCAGGACGACGGCTGCGGCGGTCTGACTCCGTACTGCAACTACCTGCCTTGAGTTTGCTGCCTGGGTGCGAGTCGACGCTCTTGCGCGCCACCTCGACCGGGAGGTCGGCGCCCAGGTACCTCTCAGAATTCTGAGCCTGCACTGCATCGATATCCACGTAGTTGTGTGGAAATCGGCCCGACAATTGCGGCGCGAGCTTCGGCACGCAGATTGCTTTGGCGTTGAGCATATGGAGGACCCAATGTGCAAGATGTCTACGGGCGTCGCAGCCCTGTTCATAGCTGGCTTGGTCGGCCTGGCGTGTAGTGACCAGACCGGTCTGAACCCTTCTGGTAGCGGTGCGGGCAGTGGGGAAAAGGGTGGCCAGGCAGGCAGCGCCGTCGGCGGCCGAACTGCCGGCGGATCAGGTGGCACGATCGGTACCGGCGGAGTCGTGGCTGGCGGACCAAGTGGAACCGGCGGGTGTCCACTGCTCTATTGTCCCGCGATAGCCTGTCCTGGCGGGAACCAGCCGACCCCCCAGCCCTGCGGCTGTCCCATCTGTGGGCCGAATCCTGCCGGAGCCGCGGGCGGCGGCGCTGGCGGCGCGATTGGCACCGGTGGCACGACGCCAACCGGCGGCACGACAGGAACCGGCGGGTGTCCACTGATCGCGTGCCCCGCGATAGCCTGTCTTGGCGACTACCAGCCGAATCCCGATCCCTGCGGCTGTCCCATCTGCGCCACGGATGGTGGAACCGCGACGGACGGAGGGAAGAAGGACGCGGCGTCGATCTGTCCGCCCATCAACTGCCCCATGCTGGATTGCGTGGGCGGAACCCACCCGAGCCCGGATCCCTGCGGCTGTCCCCTGTGCGGGCCGGCTCCTGATGCTGGCGTGGCGAAAGACGCTGGCCGTGCAGACACCAAGCCTATTTGTCTGCCGGTCGCGTGCCCCGCGATTGCCTGTGTGGGCGGAACCCACCCGAACCCTGATCCCTGCGGCTGTCCCCTGTGCGGGCCGACTCCTGATGCTGGCGTGGCGAAAGACGCTGGCCCACCCACCGCGTGCCCCATGCTGGCAAGTCTGAATTCGACGGACGCTACGCAAGTCAACTATAGCGCCGCGCGAGCGTTGGTCCAATGCACCGACACGGGGGGCACCAGCAGCGTCTGTGTCAGCAACGACATCACGACCTGCCCTGGGTCCGCCTTGGGAGCAGGGGTCAGTTGCCGCGACCTATGCGCGGCGAACCAGTACGGCCTGGCCTACGGCGGAGTAGGTCCCTTGGCCGCGCCGCCGTCAATCGAACCTCCCGCCGGATGTGGGCCAGGCATGTATACCCCGGGGGGCGTCGCGTTCTACTGCTGTCCCTGCGGCACGTGAGTAGGCCCGTGCATCCACCTTGGTCAGAGCCGCTGGCTCGTCCGCCTGGTCACTGAATCAACACGCGGTCGATGTTGCACGTGGTTCCGTTGCTGTACAAATCCTTGAGGCCGGTCACACGGACCTTGAGCACGTACGATCCATTCTGCTCGATGGGGCTGGCATAGACCAGATAGTTGCCGGTGGCCGGCGCATCGTAGCGAAGGCTGACCTGCACTTCCGGGGTCATGGCCGTGCCGCTGCTATCGGACAACGTGACGCCCATGATTCCCGAACTGGTGTCATAGGAGGAATAGAGAAGAATTCGCGTTCCGGTAAACCCAATGCTGGCCGTCGCGCCAGTCGTAGACGACGAATGTGAATCACTGTTGTAGCAACTGCTGCATGAGCCGGCGGTCCAGCCGCTGCTGTAGGTGAATTGGTTCGGCCCGGTGCCTGTGGTGTTGTCGTTGACAATTGTTCCGGAAGGGGCGACCGGGCTCCAGGTGCCAGCCGCGACATCCAGATTCCATATCGGATTGTAGGTGGGAATCGATTCCGTGGAACCGCTTACCGTAAGGGGTTGCATCACCAGCGTCGATGCTGGCAAATGGCCGTTTACCCATCGATCACCAACGTAGATGTAGGTCGTTCCGGAAGTGCCGGCCACTGTGACAACCGCCGTGTCCTGCGACTCCCAGGTCTTGGATCCGCTCGGACAGAAATTGCCGTGCGAAGTCCAGGTCCCAGTCAGTGATGTCGCGGTGGAGTAGGAGTTGTCGTTGCAATGCCAGTAGCTTCCTTGGGAGCTCTGCCAGAAGTATGTACTGCCCGCCAGGTAGAGGGAGACACCCTCACCGCTCTGAATTCCGCTCTTGACCGGGGTGGGATTGATACTCAAACCATCCGCGGAAAACTTGTACAGCTTGCCCTCGGAGCGGACCAGGTATTGCGAGCCGTCCGTGTCCTGGAAAACCTGGAAATCATCGGCACCCGTAAGGCTAAGGGTGCCTTGCAACGCGTAGGGTCCTGAAATGCTGCTGCTGGTGAGGACGGCGAAGCTACCAATGTAGACTGAAGGGCTACCGGTTTGAGTCATCATCTTGATGTAGATGACGTACTTGCTCGTGGAAGCATTGTACAAGATCTTCGGTCTCTCGCCGCACTGAGGAGGGTAGAGGATCGTCCCTTGGACCGGTGTCACCACCGTTCCGACAAAGGTCCAGTTCACGAAATCCGTCGTCGAATACATGCTTATGCCCGAAAAGGCGTCTTCGCCATTGGCCATCGAGCCGGAATAGGTGTCGTTAAGTCCCGAGCGTTGCTCGCCCACCATGTAATAGGTGTTGCCGACTTTGATAAAGCCCACGCCATGCGCGTTGACCAGATTCCCCTTGGTGTCTAGCAAGGGCACGGCAGACATAATCGAGGCGGTTGCACCGGTCGCCGTCGTGCCGCCGGTTGCGGTCGTGCCACCGGTTGCCATTCCGCCCGTAGACGATGTTCCTCCAGACGGGTTGGTGCCACCGGTCGCGACACCTCCGCTGCCAGTGCCTCCGGCCGCTGTTGCACCACCTGTCCGTGCAATGCCGCCGGTCCCTGTGGTGCCTCCCGAGACGATCTGGATGCCTCCCGTGGCAGTGGCAGCCCCGGTCCCGCCAACGCCCCCGGTGACCGTGGCGCCGCCGGTGGCCGCGCTACCGCCGGTGCCTCCGGTGCCGCCAGTGGCGACCATACCACCTGTGCCGCTTGTGCCGCCGGTGGCCGCGCTACCGCCGGTGCCTCCCGTGCCGCCAGTGGCGATCACACCACCTGTGCCGCTTGCACCGCCGGTCGAAAACGTGCCACCGGCTGACACGGTACCACCGACCAAGGCGGATCCTCCGGCGACAGGGCTGCCGCCCGAACCCGTCCGGCCACCCGACGCACCGCCGGTAGCGGAGTTTCCGCCCATGGAGCCAGAATTGGCAGGACCCGAGGAACTGCACGCGAAGGTTAGCAAGAGGCAGCCAGCGGTTGAAATACTGACAGGGCCGACGATTCTTCGCATGGTGCCGCTCCGAGTTAGTGGTGCAGTGCTACGGATCCTCTTATACCAGTTGCACCGCAAGGGAAATCAGCTCAGCGATGACAAGAGGGTCAACCTTGGTGAGGTCCGCTACGCGAAGTAATCGTCGCGTCCCGGCGCTTGTGCAAAGATGGGCGTGCCCATGAGCGCCCGCGTGCCATGCTTGGACGGCCTGCGCGGGATCTCGGTATGCCTGGTGTTGCTGGCGCACCTGTCAGGCACGCGCGAGCTGACCAGCGGCGTACGGCTGCCCGAGCTCTACGGTCTGGGCAACCTTGGGGTGCGCGTGTTCTTCGTCATCTCGGGGTTCCTCATCACGTTGCTCCTGCTGCGCGAGCGCGCCACGACTGGTCGCATCTCATTGTCGCGTTTCTTTCTGCGCCGCGCGCTGCGCATTCTTCCGGCCGCGTTCCTCTACATCGGCGTCGTGCTGCTGCTGGGCGCGCTGGGCCTGCTGGTTCTGGCTCCTGGCGACCGCTTGCACGCGCTGACCTACACCGTCAACTACCACCACCTGCGCTCGTGGTACGTCTCGCACCTGTGGTCGCTGTCGGTCGAAGAGCAGTTCTACCTGCTGTGGCCGGCTCTGCTGGTGCTGGTGGGCACGCGACGTGGCCTCGCGCTGGCCGCAGCCCTGATCATCGCCGCGCCGCTGATCCGCGCCGGCATGTGGATCTTCACGCCGGCGCGGCGGATCGAGATCGGCGAGGCCTTCAGCACTATCGGTGATGCGCTGGCCACCGGCTGCCTGTTGGCGGGTCTGCAGGACTGGCTGGCTGGCAAAACGGCGTACCTGCGCTTCTTGCGTTCCAGCTGGTTTGCCGTGGTCCCGTTGCTGGGCATTGCCGCCAACGCCTTCCAGAGCTATGCGCTCATCGACTGCCTGGTCGGCCAGACGGCGTTGAACCTGGCCATCGCCTTGTGCATCGATCGCTGTCGCCGCTTGCCCGACGGCCGGGTGGGGCGCCTGCTGGAAACGCGCCCGCTGGCTGGGCTGGGCGTGCTCAGCTACTCGCTGTACCTCTGGCAGGAGCCCTTCCTCAACCGGTTCGCTCGCTCGCCGCTGACCACGTTCCCGCTAAATTTACTGCTGGTCTTCGCCGCCGCAGTCACCTCGTACCGCCTGATCGAACGCCCGCTGCTGACATGGCGGCACCGCTTGCGGTGAAGTCGATGCTCCACCCCGGGGCACACGATGGGGTCCACCGGGCGGTCCCAATTCCTCACATTGACGCTGAGCACTTAGTTCGCGACCTTTCGATATCCACGTGCTCTGACCGTCGTGCAGGTAGGCACCGTAGAAGTTCCCCTGCGTGTAGATCCCCGAGTTACTCGTTATCGTCGGGGAGCCGGAGACGAAAACCGAAGAGGCGGGCGACCCCTCGTTCGAGAAATGCCATCCGGACGCGTAGTAGTACAGGCCGAGGGCGGTATCGTCGATGCGAGAGAACAGCTTTGGCAAGCCGCTGTCCGTTCGCGCGCTGGGAGAGCCAACCGCCCTGGTTGCACTCGCTCCGCTTGCTGCCGAAACATCCAGCCACGACCAGGCGCCGCCGCCCTCCTGATAAACCAGCCAGATGCCGTCATTCATTCCGACCACGAAGGCCCAAAGAGTGCCCCCATGGGCAAGAGAGGCGGTTGCCGTAGGGTAGTTCTTGATCGTCCCGCCGACCAGCTCGACCGTGTACGGAGCCACGCCGCTGCAGTACACGTGATAGAGTTGTCGATCTCTGCCTCTGAAGAACATGTCGAGCCGGTTGGGTCCCCAACTCGCAAGCGCAACCGGACCGACCGCCAGCGCCGTATCACTGACCGGCCCCACTGACGCCGACCACGATCCATTGTAGAACCAATGATAGATCTTGCTGTCCCCTCCCAGAGCCACTACGTCGACACGCCCCGCGCCCCAGGCCATCGCGGTGGGGTCGGTACTGACAGTGGTGCCACTGAATGAGGCATCCGCGGTCCAAATACCTCCGTTGTAGTAGACGTGCTGAAGGCGATTGAACGGATCGCGGAAGAATACATCATGCACGTGTCCCGCAATGGCGCCGCTCACGACGGCCGGAGTTCCCGCCATCGCGAAACCAGTATCGCTCCAAGTGCTCGCATTGAGATAGTACAAATGGCCAGACATGCCCCGCGCAAATGCGTTGTTGTTGTCGGAAGCGGCCAGAATTCTGTTGGCGCCATGGATCTCGCCACTGAGGTCCGTCACCCGGGCGTTGTCAGAGAATCCATGGAAAGTTATGGTGTCGTCGATCTCTATTCGGAAGGACCCGAATCCCATCTGATACAAACTGTTTCTCACGTTGGCCTCGTAGGCTCGGACTCTCTGGCCCCATGTGTCGGCGGGGGGCCTCACCTGAGCTTGGCCAAAGCAGCAACTATCAAAACGATCCAGCACCTGGACGTGACGTCGGCCAAGTCCATATGACGCCATGACGTAGAGATCGAGAAATCCGGTCCCGGATGCTGTCCCGTAGAAATCGTTTAGTACGAGCTGATTGTTGTAGAGGTAGCCGTCGCTGTCATTCTGCTCGAGATCGTACTGGTTCGCCTTCGATGGATCTTTCAAGGTAAATGGCATCGTTCCGGTGTTCTCAATACTGGTCGAAATCCTGGTGTCTAGCGCCGCGTATACCGTGGTGGTCAAGGCTCCGCCGGATATTCCCGCCATGGACACCTCGGAGTATCCGTAATTGGCGTTGATGACATGATTCAAGCTTCTGCGGATGGGATCCAGGAAATAGCGCATTCCACTGCCGACAGCGGGCTTGTCCACGGTGAACAGCCTGTCGTGCGCGCCACCCGGTGCGCCCCGGTCGGAGGGGCAATCATCCGGTGTCGCTCTCGGCATATAGGAGGCAAGAACCGCGTAGCCGTCGTCGACGAGATCTCGAACGACCTGATCCATTTGCGTAGGTGCATAGCTGCAGTCGTGTCCGGGATTTAGGATTACCAACTTGTTGTTGCCAGTGGCGGGTATGTAGTGATCGACTCGCCCCACGATGGACGAACCGACCTGGGGCTGCATATTGATCGAATATTGCAGGACCCTGGACAGGTTAGTCGGTGGCGGTTGGATTGGGCTGGAAATCTCCTGAAATGCCGATATGTCGTCGGTCGTGTTCAGCGTGTTCTGGCCCCAGACCTTGGCAATCAGGTTGGTTCTCTTCGTTTTGAGAGCGGTAGCGTTCGTGATGGTCACGCAGTCAGTGGTCCTTGCTGCTTGGAGTGGAGGAATCCCGAGCGACGACCAAGGGCGGTCTGCATGGCATCCCACCAGAATCGGCAGCAGGATCGAAACCAGGTCGAGCGCGGTCGCGGGTTTGCGCTCAAACGGGTCGGACTCAGTCGCCCACGGCTTTGAACTTGGTATCGGAATCATCGTCCGCCGGATGGATCTTTCTCTCCCTGGGGCGACCGGGCGGGGTAGTGCGTTCCCTCGGTCTGGCAGCGCTGGCGGCTTTGTTCGGCTCCAGCGTGAACATGACCGTGCCGCTCTTGCTTGCGTCGATGAGCACGCTCTTGTCGTGGTACCCTGCCGCCTTCAACACCGCCGAGACCGGCGTATCCGAACGTAGCAGCGTCATTATTCGCGGTGTACTTCCTCGGGACGAGGTTTCTCCTTCCAGCCAGAGCTCGGCAGAGGCCGGCATGCTGACGATCTCGACGTCGACTCGCGCCGGTGGGGCGGCAACAGGCTCCGGCTCCAGGGACTTTCGCCGGGTCGCGGCAGGCTCTGGAGGCGCGACCACGGGACTCGGACGCGTGAAAGAATGGACCGCGAACACGACCAGAAGGAACGCCACCGGCAGGGCCAGCAGAAGCATCCATTTCCACTTGTGGGACCCAATCGCTGTCGTGGCAGCGTCGAACGTGTGCCGCTCAGAATACTTGCGGGCCACCGGCGTCCTGGTTTCCACCGGCGTCCTGGTTTCCACCGGGGTCAGGGACGGTCTTGATAGCTGTTCGATCGGGGGTGGCGGGGGCGTTCGCGCCCACGCTGCGGGATCGCCGGAGGGTAGAATCCGCGTGGACATAGGCGGCTGGGCCATCGGGAAGCCGACCGGCCGATTCAGCATGGCGTTGAAATCGGATTTGCGGGTGTGCAGGAACGCTTCAAGGGTCGCAACCACCGCGGCCATGGAAGCGATTCGCGCCGTCGGATCCTTGGCCAACATCTGTCCCACCAGGGCGTCGATCTCAGGCGGGGTTTCCGGGACCAGAGAAGACAGCAAGGGGGGCGCTTGGGCAATGTGCGCAACCAGAATGTCGCCGGGCGCGTTCAGCGGAAAGGGTGGCCGGCCGGCTACCATCTCGAACAGGACGCAGCCCAAGGAATAGATATCGGTGGCGTGATCGATGGTCGAGATGCCCCGGCACTGCTCGGGCGACATGTAGAGCGGTGTCCCGAGCAGGCTGCCGGTCCGCGTCGGGGTCAAGCCATGATCGCCGCTGGACAGCAGCTTGGCGATGCCGAAGTCGAGTACCTTGATGGTGAGCCGATCCAGTTGGTGGGGCGGCACCGTGAGGAACATGTTGTCCGGCTTCAGATCGCGATGGACGATGCCGTGGTCATGCGCGGCCTGCAGGGCATCGGCTACCATCCCGACCATCGCGGCGATCGATGGGAAATCAGGCGCCAGCGTGCCCACCCGGTCGAGACAAGTGCGCAAGCTCTCTCCCACCAGGAACTCCATGACGATATAGGCGCGACCACTAGGCAAAGAATCACAGTCAAAGATCTCGACGATGTTGGGATGCCGGAGCTGAGCGGTAGCGCGCGCTTCGTTGAAGAAGCGCATGATCACCGCCTCGTCCATCGAGATCTCGGGCAGCAAAACCTTGATGGCTGCCTCCCTCTCCAAGACGCGATGGCGGGCCAGGTAGACCTCGCCCATCCCACCCCCACCCAACCGGCGCTCGACGATGTAGGGGCCGATGAATTCGCCGGTGGAAATCTGCAGAACCGAGGCAGACATGGCTTGCGGGCGCCGGCTACAGCCTCCCGGACAATGCGATGCCCCCCATGCCCGGCGCAAGCAGGGGAACAAAGGAGACGGTCTGGTCGTGGCCACTGGAGCTAGCCCCGACAATGTAAAGAACGATCCCGGTGGCCAGCGCCGCGCCGCCTACACCGAAAGAAATGAACTCGATGGTCTCAAAAGTATTGGATGAGTTTAGCTTGGTTTGGTCGAAGGTCCCCCGAAACGCCTGGTCGTGCAGGTTGGCCTGGTACACGCCGAAGGCGATCCCGGCCCCGATTCCGGCCAGACCCACGCTGCCCACCACGATGCCAGCGATCCGCAGACCGTGTCCTGGATTCGCCGCACTGGTTGTGGGTGGGGCCACCGGGGGCGGCGGTTCGGGCGGCAAGGGAAGCGGCGCGACCACCGGCGGGGGAGGCGGGGGCCGTGGCGCCACCGGCACGGGTTGAACGGGCGGTGGCGCGAGGCGCTCTCTCTCCTCGGCGAGCGACTTCTCCATTTCCTTGATTCGCTTCTCAACTTCCGCGCGGTTCTTGGCCCGGGGCTCGGCCTCCAGGTAGCGGCGGTAGAAGAACATGGCGCGCTCGGCGTTCTTGTTGTTCCGGTGAGACTGCGCGATGTTGAACAGGAAGATCGGCTCCGGCTTGAGGTCGTAGGCCTTCTCGAACTCCTCGATGGCCTCGGGGAAGTGGCCAAGGGTGTACTGTTTCATCCCTTGGCTGTAGTGGGCCTCCGCCGGTGATCTGTGCCGCTCTCCTGCAGCCGCTGGGGCGCAGACCAGAAGCACGACAAGAAGTCCGAGAACAGTGCTCAACGTTCGAGGCAATGATTGCATGGCAGAATGACGAGCAGTGTCGTCGGCCAAGGGTACCATGTCAAGGGCCTCTCGAACGGATCAGCCAGGACTCGTGATGCCACGCGGCCTCTTCCAGATTTCCGCACAGGACAGACGAGAGAGCCATCTTGGGCACGAAACGGCTGCCCGCGATCGCCGCAGGAGGTCGCCGCCGCGGGCGTAGACACGGCCGTGGCTGAAGTGATCACCGGCGGCCACGGCTAGGCACGTGCGGCTCGGGCACAGGATCGAGCCGGTTCCCTCCGGAGCGGTCCTCCCGGTCCACCTCGCCAGTCGCGGGACTCTGACCAGGGCCCGAGAAGTATCCTGGCTACGGGGAGCTACTCAGTACGAGTCGGAAGTGTTGAGGTAAACTTGGTCGATGTATATGGCGTCACTATCAGTCGAGCACTGAATGGCTGCGTAATTAGAATCGAAATCGGATGGCGCAGAGATGGAGTAGTGGGCCCATCCCGTCGTCGAGTTCCCCCCCTGTGGCCCAATCACGATTTGGTATCCGGATTCGCCGGTACAGCCTGCGAAATTATAATATTGCAGCCAGCACTGGGAATAATCGTCTACAGTGGTGGAATAGATATCAAGGCCGAAATAGTAGGGCTGGTAGATGTCGACCTGAAAACACTGGTAGGGCTCATTAGCCACAGAGCCCTGCACCCTTGCTGATCCCGAGTTCGGACAGCCGTCCACATCATAGCCGCTTTGCCAAGTTGTTCCCGAGCCATAGGTCCAAGACCCCAGGCCCGTGTTGAACCCGGGATTCTGTACGACGTTGCCGGCGCTGGGACTACGGCACACGCAGGTGTGTGTGGAGAAGTTGCAGGTCAAACCAGACGAGCAATCCGAGTTGACGAGGCACTGCACGCAGGAGCTGTTGTTCAAGCACTTCGGAGTACTGCCCGTGCACGCATTCGGGTATGTGCATCCGCTGCTGTTATTGCATGTAGCGGTATGGCAAGCGTCCGGAGCAGTGCAGGTCACGGTCGGGTATGTGCATCCGCTGCTGTTATTGCATGTAGCGGTATGGCAAGCGTC
>Ga0182011_10001580_pt1 | contig 19892 bp, 16 predicted proteins | sample 711E1DmetaG_FD_120481 | JGI IMG/M metagenome (GOLD analysis project Ga0182011, IMG submission 120481) | Permafrost microbial communities from Stordalen Mire, Sweden - 711E1D metaG | ecosystem: Environmental > Terrestrial > Soil > Wetlands > Permafrost | place: Sweden: Stordalen | collected... | reverse complement strand
TTAAAAAAATTCCCAACGTTATGAGCGTCGGGATCGAATTTCATTTCGGTTGACGCTTTAGCGATTCTTTACCGTGGCCGCAAGCTATCGTTCAAATCACCACTTCATAAAGGTACAAAAGAAAGAATTGAAGAGCAATGTTTGAATTGAAAAAGAGAAGATATAAGCAAAGTGACGGGTTTGCGCACCTGTGAGTAATTTTCTTCGGGAATATCATCATGAAGCGACGTTCCCCCACTAATATAACGGCATATAAAAACCTCAATTCTGATTTGATGAATACATGGATTTTACCTGATACTGAACGCTGGCGGCGCATTATTCAGTATTTCTTTCCGGTACAAAACAAAAAGTCCAGATTTGTTTCCAGAAACACTGAAAACTTTGTACAGGTTCTCTGGTACATTCTTCGGAAATGTCCAGTATGTGAGATGTTGAGTGTTAAGAATTCATGCGCCATGAAACAAGATATTCTCTAACTCATTTTTAAGCGCCGCTCTTTTGGGAATCACTCTTTATCATAAACCATGATAATTTTTCTTTCACCCCAAAATGAATGAGAATACTGCTTCAGCGAGAGAATCGTACCTTTGTCATCTAAACTCCAGGCTTCGCTGGTCACACTTTCTACATCCTGACCGTTTCTCTTCAATGTAACTTTTGATTCAGCAAACAGCGTGTCGTTTTTTTGAGACCATGTAGTTTTTGTGATCCGTGGAAAATTCATAAATTCCGATGTATTGTTTTTGCCGTCAAGTATCAAAGTGTCATTCGTGATCTTATCATCGGTATATTCAAGAATGAAGGTTTTTTGAATCGCGAGATCATTTTCTTTTTGGATAATTTTCATTTTGTATGGAATGGAGTTCACCCCAAAAATATCAAGGACACTTTTTTCTTCATTAAAAATCCAATCTCCTGAAAAATTTACTCTTACGCTGTCCGGTTTTGTCTCCTTCCAAGGAAGAGGAGGAAGTCCGCATACAATACGGTAGGGAGCAGTTGTTCTCCAATAAACAGAATCTTCCAAACACAGTATGCGCGCATTATGAACCAGTTCCAAGTGCTGCTTCTTCAGGGTACTTCGAACCAATCCCGCCCAGATGGAATAAAAGAACCATTTCGGTTGATTCTTCAGAACGTCAAGAGTCGGCGGATTTCCCACTTCTGCCAATGCAAGCGGTTTCCCCTGCGACAAAACAACCAAGCTGTCATAATAGGATTGATTAAAATCTTTCCTATAAACATCCAGAGAAAGGATGTCGAGGAATTCAATGCCTGGAAAGTAATACGTAAAATTCATTTCGGGTTTCACCGGCCTGTCAACGCTCCATATCCAGATCAGATTATTGAGTTTGTGATAAATCGCGAGCCTGTTATAGAGCTGACGGTAGAGCGCTGCAGTACTGAACTCTCCAGTACGTCCTCCCCACCAAAACCAGTTGCCGTTCATTTCATGATACGGTCGCCAAAGCACCGGTATATGTGCATCCTGAAGTTTTTTCAAATAGAATGCAATCGAATCGACTTGTACACACCAGTGCTTATACAATTTGGTGCCCGGTGTCAATACATCTTTAAATTGTTGATCCATTATTTGACCTTGAACACTCGCGAGAGAATCCGGTGCACTCCCTCCGCCTTGAATTCCGAACGAAATAGGTTCATGGGCAGTCGGCGGTACTGCATGCCAACATATCGTTATGATAGAACCCAGACGATGCTGGCGCTTTATCTCTTCCACAATATTCGGGCGTGCAAGATATGAATCCTTGTCGCCTTCTTTAGCAAACCCCCAATCAGTGCTGAAGACAACAGGTGTTTTACCGATATAAGAAGCTGCAAACTGAGAGTTCCTATTTTTTGCATTTGGATAATTATGCTGTCCGGTCAGCGTATATTGTCCGGAAATACGATAGACGAAATTCAACAGCGCTTGAGCTTCCGGTGATGCATTGGGGGTTACCGGTTTGATATCTTTATCTAATCCAAAAATCGGTGAAGCGGCTATACACAAGATGAAAAGATTCAAGGAACAAGTTTTTCGCAGGAACGCCATATGTAAATTCCCTTCTTAAAGAATTGAAAATTATTTTTATTCGATCGTCCGGTTCCAAGTTAAGATTGAACAGTATTCATAAAAAAGGGAATCAACAAAGAGGAGGAGGATGATGATGATGAAAGATGTTTTTCTGATTCATTATTACCTGAAGGTATTATAAAGGACATGAACCCATATAATAGTTCGAACTAATTCCACAACAACGCTGAAATGGAATAAACGATTAATTTTGTAATAAATCATGTTTATGGCTGCTTTATCTTATCAATCAATCCTGGATAAAACTTTTTTGCACAATCCGGACAGATACCATGAGTGAATTGCGCTTCAGAGTGTGTCTGGATGTATTTTTCCAATTGATCCCAGTACCCTTGGTCATCTCTGATTTTCTTGCAATTAGCACAAATCGGAATGAGCCCACCCAGTACTTTGATTTTCGAAAACGCTTCATCGACACTCTCTTTGAGCTCCTTCTCACGCTTCAGCAACTGCCATACTCGAACCCGATAAACTCCAAAGCCTGCTCCCACAACCAAGATTACCAGGACTCCGTAAAACCAATATGTCTGGTAAAAATTGGGTTCTAACTCGAATGCAAAGCTTGCTCCTCTTTCGTTCCAGACACCATCATTATTACAAGCCATAACACGAAAACGATAATGGCCAGGTGAAAGGTTGGTATAGTACGCTATTCGCCGAGTTTCGGCGTTCACCCATTCACGATCATATCCTTCAAGCAAATATTTAAATAACACTCTCTCTGGTACAAGAAAACTCAGCGCAGTATAGTGGAATTCCAATTTTTCCTTTCCGGGAGAAAGACGTACAAATTGATCGAGCGGTATTATCTTTTGATCGGCAATTATTTGCTCAATAAGCACCGTAGGAGGAAGCTCGTTTCGCCTGAGGGAATTGGGATCAATCAAGACCGCCCCCTTCTTTGTTGCGAACCACAACCGCCCGTCGTGTGCTCTCCATCCGACAGGCTGAGATCCTCCAGAGCATTCGTCCGATTTCATACCATCAGCCGTAACATATACTTGCATATGAATGGATTTCGTATTTCCACCAATAAAATTATCAACCTCCTGCCGATTGACATAACCGATACCTCTTGGGCTGCTCAACCACACATTTCCACTATCATCACAGAGAACGCAGTTGATTTCGTTGGTGAAGAGACCATCTTTAAATGTAATAGGTACAAATATTCCATTCTGGATATGTGTAATTCCATCACGGGGCGAACTGATCCAAAGAACTCCTTTTTTATCAGCGAAAATGGAGCTGACCCAATTCCCTGCTAATCCTTGTTCCTGTTGATATGATATGCTTACTCCATCCTTAATTTTTACTAATCCACCGGTAGTACCAACCCATAATATTCCACCGGACTGGTAATAAAAACTTGTAACATATTCAGTTGAAGGATATTGTTGACCATTCTTCATTAAATATGGCTCTATGTGTCCTTTGATAAATCTCCGAATACCGACTTGATCGATAAATACAATCAAACTTTTATCATCTTCTGTAATTGCAGAAATCCATCGGACTGGGAGGCCACTTGTTGTGTCGTACCTAATCATCCGATTGTCTTTGAGGTTGAATAACCAACCGGTTTGACCTATCCATAGACTTCCATCGCGAGAGACAAATGCAGGTCCGACATCGGATTTATATATTTCTGTTACATGATTATTTTTTAATCGTGTGATAGAACTGTTCATTTCACTTAAAAAATAGAGACTCCCGTCTGGTGTTTCTGCAACGCCAGAAATATTGTCATTCGCAAGACCTTCCTTGGTAGTAAAGGTAGTAATATTAACATCCTTAAACCGGTTGAGGCCTTCAATAGTACAAACCCAGAGACTTCCCTCATCATCTTCTATGATTGATAAAACAAAATTATTGGTCAGACCATCATCTGCAGTAAAACTTGACCAATTCCCATTGGAAAATCGACTGATACCTTTATAAGTCCCAAACCATAGATTATGATCACGGTCTTCACAAATGGCTGTAATGTGATTTTCCGGTAAACCATCCATTGATCTATAGACAGTAATATTATTATGATTCCAGCGGACAAGTCCATCATATGTCCCGATCCATATATTTCCCCGGCTGTCAGAAAAAAGCGAGATAACCATATTGTGAGGCAATCCATTGGTCACTGTAATACTATCGATTTGTTTACCGAGAACATCATTGAATAAATATACGCCGAAATGCGTACCAACCCAAATTCGACCAAGCGAGTCTTCGGTAAGTGCCGTGACAAAATTTGCATTGAGAGGAATCTTTGAAATACTTCCATTCGAATATTTGTACAGACCATTGGATGTAGCAATCCAGACATTCCCCGTACGGCTTACAAACAATGCCCGTATTTGACTTGAATATATTCTGATGGTTGAATCGACAGCCGGATCCAATAGGGTTACTTTTTCATTTTTAATTCGATACAATCCATCATAAGTTGTCCCCACCCAGAGACTACTGTCCCGGGACATGCATAATGCAGAAATAGTCTTGACGATATTTTTATTCCCTGGATTAATGTTAACCGATTTGAAGTTGACACCATCGAAACGGAACAAACCCGCTGATGTTCCAAGCCAGAGATATCCGTCATGAACCTGAAAACCGACATAAACGGCATTTGCGGGCAACCCGTTTTGTCTGTACCAGATATTATGATTGTATTGATTTATTGTCTTTTGGGGATCAAGAGCAAAAACAGATGTCGAACTGCAGAGGACAGCTATCAGACCTATCGTACTAAGCCATTTAATTTTATACTTAGTTCCTATCATGTAAAAAAGATCCCTTCCCGAATCAATATATAGCTGTTGTCAGCAATTTACAAGTCCCAATATCACTTTTCGAAAAAATCAGAATAATCTGATTGCAGGAATTAAATCCGGTATAATGATAATAATTCCAGGCTTAACAAAGTTATCTCCGGAAATAGATTTTCGGCACATTCGGGACAAATGCCGTGTGAAAACACTTCTTCCGAGTAACTCTGAATATATCCTTGTAACTATCCCAATATCCTTTATCGTTTCGGATATTCTTGCTATTAGCGCAAAAAAACAAAATTTGCTCCTTTCTCATTCCATACACCGACTCTTTATTTTATTACAAGCCATCACCCGAAATCAATAATTTCCCGGCCTAAGATTTGTATTGTTTACCGCACACTGTGTCTCAGCATCTACCCGCTCATAGTCGAAATCATTCAGCTTGCATTTAAACAGCACGCTCTCAGGAACAGGAAAGCTGAGAACCGTACAATGAAACTCGAACTTTTCCTTGCCGGGTGATTAGTTCTGGAAACTAAATACTAATCTCAAAATTAAATTTTGATAAAATCAGATAAGTATGATCCGTGGGATATCATAGCCACAATTGCTGGTAGTGTTAATTCGTGGAAATTAATTCCGGAATAACGCAGGTAGTAAAGCTAAACGAATAGATTTCAAGATTCGGATTGGAAGTCGTCAGCTTGAGCATGTGGCTGCCGAATTCTTTATTGTGTATGATCGTGTACATTTTCGGCATATCAACAAATAGAGATGACAGACCTTTTGGAAGTTGGACAATATCTTCTCCCGAAAGTTCGTTGGGTATCGGCCGGCTGTTCTGCTGCACGACAATCTCGCACAGCGACCCGTTACGAGAGCCCATGACAGCATTCACTTCGCATGCCTGATAGGGAAGAAGAATCTTGCCCTCTTCTCCTTCATTTCCGTCAAACCGCAGGCACTGGCGTTCGTTCATCCACTTGCCGGATGCATAAAATCGTTCCGGGAGGTAAATTCCCGGATCGGTATACTCAAGGGTTGATTCAGGATTGTACCCTTCCGGATTGCCAAGCGCACCGCGAAGATATCCGAAAAACAATTCACCTGTCGGCCGATAACATACAGCACCGGCATGATCTTCCTCTCTGAAAGGAACAGTGAGAGCAGGCAGTTCGCCGTGACTGCCGGCTTCGCTGAGTAATTGCTGGATTGCACGTTCAAATTCAACATAGCCGCCTTCGCCGTGTTGAATAAATCGGATGGTACCATCGCGGTCGATGAGACAACGAGTAGGCCAATATCGTATTGAATATGCATTCCAGATACCTGCTTCATTATCGAGCATAACCGGATATGTAATCTTGTATTTCTGGATAGCTTTCCCTACTCGCTCGGGCGAAGAAGCAAATTCAAACTCCGGCGTGTGCACTCCAACAACCGAAAGACCGAATGGTTTATACTTTTTCTGCCATTCTTTGATGTAAGGTAATGCCCGAATACAATTGACGCATGTATAATCCCAAAAATCAACTAAGACGACTTCACCGCTGTACTCACGGAGAGAAATCGGTTCGGAATTCAGCCAGAAGTTTCCGTACAGTTCCGGTGCGTGAATATGTTTAGATTCAAGTTCCATGTATTTATAAAGGATTAGTCTTCTTTTCCACCGGTACGGGCGACATATAAGAAACTATCACGAACAAAATCAGCTGCATTCGTTGCAAAGGCAGCAGGAATGGCTTTTTTCAATTCGTCAAATGTCACAACCATTCCACCTACTGAAATCGTCATATTTTGATTAATCAAAATCGCTCTTGTTGAGCCAGAACATTTCAATACAACGCTCGCTTTCACATTGGGGAATATTGCATCAACAACCGGATCGATGTGAACATGTGCACCAAAAATTTTCATTGCGTCCACAGATTCGCATTGTATATCTATATTGTTTGTTTTTAAATAAAGAAGACAATCATGAACAACCTTCTTTGTTATTTCAGCAACATCATTAGCTGCCTGAGTAAATTTTTCTTTTTCAACTGAAAACTTTGCCCATTCTTTAATTGTGCTCGAGAGAATGAGCTTCATTGATTCTGTAAGCGCCATGCCTTTCGTCCTTTAATAATTATCCGTGATGGTATTGTACTATTCACTAACCCTTTATGGACTTTAAAATTGAGTGTAATTCAAACATCAACTGATCAGATTGTTCCTGCGTGATGATATACGGGGGTAGTAAACGCAGCACCGTGGTATTCGTGCAGTTAATCAGAATACCTCGGTTTCGTAATTCATCGACAATAGGCTCACCGTCTCGATTTAAGTCTATGCCGAGCATACAGCCATACCCGCGCACTTCTTTGATGATGGCGGGAAATTGCTTTTGCAATTCTATCGCCTTTTTTTTGAGATACTCACCGATAATGCCGGCTTGCTTCATCAATCCGTTATTAATAATTTCTTCCATGACGGCACAGCCGGCGGCACATGCAACAGGATTTCCGCCGAATGTCGTCCCATGTCCGCCATAGGTCAGCACATCGGCAACCTTATGATTCCCTAAAATTGCGCCCAGCGGAAGACCGCCGCCTATTGCTTTTGCAATGACAACAATGTCGGGATGGATATCGTAATGCTCAAAACCAAAAAACTTACCCGTGCGCCCAATGCCCGATTGAATCTCATCGGCAACAACGAGAAATCCGAATTTATCCTGAAGTGATTTTAATTCTCGCACAAATTCTTTACTGGCGACATTGATGCCGCCTTCACCTTGAATGAATTCGAGGATGATTCCAAGTGTTTGTCCGTTCACTTTTGCCCGCAAATCTTCGACATTGTTAAATTTGACAGAGTTGGTGTTCGGGAGGAACGGATCATACCCTTCGCGATATTTCGGACGTTCGGTCAATGACAAGGCACCCATCGTCCTCCCATGGAATGAATTAGTCAAATTCAACAATGTTGTCCTGCCGCTGCCTTGTCCCCACTTGCGAACTATTTTGATTGCACCTTCGACGGCTTCCGTGCCGCTGTTCGAGAAAAAAATGCGTTTGTAACCGCTTGCTACAATAATTCTCTCAGCCAATTCCACTGTTGTATCCTGCACAAAGTAATTCGAGAGATGGATATAACGATGGATTTGTTTCTCAATCGCAGCAGTTATACGCGGATGAGTGTAACCAAGCGGGTTGACAGCAAGTCCGCCGAAGAAATCTATATAGCGTTTGCCGTCTTTCGCATAGAGATAAACACCTTCGCCGCGTTCAATTTCTAGCGGTAGCCGGTGGAATGTGTGAAAAAAATATTTGCTTTCTTTTTCAAATATTGATTCAGACACGAGAACCCTCATGAGTTAATTGTTTGAATACACTATACAAAAAACGCACCTTGAACTCAAGCTCTTCCGACGTTCCATTATTATAGATTAGATAATCTGCATTTTCCAGCTTTTTCTTCCCGTCGAGCTGGGACTTCATGCGGCTCCGAACCGCATCTTCCGAAGCAATGTCGCGTTTGCGCACCCGGTTTATACGCTCGGATTCGTCAGCATCAACAACGACGACAGCATCGAGTTTTTTGTTCAATCCGGCTTCATACATAAGCGCCGCCTCAACGATAACGATGAGCTCTCCGCGTTGTGCCAGCTCTTTGATCTGCCGTTCAATTTCTTTTTCGACTCGCGGATGAATAATGGATTCCACTTTTTGACGAAGCGATGTATGAGAAAATATTTCAGAAGCGATGAATGAGCGATTCAAAGAACCGTCGGACTGGAAAGTTGATTCACCGAAGAGGGCGATGAGTTTCTTTCGAATAACTGAATCATTGGCACTTAATTCTTTAGCGATATCGTCAGCATAGAGGACCGGCACACCAAGATGTGCAAAGACGGAACAAACGGCCGTTTTGCCGCTGCCAATTCCGCCTGTAACACCGATCTTGAGAATATGTTTATCGGAAGTCGTCAACAGAAATATTCAAAAACCAACACACAACTGACACACCAACCACAAATTACCATACCAAAACTTCCTTGGAAATTGTGTTTGAAGCTTGCTTGGAACTTGATACTTGAATCTTGTCATAACAACTATTTTGCTACAGAAACTGAACGGAATTCCCTCACCACAACTACTTTAATCTGTCCGGGGTATTCCATTTCCTGTTCAATTTTATTTGCTATATCATGCGAAAGCTGGTCGGCTGCAGCATCGTCAAGTTTCTCGTGACTGACAATTACGCGTACTTCACGGCCCGCTTGGATTGCGTAGGTGTTTATAACGCCGTTGAATGACTTGGCAATATTTTCTAATTTTTCTAATCGTTTGATGTACTCCTCCACAGATTCGCGACGCGCACCCGGCCTGGCACCGCTGATAGCATCGGCCGCTTGAACGAGCGCCGAGATAGGATGTTCCATCGGTATGTCTTCATGATGAGAACCTACTGCATTACAAACGACGGCATGTTCGTTAAATTTTTTGCAAAGTTCATATCCCAACAATGCGTGCGGACCTTCAACACTTTTATCAATGGTTTTACCTATGTCGTGTAATAATCCAGCCCGTTTAGCCAGGACTGGATCCAATCCGAGTTCTGACGCCATAATGCCGGTAAGATACGCCACCTCGATACTGTGCTCAAGAAGATTCTGGCCATAACTGGAACGGTACTTCATCCGGCCGATATGTTTTATAATTTCAGGATGTGCACCGTGCAAACCGATTTCGAGCAGCGTGTTTTCACCGGTATGGACAACTTCTTCCTCCAATTCCTTCTTTACTTTCTCAACGACTTCTTCGATGCGCGCCGGATGAATGCGCCCATCGGCAATCAAGCGTTCCAACGATACGCGCGCTACCTCGCGGCGGAAAGGATCGAACCCAGAAAGAATCACCGCCTCTGGAGTGTCATCGACTATAACATCGATGCCCGTAGCAGCCTCAAATGCACGAATATTTCGGCCTTCACGGCCGATGATGCGGCCCTTCATTTCGTCGGTACCGACATTCAGCACACTCACAGTCGTTTCCAATGTGAAATCTACAGCCGAACGCTGAATTGCCTGGACGATGGTTTTCTGGGCTTCCTTCTTGGCTGTAATCTTTGCTGTATCGCGGATATCCTTCAGTGTTTGTGTTGCTTCGGACTTAACGGTTTCAATCAGATTTTGATATAAATATTTTTTGGCTTCTTCGCGATTGATCCCTGCCATTTTTTCCAGTCGAAGGTTTTCTTCTTCCACCAATCGCTCAAGTTCATTTTCATGCTCGATGAGCCGTTTTTGCCGGTCCGCAATTTCCTTGCCCGTCGTCTGAAGCGTTGACTCCTTCTTCGTCAGCAGATCAAGCTTTTTTTCCAGATTCTCTTCGCGATTGCTTAATTGTTTTTCGTACGCCTGTAGTTTGCTCCGCTTGGATTGGGCATCTGATTCAAACTCTTTTTTCTTTTGATACCATTCATCCTTCACTTCGAGAAGTTTTTCCCGTTTTGCAGTTATTGCCTCCTTCTCTGCTTCTTCAACAATTTTCTTGGCGCGTTCTTGAGCATCCATGATTTTATTTTGACCGCTCCGGGCGTTCAAAGACCAGCCCATGAAAAACGCACCGCCTCCGACCAACGCTCCAATCAGTATAAGTATATAAGGTTCCATGTCATTCCTCAATTCAGATAAAATCTTGATAAAAATAAAAACCGCACGCATCTGCCACAATCAAGTGTATTGAAAGAACCTCTCTCTTTACACAGTGGGGACTTGCCTAAGCATTTCACACTTCCACTACCCGCTCTTTTTTTGCCAAAGGCAAAAACGTCATCGCAGGGCTATTCACATTGAAGGAATAGATGGCTTGCGCTCCACGCTTATGAGTCAAGCTCCCATATTAACAGAATTGTTTGGTTCTTTAATATGGTATTGATTACGGCTGATGGTGCGGTTTTTTTATGAGATCCGCAACCGTATGTACAAAGAACAGCGACGGTGTTATAGAATCCGTTCGTCCGACGGTTCCGACAAAAGACAATTGTCAAGATAGTTGGAAAGTTTTTCTACTTCCGATGCCAGATGCGCAGCTTCCTGAGTATGCTTTTCTCTTTCCTGCAGAAGGTCTTCTGTGATATTCAATGCTGAAAGAACTGCAACCGTTAAAGGTGGCTGTTCCGGAATTTTATCATGAATCTTCATCAGCATACCGTCTACATACGAAGCCACGCGTTTCGTGAGATCTTCATTCTCTCCACGAAGCGGATATTCATTTCCAAATATTTTAACCCGAATGCTCTTGCCGTTCATTGTTCGAACTACTTGAATAGTGTTTATTGAATTCTCCAAATCTTACCGTCATCATCTATTTGCTTCATATACGTGAATTGATTTTCACAATCAATTCCTTCAGCCGTGATTTGAGTGCTTCTGACTCCTCCTTTGAAAAGAGACTGCTACCATTTGACTGTGCATGAACAAGCTGCGCACGAACGTCTTCCATCTCTTGTTCTCGTTGCCGGATTTCTTCCGTCCAACGGCGCTCCTTTAATTCTAAACTCGAAAGTCTGCCTTGAAGTTCCTTATTCTCCGCCTTTAATCGTAGAATGAGATCCGAAACAAGCCGGGCTTTCTCCCATAGTGATTGGAGAGATTCCTCGAGTTGCCTCAAGTCCTTCTTTTCCGCCGTCTCAGCATCTATCAGCTGTTCTGGCAAGTCCTAGCTCCTTATGAGTTTAAATAAATTCACACAGGTTTTGTCTTTTAGTCGCGTAATACACCGTTACATTGCCGGCGCACAGCTTCGATTATTTTCGAAAGTGCGTCGTCAATTTCTTTTTCGGTCAGTGTATGATCGGGTGATTGAAATTCAAGAGCGTACGCTAAGCTCTTCTTCTCTGTTCCCGTTTGCTGACCGCTATACATATCAAATAGAACAATGTTCGTGCATAACGGTTGTCCGACTTTTCTGATGACGTCTTCCACAGTTTTTTGAGGAAGCGCTGCCTCAATCGTAAATGCCAGGTCTCGCGTTACACCTGGAAATTTAGGGAGCAAAGAGAATTTTCGGTCTCTCGCCCAGCCATCATGAATTGCCCGGAGTGTTAATTCGCATACAAACACTGCATCGTCAATGCCAAGTTTATCTGCAATCTGTATCCGGACTCGCCCAAAGAACCCTGCATATGCACCATGTATCTCAATTCCTATACACGGTTCACACAATGTCTCGTGGTTATCATAGTAAATAAAACGGTAGTTGTCAAGGCAGAATTTGGAAAGAAGCGCCGTTACTTCTCCTTTCAAATCCAATACATCTACTTCGCGGGAAACGCTTCCATAGCTTATTTGTGTGTATTTACCGCTCAAAACGATCAAGAGCCGTTCCTCTTCATAATACGCATCGAGCGTATCCGGCGCTTTATCGATATTGAGCAAGTAGATAGTGCCAATCTCAAATAGACGTAGATCTTTTACACCATGGTTTCGATTTCGTTGTATAATACGAAGTGCGCTTGGCACTAAACTCGTCTGTAATGCTGCCATTTCTGCACTAACCGGATTGATTGCCTTCACCAATGGTTTTCCGGCAAGCAGCATAGTCGCTTCATCCTGCAATCCGATGGCAAGCACTTCGTTAAATCCGGATCCAATGAGGTAATCGCGGATTGTATCCTGAAGTAAATCGGTCCGCACATGAGAAGAAAAATCGATAGCTGCACGTGTTTTCGTTTCTATATTATTATAACCGTACACGCGTGCGACTTCTTCGATAATATCGATTTCTTCAAAGATATCATTGCGGAAGCTTGGAACAGTGACAAGAATTTCATCGTTCGCAGACGGTTTTGCCGCAAGGTCGATCTTTTTTAAGAGAATAATAATTTGCGCTTTCTTCAATGAGACACCAATGATGGAATTGATTCTCGAAACACGCGCTTTGATGATGAGCGGCTTCCTTTTTTGGGGATAGACATCGAGCGCGCCTTTAAGTATTTCACCGCCGGCTAATTCTTGAATCATGGACGCCGCATGATCAGCCGCCGCGACAGTACGATGAAGATCGGCGCCGCGTTCAAATCTGTACGATGCTTCAGTGGAAAGCCCGAGGTACTTTGATGTACGGCGGATATTGCGCGGATCAAAATAGGCAGCTTCGATTAAAATATTGGTCGTCGCATTGCTGATTTCTGTATTCGCTCCGCCCATGACTCCGGCTATCGCAATCGGTTTATCCGCATCGCAGATCATCAGCGTTTCGGAAGTGAGTATTCGTTCTTTTCCATCAAGCGTCACAAATTTCCCGCCGTCCTGTGCTGTCTTCACGATAATCTTGTTCCCGGCAAGCGTATCATAATCGAACGCGTGTAAAGGATGACCGGTTTCCATCAGCACGTAGTTTGTCACATCGACGACATTATTGATGGGCCGGACTCCGACTGATGTTAGTAAATCCTGAAGCCATTGTGGTGACGGGCCGATTTTTATATTACGAACGATGCGCGCAGAATACCGCGGGCATTTTTCTTTATCGAGCACTTCGATCGATGCGATTTTCGATGCCGGAGGCGTGCTTTCTTTCAAAACGATCTTCGGCATTTTTGGTTTTTTATTGACCAACAAACCAACCTCGCGTGCGACACCGATGTGACTCAGGCAATCTGCACGATTGGGAGTAATACCAATTTCATAGATGACATCTGTTTTGCCGAGAAACTTTGCAAATGGAGTTCCGGCTCTTGCTGCATCATCAAGAACGAGAATGCCGCTCGCATCTTTTCCCAGATCAAGTTCTATTTCAGAACAAATCATTCCGTTGGACTCGACTCCGCGAATCTTTGCACGGGTGATGACAAACGGTTTTCCTTCCGGGTCATGCTGATTATGCGGGATAACGGCACCAAGAAGGGCGACAACAACTTTTTGTCCTGCTGCAACATTGGGAGCACCGCAGACAACTTCTTGGACTGCATCGCCGATGTTTACTTTACAAATTGAAAGCCGGTCCGCATTGGGATGCTTTGCCCGTTCTAATACTTCGCCCACAACAAAGTTCTCGTACTTCTTCGCGAGATCTTCATAACCTTCCACTTCCAATCCGAGCATCGAAAGTTTTTCGGTGAACTGCTCCGGGGTGAATTCAAAATCAACGTATTTCTTTAACCAATTTTGAGAAACTTTCATAGTAAGGCCTATTGTTCATTCAAAACTGTTTCAAGAACCGCACATCGTTTTCGTACAGAATCCGAATGTCATCAATATTATAACGGAGAAGCGCAGTACGCTCGATACCCATGCCGAATGCGTAGCCGGAATATTTCTCCAGATCATATCCCACCGCCTGAAACACATGCGGATGCACCATGCCGGAGCCGAGAACTTCCAGCCAGCCGGAATGTTTGCAAATGCGGCATCCCTTGCCGCCGCAAATGAAACAGGTAATATCCATCTCTGCGCTTGGTTCCGTGAACGGAAAAAAACTCGGACGGAAACGGTACTTGATCGAACTTCCGTAGAATTGTTTTGCAAACGCAACCAGTGTTCCCTTCAACTCGCTGAACGTTACGCCGCGGTCCACATACAATCCCTCAATCTGGTGGAAGGCGACAAGACTGCGCGCGCTTGTAGCTTCATTGCGATATGCCCAGCCGGGCATAATGGCGCGGACAGGAGGCTGCTGTTTTTCCATGACTCTGATTTGCACAGGAGACGTATGCGTGCGCAGGAGAATTTTATCTGCGATGAAAATTGTGTCCTGCATATCGCGCGCCGGATGGTCAGGCGCGAAATTCAAAGCCCCAAAATTATAATAATCGCTCTCGATGTCCGGTCCGGTTTCCACAGAGAATCCCATACTGACAAAGATTCGTTTCATATCTTCCATCACTTGCACGACGGGATGTTTTGTACCGATAGGTTTCGGACGTCCGGGAAGCGTCAGATCGAACTGGACATTTTTCGGCTTTACTGTTCGCTCCAGAGACAATTTCTTTTCATCGAATTGTGCCTGGGTATACTGGCGAAGTTCATTGAGCGCTTTGCCCAATACCGGTTTTTCAGAAACAGAAGCCGTTTTCATTCCCTCGAACAATACGGCAATTTCTCCGTTTCGTGCAAGAAATTTAATACGTACTTGTTCAAGGTCATGGAGAGTTGTTACTTTTTGAAGTTCTTCCGTAAAAGCTTGTTTTGTACGTTCAACGTTTGCAAGCATAAAAATTCATTGAATGGGATTGATAGATTATTATCAACAGTATGAATAAATATTATTTTTAGACATCAACATTAAATCCGATATCAGTCTCGTCTGCACACTTGCCGCCATGAATGCCCCAGTTCACTAATTCCGGTTCATTGATCGTAATTAATATATCGTTTGGTTCTATCCCCGGTGAAGATTTTAAATTCTCAACTATTTTTTGATAGAGCATCCGTTTAGCTTCTCGAGACCGGCCTTTGAATACAGTAATTTCTATGATGGTGAACGATCTCGATTTATTTTTGCTTCTTTCAAAGTTGTCATCATCAAATTCATAAACCAGCTGGTTACGGTCTGAATCCGGTATCTTAAATGATTCTACTAATGCTCGATGCACACCATCGAGGATTTTTTTTCTATGTCCGGTATCAAAACCCTTATATAGTTCAATTCTGACAATAGGCAACAGAGCATTCCTTTTCCATGGAAATCACCGCAAATACTTGCTGATAATCTGTCAAAATAAAAAATCTTCTTATCGACTTTTCAAGAAACCTGCATGAAACGCTCAAAGCGTCCGGGCAGAAAAAAGTAGGTAAGAAGATCTAAATTACGCAGTCGCAAACTTCACGACTTCGGCAAATGCTGCTTGATGATTTGCGGCAAGATCAGCCAGAACTTTCCGGTTGATTCCCACTTGTTTCTTTTCAAGCGAGAATATCAACTTGGAATAGGTTGTGCCATGGATACGCGCCGCAGCATTGATGCGGGCAATCCAGAGAGCGCGGAATTCACGCTTTTTCGTCCGGCGATGCCGATAGGCATGTTGTCCGGCTTTATCAACGTGATGCTTGGCAACGGTCAGCACTTTACTGCGACCACCCCAATATCCCTTCGCTGAAGCTAATAATTTCTTGCGCCGTCGATGCGACGCGACTTTATTTTGTGAACGCGGCATTTCTTTTCTACCTTTCTTTCAACGTAACTACTCAGTTTAAGCTAATAAAAATCTTCGCACTTTATACGCTTCCGTCTCGGCAACGAAACCGGATTTGCGTAAATGGCGTTTTCGTTTTGTGGACTTGCTGGTCAAGATGTGACTGCGAAATGCTTTTCGTCGTTTAATCTTACCGCTTGCAGTGACCTTAAACGATTTGGCGGCACTGCGCCGGGTTTTCATTTTCGGCATTGGACTTATTCCTCTGTTTGTTGTTTAATTGCTTCTGAACTTTTTTTCTTTGCCTTTTCCGGCACGAAGTACGATACCATCTGGCGCCCTTCCATCTTCGGTTCCTGCTCCATACGAGCAATATCCGATATTGCTTCCGTGAAGCGGACGAGTAATTCTCTGCCCTGATCCTGATACGTAATCTCGCGGCCTTTAAAAACAACGGTTGCTTTTACTTTGTTGCCTTCAAGAATAAAGGTGCGGGCATGCCGGGTTTTAAAATCAAAGTCGTGCGTGTCGGTATTCGGATGGAAACGAACTTCCTTGACAAGAGTAACGTGTTGATGTTTCTTTTGAATCTTATCGCGCTTTGCCTGCTCGTACCGATATTTTCCAAAATCCATGATCTTTGCAACTGGAGGAGTTGCATTCGGCACAATTTCTATCAGATCGGATGTCATCTCCTGTGCCCGCCGCAAAGCTTCGCTCGTTGTCATGATGCCAAGCTGCGCACCATCATCTGTAATAACGCGCACCTGAGGCGCTTTGATTTCGGAATTAACGCGTGCTCGATCTTGTTTAATAAGTTCTTCTCCTAAACTGTGAGCGCTCTTGTTTTGATTGTATGAAGAATCTGAGTTTGGAAATCTTCAAATTTCATTGCTCCTTGGTCGCCTTTCTTATGCTGGCGAACCGAGACTAAACCGCCGGTTTTTTCTTTCTCACCAACCACAAGCATATAGGGGACTTTCCTCGTTTCGCAATCCCGAATCTTATATCCGATTTTTTCGTTGCGGTCGTCTAATTCAACACGCACACCGGATATTTTCAACCCGTTCACTATTTCTTTTGCGTAATCCATAAATACATCGGTGATGGGTAGAACTGCAACCTGTACCGGTGCAAGCCACAACGGAAATTCTCCGGCAAAGTGCTCGATGAGAATTCCGACAAACCGTTCCAACGACCCGAAGGGCGCCCTATGGATAATGACCGGACGGTGCCGTTGTCCGTCCTGGCCGATATATTCCAATTGAAACCGTTCAGGCATAACATAATCCACTTGAACAGTGCCCAGCTGCCACGTCCTGTTCAGTGCATCCTTCACCATAAAATCGATCTTCGGCCCGTAGAAGGATGCTTCACCAAGTGCTACAAAGTAATCAAGTTTCATCTCATCCGCCACTTCCCGGATTTCGCGCTGTGCCTGTTCCCAGAATGCAGCTTCGCCGCCGTATTTCTCGACATTCTTATCGTCCCGGTACGACAGGCGAATCTTCACTTCCATGCCGAATGTTTTGAATACCAATTGCGTCAGTTCGATAACAGATTTGACCTCCGCTTTCAACTGGTCGTGCGCACAATAGATATGTGCATCATCCTGAGTGAATCCACGCACACGCGTAAGGCCGTTCATCTCACCGGATTGTTCATAACGATAAACAGTGCCAAACTCTGCAAGGCGAACCGGCAAATCTCGATAGGAACGCGGCTTGAAAGAATAAATTTGATGATGATGCGGACAGTTCATCGGCTTTAATAAAAACGCTTCGCCATTTTCCAATGTAATGGGAGGAAACTGAGAGTCTTTATAATACGGATAATGTCCCGACGTTTTATACAAATCAAGATTTGCTATGTGCGGTGTAACGACAGCTTGATACCCGCGTTTTTTTTGTTCGTCGCGCAAAAATTCAATAAGCGCCTCGCGGATGATGGTTCCCTTTGGAAGCCACAACGGCAGACCGCTGCCGACCTTTGGTGTCAGCAAAAAAAGTTCCAACTCGGAGCCCAATTTACGATGATCACGGCGTTTTGCTTCCTCAAGCTGGAACAAATATTGATCGAGTTCTTTCTGTGACGGGAATGTGACGCCGTAAATGCGCTGCATCATCTTGTTCTTTTCATTACCGCGCCAGTACGCGCCGGCAACGCTTAACAGTTTGATAGCTTTTATTTTTCCGGTCGAAGGCAGGTGGGGCCCGCGGCAAAGATCTGTGAAATTTCCCTGATGATAAAAGCTAATAGCTTGTCCTTTAAACTCATCCAGCAATTCAAGCTTGTATTGATCGCCCTTCCTTTTGAAGTATTCGACCGCATCTTCCCATTTTTTCTCTTCGCGAGTGAATGGAACATCACGATTCGCAAGCTCGGACATTTTTTCTTCAATCTTTTGAAGATCGTCCTTTGTAAGATTATGATCTCCGAGATCAAGATCATAATAGAAACCTGTTTCGATTGCAGGTCCGATACCGAACTTTGCTCCCGGATATAAAGCTTCGACTGCTTCTGCCATGAGATGTGCGGAACTGTGCCAGTATGCTTCTTTGCCTCCATCATCGGCCCATTTTAAAATTTTGAGCGGTGCATCCTGGCTTATGGGACGGTTGAGATCCTGTACCTCGCCGTTCACCTCAACGGCGAGAGCTTCTTTTGCCAATCCTTTGCTGATGCCCTCGGCAATCTGTTTGCCAGTAACATCGCTATCATATTCTTTCTTGTTTCCGTCTGGAAATGTAATTTTGATTTTATTCATTAGTATAAAAAAATCGGAACGCTGTCCGATTGAACGTTAAATGTCTTCCCTATGAAAGTTTGATCAAAAAGTCAAAAGTATCTTTCACTTCCTACTTTTACCTTGATACGAACACTATCACGTATACCTGTGGGCCCAATAGGACTCGAACCTATGACCTCTACCATGTCAAGGTAGCGCTCTAACCAAACTGAGCTATGAGCCCCTAAATAACGTGGGTAAAATAATAGCGAAAAAACGGAAGAAAAACAAGGATGGGTTTGGAAAATTCTTCACTTGAAAGAGATATTCGGGTGCAAATCATTGAAAATCAGACTTTACGACTATAGACAGTAATCCTCACCCCTACTCTTCTCGCCGAATGTTGTTAGCAAGAATCTTCTTTTGCGTTGATTTTCAATTTAAAAAGAATTACGATAGACATGTCATAGATAAGCATTCAACATGCTTTGACAGAATGCACTTAGAGATATGCATGTCCGAACCCCCACGCTTTGAAAATCATAGAGTGCATGCTGAACGAAAAAATACGTTTTTGCTCCACCACTGTTACCATTCGCTTCATACAAGAAAAGACATCTTTTTAGCATAAAAGAAAACTTGGATACTCATACGACCATAAGACAAATAGTTCTAAAGAGAAATTACGACAATTAAATTATTGGAATAGTAAAACGATATTTTCTATACATTTCTTACAACTAACCTATGGACTACCCATGCGCCTTTTTTTAAGATTTATATGCGTCATTTTCTGTTTTTCTGTAACATCCATTGCACAAAACCAATATGAAGATTATGAATCTTCTGAAATTGTTTTTATGGATGACTTTTCCAACAATAAAAATGGTTGGACTACAGGAATATCAGCAGACAGCTGCTATAACAGTAAAATCGAGAACGGAGCTTTCGATATAACATCAACATGTAATGGTACACACCCTATGTATTGGATTACACAAACTATTGATATCCAGAGAGATTTTGAAATTGAGGCGGAATTACGTTATGTACAAGGTGAGGATAACAATGCGCAAAATTTGATGTGGGGTAAAGATGATAATTCTTATAGGTTTAATTTTGGAATTTCTGGTTATGGTCAATATGTCATAAGACAATATAACGGCGG
>Ga0182011_10001579_pt1 | contig 19898 bp, 16 predicted proteins | sample 711E1DmetaG_FD_120481 | JGI IMG/M metagenome (GOLD analysis project Ga0182011, IMG submission 120481) | Permafrost microbial communities from Stordalen Mire, Sweden - 711E1D metaG | ecosystem: Environmental > Terrestrial > Soil > Wetlands > Permafrost | place: Sweden: Stordalen | collected... | reverse complement strand
GTCATGCTGGCAAAAGACAGCGTGCGCTCCAGACTCGAGAGCGACAGCGGCATCAGCTATACGGAATTCAGTTACATGCTGCTGCAGGCACACGATTTTCTGCATCTGCGCAAGACGCACGATTGCGAGCTGCAAGTCGGCGGCACCGATCAGTATGGCAACATCACCGCCGGCGTTGACCTCATCCGGAAAAAACTCGGGGTGGTCGCGTGGGGACTGGTGTTCCCCCTCATCACCGACGCCGCCGGAAAGAAATTCGGCAAGAGTACGGGCGGCGGCTCGGTGTGGCTCGACCCGGCGAAGACGTCTCCTTACCGGTTCTACCAATTCTTCATTAACACCGAGGACAGCATGGTCGTGGAGCACCTGAAGAAATTCACCCTGCTGTCCCGCGAGGAGATCGAGCCGCTCGCCGCCGAGCAGGCGCGGAATCCCGGGACGCGGGCGGCGCAGAAGGCGCTCGCCCGGGAGGTGACCACGCTGGTTCACGGCCCGGACGCGTTGCAGAGCGCGGTCAAGGCAAGCGAGATCCTGTTCGGCGGCACGATCGAGGGTGTCAGCGAAAAGGTCTTCCAGGATGTGGTGGGTGAAGCGCCGACCAAAAATCTGGAGCCGTCCAGGCTCGAAGGCGCTGGCGCGTCCATCATCGACCTCGTGGTGCATGCGGGTCTGGCTCCATCAAAAGGCCAGGCTCGCAAGGACCTTGAAGCCGGAGGCATCTACTTGAACAACGTTCGGGTCGCCGAGGTCGCGCGCATGGTTACCACGGCCGATCGGCTCTTCGGCAAGTTTGTCCTGCTGCGCAAAGGCAAGCGAACGTATGCGGTCCTGAACGTGCACGCGTGAGGTGCGGCCTCCACTAGTCCGGGATCATGCAATTGCTGGCAATTCTCCTCGTGCGCTCGCGAACCGATTGGTGTGCGGGTGTAGGAAGCCCGCTTGCCCGTTGGACGAGCCCAGGGCCCAGAGCATGTCGAGGGGCGGGCGATCATCGGTCGCAAGCGACCTTCCTACTGCATGGCTAATAGAAGATCGCCTCGCCGAGGGCCGCCTCGGTGCTGAGCAGGCTGGTGGTCATGGGCAGCGTCTGCCGGCCGCCGCCGATGGTGCTTTCGAAATACGAGCTCCCCGATCCAAACTCCGCGCGCCAGAGGAAACGGCGACCATCGTCGTAGGCAAACGCCAGTTCCAATGACGAGGTCGCACCCGGCGCGGTTCCCTTGACCGCATAGGCCGGTCCGCCACCTGCCGCCGCTCCACAGACTTCGAGGCGCGCCCGCACCCAATCAAGCAGCACCCGGGACTCGGCGGTAAACGCGGGCGCTCCCGCCACGATGACGGTCCGCAAATCGCGCACGATGACGCGGGGCCCATAGGCGCTGAGAAACTGCCCGATCGCCTGCCGCACCGGCAACAGGCGGGCCTCTGCCAGATCGCGAAAGCCGTCCGGCCGCGGCCAGGGGAACGTCCGGGCCTCCGGCGTCGAAACCGCCGAGTCCAACAGAAAGCGCTTCGCATTGCGCAGGAGCCACTGGTAGGTGGCGATCTTGTGCACCTGCGACATGCGATGAACCCAGTAGTAGATCGGCAGGTCTTCCTCGACGATGATCGACACCTGGTCCTCCAGAAATTCCCGGTGTTCCTGCGGATAACTCAGCACCACGGCCTCGATGCAGCTCATCTCCCGCCGCGATTTTCCAATGAAACACTCGCTGTAGATCTTCGCGCGCATCGCCAGATCCGCGCCGCCTTCCGCGCGGGGGCACAGCACGAGGATGCGCGCCGGATAACGCTGGGTGAAACGAAGCGCCGCATTGAACTGCGCGAGGCCGTCGTCAGCCGCCGTCGGCAACCCGACGTGCAGGATGAGGTTCATCTGCGAGGCCCGGAATTCCGACGGTGCACCCACCCCGTCTGCCGGCTCCCCCTCCCACAGCCGGGCCAGGCTTTGCGTGATTCCGCCCACCGGAACCTCGAGGCCGGGAAGGGCATCAAAAACGGAGGTCATCGGAAGAAAACTCCAAACGCCAATGTCCAAACTCCAAAAAAATTCCAAAGTCCAAGCTCCAAGGAAACTCCAAGTTCCAAGGAAACCCAAAAACCGAGAATCCTGGACCAATCCATCGGTGTTTGCTGGAACTAGTCATTGGGCCTTCCTTGGAACTCGGACATTTGGATTTTTGCCTTGGAATTCAGAGTTTCCCTGGAATTTGGAGTTTGAGATTTGGAACTTACGCAAGCCTTGAGCGTTCCGCTCAAGGCTTGCGCCACTCGTGGCCGTGGGACACCAGGAGGTCGTCAGCCGCTTTCGGACCCCACGAGCCGGCGGCATAACTGTCCAGGCCTTCTTTTTGCTGCGCCTGCCAGTGCTCGAGCACCGGCGTGATGAGCCGCCACGAGGCCTCCGTTTCGTCGCCGCGGATGAAGAGCGTGCCGTCGCTGATCATCGCATCGAGCACCAGCCGCTCATAGGCTTCCGGCGTGTTCGAGCCGAACGTGGTCGCGTACCGGAAATGCATTTTCACCGGCTGCGTGCGCGTCTCGAGTCCCGGGATCTTGGCGTTGAGCAGCACCGTGCTTCCCTCGTCCGGCTGGATCTGGAACGCCAGGGTGTTGGCCGCGAGATCGAACTGGCCGTCCTGGGCGAAGAGCGTACCCGGCGGACACTTGAACTGGATGGCGATCTCCGACACGCGCCGGGCCAGACGTTTGCCCGACCGCAGATAGAACGGCACGCCCGCCCACCGCCAGTTGTTGATGGCGAGCCGGAGCGAAGCATACGTCTCCGTCGTCGACTCCGCGTTGACTCCGTCCTCTTCCCGATAGCCCGGCGCCGGCTGTCCCCCCACCAGACCGGATGCATATTGCCCGCGCGCCACGTCACCCCCCGGACCGAGGGCCAGCGGCTGGATCGCGCGGAGGAGTTTCACCTTTTCATCGCGGATCGCCTCCGCCTCGAGCGAGACCGGCGGCTCCATGGCGGTGAGCGCGAGGAGTTGCATCGTATGATTCTGGATCATGTCGCGCAGGCAGCCGCTTTGTTCATAGTAGCCGGCGCGCGACCCCACTCCACCGTCCTCCGCAACCGTGATCTGCACGCAATCGACATAATTCCGGTTCCACAACGGCTCGAAGATCGCGTTGGCAAACCGCTGGACGAGGAGATCCTGCACCGTCTCCTTCCCGAGGTAATGGTCGATGCGGAAAACCTGCGCCTCCTGCAGCACGCCGGCAATGACCCGGTTGAGTTCGCGCGCCGAGGCCAGATCGCGACCAAACGGTTTTTCGATCACCGCCTTGGACTGTTGCGGCGAGCCGAAGTGGCGCTGCGCCAGTCCCGACGCACCCAGGTTCTCGATAATCGGCTGAAACACGGTGGGCGGAGTCGAGATGTAAAACAGCGACTGCAACGCCCGCCCCGCCTGCGCTTCGAGTTTCTGGATAAGCACGTGGAGACGGTCGAAGGCGCCGCGTTCGTCGTAGCCGCCCGTCAGATAGAAAGTGTTGCGCGCCACGCGGCTCCACGCGGCGGGATTAATCTCGCGGCGGGAGAATTCCTTGATCGCCGCCTCCGCATGTCCGCGGAATTCCTCCTCCAGCACCGGCTTGCGTCCAAAACCGATCAGATAAAAATCGGGCGGCAGCAGATTGTCGTGACTCAGATTGTAGATCGCCGGCAGCAGCTTGCGCGCGGTCAGGTCGCCCGAAGCGCCAAAAATGACGATGACGGTGGCAGGCGCGCCGCGGTACTTGCTCAGTCCCTGCAGGAACGGGTGACGAGAAGGATCGGCCATGGGTAGAACCACTATCAGAAGGCACCAGGGAAAAGTCAAAGTCCCGAGGAGGGTGGCGAATTGTCATGAATCAGATCCGTCCGGTCGATCAGCCAATAAGGGCCGAGGCAATCGCCTATGATTGAAGAGTCGGTATCGGGTGCTAGCGCAGCACGTTGTAGCCTTTTGGGAACAGCGGCACATTCTGGAAGTGCCGCACCTGGGGCGGAGCGTTGCCGGACAAGATGACCTCCGCGACGTCGAACCGGAAGGTCCGCGGGCGGACGCGCAGCTGCGTGAGGTAGGCGTGGATGGCCCGGAATAACGCCCGCTTTTTTCGCCGGTTGACCGCATAATAACCAGACACGAGCGCGCCGGCCGAGCGGGTCTTCACCTCGACGAACACCAGCACTTCGTGATCGCGACACACCAGATCGATCTCCTCGCGCCGTTCCCGGGGATTGCGCCAATTCTGCACCACGATCTGATAGCCCATGCGTCCGCGCAAGAACTCGGCGGCCAGCTGTTCCCCCGCGGCGCCGCGGGCGCCGGCCGGGCCGCCCGCCGGTCGGCCGCGCAGCCAGAGCCGTTGGAGCCATTGGAGCATGAAGAAGACGCCGGCTGGAAGGCGGCCGCGCGAATAACTCTCCCAATGAGCGGCATTGGCCGTAGTTTCAATTATAGAATCTTCACCTTAATCAAGGCCCGCGTGCATTCATCCAAAATCGCGCTGCCGGGTGGCCTATCGCGACTCCATTCCGGGAGCCTCGGACCCCGGCGCAGGAGGTTCGGAGTCCAGTGCCACCGGCACAGGATTCTCTGAGCCCATCGCCGCCGGAACGGCCTGCCGGACCGCGTCGGCGACCGTCTCGGCCACCGCCTCCGCTTCGTCATGCTCGTGATTGAACCGCATCGAGACGATCTTCGACACCCCGCGCTCTTCCATCGTCACTCCGTACACCGCGTTCGTGGCGGCGATCGTCCGCTTGTTGTGCGTGATGATGAGGAACTGCGAGTCCTTCGCGAAATGCTTCAGCAGGTTCGTGAAACGCCCGATGTTCGATTCGTCGAGCGGGGCGTCCAGTTCGTCGAGCAGGCAGAAGGGCGAGGGCTTCACCATGTAGAGGGCGAAAAGCAAAGCGACCGCCGTCAGCGTCTTCTGGCCGCCGGAGAGCAGCGAGATTCCCTTCAACCGGGTCCCGGGCGGCTGGGCGACGATTTCGATGCCGCTCTCCAAAATGTCTTCCGCCTGGATGAGCTCCAGGTGCGCGTGTCCGCCGCCAAACAGCGTCTGAAACGTATACTCGAAATTCTTCCGGACCTGCTCGAACGTCACCGCGAACTGTCGCTGGGAAGCGCGATTGATTTCGTCGATCGCCTTGAGCAATTCGGCCTTGGCGCTGGTCAGGTCGTCGCACTGGGTCCTGAGAAAATCATAGCGCTGGCGGAGCTCCGCGTACTCCTCGATCGCGACCAGGTTGACCGGCCCCATGCTGCCGAGCCGCTGCCGCAATGCCTCGACCGCCGCCTTGATCTCCTCCCAATTGGTCCGGTCCAACGCGGCCAGGTCCGCCTCCGTCGGCTCCCCTTTCTGCCGGATCCGTGGTTTGCGCTTCGCCCTGGGCTTCCGGTCGGTCTCCGCGGCCTGACCGCCGGCCTCCGCCGGTTGACTTACGGGCGCCGCGGGCAGGCTGGCACCATCCGGCATCGACCCCCGCTCTTCCGCGTCCTCGTCGTCATCGAGGTCGAACAGCTTGAGGTCCGGCGGATCATCCTCGGAGTGCCAGAGCATTCGTTTCCAGTCGACCGCCGCCAGGTCGCATTGAAATTCACGTTGCACCTCCTCGGCGAGAAACTGGGCGCGCGCGCGGTGTTCGGCCAGCTTGATTTCCATCCGGCTGAGTTCCTCCAGCGCGGTGTCGGTCTCGGTCCGCAGCCCCTGCTGTTCGGTTTCGATCGCACTGATCTGCCGTTCGATCTCCACGAATTCGCCGCGAAGCTTTTCCACCGATTGCTGGGCCACCTCGAGCGTGCGGGCCGCCTCCGCCGCCCGCGCGAGTCCGGCCACCGCCTCCTGTTCGAGCTCGGCGGTTTGTTCCGCCCAGACGTCCACTTCCTGCTGGCGCTGGGCCAGCAATTCACCGATCTGCGCGCGCCGGCGTTCCATTTCGCCCAGGCCGCGGTCGAGCACCTCCACCTTCTGGCGGCGTTCCGCCAGATCGAGGCGGGCCTGGGCCAGCGCCTCCTTCTTCTGATCGCGGTCAACGCGCAATGCGGCAATCTGGCCTTCGACCGCCACAATCGCCTGTTTCTCGGCGGCGACCTTGTCCTCCGCCTCGGCGAGCGCGACCTGCGCCCGGACCAGGCGCTGCTCCGCCTCCGCCCGGGCGGCCTGCAGCCCGGCCAGCTCGCGTTCCATCCGCTGCAACCGGGCGGCCACTTCCTCGACGGCACGATCGGCATTGCGCGACTCGACCTGGACCGCCGCCACCTGCTGCGTCGTGGTCAGCACGTGCTTGCGCTGCTGCTCCAACGCCGATTCGGCGGCGGCCAATGCTGCACCGAACTGGTCCACGTGCTTGCGCTGCTCGTCATGTGCCTTCTGGTCGCTGGCCAGCTCCCGCGCCGTCTGTCGCAGGTCGATCTCGCGCTGGACGATGCCCCCGGTCGGTTTCTTTTGATGACCGCCGTAAACCAGCCCGCGTTGATCAACCAATTCCCCTTTCAGCGTCGCCACGAGCAGGAATCCAAAATCCGGATGCGCGTGCCAGAACTCCAGGAACGCGTCGAGACTTTCCGCGACGTAACACGCCCCCAGCAGGCCGGCCACCGGATGCGCCGGGTCCAGCCCGGCCAGCGCCACTGTGGCCGGCTGCAGGAAGGAGGGAAGACCGGCCGCCGCAGCCGCCGTCCGACGGCCGCCTGGTGAAACCTGCAGGCAGGCGCTCCCGATTTTCTGCTGATCGAGATGCGCCAGAATCTGCCGCGCCACCGGGAGTTCCGCCACGGAGATGGCCTCGACGGCCGAACCGAGCAGGGCCTCGAGCGCCTTCCCGTATTCCGGGGTGACTTCCAGCCCCTGGGTGACAGGCACGACCTTGGCCCCCGCCAGGACACTGTCGAGGCGGCCCTGCAAAAGCGCTTTGGCCCCTTCGCCAAAACCCTCCCATTTCTCGTGCAATTGCTGCAGGAGGCGTAGCCGGGCGGTCCGCTGGGCCATCGTCCGGTCGAGTTCCTGGAGCCGGCGCTGGCCTTCGCGAAATTGCTGGGTGGCATCCGCCAGCGCCTGTTGCGCCGCCTGCACCTCGTTATGCACCCGGCTCTGCTCGCCACGGGCGATTTCGAGCCGCTGGTGCTCCTCGCCCGCGCGCACCGTTGCGGCGGCCCGGGCCTGCTGCACTTCCACGAGCTGTTCGGCCAGCTCGCTATGCCGGACGACGCTGGTCTTCGAATCAACTTCGAAGCCGGAGCTGTCCGTCCGCAAGCGCGCGACCGTGCTCTCCAGTTGCAGCAACGCGAACTTCGCCTGCTGCAGCTGGCGCTCCTGTTTGCTCATCTCTCCTTCCACAATGGCCAGCTCGCGATTGCGCTGCTGAAACACCGTGTCCGAGGTGCCGAGCAGATTGAGTTGCAGCTGCTTGTCCTGCGCCCCGCTGTCCGCCCGGGCGCTGACCTCGTGGAACTGCATTTGCAATTCGGCGAGATCGTCCCGGCTCGACTGGATGCGCTCCTCCAAACCCGTCTTCTTGATCCGGGCGACGCCCGCCTGGTTCTCCGCCTGCTCCTTCCCGGAACGCAGGTCGAAGACCGTCTGCTGCGCGTCTTGCAGACGCTGATTGTAGTCGCTGCGGCGCGACTTGATCTCGCCCAACTCGCGCTGATGCGCCTCCAGCTTGCCCCGCTGGACCTCGGTCGCGGCGCGCAGACGCGTCACCTCCGCCTCGAGGGCGGCGATGATCGCGCTCAGTTGCGTCCACTGCCAGCCTCCGGAGGCGAGACTGAGGTGTCGCAAACGGAAGCTCAGGCGTTTGTACCGGATCGCTTTGGAGGCCTGGCGGCGGAGGCTGCCGATCTGGCGGCCCACTTCGCCGATCACATCCGTCACCCGCGCCAGATTCTGGTCGGTGAGCGCGAGTTTCCCGAGCGCCTCGCGCCGCTGGCTCTTGTAGCGGGTGATGCCGGCGGCCTCCTCGAACACCGCACGGCGTTCCTCCGGCTTGGACGACAACACCTGGTCGATCTGGCCCTGCGCCATGATCGAATACGAGGTGCGCCCCACCCCGGTGTCCATGAAGAGCTTGTGGATGTCCTTCAGACGGCAGCACTGGCCGTTGATGAGATAGTCGCTCTGACCATCGCGGGTGGTCCGGCGGATGATCTCCACCTCATGAAAATCGGTGCCCAACTGCTGCTCGCATTCGCTCAGCAGCAGCGACACCTCGCAGAGATTCTGCGGGCGGCGCGTCTCCGCGCCTTCGAAAATGACATCCTGCATCTTTCCGCCGCGCAGCGCCTTGGCGCTCTGTTCGCCCAGCACCCAGCGGATCGCGTCGGCGATATTGCTCTTGCCGCAGCCGTTCGGACCCACGATGGCCGTGACCCCGGGATCGAAGCGGAGAATGGTGGGATCAGCGAACGACTTGAAGCCGTGAAGCTTGAGCGCCTTTAGATGCATGCAACGTAAAGGCGCAGACTAGAGAGTGGGCAAATTGCGACCGCAACGGGAAAGTGAAATGAGTTGTTCACAGGTCTGGTCCTTTTTGTTTTGACGCGACGATCGATTGACAGGTAGGCAGCGAGCTCGTTCCTCCTGCCCCGAACTACTGGGTCGGCAAGAATCGCAGGATATGCAGGCGGAAGCACTGCACTACGTAACGCGGTGCTTTAGCCCGCGCTTGGCGCAGCAGGGCTGATCCGTGCTGGCATCCCGCACCGCCCGACAGTACCATGAGAACCATGTTGATGGCAGGCTTGACCTTGGCCCTGGCTCCTTTTCTCGCGGCCGGAACGTTTCCGACCGACGTGATTCCGGTGGAGGCCCTCCGGTCGCCTTTTTGCCTGGTCGCCGAATCCGTGAGGGTCAGCGTAGGCCAAGGCCTGTCGATCGTTGAGGGCGACTACGATTTCCGGTATGTGCGTCATTATGAGTTGGCCGCCCTGCCCGACCAGATTCCGTTCTATTACGCCGTCTTTGTCCCCAAATCAGCCGACAGCCTCGAGGATTTCGCTGCGATCACCGGGGCCAAATTGCATCTTGGCTCCCTTGACTTCGCGCCGAGCGATTTTGTTCCCGTGCCGGATGGTCCCGATGCCGCGATTCAGATCGCACCGGCGGATGCCCGGATCGTGATCCTCGTTTTCAAAATCCCGCGGCCTCTTCTGCACCAACAATGCCGTCTGCATCTCAGCCACTACCAACCGCACTACCATTGCGCGGGAAAGACCGTGGCAGCCGTCCTGCCGTTGCTGCCTGATTTCGAATCGCTCAAGAACGAGTTCCTCTTCTCGCGAATCGACTTCACCGTCGAATTCGAGACGGTTGACGCGGTCCGGTTGCATCGGTTGTCGGTCAACCAGTCCGTCGAACGGGAAACACCCCAGCATATCAGCGTCCATCCGGTGGATCGGGAAAACATCGCGGTGGAAGTGGCCGGATCGATCGGGAAATGACCAGCCGTGGTGATTTGACTGCAGAGCCGGTTCGTGCTCGGCCACATCGACGCGCGTTTCTCTGTCGTAGGGGCGCAATCTTGTTGCGCCCTCGGAAACGGGCGCAGCGAGATTGCGCCCCTACGGGTGAAGACCGGACTTTCCACCCAAGAATGATCGAGCCCTAGATTGCGCGGCCTCTTCCGCTTTTCGGTGTCGCCAACCGGCGGCCAGGGGCTTTTGCTTGGGATGGCGCCGTCCCGCCGTCATCTTATGAAAGTGGTGCTGATCTTTTTCGTGTGGTGCCTCCTCCTCCTCCTCTGTTGGCCGCTGGCACTTCTCGCCTTGGTGTTGGCACCGTTGGTGTGGTTGATCGCATTGCCCTTCCGCATCGCCGGCCTTTGCTTCGGCGCCGTGTTTTCCCTCGTGCGCGCGCTGTTCTGCCTGCCGGCCCGGCTGCTGGGCCCGCGCGACCATCCTTGAACAATTACCCACCCACACCCCATGAGCACACAAACCCCACCCGCCTCACTTTTCAAAGACGTCGCCTTCGTGATGTATCCGGTCAAGGACGTGAAGACCGCCCGGAAATTCTACGAGGAAATCCTTGGGCTCAAGGTCACCGCCAACTGGAACGATCAATGGGTGGAGTATGATATCGGCCAGGGCACGCTGGCGATTACCGCCGCCGACGCCACCCACTCGGCTGGCATTCACGGCGCAACCATCGGTCTGGAGGTCGTGGATCTCGACGCGGTGCTGTCCTACTTGCCGACCAGAGCCGTGCCGATCTTCAAAGGCCCGTTCGATTCTCCTGTCTGTCGCGGCTGCATCATTCGCGATCCCGATGAGAACGAGATCATCCTGCACGCGCGGAAATAACGCCGGCCGGATGGTTCAATCCACCTTGACGCGCGTCGCATAGAACGCCTCGGCCATGGCGTAGATTTCCTTGGGATCACTCATCGTCAAGGCGTCAGCAGCGAGCTTCTTCGCATCGCTCATCTTCATTGCGCGGATCAGATATTTCACCGCGGGCAACGACGGGGGCGCCATGCTCAGCTCGTCAATCCCGAGGCCGAGCAGCAGCGGCGCGAAGATCGGGTCGCCGGCCATCTCGCCGCACACCGCGACCGGGAGGTGGCGCCGGTGGGCATCGTCCACCACGGACTTGATCGTGCGCAGCACCGCCGGGTGGGTCGGCTCATAAAGGTGGGCGATGCGATCGTTGCCGCGGTCGATCGCCAGCAAATACTGGATGAGATCGTTGGTGCCGATGCTGAAGAACTGGCAATGGCGCGCCAGGAGGTCGACCGTGGCCGCCGCGCTCGGAATCTCGATCATGCTGCCCACTTCCATCTTCTCGTCAAACTCCACCTTGCGTTTCCGGAGTTCCTCCTTCGCTTCTTCCAGAATTGCATTGGCGCGCGCCAGCTCGTCCACGCCGCTGATCATCGGATACATCATGCGCACCCGTCCAAACGCGCTGGCCCGGAGGATGGCCCGCAATTGCTCCTTGAACAGCTCCGGGTGCTCCAGGCAGAGGCGGATCGCCCGGAAGCCCAGAAACGGATTGGTCTCGTGGTGGGTCAGCCCGGGAACGCCCTCCAGCGGTTTGTCGCCGCCCAGGTCGAGCGTGCGAATGACCACGGGGTTGGGCGCAAAGGCCGCGACGACCGCCCGGTAGCTCGCAAACTGCTCGTCTTCGCCGGGCAGTCGCGAGGAATTCAGGTAGAGATACTCCGTGCGAAAGAGTCCGACGCCCTCTGCCTGCGAGTCCCGCCCCGAACTGTTCTCCTCCACCTTTTCCAGGTTCGCCAGCAGGACGACGTGCACGCCGTCCAGCGTTTCCGACGGCAGGCGGCTGGCGGCCTGCAGGCGCGACTCGAAGGTCTTTTTCTCGGTTTGAATCCGGCCATAGCGGAACAGCGTCTGCTCGGTGGGATTGACGATCACCACCCCTTCATAACCGTCGACCAGCACCCGGTCGCCGCTGCTGACCCGCGTCGTGAGATCCCGGACTCCGACCACCGCCGGAATCTTCAGCGAGCGCGCCACGATGACGGCATGGCTCGTCTTGCTGCCGACGTCGGTAACGATGGCCAGGGCCGCGCTGCGGTTGATCCCGGCGGCATCGGAAGGCGTGATGTCGTTGGCGACCACCACGCGTTTCTCCGCCAGTTCGCCCAGATGATGCGCCGCCTGGCCCAGCAAATTCCGCAAGACCCGCTGGGCGACGTCGCGAATGTCGCCAGCCCGTTCCCGCAGGTATTCATCGTTAATCTCGTCAAACGCTTTGACGTACCGCTGGGAAACGTTGTTGAAGCAGGTCTCGATATTGACGCCGGTGGCTTCGAATTCCCGTATCGTCTCGCCGATCAGCGCCTGATCTTCGAGCACCATCAGGTGGGCATCGAAGATCCGCGCTTCATCGGGGCCCAGGTTTTGCTCCACCTCATTCTTGATCTTGGTGATTTGCTGACGGGTGGTGACGAGCCCCTGATCGAAGCGGGCGATCTCCTCGATCCGCTTGCTGGCGTCGACCTGATAGATCGGCACCTCCAAGTCCGTCTGCAGGTAGAGGAAGATCTCGCCGTAGGCAATGCCATTGGACGCGGAGATGCCCTGGACTGTGGTCTCAGTTTTCTGGCGGGGATCCATCGTGACAGTTGGACTGATTGGCACTGCGAAACGAGGAAGAGCGAACGGGGGAAGTTCTTTATCCGGTCCCGGCTGCAGAGGGTCAACACGGATCTGGCAGCGTAAAGGACCAAGGCCGGCATTCCACTACGCGATCGTGGCCGGCTGCACGAAGCAGACCGCGCCCCAGGCTTCGCGAATCGTCGTGACGATTTCCGACACGGGCGCACCGGACGGCAAAAGGGCGAAACATGAGCTGCCGCTGCCGCTCATTCTCGCCGCCAGGCCAAACCCGCGTCGCAGGTCTTCCAGCAACACCGGCAGCGCGACAAATTTCCGAAAGACTACCGGCTCCAGATTGTTGAACAGCAACCCCCCGGCATCCGAGTCTCCCCCAAGCCAAGCGGCAATGCGCCGCTCGGCTTCCTGGGCCGGCAGATAACTTTGCGGGCCGTTGGCTGCCATGCGTTCATAAGCCCAGGCAGTGCTTACGCCAAAACTCGGCTTGAAGACCAGCACCTTCCGCCCGCGCAGCCGGCGCGCCGCCGGGTCAGGCAACGATTCGATCCGTTCACCCCGGCCCCGCATGATGACCGGCCCGCCCTCCAGAAACAGCGGGCAATCGGACCCGATGCCCGCGGCCAGCCCCGCCAACTCCGCACGCCCAAGGTTGGCGCCGCTTAACTGGTTCAACGCAAGCAGTGTGGCCGTCGCATTGCTGCTGCCTCCGCCCAGTCCGGCCCCGACCGGGATGCGTTTGTCCAGTCGAAATGCCACCGGTTCCATCCAACCGGTCGCCACAACAAACGCCTTCGCGGCTTTCAAAATCAGGTTGTTGCCATCCACCGGCACCTCCGGGTCGTTGCATTCCAAGTCGAATTGCCTTCCGGCCTCCGGTTTCCGCTCTCCGGTCTCCGCAATCAAAAGATCCCCGAAATCGAGTGGCGCCACCACCGACACCAAATCGTGATAACCGTCAGCTCGCCGTCCCGTGACAGCAAGAAACAGGTTGATCTTCGCAGGAGAGAAAATCGTGGCGGTCCGCGGCGGGCTCACAGGACCAAAAAACTTAACCGCTGGTGCCCGCGAATAAACACTAAAACGCTTTTCTTCTTCAGTTCATGTCCGTTCGTGTCATTCATGTTCTTCGATGGCATGCGACCTGATCCTCGTCCTTGACGCCCCGTCGCCCCGCGAAGTCGCGCCCGTCCTGAGCCGGCTGATCGGACATGTGCGCTGGGCGAAAATCGGTTTGGAGATGTTCAGCGCCTGCGGACCGGACTGCGTGCGGGAGGTCGCCGGCATGGGTTTCAATGTCTTTCTCGACCTCAAGCTCCACGACATCCCTAACACGGTGGCCCGGGCGGTCGAATCGGCGGCCCGGCTCCCGATCAAGATGCTCACCCTCCACACCGCCGGCGGTCGCGAAATGGTGCGACGGGCGGTGAAAGCCCGCCAGGAATCGGCCCCGGAGTTGCTCCTGCTCGGCGTGACGGTGTTGACTTCGTTGGGCGACCAGGACCTCCGCGATGTGGGCGTCGGCTCCACTCCCGAAGCCCAGGTGCTGCGTCTCGCCCAACTGGGAGTGGAATGCGGCTTGAGCGGACTGGTCTGCTCGCCGCTGGAAATCAAGTCGCTGCGCGCCCGGTTGCCGTCCGCCGTGAAGCTCGTGGTGCCCGGCATCCGTCCCGCCGGAGTGGGAGCCGGCGACGACCAGACGCGGGTGATGACGCCCGGGGAGGCCGCGCGCGCCGGCGCCGACTTCATTGTTGTGGGCCGCCCGATCTTCAAGGCGTCCGACCCGGTGGTGGCGGCGGCCGCGATCCTCGCCGAACTGGGTGGGCAAGGCTGAAAGACTGAAGGACTCAAGGGCTGGATCAACCCGATCTTCCGTTGCCAACATCCTTTTCTCGCCCTTCAGTCTTTCCGCTTTCCGCCTTTCGGCCTTTCCGTCCTTCGGCCTTTCAGCTTTTTCTCCGATGAGCCGCACCGCTGCCATTCTCCTTGCCGCCGGGCAGGGTCGTCGCATGCAGGCGGTCGTCGCCGACAAGATTCTGGCGCCCCTGGCAGGCCGTCCGGTTTTTGCCTTTTCTGCCGCTGCTTTCATCGCGAGCGGCGTGGCCGATTTCTATGTGATCGTTCACCGGGACGCACGCCAGTCCCTCGAACTTTCCTGTTATGCGCCGACGCCGGCGCTCTTCGTCAAAGGCGGCCCCTCACGCCAGGATTCCGTGGCCAATGCCCTGGCCGCACTGCCGGACGATATCCACTATGTGTTCATCCACGATTGCGCCCGGCCGCTGGTTCAGCCCGCACAGCTTTCCGCCCTGCTGCGGATCGTGCGGCGGGATAAAGCCGTGGCCCTGGCCCATCGCGTGGTTGACACCATCAAGCAAATCGCCGGCTCGCATTTGCCCGCGGGGCCGATCCGGGCCCGTGCGCTGGTGCGGGCCCGAACCACCACCCTGGATCGAGCCCGGCTCTGGGCGATGGAGACGCCGCAAGTGTTTGCGCGCGATCTCATCGTGCGCGCCTACGCCGAGGTGCAGCGCCGCCGCTGGCGCATCACGGATGATGTCCAGGCGGTCGAACGTCTTGGCGCGCGGGTGAGTTTGCTGGAGAATCCCCATCCAAACCCAAAGCTCACGACTCCGGCTGACCTGGCTTATCTGGAATTCCTTTTGCAAAGGACTGAACCGACCTTCGCTTAACACCAAATCCCAATGCCTTACCGAATCGGTCATGGTTATGACATCCATCGTCTCGTCGCGGGTCGTCCCCTCGTGCTTGGCGGCGTCCGGTTTGATACCGATTACGGCCTCGACGGCCATTCCGATGCCGACTGCGTGACCCATGCCATATGTGACGCGCTTCTCGGCGCTGCCGGCCTGCCCGATATCGGCCATTTCTTCCCGACCACGGACCCCGCGTACGAGAACATCAGTTCCCAGCTCCTGCTCCAACAGGTCGTAGCCGAACTCCGCCAGCGCGGGTGGGCACCGGTCAATATCGATGCCACCGTTATCGCGGAGAAGCCGCGGATTCTGTCGCGTCTCGGCGAAATGAAACTCGTCCTCGCCAATTCCACCGGTCTCTTGGTCGACGCCGTCGGCCTGAAAGCCACCACCAATGAGGGTGTTGGCGACCTCGGGAGAAGCCTCGCCATCGCCGCGCACGCGGTCGCCTTGATTCGGAAAGTCTAGTGCTTCGATACAAGATTTTCGCCTCGTTCATTTGGAGCGGTCGCGGCGAGCGCCAGCGAGTGGATCCTCGTCTGCCACTCGCCGGCGCTCGCCGCCATGTATCGCGGAATCTCCGTGTCGCTGCGCTCGCCCGGATGATTTCCCGGTCCGCCGCTCGCCTCCTCTGCCGGGCCGGGCCGGGGATTCTGGCCGTGCTCCTGGCGTCGTGCGGCAGTCGCGAAACCAACGTCCAGCGGGGCAACCGCGAGCAGGTGCTCCATCGTGGCATCGGAGCAGAATTGCCTGATCTCGATCCGCATCTGGCCACGGGAACCAGTGAATACAATGTGCTCTCTGCGCTCCTCGAGGGCTTGGTCACCGAGGATCCCGTCGACCTGCACCCGGTTCCAGGCGTCGCCGAAAGCTGGGAAACCTCGCCGGATGGCCTCGTCTATCTATTCCATCTGCGGACCGGCGCGCGCTGGTCGGATGGGACCCCCGTCACCGCCGCCGACTTTATTGCGTCGTTCCGTCGCGTGCTCACGCCGGCCTTCGGTGCCCAGTATGCGACGATGCTGTACCCGGTGCGGAACGCCGGGGCTTTCCACCGCGGTCGTCTCGCCGATTTCGGCGCGGTGGGCTTTGCCGCTCTCGATGAGCGCACGCTGCGGATAACTTTGGAGCATCCCACGCCGTACTTCCTGTCGCTGCTCAGTCATCCGGCGTGGCTGCCAGTCCCGGTGGCCACCCTGGCGCGTTATGGCCCGATCGACCGCCCGGGAAACCCCTGGGCGCGGCCCGGTCGTTTTGTCGGCAATGGACCTTTCGTCCTGAAAACCTGGCAACGGAACCAAGTGATCATCGTCGAAAAATCCGGCACCTATTGGGACGCGGCGGAGGTCCGCCTCAACGCCATCCATTTCTATCCGATCGATAGCCTCGACGCCGAGGAACGCGCCTTTCGCGCCGGCCAGCTTCACCTGACCGAGGCGATGCCACCGGCCAAGATCGATGCCTATCGCCAGTCCCGATCGCCCTTCCTCCGCATCGATCCTTATCTCGGCACCTACTTCTATCGTCTCAATGTCCACCAGCCTTTCCTGAACGACCCTCGCGTGCGCCGCGCCCTGGCGATGGCAGTCGACCGCCAGGGCATCGTCGACCATGTTCTCCGCGGCGGGCAACTTCCCGCCACCGCCTTCACGCCTCCCGGCATGAGCGGCTATGCACCTCCCGCCGGAATCCCCACCGATTTCGCCGCTGCGCAGCGTCTGCTGGTGGACGCCGGCTATCCCGGAGGACGCGGCCTGCCGCCATTCGAACTCCTGTTCAACTCCTCGGAAGGCCACCAGCTCATCGCCGAGGCCATCCAGGAGATGTGGCGCCGCGAGCTGGGCATCGAGGTGCGGCTCGTCAACCAGGAACTCAAGAGCACGCAGGACGCGCGACGCACCGGGAGTTTCCAGATCCTACGGTCCGTCTGGATCGCCGATTACGCCGATCCATTGTCGTTCCTCGATATCTGGCGATCGGACAGCGGCAACAATTTCACCGGCTGGTCCAACGCCGATTATGACCGCCTCCTCGACCAAGCGGTCCGCACCGCCGATCTCGCGGCCCGGAACGCGCTCCTGCAGCAGGCGGAAACCATCCTGCTGGATGCTGCCCCGATCATTCCGGTCAATTATTACACGCACATTTTCCTCCTTCAGCCGTCGGTCCACGGCTGGCACCCCACCCTGCTCGACCACCATCCGTACAAATACGTGTGGCTGGGAGAATAGGCGGAAGGGTGCCGTCGGATGCAGGGCGGGATCGCGGGATCCCGCCGGTGTCGATGGACAACTGGTATTCGGGAATCAGAGCCATTGATTGCAGCTTCGCCACCTGCTCGCCCTGGGAAAACTGAGGCCGGTACCGCCTTTCCAGGAAGATCGGGGCGTCCCTGCGCAGCGGAAGAATGTCCAGCTCGAGCGGGCCTGCCTGCAGTTCTTTCCTAAAGCGATCCAACCCCACTTCCCAGGACAGCCCGCTGAAAAAGTCATCGGCCAGCAAGCGGCCGTGCGAATAGAGCCGAGCCACATCTCCCACGTACTTCACCTCAAGAAATATTTCGCCCAGATCCGTGGGAAGATTCTGTGGCACGCTGACCTGCCATCTGGCGGCGCTCGCGAACGCGCTGTCCTCCGGGGCTTCCGCGACCGTAGTTTGCCTCCAGGAAACGGGCAGACCGAGTTTGACCGCGCCGGCTGGTCCGGCCTCCTGAAGTTTCGTGCAGCGCAGCGGGAGTGTCCGCTCGGGCACCGTCGCCGTAAAGCAGCTACGCCCGGCCGCCGCCGGGCCGGCCCGGATCGCCGAGCTGCCATGCAGGTCATGCGATACTTCCGGCAGGATCTCGAAATCGAACTTCGGACTCCCGATGGACTGCAGATAAACGTGCGCTTCATCCGCGAAGAACTGCTGCGGCGTGATCAGCAGATGCTCGCGGCCGGCGAGCTTAACTTTCCAGGCAGATTCCGCCTCCTCTTTCGACAGGAGGAAAATGCGCACCTCCGTGCCCCGCTTCGTGTGCAGGACGATCCCCGGGTTCAGCCCGGGCGTGAGGCCCGTCACATACGTCCACCACGTTTTTCACCAGCCAGTCCGGAAAGCCTCCGTTTCTGACTTCGCCATGAACCCATGGGCCGATGCGCAACTGCACCTCCATCCCATGTTTCGCGCAAAGCTCGATGAAGCGGCGCAAGTCCCGGCGGCCCGACCAGTCGAATTGACCCTCGATCTCCTCATGGTGGATCCAGATCACGTAGGTCGAGACGATTTGGACACCGCCCGCTTTCATCTTGAGGATTTCCTGCTCCCACCGCTGGTCCGGGACACGCGTGTAGTGGAATTCGCCCATCACCGGGAGCCACGGCCGACCATTCCGCAGGAGGTAACGACTGTTCAACGTAATCGATCCGCCGTCCGGCGCCAGGAATGTTCCCTCGATGTAGGAACTGGGCTCAGGCAACAGTACGGGAGCAATGGCATCGACCGCCAGCGGATGCGGCACGGGTTGCACGGGAGATTGCGCCCGGCCCGTCACGGCCAGACTGAGCCCGGCCATACAAAGCGAAAGACCCCAACAACTGCTTGGAAAACGAAGGTGCCGCATCTGAGAAGACCCCATAGTCATTTGAAACAACAGTTTCCAGGCCAGATGTTAATCACACGACTTGGGCGTTAATGCCTTTTTAATGCAAGGCGGGGTCCTCTTAATTAGGTGAAGCCGGCAATCCCGGCTATCCTGGGGGCATGAACTCAGTCCCTTTGCCGTTGGCCGACCTCCCGCTTGTCACGAGCGACGCCGTTTTCGTCGGAGTCGCGGTGGCGTTCTTCGCCCTCGCGATCGCCTTCGCCTGGTTCTGCAAGAAGGTGCGCTGAGCGCCCGCCGTCTAATCTTCACCCGTCCCTCCATGGAAAACCTCATCATCGGATTTATCGCGGTGCTCCTCCTCCTCTATTTGGTCGCCGCCGTGCTCCGCCCTGAAAAATTCTGACCGCGCCGTCCCGTCGATCGAAAGTATTTTGTCATTTAATAGATGACAAAATCCCCTCCGCCTCATGAACAATCTCAACTCCTGGACCCAGCTGGCGCTTTTCGTCGGCGCTCTGCTGCTGATCACCAAGCCGCTCGGGCTGCACCTCGTGCAGGTGCTCGACGCGCAGGGCCGGACGTGGCTCGACCGCGTCGTCCGGCCCCTGGAGCGCGCGACCTACCGCGTGTGCGGCATCGATTCTGAGCGCGAACAAGGCTGGCAGGACTACACGATTTCGATGCTCCTGTTCAGCCTCGCGGGCATGCTGCTCACGTATTTCATCCTGCGCTACCAGGATCTCCTTCCGTTTCAGTCCCTGTTCAATCCGCAGAAACTGCCCGGCGTCAACCCGCACCTCGCCTTCAACACGGCCGCGAGTTTCACCACCAACACCAACTGGCAGTTCTACGGCGGCGAGTCGACCTTGTCGTACTTCTCACAGATGGTTGGTCTGACGCTCCACAATTTCACCTCTGCGGCGACCGGGATTGCAATCGCCGCGGCGCTGGTTCGCGGCATCGCCCGGCACACGGCGGAGACCATCGGCAACTTTTGGGTGGATGTGGTCCGCATCACCTATTTCGCGCTCGCGCCGATCTGTCTGGTCTTTGCGCTGTTTCTGGTTTCGCAGGGCATCATCCAGAACTTCAAACCCTACACAGTGGCCAAGACGCTGGAGCCCTATACAACCTCCGTTCAGAAGACTGATGCCAACGGCCTGCCGGTCAACGGGGCCGACGGCAAACCGGTCATGATCGACCAGGTCGTGGGCACCCAGACCATCGTACAGGGGCCAATGGCTTCGCAGATCGCGATCAAGATGTTGGGCACGAACGGCGACGGCTACGTCAACGCCAACGCCGCGCATCCGTTCGAGAACCCCACGCCGCTCTCCAACTTCCTGCAAATGCTCTCCATCTTCGCAATCGGTAGCGGCCTCACCTATTACCTCGGTCGCATGACCAAAAACCAGGCGCACGGTTGGTCGGTCTGGGGCGCGATGATGGTGTTGTTCCTCGCTGGTGTCCTGCTCTGCTGGTGGGCCGAGGCCCGGGGCAATCCCATTCATCAGCAGC
>Ga0182011_10001578_pt1 | contig 19898 bp, 17 predicted proteins | sample 711E1DmetaG_FD_120481 | JGI IMG/M metagenome (GOLD analysis project Ga0182011, IMG submission 120481) | Permafrost microbial communities from Stordalen Mire, Sweden - 711E1D metaG | ecosystem: Environmental > Terrestrial > Soil > Wetlands > Permafrost | place: Sweden: Stordalen | collected... | reverse complement strand
TTCACGCCCTCGATCTCCATAAGCAGCCCCACCAGCTCTCCGGGAATCTTGCCCTCCGTGATAATAGTAAGCTTGGGGCTCTCGACAAAATATGGGTCGTCCGATACGGCCTGGCGGATGGAGAGGCCAAACCCGGCCACTGTACTGGCCACGTCACCCAGGAGGCCCGTCTTCGCGGCATTGACCGGCGTAATCTCAATGACACCCAAGCCCAAAATGGGTGCCACGTCGCCTAGAAACGTGATGGAATGCACGTTCTTGAATACCTTCCGGAGAGCTTCATCCTCGCGGATAGCCTGGGCCGTGGTATCCACCACCCTGCGGTCCACATCTAGCTCTTTGGCGATCTGAGCGTGAGGGATCTCGATCTGGCCCGATACAACCCGAGCCTCATCGTTGATCTGGAAGCCCCTTTGCAGGATGAGTCGGATGACCTTCTCCTGAGCCGGAAACCTCTTGAACTTGGTTAGAATATCCTGCCACATGTTGCTCTATCGCCAATTCACTTAGAAGTACAAAAGGGCTTCCTTCACGAGAACATCTCTTTGGGAGGCTGCCTGTATTCCTTCCGGGCTTTGGGAATGGTCTCTTCCAGATGCCTTTGCGTGATGTTGCTCTCTTCCATGATAGCGTGATGGAGTGCCGCCTTCAGAACTTTTTCCACAAGGTCTCGACCCGAGAAGCCTTCTGTCTGCCGGGCGATCTCTCGCAAGTTAACATTCTCCAGTTCCAGGGGCAAAGTCGCAGCATTTTTCTCCAGGAGCTTTAGTCGCTCTTCGAAATTGGGCAGCTTGAACTCAATCTCCTCCTCGAACCTGGATCGAACGGATGCATCCAGAACCTCGATCTGGTTGGTGGCAGCGATGGTGCAGACACCGAGCCGGTTCGAAATTCCATCCATCTCCGTAAGCAGCGAGTTTACAATCTCAGAGACATCGCCCCTCAGATCCTGATACCTCCGGTCGAGAGCAATGGCGTCCAGCTCATCGATGAAGATGATGCAGGGTGCCATCTCCTCCGCCTTATCGTAAAGGTTGTGAATCTGCCTGGCTCCCTCACCCACGAACTCGCCGATCAGGCTGGTGGACTTTACTGCGAGCATCGGCACGCCCGCCTCGGCTGAGAGGGCTTTGGCGATCATGGTCTTTCCTGTGCCCGAAACACCGTAAAACAGAATGTTGCGCGGAGCCCAGCGTCCGAACTTCTCCGGATCCTGCAGGAATTTTTCTACTATCTTGACCTTGCGTTTGGCAGTCTCCTGGCCGATGACATCATCAAAGCTGACGTCAAACTTCATCTTATTCTTGGGCTCGGCCTTCTGCTCTACCTTGATGGTGGTTTCCGTTCCCACGACGGAGTGCCTGGGGTGCACTTTTACCACCTGGAAGGCGAAGTCCGGATAGAGCCTGCGGTCAAATAGATAACAACCAGGCTTTAGCGCCTCCCCATACCACTGCTCCTGGGCATAAAGCTCGAAGAGTTTGGGATCGGACACTACTGGATGTTCCTGAAAAATGCTCTTCAAAGGGTAGCCTGCCGGTCGCAAGAGCACAAATCTTGCGCCTACTGCCTTTCTTCTCCCCGGCTTTGCCCCCTGGGCCTTAGTCTGGCTCTTTTGGATAGATCGCACGATAGAAATCTTGCAGTCCTAGATAGTTAAATGTATTGGCCTGCTCAACGGAGCACTGATATCGGATCTGACCCGGACTTTGACCCGGACACTGGATTGCCCTGCCGCATCGCTGGTTCGAATTGATCCGAGCAAGAAACGATTGAATCGAGGGAACAACTCCATAACCCGGAACCGAAAACTTCAGAGATACGGTTCAGTCGTCTCCGGGCAAGGTGCTCCGATAGTAATTAATATTACCTCTTCCAAGCTGTAGCGCAAATGTAGTAGGAGGATCTTCATGGCAGGTGGAAATGGTGTGGCAATTGGTATGATGGTTATAGGCTTCGTAATTCTGTTCTTACTGCCCCTTTACTTCTTAACTAGTCTCTTCCATGCTTAAGAAGCCGATCGGCTACTTTTTTGGATTTTCTCTTGTTTAGCTTTGCCGGTGATCATAATGTAATTGCAGCAATATAATTTAAAATAATCGCAATACGATAACTACGATGCAGTCATGACCTGTAATGAATGAGGTGGGTGGAGGCAATCCGAATAGCTTAATTAATAAAAAAATCGCAATCCATTGCGGAGATATGAAACCATGTAAGGATACTATTATTGCCTTAACAATATGATTTGGTTCGATCCTCTATCTCTTTATTCTTTATATTTCTGAAGAAACAATAAATCTTTATAGACCTGTTACTAACATCATTACAGAATACGCAATGTACTCCGAATCATGGGTCTTTGGTGGTAGTGTTGAGGGGATACAAAGTCATTATATTAATGCTAATGATCTTGTATTCCCCAGCCTGCCGGGCCTCGGAAGAGAATGATCTATGGTTGCTCCTATCCAGCTATGAGGATATTGGCATCACTACAAAGGATCTGGCATTTTTTCTCGTGACGCATGGATACAATGCAGAACCCGTCTCCAATCAGTCCTATGTTACCGTCAAGCTGAAAGGCGGAAATGAGGTCTATATCACACCAAATGGTGCCTCGCCGAGGCTTGGAGATCTATGGATGACTCCCCCTACGGCCGGGACTGGCCCTATAAAGGTGATATCCAACGACGCCATCAGGATCAATATCACTTATGCACGGGCAAGTGATACCGAGTTCATAAAGACTATCAGCAGGTATACCATCTTTCCCGTAACTCCTTTGGGAATGTGCTACGACGGTTCTCAAAAGCTGGAAAGTACTTACAAGAGCTTGGGAGATAAAGTGATCTTCCTGTATGACCCAAGCGGATTTGCTTCCCAGGGCCATATCTGGGTTGCTGTGGAGGATAAAGCCCATCCCGATACCTGGCTCGCAGTGGATAGCTACTATGGGGCAATGACAGATCCTGAATACTATACGGCGCCCTACAGCTTCACTGATTTCAAGTATCTTGATTCTATCAATCCAAAATGGAGATTGGCTTAGTTTGGCTCCTGGAAGGTCTGCAGATGTCCCGCCGCTTGTAAATATTAAAAAATAAAAAAATTTAAGTAAAGAACTCCAAGTGTCACCAGAAACTTAAAATGTCAGATAAACTAAATAAGAACGGTGTCGTGGGAAATCATTATCGCAGCTTCGACAATGGCAAGGAAGGCCGCACTGATGGAGACTGCAGTGGAGTCTGCGAAGCCGTTAAAGATGCACCAGGTGGATCGAGCAATGGCAAATATCCCATATTGGAGTGGCATACGCCATGATGCACCGTCTTAAGGAGATATACAGCTTGGAATTATTCCACATGAAATTATGTAGCGTGAGGCACCCTGCAGGACATACCACTATGATGCCGTTGAGATCTCATAAGTTGCCGCCTTTTTGGCTCCGGATTTGCCTTATCGCCGTCTCCATGCTGGCAGTGACCGCTCAGGCATCGATCGTTACCTTGAACCCGGGCCAGAGCATTCAAGAGGCAATTGATGCCGCCTCTCCCGGGGACATTATTCAGATCAGCCCTGGAGTCTATAATGAAAGCATCAATATAACCAAAAGCCTGATCCTGCGAGGCGTTATGGGTGAGGATAGGCCGATATTGAACTCCGGCGGTCATTTTAGCGTGGTTAGCATTCTGGCCGATAACACCGGGCTGGAAGGCTTAGAGTTGACTGGTGCCGATAATGGGACCATGTCCGGGATCAGGGTGATGTCCCGGAATAACATAATTGCAAACAATACCGTTCAGAATAATAGTTATGGCATTTATCTGGCCTCCAGCAACAATACCATAGACTCCAATGAGGTGAATGAGAACTATCTAGGCGGCATTATTCTCCTCTCCGCGGCAAGAAACAGGATCATGGATAACCGGGTTTATGAGAACAACGATGCTGGCATTATGCTCATCAGGTCCAGGAATAACTCGATGGCAGGAAACAATGCAAGCGATAATTTGGGCGCAGGAATCAAGCTCTTCCAATCCCAGGACAACATTGTAGAAAAAAACATACTGATCACCAACGACTACGGCATCGTCTTATCTGAGGCCGATCATAACTGGATAGAGAATAACTCCGCCATCAATAACGATTACGGCATTTATCCATACCTCTCCCGAAGCAATGTAATCTCCAATAACACTGCCTACAAGAATGACTATGCCATCTATCTTTGGGATTCAGCAGATAACATTATCAAGGAAAACAACTTGGGAAATAACGATGGCAGTGGAATAACGCTCTTCTATTCCCATGAAAATAGCTTCCTGGATAATATTGCCGGTTTCAATAAGCAGTACGGAATTCATCTCATCTCCTCAAATAGTAACCTTATCTTGGGGAATAGCTTCAGCAATATCACTGTCGGCAGCGGCGCATTCTTTGAGGAATCCATCCAGAACAACTTCAATGGGAATATAGTAGATGACAATTTTGATCAAGGAATACAGCTTGAGAATTCAAGCCGAAATAACCTTGAAAACAATACCATTCGTCAAAACCCTGTGGGCATAGTGATATCTGGGCGAAGCGAAGAGAATTTGCTCGCAGGGAATCTGGTGAGCGGAGGGGATACCGGCATAATGCTAAAGGAGTCGCGCAACAATACGTTCAAAGAAAACCACCTCCTTAAAACCATTATTCATGGCATATATCTCAGCTCAAGTATGAAGAACGATCTCATTCGAAATGATATATTCAATTGCCCTGAGGGCATATTCCTGGAGAACGGCCAGAACAATAATCTTTCCGGCAATCAATTGCAGGGTGTTATGAATGGCATTATCGTTCAGGCGTCGAGCCAAAACGAGATTGGGGAAAACATCATAATTCGCAGCCTGCTCGGCATAAAGCTGGACCGGTCTCCCAACAACCGCCTGCAATCCAACGAGCTTTCGGAAGATGATAACGGAATCCTCATCACCAGCTCCATGCAGACCGATCTGGCCGGGAACACAGTTCAATGCAAGGATGTAGGTCTTAATCTCGTCAGCTCCACGAAATGCAATATCACCGATAATATCGCTCGCAACTGCCGGCAGGGAATAAGGCTTATCGATTGCAGCCACAATAGGATTTTCCTCAACAATCTCAGCAAATGCCAGGAGGGCCTCTATCTTGACGAAGGAGTATATCCCCAGGAATCCAGCAATAACGAGATTTATCTCAATAGCTTCTCTGGCAATGGGCAGGATGTCTATTCATTCATATCCTCAAACTCCTGGAGCTCTAATACGGCACTGCAATATCAATACCATTCAAAGGCTTTCCACAGTCGCCTTGGAAACTACTGGAACAACGGTCGAATGAGAGACGACAATGGCGACGGCATCAGTGACGTGGCTCATAGCATAGGCTCGGATGAGGATGGATATCCTTTGATGGGGCCTCCACTTCAGTTCAAGCTTGAGCCTCCGGTCGAAGTGTGATGGCTCCATGCCAATGCTTCTGATCAATATTTCAGGGCGTTGCTCACTGGATTTATAATTTTGAAGCCATTGATGACATAAAAGAGTTCTGCTTATCAATCTCATCAAAGGTCAACGGGATCTGCTTTGGCAATTTGGATGGCTTCCTTGAACATCTCCATCTGCTCCTTGCTGGGTTTCTTTGGGCTTCGGAGATCTTCAAGGAACTCCAGAGCATCCTCTCCTTCCTGGACCAGGCCTATCTCTATCTATTATTATCTCTTAATGAAAGATTTATATCTTAGTTAGGCAGGTAAATAGCTATAATGTGTGAGAATACGATACCCAATCGACGCGCGCAGTTCGCATCAAACGATAATGGAAAATTTTGCGCACCATCACCTACTGATGGACGGGTTTCCTATAAATCCGATGCTTTGATGTCCGAAGAGGCAATACTGCAAGGCATAATGGAAATATCTGTTATCTCGCTCCCAGACGAACCCCATAAGTACTATTCCAGTTCCCACGCATGCACGAAAATCTAAAGAAAGGCGACATAATTCTACTTCCTCTTTCTCACTCCGATCTCGTGACAGACGAAGTCAGACCTGTGCTGGTTTTGTATCACGATCTTAAAGATTTGCAGCTTGTTGTTTCATATATAACTACTCAACTTGGAAGTGAGCTTGGGCCATTCGAAAGATTGATCTTAAAGGGGACTCCAACATTTGAAAAATCTGGTTTGTTGTATGATTCCAAGATCAGAGTGAATTGGATGATGACGGTTAAACGTATTCTTGTTGATAGAAAGATCGGAGAAGTGGACGAAGATTTGCGAACATGGGTAAATCAAACCGTTCCAAAATGTCTCGCAATATAATCAATATTAAATATTTTTGCACGCAAATTCTAGGGCTTGCACCTAAAAATAGATGAAAGGCACTTTAGGTGCAAAGCCATTCACGCCAGCTTCTTGCCTGCGCTACTCCACAATCAGTTCGACCTTCTTTCTCACCAGGTCCAACAGATGCGCTTTTAGCTTCGCTATCGCCAGGTTCACTGCCTCTTCTGAATCCAACGGCCCTCCCAAGCTCTCTCTGAACTCAAACTTTATGCAGGTAATAACTTCCAAGTTGCAAGCTGCTGGATATTCTAAAAAATTTAAAAATGCGAAAGGAACCGCCTTCCGCTGCCGCAGGCAAAAAGAGCCCGAGAGGCGCACCAATCCGCAAGGATTTCCGAGCTCGGGCTTCCGATGCCCGGGTCTAGGCCAACTCCCTCTTTATTCTCTTGTAGTGCCTGAACATGATGCCCAGAGCGTCGGCCACCTGCTCGGGAGTGGAGAAGACCGGGATGCCTGCTTTCTCCATTTTGATGACGCCGGGCATTGCGAACTCTTTTCCCGCCACGCAGGCAATGATGGGTTTACCCTTGTAGTCGATGCTCTTCAGGGTATCCGGGTAGCTCTCCAGAATCTCAGCCTGAAGAATCACGATGAAACTGCCCACGTCGCTGCTATCCACACCGATCTCAATGGTCCTCTTCACCGTCTCAGCATCCTGGCTGAAGGTGTAATCCACGGGATTCATGCCGCAGACATAATCCGGCAGCAGCTTCTTGAGTCTCTCCTTGAGTGGCGGCTCAAGCTCAGAGAGGCGCATGCCGTTGTCGGTGATGGCATCGGCAGCAATGACTCCCAGGGAGCCGGCATATGTTATTATGAATACGCCTTCCCGGTCGGGAAAGGGCTGCTTGGAGATGGCTCGGGCCAGGTTGAACATATGTTCGTAATCGCGGGCTCTGATGATGCCCGACTGACGGAAGGCGGCGCTGAAGATCCGGTCGTTGCCTGCCAGAGATGCAGTATGTGACGCAACAGCCTTTTTGCCGGCATCGGTTCGACCGGACTTCAGCACCACCACAGGCTTCTCCAATGTGATGCGGCGGGCCTCGTCAATGAAACGCCGCCCTCCTTTCACCGATTCGAGATACATGCAGATGACATTGATGTTCTCGTCCTTGCTCACCGCCTCCATGATATCGGTCTCATTGATGTCCAGCTTGTTCCCGATGGTGGCGATGATGCCGAAGTCCATTATTTGGCGCAGTCCCCAGAGCATTCCTGCGGCGCAGACACCAGCTTGAGAGACAAGGCCGATATTGCCCGTGCTGAGGGCATCGACAATGCCTATGGATTGGACCATACTGCAATGGGTATTGATGATGCCGGAACAGTTGGGGCCCAGCAGCCGGACACCGTATCTATCTGCGATCTCTTTCATCCGCAGCTCTATCTTCTTGCCGTCCGGACCAAGCTCTGCAAAACCTGCGGACTCAACCACAATATAGCGCACTCCAAACTTGCAGCACTCATCAACGACATCCGGCGTCACACCCGCAGAGACCAGGATTATGGCCACATCAACTGATTCTGGCACAGCGCTGATGCAGGGATAAGCTTTGAGGCCCTGAATCTCGTCTGCCTTGGGATTGATGGGATAAAGCTTTCCTTTGAAGTTGTGGCTGACAAGATTGGTGAAGACGTTCCAGCCCAATTTTCCAGGAGTCCCGGAGGCGCCGATGACGGCGATACTCTTCGGATAAAAGAGGTCATGAAGATCTTGTTTGACCAAAGCCGGCGTTTTAGGGCGCGGCTCGCCCAGAATTATGCGGGCATCGACTACCATGTAGCCGTCCGGATAGAGGAACACGGGATTTAAGTCCATTTCCGCGATATCGGGGTTCTTCATCACATAGTCCGATACTCGCATCAGCAAATCTTTAAGCTTTTTAATATCGGCAGAGTAGCCGCGAGACCCTTTCAAAAGAGCATAACCTTTGATCTCCTCTATCATATCCTGTGCATCCGACTCGGTGATGGGAATGGATCGGAAGGATACGTCCATAAGAACCTCAACGAATACACCACCCAGACCAAACATCAACATCGGCCCGAATGTGGCATCATTCGTGACTCCCACGATGACCTCTACTCCCGGCCGGGCCATCTTTTGCACGGAGATGCCTTCCACCTTTTTGCCCGGGAATGCTCGAACAATATCCCGAAAGGCTCTTCGCACCTCATCTGCGTCCTTCAAGTTGAGCTTGACTCCGCCTGCATCGGATTTATGAACTACATCCGGGGAGAGCACTTTTAAAGCCACGGGAGACGCTAGCGTCATGAATATCTTTACGGCCTCATCTTCCGTCCTTGCCACTATGGATTTAGCCGTGGTAATCCCCAGGCTCTCCAGAATGGCTTTGCTCTCATGCTCCATCAGATAGGTCCTGCCGACCGCCTTCGCCTGATCTATAATCTCCTTAGATTGCTCTGTCATTTTGACCCCTGGATCGAACCAACTCTATTTGCACTTTGAATTCCGGAACTTGGGCGCTATAAGTGCGCTCAAATTCCAAATTTTTTCATTATTTCTGCAATTTCAGTGGAAAGCAGTTCCCTGTCATGATGTTGATAAACATTTTGCACCAAACCGTACCTCTTATCTCCCGTATTGACCTTGGAAGCGATGAACTTATCTCGGATAAAAGCCAGTATATTCACATGGATAAGGAAATCGTCCAGGTCATCCTTGAGAAGGAGCTCTCCGTCAAAAATCCCCTTTTGATAGAGGGATTTCCGGGAATTGGCCTGGTAGGGAATATCGCCAGCCAGTACATCGTCAACGAACTCAAAATGACCTATCTCGGAGCCATGAGCTCCAGATACTTCCCGCCCCTGGCAGTTCTCCTGGGCGGAGTGGTTAATATGCCGGTTCGCATCTACGAGGATGCTGGCAAAGGTATCGTAGTTCTCACAGCGGACATTCCTGTACATCCTCTGGCCTCTTATGAGATTGGAAGGGAGATAGTATCCTGGGCCGAGTCCATAAATGTTCGAGAGATGGTCTGCCTGGCAGGCATAACGGTGATGGACGATCAGCACAGGGTCTTTGGCGCAGTAAGCAAATCGGATTTGCTCGATAAGATAAGAGATAAGGTAGAGATCTTTGATATGGGGACCATCACAGGCATCACAGGCAGCATTATGAACGAATGCCGCATGAAGAATCTTTCTGCCGTCTGCCTCTTGGGTGAGACTGCATCCCCTGAGCCGGATCCGAGGGCTGCAATTGCTGCTATTGAGACTCTCAACAAAATTTATGATTTAGGCGTGAGCACTGCAAAGCTGACAGAGCAGGCGGATGAGATCGAGGTGCAGATGGCTCAACTAGCTCAGCAGATGAAAGCCGTCACACCCGAGGAACAGCAATCTCAGATGCCCAAAGAGTTCCCCATGTACGGGTGATGCCAAATGATCTACACAGCACTAACGGGATTAGCAAGACACGTGATGAAGGAACTGCTCGCTGCCAGAGTCAGGACAGTGGAGATCAGGAGCCCCAATAACTTCCTGGCGCTTTTGGGCGTCCAGCCGGGTGACCGGATTTTTCTTACCGAGGCCAGCGCTCCCGACATAGTTCCAGGCACAAGTGGCCTCATCACCAGCATAAAAGCTCTTCAGATCATTACCCACCGCACAATTCAATCCAGCGAGGATTATTATGAAGAGAGTGAATCTCAGGCGGCCAGACTGCAACTCCAGATGGTGGGAGTAGGTCGGGTAAGAAGGATTGCCTCCATTGAACCGGGAACGCCTCTTACCTTGGATGTGGATGAGGTGAGATACTGCGACGCGCGTTAGTGCGCCTTTTTCTTCCTCGAAACTTTTTGAGATTTTAGCCTAAAGTCGATTTGCGGTTCGCCATGAAGGTTCTCCTCGTCACAGGAAGGCTGGCTCTTGACCAGGTCAGGGCAACGGCCCCGGGGTCAGATGTGCTGGTTCTGGATGTGGATGTAGCGGCGTTCATAACCCCGGAGATGCTTTGCCGGGCGAAACCTGAGGGTTACGATCTCATCCTGATTCCCGGAGCCATAACCGCTGATTTCCGGGAGGCGGAACGGAGGCTCAAGGCCAAGATCCGCCTGGGGCCCAAGCACGCCGCGGACCTGGGCTTTGTTCTTCGACACCTGGATGAATTTGAGCTATCTTCCAGTATCCCAGCTTGCGTCTTGATGGAGGGCAAGAATCGATCGGATGCCCAAGCCCAGGCGGAGCGGCTGGAGGAGGCGGCCTCCGGCCAAATAACCCTCAAGGGGGTCAAGATCGGTGGCAACTCCCGGATGAAGGTTCTGGCCGAAGTCGTCGATGCTACGCGTTTTGAGGCCTACGATCTGATTACAAGAGTGCGCTATTTTGAGGCTCAAGGCGCAGACCTGATCGACCTGGGTCTCCCTCTGGATGCCAGTCCGTCAGATGTTACATTGGCGCTGAAGGCTGCCAAGAGTGCCACGAGTCTTCCGGTAAGCGTGGATACAGTTGTCCCCGACTTGATACTGGCCGGGCTTCATGCCGGAGCTGACCTGATCTTGAGCCTGAACGGCGATAATCTTCCCCACGTAGGCGAGGCCCTTGCAGCCGCAGGTGTGCCGGCCGTGGTCATTTCTGGACCCGGGCCAATCTGTCTGGAGGAGAACCTGGACAAGGCTCTGGGGTACGGAATCCGTGTTATAGCCGATCCGGTTCTCGATCCTCCTGCCCTGGGGCTGGCCTCGTCGCTGCATGAGTACATTCTATTTCGAGAGGCTCACCCGCATATTCCACTCTTTTTTGGAGTGGGCAATGTCACTGAGCTGCTGGATGCCGATTGCACAGGGGCCAATGCCCTGCTCGCAGCACTGGGGGCGGAGATTGGGGCATCTCTGCTCTTCACACCTGAGTACAGCGCGAAAACCAGAGGAAGCGTGCATGAACTGGGTGTAGCCGCGCGAATGATGAGTCTTGCCGGAGGGCGCCATACGCCGCCAAAAGACCTGGGCCTGGACCTTTTGGTCTTGAAGGAGAAGAGACGCCTTCCTCTGGAACCTATGCCGGAGGTGTTTGTGGAAGCCGAAAATAGGCACAAATACGAACCGGACAATGCCGGTAGCTTCAGAATAACCCTTTCCCAGGGAAAGATCCTGGCCGGAAACGGCAGCATAACTGTCGCGGGAGGCATCGCCAGGGATATCCTGAATACACTCATCGATATGGGATTGGTCACGCGTCTGGATCATGCCGGCTACCTGGGCCGAGAACTGGAAAAGGGGGAGATTGCCCTTGCCTTGAAACGCAGCTATAATCAGGATGAACCCCTCTGGCCCTCAGAGAAAAGTTAAATAATAATAGTCTTGTAAGGGATGCGGATGAATCAGAAGGCTTTCGCTATCTTCGTAGGCGCTCTTATGGTGCTCTCCGCCTTTGCATATTTCCTGCCATTTGGCAGCAACCAGAATTCGACTATCGTTGTATCTAACTCCGATTCCTTGCAGACCTTCGGGGTGCAGGGCAACCTGGTGGACAGGAATTTCGAAGGATTGCAAGATGTCTTGGAGATGTCGCCAGAGAGCACTATGATGGCGTATTGGATCAACTTGACCCCCTCGCGGAATCTGACGGATGCAGCAAAGGCCGCATTTCCAGAGTCTCTTGGCTTGACCTACGGAAGCCAGATTTATTCCACTAAGATCGAAAAGCTGGCTTATGTCTCTTTCAATAAAACGTCGCTGGAATTCCACTGGATTCAACCCTTCAAGGTTGGCTACAATGGGCTTGTCATACCATATGAAGGATACATGATGATCCCAGCAGGCTCTGAATATACGATGGTTATGGGCAAGCCGGTTCTCTTCGGCACGCAAGACGCCGCAAAGCAAGTCATAGATGTGATCGCGGGCGGCCTGTCCGCAGGAAACTTCACGCTTATTGACGACCATCAAGCTGACCTGCAGGTGGAGGCCTTGGGCAGTGGTGGTGCGAGCATGCCCCTCTCAGGCGGATACAAGGAGTTTTACCTGGGTGTAAGCGTATCAAAGGATCGGGCCAGCGGCTTTGATCTGTACGCCAAGTATCTCCAGCCTTCGGGAAGTGTGAACCAGAGGGTGCAGGATCTCGCCGGAAATAACAGTCTCAACTATGCTACGAAAGGCACCGACTCAGAACTATCTGGATTTGTACCTCCGGAAAAGCTAACTAATGTGCTGGTGGGCCTTCTCAAACCCTAGCGCAACCTTTTTACATGTGGAGCTTCAGGCTGATCTGAAAGGTCTAATCTGAAAAGGCGCTTTTGCGATGAATGATGATGGGCGTGTTTTGGCCCGGAAGGAGAATTAAATTATGGCAAGACCAATATATGTACGGTTTGATGTACCTGCTGAGCTGGCCACGAAGTCTTTAGAGGCCCTCGAGCTGGCTCGTGATACTGGCAGAATCAAGAAGGGGACAAACGAAGCCACTAAGGCCATCGAGCGCGGTGTGGCCCGTCTGGTAATCGTCGGCGAAGATGTTCAGCCCCCCGAGATTGTGGCTCATATTCCAGCTCTTTGCGAAGAGAAGAAGACACCCTATATCTATGTCAAGAAGCAGAGCGAGCTTGGAGCTGCCGCCGGCTTGGGCGTAAAGAGCGCGGCTGCGGCCATTGTGGAGCCAGGAAAAGGAAAAGAACTGTTGGATGAAATCGTCCAAAAAGTCGCAGCTCTTAAGTAGGTGATATCCGATGGAGGATGAGAACGGCATACCGGCAGAGGTCATCGAAGTCATCGGCGTCACTGGCATGCATGGCGAGGCTATGCAGATCAAGTGCCGTATCCTGGAAGGCAATAATAAGGGCCGCATCATCACCAGGAACAGCATGGGACCCATCCGCATCGGCGATGTTCTGATGCTGCTGGAGACTGCCAGAGAGGCTAAGAAGCTTACCAGCAGGTGAAGGAAGATGGAAGAGAGAAAGTGTAGCTTCTGCAACAAGACCATCGAGCCGGGCACAGGCAAGCTCTATGCCAAAAAGGACGGAACTGTCTTTTACTTCTGCTCAGCCAAGTGCGAGAATAATGTTGCCCTCGGCCGAGTAACAAGAAGAATCAAGTGGGCCAGAAAGGGGGCATAAGGCCTGGCTGAGAACGAGAGAACCTTCGTCATGGTCAAGCCAGATGGAGTGCAGCGTGGATTGGTGGGCAAAATCCTGCAGCGCATCGAGGAGAAAGGCTTCAAGATTGTGGCTATGAAGCTGACCCGGATGCCTGTGGAGAAGGCCAAAGAACACTACGTTGAACACGTGGGCAAGAAGTTCTACCAGGATCTGGTGGATTTCATCACCTCTGAACCCTCGGTTTCCCTGGTGGTAGAAGGAAGGGGCGCAATTGCAGCCATGAGAAAGATGAATGGAGCCACCAATCCGGTGGAGGCAGTTCCAGGGACCATTCGTGGAGACCTGGGAATTGAAACCGGACGAAATGTCGTGCACGGCTCAGATTCAGCAGCGTCCGCGGCACGCGAGATAGCTCTCCACTTTGACGCCTCGGAACTTGTGTGCTTCAAGCGAATCGACGAAGAATGGCTCTATGAGTAAATTCAGGCGGAACGTATTTCTGCCCCCAACTCACGGGAGCCTTTAAGTTCTCAAAAAATAAACCTATTTTTTAGAGTTACCTTCCCGAGAAGCGATCGGTATGCAACAGAAGTCCAAAAAGACCAGCAAATCGAAGGGCAATGAATCCAGCCTCAGAACACCCATCGTGGTGGTGATGGGGCATGTGGACCATGGCAAGACCACACTCCTGGATAAGATTAGGGGAACGGCTGTTGCCAAGGGTGAGGCCGGGCTTATCACCCAGCATATCGGAGCGACTGAAGTCCCCCTGAATGTCATCCAGGATTTCTGCGGGTCGCACTTTGGAAATGAGATGCAGATTCCCGGACTGCTATTCATCGATACGCCGGGACACCATGCATTCACCTCCATGCGCAGTCGGGGCGGCTCTCTGGCCGATCTGGCGGTGCTGATCGTGGACGTAAATGAGGGTTTTCAGCCCCAGACCATCGAGTCACTGAGCATTCTCAAGCGCTACAAGACCCCCTTCGTCGTCGCTGCCAATAAGATGGATCGCATCGGCGGCTGGCATCCTACTGCCAACGCTCCGTTTGCCACAAGCCTGAAAGCGCAAAATGAAAGAGTCACAGAGGTGCTTGACACCAGGCTTTACGAACTGGTGGGAGAGCTCTACAAATATGGATTCGACGGGGACAGGTACGATCGGATCGGAGATTTTACGAGAACTGTGGGAATCGTGCCCATCAGTGCCGTCACTGGAGAGGGCGTGCCCGATCTTCTCATGATCTTGGCGGGACTTGCCCAGAGGTTCTTGAAGGATAATCTGAAGCTCACGGCCACGGGGCCTGGTGTGGGCACAATTCTGGAGGTCAAGGAGGAGAAGGGGCTGGGCGTGACTCTGGACGTCATCCTCTACAATGGAGAGTTCAACTCCGGAGATATGGTAATTGTTGGCACGGCCCACGAGCCGGTGGTAACAAAAATAAGAGCCCTGCTCAAGCCCAGACCGCTGGCTGAGATCCGGAGCGAAGAGCGATTTTTGCCGGTGAAGCACGTTGCTGCAGCCTCTGGTGTTAAGATATCGGCACCAAAGATAGAGAATGCCCTGGCAGGATCGACCATTCGAGTGGTCACTTCCCCGGAAGAGGTTGAGGCTCTATCCATGGAATTGAAATCGGAGCTGGAAGCGGTGAGGATTGACACCGAGAACGAAGGTGTGATTCTCAAATCGGATACCCTCGGATCGCTGGAGGCTCTGGTGGGCGAGCTGAAGGCCAGAAAAATACCTATTCACTATGCAGATGTGGGACCAATCTCAAGAAGGGACGTGATTAAGGCCGCTGCCATCAATGATCCTCTGCTTTCGGCCGTCATGGGTTTCAATGTAGACATCCTGCCTGATGCCATCACTGAGATCCAGAAGACCAACGTGCCCGTCTTTTCCAGCGAGATCATCTATTCTATCATTGAGAACTATGAGAAGTGGGTCGAAGACCAGAAGATGAAGATAGAACAAGAGCGCCTGGAAGCCGTCATCAGGCCGGGTGCTGTGCGAATTTTGCCGGACTGCGTCTTCCGCCAGTCCAAGCCGGCTGTGGTAGGCGTCCAGGTCATCGGTGGGATAGTAAGGACTCAGGTCAATCTCATGCGAGAGGACGGTGCCAATGTGGGCGTGGTAAAGGGAATCCAGGCTCATAATGAGAACCAGGGATCGGCAACCGTCGGCCAGGAAGTCGCCATTTCCATTGACGGCCCCACGGTGGGGCGCCAGATCCATGAGGGCGATATCCTCTATGTCAATATTCCTGAAAAGCACGCCCGCATCGTAGAGATGGAGCTGAAGCCGAAGCTCGCCGAGGATGAGCGCGAGGTGCTGGAGGATTTCCTGGAGATCAAGCGCAAGAAGGATCCCTTCTGGGGACGGTAACCGATTAACATGCATCAAAATGGATCACGAGCGTTTCAAATGATCTATTCTGAACGGTGTCTGAAATCGTGCCATTAAACGATATCCTAATTCCTCTGCTGGCCGTGGGCCTTGCCGAGATGGGCGACAAGACTCAGCTTTCCGTTCTTCTCCTCTCCTCCCGGACACGGGAGTATGCGCAACTGCTGGCTGGCATTATGCTCGCGTTTCTGCTGGCAGACGGATTTGCCATCCTGGTGGGCTCCTGGGTAACTGGAGTCATTCCCGTCCATCTGGTGAAATTGGTATCCGGCGCAGTGTTCATACTCTTTGGCGTTATGATCTTGAGGGGGAACAAAGAGGAGGAAGTGGAGGGCAGCCTGTCTCCCAGGAACGCTTTTGTATCCGGTTTTTCCATGATCTTCCTGTCGGAATGGGGGGATAAGACCCAAATCGCCTCTGCCCTTTTTGCCACGGAGTACGATCCTCGCATGGTCTTCATTGGGGTCATGACTGCTCTTTTGATACTATCGGCGATGGCGATCTACCTGGGCAAGTTCCTCGCCAGCAGGATCGATAGAAAGCGAATTACCAGGATTGCAGGAATCGTTTTCCTGCTGATAGGCCTCTCATTTATGCTCTCTGCCGTCATGTCGTCTGCGTTTGCCGACATGATCTAGAAAAAGACACGTCATTTGCAGAGAAAAGTTCTTGTAGCAAGGAAATGCTATTTCAGAAGGAATTGCTCCTGGCGGAGCGAACAAAAACTTCATGAAAAAAGAGAGATAAGAAATAATATAAGCGAAACACAGGTAGTATTCTTTGGAGGATAAAAATTTTGATTAGCCACGAGGCAATGTTATGGGTTGTTTTTGGGGCTGTAATTCTGATCCTTTTTGCTTTGGATATGGGTGTTTTTCATAAGAAATCTCATGAAGTTGGCATCAAAGAGGCCCTGACCTGGAGCGGCATCTGGCTGATAGTCGCAATTGCCTTCAACCTGCTCATCTATTTTTGGATGGGTACGGAGCGGGCCATCGAATTTGCAGCAGGCTATCTGGTGGAAAGAACCCTCAGCTTCGACAACCTCTTTGTCTTCCTGCTCATATTCTCCTATTTCAAGGTGCCAAGTATTCATCAATACAAGATCCTTTTCTGGGGCATAATAGCGGCCCTGGTTATGCGAGGCGCATTCATAATTGCCGGCATTGAGCTGATGGACAAGTTCCATTGGATTGTCTATATCTTCGGGGCTTTTCTCCTTGTAAGCGGCCTGAAATTGGCTCTGAGGAAGGATGAGGAACCAATGGATGTGGGAAGAAATCCGGTTCTCCGGCTTTGCAAAAGATTCCTGCCCACCACAGAGGATTATGGGGACGGAAATTTCATTATCAGCAAAGGCGGCAGGCGCTTTGTGACGCCTCTATTCATAGTACTGCTTATAATCGAGACGTCTGACGTGCTCTTCGCCTTTGACTCCGTACCCGCAATCCTCGGGATCACCCTCAACCCGACAATCGTTTACACCTCCAATATCTTCTCCATCCTGGGCTTGCGAGCCCTCTACTTCGCCCTGGCTGGATGTATGGTTATGTTCCGCTATCTGAACCAGGGTGTTACCGTTATCCTCATCTTTGTAGGAGCCAAGATGCTTGTCTCCGGATTCATAGAGATCCCGGCGGTCATCGCTCTGGGGGTAATCGTCTTCGTACTGGCTGGATCCATTGTGGTATCCATGATACTGCCAGACAAGAAGGCGGGCACAAGACCGCTGAAGTCCGATATCAAATAGGATTCGGGACATTCTTTTTTTTCACGGTCCGAGTCGAACTTTTGATGGTCGCAATGCGCTTTGCGAGGATGAATATCAATTATCCTCTTCAGGAGGCGATCCCAATGGGCCCGGGCGCGGTCCAGGGAGGCCCGGATTAGTGTATCAATCCATGACAAAAGGTCGATAGATAAAATAGCTAGGTCAGTTCAAAGGATGCAAGAATAAAAAGAAATGTATTGGTTATAGATAGAAGATATAATAGAAAACCCTTTCGGCTTTTCTATTGCATCTCTATTGTTTTACTGCGAGTGTCTACAGCTTCTCTACTTTGTCAGCCTTGGGGCCTTTCTCGCCCTCAATGACCTCGAAGCTTACCTTGTCACCCTCATCGATGGTGACACCGGGCTTCAAGCCAGTTACGTGCACAAAATAGTCCTTACCGTCGTCGCCTGCTATGAATCCAAAGCTCTTGACTCTGTTGAAAAACTTTACTGTTCCATTTACCATTTTTGATTCCTCAATACGGTTAGCGTACTAGTGAACTTGCACGATCTTCAAGTACTTAAAGTTGCTGGCTGGCCCTACAATCCTTTCCCCAGAACAATCTTATGCTGCCGTATCTTGGGGAAACGATTTTATAGAAGATCAAATACTGTTAACGTGAGATCAATAGAAATAGAAATACTTATTGGAGGATTATCATATATGGCAGGAATGGGCGGAACACCAGTTATCATTTTGAGAGACACCCGCAGAGAGTCGGGAAAAGAAGCCATTTCGAATAACATCATGGCTGCCCGCGCCGTGGCCAATGCCGTGCGCAGCACCATGGGCCCCAAGGGCATGGATAAACTGCTGGTGGACTCCATGGGAGACGTAACCATCACCAATGACGGCGTTACCATCCTAAAAGAGATGGATGTGCAGCACCCTGCCGCCAAAATGCTCATCGAGGCTGCCAAAACCCAGGATAAAGAGGTAGGCGACGGCACAACCACCGTGGCTGTCCTGGCTGGCGAGCTGCTCAAGAAGGCAGAGGTCCTTCTGGACCAGAAGGTTCACCCCACAATGATTGTGCAGGGCTACAGAATGGCCTCCGAAAAGGCAGTGGAGATCGTGAAGTCCATCGCCTTCGACGTCCAGGAGAGCGACCGCGTCCTGCTGGAGAGGGTTGCCGAGACCGCCATGACTGGGAAATTAGCCGAGTCTCCCGACAATAAGATCGCCAAGTTTGCCGTTGACCTGGTCCTCAACGCCACTGAGACCTATGGAGAAAAAAGGAGCTTTGACATGGATCGGGTCAATGTGGAAAAGAAGGTCGGCGAGAGCACCATGGATTCAGAGATCATCGAGGGCGTAGTGATTGATAAGGAGATCGTCCATCAGAATATGCCCCGCAAGATCGTGAATGCCAGGATCGCCCTTCTCTCCACGGCCATTGAAGCCAAGGATACAGAGACCAAGACCGAGCTCCAGATCACAACATCAACACAATTCCAGCAGTTCATGGAGCACGAGAAGAAGAGAGTAAAGGAAGCCGTGGATAAAGTGATTGCCAGCGGAGCGACTGCCGTCTTCTGCCAAAAGGGCATCGACGACCAGGCCCAGCATTACCTGGCCACTGCGGGCGTTCTCGCCATGCGTCGCGTCATCAAGAAGGACCTTGACAAACTCGCCAAAGCAACGGGCGCTATCATCGTCACCAGCCTTGATGAACTCAACCCCAGCAATCTTGGCTCAGCCGCTCTGGTGGAAGAGAAGCGGGTTGGAAACGGCATCATGACCTTTGTCACCGGCACCAAGAATCCTGCCGTAACCCTGCTTCTCCGGGGCGGCACGCAGCAGGTCTTGAACGGTCTGGAGAGAGCTTTGGATGATGCACTGCATGCCGTCGCCGATGTTGTTGAGGACAATAAGCTGGTGGCGGGCGGTGGAGCACCTGAGATCGAGCTGGCTATGCGCCTCCGGGAATACGCAGCCACTCTGAAGGGCCGTGAGCAACTGGCGGTCACCAAGTTCGCCGAGGCTGTGGAGATAGTGCCCAAGACCCTGGCCGAGAATGCCGGATTCGACGCCATCGACAAGGTTGCTGAACTTAAGAACAAGCACGCCAAGAACAAGAACATGGGTCTGAATGCCTACACAGGAGAAGTCGAGGACATGTACAAGCTCGGTGTAGTCGAGCCGCTGCGCGTCAAGATTCAGGCCATTTTGTCGGCAACCGATGCCGCTTGCCTCATTCTTCGTATCGATGATGTCCTGGCTTCGACCAAGAAGCCGCCAGCTCGGGCACCGGGTGGCATGCCTCCAGGAATGGGCGGCATGGG
>Ga0182011_10001577_pt1 | contig 19901 bp, 17 predicted proteins | sample 711E1DmetaG_FD_120481 | JGI IMG/M metagenome (GOLD analysis project Ga0182011, IMG submission 120481) | Permafrost microbial communities from Stordalen Mire, Sweden - 711E1D metaG | ecosystem: Environmental > Terrestrial > Soil > Wetlands > Permafrost | place: Sweden: Stordalen | collected... | reverse complement strand
GCTCGCTGTCGGGGCAACGGTCTTTATATCCGAACTTACGCCCGACTACCCGGATGCCGGCAGTTACTGGAACCTGATCGAGGAGCAGAAGATTACCATCTTCTATACTGCGCCAACGGCCATCCGTATGTTCATGAAGATGGGAGAGTCCTGGCCCAACAAGTATAACCTGAGTTCCCTGCGTATCATCGGTTCCGTGGGAGAACCACTCAACCCCGAGGCATTCGAGTGGTATTACCAGGTTATCGGTAAGAAGAAATGCCCGATCCTGGACACGTGGTGGCAGACCGAGACCGGTATGCATATGATCACGACCCTTATTGGGGAACCGATGCGCCCTGGTTTTGCCGGAAAACCCATACCGGGGGTTGAGGCTGATGTTGTTGACAAGGACGGACATTCGGTCAAACCCGGTACCGGGGGGCTGCTTGTGATCAAATCTCCATGGCCGGCCATGCTGCGTACGGTCTATAAGGATGATGAGCGTTACCGCAAGTACTGGTATACCATTGACGGGGTCTATGCCGTTGGCGACCTTGCCGTGAAAGGTAAGGACGGGTACATCATGATCCTCGGGCGGGCGGATGATATCATCATCGTGGCCGGGCATAACATCGGTACCGCAGAGGTCGAGAGCGCACTCGTCTCCCACCATGCCGTTGCTGAAGCCGCAGTCATCGGGAAACCGGACGCCGTGAAAGGCAATTCCATCAAGGCATTCGTTATCCTCCGCGTGGGAAATGAGCCGGGGGATAACCTCAAACAGGATCTCCTTCACCATGTCCGGACCACGCTCGGGCCGATTGCAATGCCCCATGAGATCGATTTCGTGGACAAACTGCCGAAGACCCGGAGCGGTAAGATCATGCGCCGCGTGCTGAAGGCTAAAGAAATGGGAATTGATCCGGGAGATATCTCGACACTGGAGGAATAAAACGAATACGATTCCCTGAGCGAATGTATTGACGAATGAAAAGGATGAACAACTGAAGGTAATTGTGGAGAGAGATTATGACAACCGAATCTGACAGCAGTATCACCCAGGTGAAAAACATCGACGTTACGGCAAACCCTGCCCCCCTCGGACTAGTGGGTTTCGGCATGACAACCGTGCTCCTGAACCTGCACAATGCAGGGTTCTTCGCCATGGGTTCAATGATCCTTGCCATGGGGATATTCTACGGCGGGCTTGCGCAGATCATCGCCGGTATCGAGGAATGGAAGAAGAACAACACGTTTGGTGCAACCGCGTTCACTTCCTACGGGTTGTTCTGGATGACGCTTGTTGCCCTGCTGGTCCTCCCGAAGATGGGGCTTGCAGATGCATCGGACAAGACAGCCATGGCATCCTATCTCGCGATGTGGGGCCTGTTCACGGGGATAATGTTCATCGGGACCCTGAAAGCCAACCGGGCACTGCAGTTCGTCTTCGCGTCACTGACGATCCTGTTCTTCCTGCTGGCAATCGGGGACTTCACCGGAAACGGGACTATCACGCTCATTGCCGGATATGAAGGAATCATCTGCGGGTTCTCCGCGGTGTATGCCGGTCTTGCCCAGATACTTAACGAAATGTACAAACGGACCGTTGCCCCACTGGGATGATGCCGTGGCCGCATGAAAAAAGAACCAATCTCTCTTTTTTATTTTTCAGACCATCCTTGCAGAACCTGTGATTATTCGGAAGACTGTTGGATTTTTTTCCTTTGTGCCATCCGGTATCCACAGATAACCTGGATGGCCGGTCCGAACTCTGTATCCAGTGAACTATCGCCGGAATCGACATAGAGGGCCGGTATTTCTGCAAGTTTGTGGGAGGTGGCGACAACGATGAGGTTCTTCAGTCCCACCAACCGGACAACCCGTGCGCTGATCTGCTGGTTGCCCCTGCCAAGAATGAACCCCTGTGCCCCGATCGGGCTGAGGATAATCCGGATCTCTTTTTCCCGGGCTGCAAGATTGAGGAGCGTTTTTTCATCCATATCCGCGGCTACCAGCACACTATCCTTCATCGCATCAACGCCAAGGAGGGTCTTTTGTACGCCAAGACGATGTGCTATTGCCTCTGTTGTTGTGCCCGCTCCGAGGATGTAGAGGGTATCCGGCAGCATCACCTCCTGCATAAACCGTGCGATCTCCTGCTTTGCCCGCTCCTCGTCCGGCTCCTCATAAACCTGCTTTGCGACCTGAATTTTTCCGGCAATGAAGGGTGTCCGGGCGATGCCGAATATCCGGGTTTTCAGTATCCCTGCGCGGTACGCTTCCTCGTCTACATCGAGAATTTCCGAATCCCTGAGGTGATTAGTACCGGATTTCCGGACCAGTTCAGCCGCAATGGATGGATCAACTGCAAAGACAGCGGAATACATCTTGACCCCCGCGGGTATCCCGAGCAGGGGAATGTCCCGGCCGGTAACTGCGAAGATGTCCCGTGCCGTGCCATCGCCGCCGCAGAACAGGATCAGATCAACCCCGGCTTCCCTGAAACGGCGGGCTGCAGCCTGCGTATCCCGTGCACTGCTTTCACCGGAAACCGTATACAGGATCTCGAAGTCCTTACAACCGGTTTTCCGGAGGATGTCTTCTCCCATGGTACCGGAACAGGAGATGATGTGCAATCCGGTATCCTGCGAAAGAAGCTCAAGGGTGATCAGGGCCCTGTCCATGGCACGAGGGACTGCTCCCCGCCGGCGTGCTTCCTCAACATTCCCGTCAGTACCTTTCAGCCCCACCGATCCGCCCATACCGGCTACCGGGTTGACGATGAGACCGATCCGTTTCATAAAAAGAGATGGAGAGTATGGTTTATTGTATCTTGGGTATCCGGGCAAGGGATTCCCGGATCAGTTCATCCGGGTATTCGTAATCAACCAGCTGGCCGGCGTAGAAGGCATCATAGGCAGACATATCGAAATTACCATGGCCTGAGCAGTTGAAGAGAATGGTCTTGTCCTCCCCGCTCTTTTTACATTTGAGCGCCTCATCAATCGCGGATTTGACCGCATGGGATGTTTCAGGAGCAACAATGATCCCTTCCGTGCGGGCAAACGTCTGGGCTGCCTCAAAGACTTCGCTCTGATGATAGGCAACAGCCCGCATAACACCGTCATGGACAAGGCGGGAGACAATCGGGGAATCGCCATGGTACCGGAGACCGCCGGCATGCATGGAGGGCGGGACGAAATCATGGCCGAGCGTGAACATCTTGAGGAGCGGGGTGTACCCTGCTTCATCGGCAAGGTCGTACGTATACAACCCTTTTGTCAGCGTAGGACAGGATGCCGGCTCAGCGCCGATGATATCCACCTCCTTGTGCTTCCCGGTCAACTTGTCCCCGGCAAACGGGAATGAGATACCGGCAAAGTTCGACCCCCCGCCGACACAGCCAATCACAACATCGGGGTAATCATCGACCATTGCCAGCTGCTCGCGGCATTCAAGGCCGATTACGGTCTGGTGGAGGCAGACGTGGTTCAGGACCGAGCCCAGCGCGTAATTGGTATTGCTGTGGCTCGCTGCATCCTCTACTGCTTCAGAGATGGCCATGCCAAGGCTGCCCGGGGTATCCGGGTCTTTTTCCAGCATCGCACGACCGGCATTCGTTTTTGTGCTCGGGCTCGGTATGCATTCGGCACCCCAGACATGCATCATTGATTTGCGGTAGGGTTTCTGGGTATAGCTCGACCTGACCATGTAAATGGTGCATTCGAGATCATAGAGCATCGTGGCAAACGCCATGGCAGATCCCCACTGTCCCGCACCCGTTTCTGTGGCAATCCGCTCAACACCTGCCTTCATGTTATAATACGCCTGAGGGACCGAGGTGTTGGTCTTGTGGCTCCCGGCCGGGCTGACGCCTTCCCACTTGTAATAGATCTTCGCCGGGGTCTTGAGGAATTTCTCCAGCCGGTGGGCACGATACAGGGGGCTTGGCCTCCAGAGCCTCAATACATCCCGCACTTCCTCCGGAATGTCGATATTCCGGTCAGTCGTCACTTCCTGGCGAATCAGTTCCATAGGGAAGATCGCGGAAAGATCCTGAGGCCCGATGGGCTTATGGGTCTGCGGGTGAAGTGGCGGGTCCAGCGGTGTTTTCAGATCGGCCTGGACATTGTACCATTTTTTTGGTATCTGCTCCTCATCGAGGAGGATTTTTGTCTGCATACACAGTACTTGCTCTGTACAAATATATACATTGTTGTACAGATATGAAATTGGATGATTTGATATGTGCATGAAACGGGTTTTTTTATTCTGCACCGAAGCCGGCATGGCTGTGAAACCGGGTGGGAATGCAAAATGAAATTTATTTCCCTGGTGTCAGAATAGTTAGTATTAGGGAGATATCATGCCGTTCATTTATTTCAGCCAGGGTGTGGCATCGCAGTATCCGGATTTCACCGAACGCCTTATGTCGCATCTCGCGCTTAAAGGCACGGAGATTACCGGGCAGGTGCTTAAAGAGACCACAGCCCAGATGCATGTCAAGCACACTGACGAAGAGGGACACCTTGATATTGCTGTTGAGAATGAGAATGTCAAGGTCACCTACACCGTTGACCGCGTGCACAAAGAGATTGCCAAAGGTGTCATGGGTGCAATCGCAGGTGCTGGTCTTGGCGGGCTTATCGGCAATGTGCTCAGGCATGACCAAAGTGCCGGGGACGCTATTACGGGAGCTATCGGAGGTGCCGCAGCTGGCGGTGCCTATCAAGCATACCAAGGTTGGGATGAGTCCAAGAATGAGCGTACGGAATTTGCTGCAGTGCTCGCCGAAACGATAAAAGAGGTCGAAGACGAGCTCCAGTATATTATCCAGGGCCAGGAGCAGGCCAAGGAAGCAATCCGGGAAAAGGGACGCCAGAAACTTGAGGAGGATTCCCAGAAAACAGAAGAATACCGCGGTATGCTGGAAGAACTCTATGGTCATGTTCTTGCCGTTCAGGAAGAGATCGATATGGCGAAAAGCGAAGGTACCAACATAACAAAACCAAAGGGCCGGATTGATCGTGCAGAAAACCTGTACAAAGAAGCCCAGGCGTCCTTTGATAAAAAGGAGTACACCATAATAAAGCCGAAGATTACCGCTGCCCAGAACATGGTCGAAAAAGCACGGGAAGCCCTGTCTGAAGCACAGTCGGGGTCATAATATCCGAATAGTGCGTGGGTTGGCTTTGGCTTACACGACTCATAATTTTTTTTGCTTTTGGTGAATACCTTAATATACTGCTGATGTATCTGTACACGAAGTTATAGGTTGAATACCAACAAATCCGAGCCATATACCTTGTAATGAGATGAATTGGTTTTTTTATGATCCTGTCTACATCCATTAAGCCCTCAGAAACCATTTATGGCGTCAATTCCAAGATGTTGGCGTATTTCTCCGAGAGAAACAAAAGCTTTCCCGACAACACCAGGTTGGATATATATGAGTCCGTTAATAATTGATATTCTGATACGCCCGGATGCTTTTTTCAGCACGAGAGAAACTGAAAAAGAGAGTCTGAAAATTCCCGCTCTCATCATTCTTACCGGGGGCATTGTAGCAGCGATATACGGCTACCTCATGGGAGGTCTGAGCGCAAAGATGATGGAGGGGGTGATGCCTGGCATGGGTGCAGTAATCACCCTGTCTGCAATGGCCGGCGCGCTGATCATGACATTCATCTTCTGGCTTATCGTGGCCGGGATTTTTTATCTTGTTTCATCCTTGTTCAAAGGACTGGGATCTTTCAACCGGGTGCTGGAGGTCGTGGGATACGGGTATCTCCCTCAGATAGCCGGTTCGCTCATAACCCTTGTTACCGCAATCGTCTATATCCCGAAAATTGCCGTCCCGACACTGACAACTGCTGCGCTTCAAGACCCTGCTATGATAGAGCAGGTAACGAAAGCGTTCTTGCACGACCCGGCAATGATGGAGCTCACGCAGATCACCACCCTTGTTTCCATTGTCTTCCTGCTCTGGAGTGCCCATATATGGATCTTTGGGATAATGCATGCCCGAGGCCTCTCCCCGCGAGATGCAGCCATCTGTGTTGGAGTGCCCATCGTCCTCTACGTGCTGTATATGACCTATAAACTTGGAGTAATGTAAATGAGAATGAATCACTTCCTTGCCATTATCTGCCTGCTACTGTTCTGTATACTACCCGGTATCGCCCTGGCATATTCAACCCCAGAATCAATCGTTGCATCCGGTAACGTGTACGTTTCCAGAATAGTGTATGATCCCGGGGCGTTTTTCACCGGGGATGCCGGCACGGTCACCATATACGTGACAAACGGTAACTCAAATCAGAGTGTCGTTGTGAACCATGCAACCATAGGAGATAAGAATATCCGGCTCATCAGCAATCCCTACGATACCTCCGCCAACATCGGGCCGCTCCAGACACAGACATTCATCTTTTCCGTAGCGACTGATGCTTTTGAAGGGGTATATTATCCGACGTTCTCCCTGAGTTTCCGGGATGCCGACAGCCTCTACTACCGTGCAATGGTCAAAGTGGACAATACACCACTGCAACTGACCGTTCTTGATAAGCCGGATGCATTTACCCAAGGGGCGAAAAAGACCATTTACCTGCAGGTGGCAAACCCGCGAAAAAACAATGTCAGCAGTGTTGATCTCGATGTGACCGGTGATGGCATTTCCGCTCTACCCGAGCAGGTTTTTATCGGGGATCTCACTGGTGGAGGAACAGTGCCGGTGAACATCACGATAACACCGGAAAAAGCGACAACGGTACTGCTGACCCTGAACTATGACAACGGGGATAACCCGCACAATGTGACTATGGAGATCCCGGTAGCCTTTGGCGTGGATAAGAAACAGGCAAACCCGGTCATGAGCAACGTGCAGGTGAAAACAGATACAGGGATTTACGATGTTACCGGGGACGTCAATAACGCCGGTCTCGAGACTGCAAACACGGTGATGGTCACCGCTCTCTCACCCGCAGTTCCACAGGACCCCTATAAAACATATGTCGTAGGAGCGCTCAAGCCGGATGATTTTGGCAGCTTTGAAGTGACATTTACCGCAGGACCCGGCAATACGACAATTCCAATCCAGTTATCCTACAAGGACGCTGACGGTAATATTTACAACACGGTCCAAGATGTGAAACTCACATCGTCCGGCGTGTCCACGACCACGGAAAATAGCGATTCCTCGAATCTGCTGCCCGTTGCAGCTGCTATCGTCCTTGTGCTCATCTTCGTCGGTGGATGGTTATACTACCTGAAAAGGAACAAGAAGTGACCGTATCCATGGACGATCAGCCGGTAATGCTGTTCCGGGATGTGGTCAAGGTCTACCCGCTTCCCGCAGGAGACGTTACGGCACTGGATGGTGTCTCGTTTCAGGTTGATCGGGGCGAGTTTATCTCGATAATGGGACCTTCAGGGTCGGGAAAATCCACTCTCCTGAACCTCATGGGATGCCTTGACACGCCGACAGCAGGAGATATTTTCATCAGCGGAACCCGCATCGGTGATATGTCCGATGTTGAGCTGACGAATCTCCGGAGAGACCGGATCGGATTTATATTCCAGTACTTCAACCTCTTTCCCCTGCTCAACATTATCGAGAACGTCACCTTCCCGATGATGTTGAAATCCCAGAAAGAGGTGGATCCGGAAAAAGGCAAGGACGTGCTCCGGTCAGTCCAGCTTGATGATAAACTATTCACCCATACACCCACCGAGCTGTCAGGAGGGCAACAGCAGCGGGTTGCGGTTGCACGGGCTCTCATCAACGATCCTGACATTCTTCTCTGTGATGAACCGACAGGAAATCTTGATTCGAAGACCGGTGCCGGCATCATGGATCTTATGACCGAGCTTAACCGGAAGGGCACGACTATCATCATGGTCACCCATGATGCCCATATTGCGGAATATTCCCGGCGGACAATTCGTATCGCTGACGGGAGGATTGTTGCATGATCTTCTGGGAGATCGCAAAACGCAATCTTCGGTTACACCTGTTACGGTCAACGCTGGCAATGCTCGGCATTGTCATTGGTGTTGTCGCCATCGCATCGATGGGGATCCTCGGCAACAGCCTTGTGCTCTCGGTTTCTGACAGTCTTCACACGGTCGGCGACAGCGTGATCGTTTCCCCGTACGCCGGAGGCGGATCCGGGTTCGGGCAGGGTGGCGGGAGTGGCGGTTCAACAAGCCTGAAGATTACGGACCAGCAGTATCAGCAGATTAAACGGGCTGTTGCACCTAATGTTGCAATTCCTGTCCTCCAGACATCAGATATCATGAAACTCGGCGTCGGGAGCGATACGATTGTAGCCCCTATTTACGGCCTTGCTCCTGACGATGTGCCCAAGCTCCTTAACCTCAAGGCAGGAGATTACAGCCGTTCTGATTCCGGGTGCCTGGTTGGATCAAAATTTGCTGATGATCACAATGTAAAGGTCGGGTCCCGGATCTCCATCGGGACCGACGGGGACAAGGGAACCCTGCGGGTTACCGGTATCATCGAGGAGAGGGGGATCAGTTTCGATATCAGCACCGATTCTGCAATAGTTGTTACACAAAACTGGTTTGACACCACCTATGACCGGAGTGATTATGATACGGTCGTCGTGAAAGTAAACCAGGGCGTGGATTCCGCTGTCGTAAAAACCACCATCGAGAAACAGATGAACAAGAGAGATAAGGTCGTCACTGTTATGGACAGTAAGGCAACCCTTGCGACAATTTTTTCTGCATTCGGTGCTGTCACCACGTTTGTATCTGCGATTGGCGGAATTTCGATGATTGTCGCGGGCGTTTCAATTTTCAATATTATGATGATGTCAGTGAGCGAACGCATCAAGGAGATTGGTATCATGCGGAGTATCGGCACCCAGAAACGCGAGGTGATGTGGATGTTCATGTACGAGGCAGCTATCCTTGGCGTTGTCGGGAGTGTAACCGGGGGTATATTAAGTATTCTCACAGGATATGCGGTAAGTGCCGTGTTGCTGAAAACCACGAAGTACCTGTTTGTCTGGTCCAGCGCGACACCTATTATCGAAGGCGTCTGTTTTGGCATCGTGATCAGTCTTGCCTGTGGCATTTATCCGGCATGGAAAGCAGCAAACCTCAGCCCGATTGAGGCGATGAGACACGAATGAAATTACTATTTTTTCCTTTTCTGTAACGTAAGAACTTTATTACCGGCTGGTTGCATACAGTGTGGTATGAATGCCGCAGTTTTCAGGGAGCCTGACTGGAACGAGATCTGGAAGCAGCGGCAGGAGTTGCACAAGTCCTCAAAGATTGCCGACGATCCATCCCACAACTGGGACAGGAAAGAGAATGCGGAGCGGTATGACCGGAACGCTAAAAGCGAGTACGATGACCGGGTGAAGACAACTATTGCTGCTCTTGACATAACACCGGATTCCCGGGTGCTGGATATCGGTGCCGGGCCGGGAACACTGGCAATTCCTCTCGCTCCGCTCGTCCGGCAGATCACGGCCGTAGAGCCCGGTGCCGGTATGGTGGCGATCCTCAAAGACCATGCAGAACGGCAAGGGATCCAAAATATCACATGCGTGCAAAAACACTGGGAGGATGTCAATCTTTCAAAGGATCTCACGGCTCCGTATGATATCGTGATTGCATCACTCTCGCTCACGATGAAAGATATTCGGGAAGCCATCATAAAGATGGACGCGGCCACCACTTCCGGTTCCGTCCATCTCTTCTGGTTCGTGGACATGCCGTTCTGGGAGCGAATGTATGCCGATCTCTGGGAGCCGCTGCACGGGACGCCCTATTATTCCGGGCCTAAGGCCGACTGCCTGTTCGGGGTCCTCTGCCAGATGGGGATTTATCCGGATGTAAAGATGCTGCCGCTTGCAAAGGAGTACCGGTTCCGGAGCCGGGTTGAGATGCTCGTATTCTTATGGAACCGGTTCGGTGCAAAGACGCCGGAGCAGGAACGTATGGTGGACAGGTATATTGCTCCGCTTATCCGGGAGCCAGGTGATGACGTGGTAATCTCCGGCGATTCAACATTTGCTCATATCTGGTGGAAGAAAAGGAAATCTTAAAAAAAGGAGTATGATAGTTACCCAACCCTCTTAATCCGTCCCATCGCTTCCTTCAGATTCTCCATCGAAGTTGCGTACGACAACCGGATCCAGCCCGGGGCATAGAACGCACTGCCCGGGGTTGCCGCCACGTGCCCTTTCTCAAGCCAGCGGGACGCCACTTCCATATCGTCGCCCGTCACATTCACAAAGGCATAGAACGCCCCGTCTGCCGGGGCGGTTTCATAGCCCATGAGGTTCAGTTCAGAGATAACGTATTTTCTCCGCCGGTCGAACTCTTTGCGCATCTCCTCAACGCACTGCTGGTCGCCTCTGAGCGCCGCAACCCCGCCCCACATGGCAAAGGTCGTGGCCTGACTGACGGAGTGCTGCTGTACCTTGGACATCTCGCGGATGATCTCGATGGGCGCCACCGCGTACCCGAGCCTCCAGCCTGTCATGGCATATGCTTTCGAGAAGCCGTTGATAGTGATCGTCCGCCGGGCCATGTCGCCGATGGCAGCAAGCGACAGGTGCTCTTTGCCGTACACCATCTTCTCGTAGATCTCATCCGACATGGCATAGATATCATAATCTTCACAGAGGTCCGCCACTAGCTTCATGGACTTCATGTCAAAGACGGCACCCGTGGGATTTGACGGGGAGTTGACCACGATCATTTTCGTCCGGGCATTCACCCGTTCAAGAAGGGAATCATCGAGCTGGAAGGTCTTCGGGTTGAGCGCGTGCTTTACGACTTTCCCGCCGGCAATCTGGACACAGGGCTCGTAGGAGACCCATGCCGGGGTAAGGAGGATGGTTTCATCGCCGGGGTTCAGGACAGCTTCCATCGCCTCGTAGATGGCGTCCTTCGCCCCGCAGGCAACAATCACCTGCTGGGGGGTGCAGGGGAATTTATTCTCTCTGGTGATCTTCTCGGTGATGGCGCTGATCAGCTCGGGAATGCCATTGCTCGGGGCATAATGCGTCTCGCCGCGTTTCAGGGCGTCAATACAGGCATCCTTGATATGCCGGGGGGTATCGAAATCGGGCTCCCCTATTGACAGGCTGATGACATCGATCCCCTCGGCCTGCATCTTCTTTGCCTTATTGGAGATCGCAATGGTCGCCGACTCTACAACGCCGGCAATCTTCTTCGACAGGGACCTCATTTCAATCGTTTGACAAGCTTGATAGCGGATTCAACGGCACGCTTGGCGTAATCGATCCGCTCGTTGGCCTCGAGGCGGGTCATACCCGGCCCGGAAATACCCAGAGTAACGGGCTTTCCGTACTCGAGCGAAAGGTCGATGATCTTCCGGGCTGCATGTTGTACGACGATCTCGTCATGCTGGGTTGAACCCTCGATGACGCAACCGATGGTCACGATTGCGTCGACTTTCCCGTTGGTGAGCATCTTCTTGATCGCAAGCGGCATGTCATACGCGCCTGGAACGTAGAAGCATTCGGTCACTTCTGCGCCAAGGAATGCGGCGTGTTCGCGGCCTTCGATCTCCATCATGTAGGTGATGTCGCGGTTGAATTCCGCAACAACAAATCCAAGTTTTATCGGGTTGGTATCACACATACTCTATCATCTCGTGTAATGAGTCATAAATTTTCACTGGTTCTTACCGGCGTGCCGGGCCGGCATCGGCAAATCCCTGCCTCTGCCCGGTGCCCGCTTCGCGCTCGAGGTCTTTTGGATAAAGCGCGAGTTTCACGGCATTGACCGCATGCTCCCGTGTACGCTGCTCGGCAAGCCATGCCAGCTCCGATGCGTCCTTTGCCTCGTCCTCGTGGACGAAGACCTCGATAATGTGCTTGTTCGTCATGAGCTGGCACATGATGAGGCCCTGCGAGGCCTCGTGGGCGCACATCTTGTCCTTGTCCTTTCCCCCGGGCATGCCCAGCGCCATGACGATGTCGCACCGGCGTTCCTCGATCAGTTTCTTGCAGGCAACGGGGAGATCTTTTATCCCCGGCACCGTTGTCCGCTCGATTGCTACACTTGCATGTTTCTTGAGCTCGTCGATGGCAATTGCTCCCATGTTGACGCGTGAGAAGGTGGTGTCGGCGACGCCCACTCTCATCCCAGCACCTCGGCGGCAGCTTCGACGCCGTCGCCTTTCACTTTGAACCCGGACTTTTTAAGGGCATGCTGGGTGGCTGCAAGGGTGGCAAGGATCTCCGGTGCGCTGACTGCGCCCATCGTGCCGATCCGGAAGATCCTGCCCTTCAGGTGGTCCTGGCCGCCGGCGATAACGATACCCATCTTCTTGATGGTACTTCGCATGTCATCATCTTTGACCCCTGCCGGGTACTCGACCGCGGTAACCGTGGAGGAGTAGTTATGCAGCTTATCGATCTTCGGGAAGAGAGAGAGGCCCCATGCCTTTACTGCGGCCTGCACCGCTCCCGACATCTTCTGGTGCCGGGCAATCCGTGCGGGAAGGCCCTCCTCCTCGATCATCAGGCAGGCCTCACGGAGCGCAAGGAAGATCGGGACGGCCGGGGTATACGGTGTCTCCATGGGTTTGCCGCTGGCACTCTTCCTGTACGCTGCAAGGTCGAGATAGTACGGCGGGTTCTTTGTCAAGCGTTCCCATGCCCGGCTGCTCACCGAGACCATAGCAAGGCCGGCGGGGGCGGCAAGGCACTTCTGGGAGCCAGTGATAGCGATATCCACGCCCCACTTGTCGGCTTCGACCACATCGCCGCCGATAGAAGTGATGCCATCCATGATGAAAAGCGCGTCGTGCTTCCGGCAAAGCTTCCCGATCTCCTCTGCCGGGTTCTTGATACCCGCCGAGGTCTCGTTGTGGACGAGGGTGACGACCTGCGCACCTGCCTCGAGCTGCGCTTTGAGTGCTTCAAGGTTGACGGGAGTACCCCAATCGGACTTGATCTCATGTACCTTCCCGTAGCGCTGGCTGATTTTGAAGAGCCGCTCGCCGAACTTACCGTTGACGATACAGGCAATCTCCTTGTCCCGTCCCACACCTGCGATCGCGGCTTCCATGCCGGCAGTGCCGGACCCGCTGATGATAAAAAGGTCGTTTGTTGTACCAAATGCGGGCTTGAGGACCCGGACGCAGTCGGCATATGCGGCGCCGAACTCGGCGCTGCGGTGGTTTATTGCCTGACGCGACATTGCAAACCTGATCCGTTCCGGTATCGGTACCGGGCCCGGCAGCATCAGGAGAAGTTCTTTTTCCATGTGGATCTGCTCATAGTATATCTAGATAAGGCCAATATATGTTTGGATGGCTGATATGGCAGACGTTGCTATCATCTCGGGATCCGCATCGGATGCAAAGATTACCGACAAGGTAAAAAAGGTCCTTGACGAGAACGGGGTATCATATGATGCCCAGATCATCTCAGCCCACCGGGATCCCGACAAGCTTGATGCCTACATCAGGACCAGTGATGTTAAAATTTACATCGCGATCGCCGGCCTATCCGCAGCCCTGCCCGGCGTGATTGCCTCAAAGACCAGCAGACCGGTCATCGGTGTCCCGGTCAGCGGTACGCTCAACGGGCTCGACGCCCTTCTCGCAATCGCCCAGATGCCCAAGGGCGTACCGGTTGCCTGCGTTGGCGTGGACAACGGGGACAATGCGGCATGGCTGGCGATAAGGATCCTGAACCTGATAAAATAAGGTGAGGGGGGAGGTACCCCCTACCCCCCCTCCCAATAATTTTCCGGAGGGGGCCTACCCCCCCACACCCATAGGGGGGAGGTGGGGGGTACCTCCCCCCCTCTGTTCTTGCGGGTTTTACTCTCCTACTCATTTATGGGAACCCGGCGATTCCAGCCACTCCCACCGGCGGTTCCACGCGAAGCGATGGGCTGGCAGCTGCATATCAGGTAGTTTACTCAATATTGAGTTGGGGGGTAGGGGGTACCTCCCCCCCACCACTTTTTTTTCCGGAGGGGTGGGAGGGGGGTGCCTCGTACGGAAGCGGGCGGGGGACTCCCCCTGTCTGACAAGGTATAAAAATCCAGGTTCTCTGACGTTATTCCATGGGAAACAACAGGAATTTCCCTGCAGCGGGGGGCACCCCCCCATCAAAAATTTGTTCCGGATGGAGGCGGTCCCCTTCATTTTCCAGCCTGATTCAGTATAACCTCCCGCGGGGTTTTCCGCCATCGAAGGTGTGGATAGCCCGTATATTGACCCCTCACATCTTTTTAATCCCGTACCACCCACCTTTACCATAATGTGCGGCATTGCGGGGCAGTACTGTTTTGAGGGGCAGGCACCGGACAGGGAACTGCTGGCACGGATGTCGGACCAGCTCAGACACCGGGGGCCTGACGGCGTGGGAACAGAGATCCGGGGCTCTATGGGAATGGTGCACCGCAGGCTTGCGATCATCGATCTTTCCGATGACGGTCTCCAGCCGATGACCAATGAGGATAAAACACTCTGGCTGGTATACAATGGCGAGATCTATAACTATGTCGAGCTCCGCGAGGAGTTAATCGGGAAAGGGCACCGGTTCCATTCACAATCTGATACCGAGGTGATCCTGCATGCCTATGAGGAATGGGGTACCGGCTGCCTCCAGCGGTTCAATGGCATGTGGGCATTTGCCCTGTGGGATGAGAGGACCCAGCAGCTCTTCTGTGCACGGGACCGGTTCGGCATCAAACCGTTCTATTATACCGAGATCGGAGGATCATTCCTGTTTGCCTCCGAAATCAAGGCGCTCTTGTCGCACCCGGATGCAGGGATGACACCGGACGATGAGATACTGGGAACGTATCTTGCATGGGGGGTGCAGGATCATTCGGCCCGGACAATGTTTAACGGCATACTCCAGCTCAAACCGGCCCATGCACTCATTGTCACAAAAGAGGGGGCACACATGCCATACCAGTACTGGGATGTAACGATCAATAACGCACTCCGGTCAGATGCCCGTGATGAGGAGGAAACAGGCCGCTTCCTTGACCTTCTCAAAGATGCAACCCGCATCCATCTGAGAAGCGATGTCGCTGTCGGCACATGTCTTTCAGGAGGGATAGATTCATCAACCCTTGCCGTCCTCATCAACAACCTTATCCGTGACGAAGCCCCCGCAAGTGTCAGCGAACGACAGAAAACCTTCTCGGTGGTATTTACCGATCAACGGTTCGATGAGAGCCGGTATATTGACGAGATCGTGAATGCAACGGGTGTTGATTCCCACCGGACCGAGCCGGCGCCGGAGCAGCTGTGGGATGATATCGACCGGCTGATCTGGGTGCAGGACGAGCCGTTCGGGTCACTTTCTATTTATGCCCAGTATTGCGTGATGCGGCTCGCCCAAAAAAATGTAAAAGTCGTTCTGGACGGGCAGGGAGCAGACGAACTCCTCGCAGGATATCTCGCGTACCAGGCAAGTTATATCCGCGGACTTTTACACTCCTTCCACGCCGCTCTGGCGCTTCGGGAGATCACCGGCAGTCTCCGGACCCACCGCAATTTTTTCAGTTCGGCATTCGGACAACTCCTCGTCCGCCGAACCCGGCGTAACCTCCTGACCGTAACAGTTTCTCCGGTTGACCGGTATACTGGCAGCCTTGCGGAAGTCCTCCGGCGTGAGCTCTGTTCCACGAACCTGCCGGCCCTCCTTCACTACGAGGACCGTAATTCCATGGCTTTCTCCCTAGAGTCCCGCGTACCCTATCTCGATGTCCGGCTCGTCGAATACATTGCATCCCTCCCGCTTGACCAGAAGATACGGAACGGTGTGACAAAAATCGCCCTGCGGAATGCCGTCAAGGGTATTATACCCGAATCCATCCGCTGCCGGATGGACAAGATGGGCTTTGTCACTCCCGAAGAGATCTGGATGAAAAAGACACTTCGCCCGTTTTTACTCGCGGTGTTTAGTGCTGACAGTTTCCAGAAACGGCCATACTGGAATGCGGATGCGGTGATGAAAGATTACCGGGCCTTCCTCGACGGCAAATCGGCATATTCTCCGGAGGTATGGCGGATTGTATGCACGGAACTCTGGCTCAGGAAGTTCTTTGACCGGAAAGCAGAATCCCCGGCTATTACTCCCGTTTCCTTGCCACTCGCCGGATGAAACTTAAATGGACTGCTACGGTGTTGTGGGATCGAATTCTATAAATGCGGACTCTGGACAGAATTATGTATTGTTATTCCCGGATCAATCAGGAAAAAATCCGGGCTCTACGAGCATACCATGAAATCGATCATCCTTGCAGGTGGTGTGGGGACACGGCTCTGGCCGCTCTCCCGGGAATATTATCCCAAGCAGTTCATCCAGCTCGATGGCCAGTCCCTCTTCCAGCAGACCATTGAGAGGGCAACCCGGTTATCGGCACCGGATGAGATTTATGTTGTAACCAACGAGATCCACCGGTATCTTGTCCGGAACCAGATCGAGGAACTGGGACACACGATTGCTGAGGATCATCTCCTCGCCGAACCGGAAGGAAAAAATACCCTGCCGGCCATTGCCTGGGCAATGCAGCGAATCAGGTCGGGTTCTCCCTCTGCAAATGCGGTCGTATTCCCGAGTGACCATTTGCTCGGGGAGACCGCCCTTGACCAGATCCGTGCAGCAGAACCTCTCGCGGAAAAAAACCTGGTAACGTTTGGGATCAAACCTGCCACTCCTCATACCGGCTACGGGTATATCAGGCAGGGAAAGCGCCTGGTAATAGGGAATGTGGCGGACGAATTTAAGGAAAAACCCGATGAGAAGACCGCAAAGGATTATGTAAAGAAAGGATATCTCTGGAACAGTGGTATTTTCCTCCTGTCAACGGGCTGCTTTTTTGATGAATTAAAAAAATATCAGCCAAAACTGTATGCTGCATTTGCCGGTGACATACCGGTGAATTATGCAGAACTCGAATCGATATCCATCGACTACGGACTGCTGGAACACTCAAAAAGGGTTGCGGTAGTAACCCTGAATACCACATGGAACGATCTCGGGACATTCAAAGCTCTCTACGATGTCGAACAGCACGACCAGGAAGGTAATGTCGGGAAGGCGGAGTTCCTTACCGCCCGGAATAACTTTGTCCATGCACCGGGAAAACATGTCGGGCTTATTGGTGTCCATGACCTCATTGTTGTTGATACTGCCGATGCACTGCTTGTCTGCGACACCGCCCATGCTGAGCAGGTGAAGCAGCTGGTCGGCCGGTACAATGAACAGGATCTTGAGGTCACCAAATTCCATCGGAAAGTGTACCGTCCCTGGGGATCGTACACAGTACTTGAAGACACGCCATTCTATAAGATCAAGCGGGTCACCGTTAAGCCAGGCCAGAAGCTCTCCCTCCAGCTGCATCACCACCGCTCAGAGCACTGGATTGTGGTGAGCGGGACTGCAGAAGTGGTCCTGAATACAGAGACCCAATTATTACACCAGGGAGAGAGCACGTTCGTTCGCAGCGGGATGCGGCATCGGCTGAAAAATCCTGGTGTAATACCTCTCGAAGTCATTGAGGTGCAGCTGGGCGAATATCTCAAGGAAGATGACATTGTCCGGTTTGAGGACGATTACGGACGGGAATAAAGAAAGTCTGAGATAATTCAGCGATTTTCGACAGAAACGAGAAAATACCGGAGTTTGTACTTATTTTTTCAGTCCACGGAATTTTCCCGCGAATCTGCCGGCATTCCGGTCCTTCGCAGGCACGAGGCATTGCGTACCTGACCCGATAAGATCGGTCCTTCCCGCAACAGTCAGTCCTTCAATAACAAGCTCCCGGTTTTTGGGATCGCGATAATGCATCAGTGCCCGCTGGATCTTCTTTTCCTGTCCTCTGGGCACATGTACCGGTTCCATGGTAAAAGGATTAAGGCCGGTATAATACATGCAGCTCGATACGCTCATCGGAGTCGGGGTGAAATCCTGAACCTGTTCGGTGTACATGTTGTGGTCACGGATATAGATCGCAAGTGCAACCATATCAGGAATTGTACATCCGGGATGCCCGGACATGAAATAGGGCAGCAGGTACTGCCGCTTTTTTTTACCCTGCTGCAATGTTTCGAATTGAGCACAGAAACGGTCAAAGACCTCCAGACCCGGTTTATTCATGATCTTCGTAACCTTCTGAGAAATATGCTCCGGGGCAACCTTGAGATGCCCGGAAATATGGTGGTCGCAGATCATCTCCAGATAACCGGATTCATCAGCAAGAGCCAGATCGAACCGGATACCTGAACCGATGAAAACATGGCTGACACCGGGGATCCTGCGAATCCGGGAAAGCAACCTGCATTGTTCTTCATGACTGGTCCTGAGGTTCTTACAGGCTGGGCTGCAACGCTTGTCCGCACAGGCTCCACAGCTTTCCCACTGGTCGCAGGAAAGGTGATACATATTCGCCGTTGGGCCACCGACATCCTGAATAATGCCTTTGAAGCCCGGCATCTTCGTCATGCGGGTTACTTCACGGATAATCGAGTCGCTGCTCCGGCTCTGGATAATGCGCCCCTGGTGGTGCGTGAGGGCACAGAACGAACATGCACCAAAACACCCCCGGTGGCTCGTAACCGAGAAGCGGACTGGTTCGAGGGCAGGGATGGGTTGTTGGTACGAATGGTGTGGACAACGGGAAAACGGGAGCTCGTAGATATGATCAAGCTCTCCCGTTGTGAGCGGATAAGCCGGGGAATTCTGGATCACGATGGTCTTTGGGTGCGGCTGGGCAACCGGCTTCCCCCGCACCGGGTCCTGTTCCCGAGAATGGAGCGCGAACGCACGGGCATAGGCGGCTTTGTCCTGTGACACTTCGGCAAACCCGGGAATTTCAACGATCCCCTCCGGGCGGGCGCTGCGCCATTCTGCCACCTCCATCGGATAGGACGTGCCACGAATATCCCGAAGGGTGGATGAGGATTCGCCGCCAGCCAGCCGCTTTGCAATTTCCATCATCTGTCGTTCGCCCATACCAAATACAAGAAGATCTGCCGGGGCGTCGGCAAGGATGGACTGTCGCACCCGGTCCTGCCAGTAGTCGTAATGGGCGAACCTGCGCAGGCTTGCTTCAATACCTCCGAGGACGATCGGAACATCCGGGAATAATTCATGCACACGGTTCGAATAGACAATCGTGGCGCGATCCGGCCGTTTCGGGATCCCCCCCGGTGAATATACATCGTCACTCCGCCGCTTAAGGTTCGGGGTGTAATTATCCACCATTGAGTCGACGTTCCCCGAAGAGATGCCAAAGAAAAGACGGGGTGTTTTCAGACCCTTAAAATCCGCCGGCAATTTTACCTCCGGCTGTGCAATAATCCCGACTGAGAACCCTGCGTCCCAGAGGACCCTGCCGATCAGGGCGGTTCCAAACGAGGGATGATCCACATAGGCATCCCCGGTTATAAGAATAATGTCAAACTGCCGGATACCCAGTTTTTCCCCTTCCTGAAGCGACATGGGGAGAAACAGCGGCTGCCGGGACATAAAAAGACAGGATTACTGCAGGGACAGGTAATTGTGCCGGGGTCTCAGCCGGATGGGCGGCGTGTGAGGTCCCGGATTATTTCCGCAAGACCCCCCGGAAGTTCATCGGATTTCTCATCGTTCTCAGGACCTGTGCTTTTTTTCTCTTCTTCTGTGGGGATTTTCCCGTCCGGAAGCTTGTCCGCTGATGGGCAATCCTGCCCGAAAACCGGCATGTGCAGTTGCATCTTCTCATCGAATTCGCGTCGGGCGGAAAGGCCGGTAAACTCCATGATTACTGCTTCGACAATGAGATAGGTAATGGCTTTTTCCCGGAGGCAGCCGGTGAGGGCATGGCCTGAACGCCCGACCGATGCATGATAGTGGATATGCGGGCCGTCCTCTCCCGGATAGATGGTG
>Ga0182011_10001572_pt1 | contig 19963 bp, 14 predicted proteins | sample 711E1DmetaG_FD_120481 | JGI IMG/M metagenome (GOLD analysis project Ga0182011, IMG submission 120481) | Permafrost microbial communities from Stordalen Mire, Sweden - 711E1D metaG | ecosystem: Environmental > Terrestrial > Soil > Wetlands > Permafrost | place: Sweden: Stordalen | collected... | reverse complement strand
GGCGCTGAACGGCAATCACAAAGCGGCGCTGAACGGCAATCACAAAGCGGCGCTGAGCCCGAAGGCGCTTAAGTCTTCCGGCTGGGTCGACCGCTGGCTCGCGACCTGTAGCGATCTCGCAGCGCTCGAGCGCTCGAACCCGATGACGGATGCCGTGATCGACGAGATCGACGGACGGATGATCCGCATCGGTGATCAATGGCTGATCGACTACGCCTCTTGCAACTACCTCGGGTTCGACTTGGATCGGGAGATCATCGCCGCGGTTCCCGAGTATCTGGAGCGCTGGGGGACACATCCGAGTTGGTCGCGCATGCTTGGCAGCCCGCTTCCCTACGTGCAGATAGAGGAGCGCCTGAGCGAACTGCTTGGCTGCGAAGACGTGCTGGTGCTGCCGACGATCACGCTCATTCACATGTCGGTCATCCCTGTCCTCGCAGGCTCGGGAACGATCTTCATGGAAAGCAATGCTCACAAGACGATCTTCGATGGTTGCCAACTCGCGACCGTCCACGGCGCCACGGTCAAGCGTTTTCCGTCGGGTGATCTCGAGGAGTTGGAGCGGCTTCTCAAGCAGGGCCACGCGGTACCGCGGATGATCTGCATCGACGGCGTCAACAGTATGTCGGGGAACTATTCCGATATCACCGGCCACGCTGCCCTCGCTCGCGCCTACGACGCCCTGCTCTACGTGGATGACGGACACGGCTTCGGCATCATCGGCGAGCGCAGCCCCGGCGAGTCCTGCCCATATGGACAGCGCGGCAACAGCATCGTGCGCCACTTCGACGAGAGCTATGACCACATCATGCTCGTGTCGGGCCTTTCGAAGTCGTACTCGTCGCTCGCAGCCTTTTTGACCTGCCCACCGGAGCTCAAGCGGCTGCTCAAGAGCGCTGCGCCGCCGTACCTCTACTCCGGGCCGTCACCGATAGCGTCACTCGCCACGACGCTGGCCGGCCTGGATGTGAACGAGAAACGCGGCGATGCGATTAGGGCCGACGTCTGGCAGAAGACGTCGACAGTGCTGGAGGCGCTCGAAGAGCTGGGCGTACGCACCCAGAACGAGTCGGGGTTCCCGATCATCGAGGTACCGCTCGCAAATCACGAGGACATCGATGCCGTTGGCCGTTTTCTGTTCGAGCGCGGGATCTACGTCACACTCGCGGCCTACCCGCTTGTGTCCAAGAACGAGGTCGGTTTCCGGGTTCAGATCACCGCCGCAAACACGGAGGCGGAGATCGAGCAACTCGTAGACGTGCTGGACGGGCTCGCGAGCACGTTCGATATGCAGCCGGCGGAATCGGAGCAGGTCGCATGAACCGTTCCGAATGGCGCCGAAGCTGGCGCACGCACACCTGGATCTGGTACCTGGCGATCTGCGGCGTCGTGGCAGTGCTCTACTTGTTCGTCCCGTTTGCGGCCGGTTTTACCCTGTTGATGAACGCTCTCGCGCTCTCGATGCCGATCGCGATCCTGATCGGTATCCGGAAGTACAAGCCGAAGGCGCGCGCGGCCTGGTGGTTGTTCGCTGTCGGCCAGTTCCTCTTCTTCAGCGGCGACGTCTACACGATGAGCTACCGGACGTTGTTCGGCGCCGAGGTTGGCTTCCCGTCGCTGGGTGACGCACTCTATCTGGCCGTCTATCCAATCCTGATGGCGGGAATGCTCGTCCTCGTGAAGCGGCGCAACCCGCGTCGCGACTCGGCGGGGCTGATCGACGCGGCAATTCTCACTATCGGTGTCGGCGTCATTTCGTGGGTTTACCTGATCGCTCCGAACGCCCACCTCTCCGGACTCTCGCCGCTGGCCAAGGCGGTCTCGGTGGCTTACCCGCTCGGGGATGTGCTCCTGCTGGCTGCGGCGATCAGGCTAGCCGTCGAGGCCGGGAAACGGGCTCCGGCTTTCTATTTGCTCGCCGGCAGCATCGTCTGTCTGCTCGCCACCGACTCTCTCTACAACTACGCCCTGCTCAAGGGCACCTACAACCATCAGCTCATCTACGACGCCGGTTGGATCCTCTACTACGTGCTTTGGGGCGCGGCCGCTCTTCACCCCTCGATGCGAACGCTCGAGGAGCCTGCGCCCGAAAGTCGCCCGCGACTTACGCCGCTGCGGCTTATCTTGCTCGGTGGAGCGTGTCTGATCGTGCCGGGCATCCGCTTCATACAGACATTCAACAACCCCGACGTTCTCGTGCTCGTCGTCGCCTCCGCCGTGCTCTTCCTGCTCGTCGTCGTCAGGATGGCCGGGCTCGTTCGCCAGGAGGAAAGGGCGCTGGTGCGCGAGCAGGTGTTGCGAGAGGCGGGAATCGACCTCGTGGCCGCGGCCGGCAGAGAACAGGTCTACGAGGCCGCGATCGCCGGTGTTCAGCGGCTGTTCGGGGATGAGGTAGCCGTCAGGCTGGCGCTCGTCGATGACGGCGGCGGGATCATCGTCGCATCCTCGGAAGAGGCGGGAAGCCACCTCACCGAGTCGACGGCGGCATGGTTGGGTCGAAAGCACGAGAACCCGTTACGGATCCCTTACGCAGAGGTGCCTGCCTCCGTGCGCGGCGATCTGAGGCTCTTCCACGGTGGTTCGGTGTTCGTTCTCTCGCTCCTAATCAGGTCGACGGTTCGTGGCGTTTTCGTCGGGCGCTCGGCGGAGCGCGTATCGCGCGAGCTCGCCCGCTCGCTCAAGGCGCTGGGAGCTCAGGTCGCACTCGCTCTCGAGGGGGCGTCGCTCGCCGAGGATCTACACAGACGGCAGAACGAGACCCGCTTCCACTCCCTGGTCGCCAACTCGAGCGACCTGATCACCGTGCTCGATGCGAATGGAATCGTCACCTACCAGAGCCCGTCGATCGAGCGCGTTCTCGGTTATCCGGTCGAAGAGGTGGAGGGGAAACAGTTCGACTGGATCTTGAGTGAAAGTGATCGTGCTCTGCTCGAGCAGGTAGTCGAGCACGCGAGCGACGGCGCCGGCGAGTCGCACGTCACAGAGTGCTCCCTCACGCACCACGACGGAAGAATGGTGAAGTTCGAGCTGCGCTACACGAACCTGCTCGACGACGAGCACGTCCGTGGCATTGTCCTGAACGGCCGCGACGTGAGCGAACGCAAGGCATTCGAAGATCAGCTCGCGCACGAGGCCTTCCACGATCCGCTCACGGATCTCGCCAACCGGGCGCTCTTCACCGACCGCGTCGATCACGCGCTCAAGCGCGCGCAGCGAGGCTTCCCCGACATTGCCATCCTCTTCATCGACCTGGATGACTTCAAGACCGTGAACGACAGCCTCGGTCACGAGGCCGGCGATCTCGTGCTGCAGGAGGTTGCGCGCCGGCTCCAGATCGTCGTGCGTCCCACCGATACCGTCGCCCGCTTCGGCGGCGACGAGTTCGCGGTACTGCTCGAGGGAGTAGTGGATTCACCCTATTCGGCCGATGCTGCCGGGCGGATTCTGCAGGCTCTGGAGATCCCGATGGAGATCAACTCGACAAAGGTCTTCCCGCAGGCGAGCGTGGGCATCTGTCTTGTCGACCGGAAAGGCCCGACGCCCGAAGCGGCCGAGCTGCTTCGAAACGCCGACGTGGCGATGTACCGGGCCAAGCGCGACAACAAGGGCAGCTACCGCATCTTCGAGCCGGCCATGCACGAGCACGTCGTCGAGCAGTTGGAGCTGCGGGCAGAGCTCGAGCACGCGATCGATGCCGACCAGCTCGAGCTCCAGTATCAGCCGCTCGTGCGTCTGAAGGGGCAGGAAATCCTCGGCGTGGAAGCGCTAATTCGCTGGCACCACCCGACCCGTGGCTTGATCTCGCCGAATCAGTTCATCCCGCTGGCCGAGGAGACCGGCCTGATCGTCCCGATCGGCCGCTGGGTGCTGGAGAACGCCTGCGAACAGGGCGTTCGCCTGAACACGAGATTCGGCCGTTCGGAGCCACTTGCGATCAGCGTCAATCTCTCCGTCAGGCAGCTGCGCTCGGACGCGATCGTTTCCGACGTGCGCTGCGCGCTGGAGAAGAGCGGCTTTCCGGCCGAGTCGCTGGTGCTGGAGATTACGGAGACGGTGGTGATGGCCGACACCGAGTTCGCCGTTCAACGCCTGCGCGAGCTGAAATCGCTCGGCGTTCGCCTCGCCATGGACGACTTCGGCACGGGCTACTCGTCGCTCAGTTTCCTCAGCCGCTTCCCGGTCGACATCCTGAAGATAGATCGCTCTTTCGTGCGGGCAGGAGAGAACACCGCCCTCACCTCCGCGATCGTCGCGCTCGGCATGAGCCTCGATCTCGACGTTATCGCGGAGGGCATCGAGATGCAGGAAGAGGATGCTGCCCTGCAAGACCTCGGCTGTACGATGGGGCAGGGATTCCTGTACGCCCATCCGCTGAGCACGGAGGATCTCTTCAGCTTCCTCTCCTCGCGCTTGGAAAGCGCGGACGTCGGTGGGAGCACGACGTCCAATGCAACATAGTCACGAAGCGCTCGACCGCCTCGGCGGCTTCTCGCGGAGCGGTCTGACCACTCCCCTGAGACAGCGCGACTTCCGCGTGCTCTGGGCGGGGATGACGGTCTCGCTGATCGGGGACGGCATCTTCCTGGTCGCCATGGCCTGGCAGACGTACCTGCTCTGGAACGCGCCTGCCGCCCTTTCGATCGTCGGAATCGGGATGACCGTTCCGACGATTGTGTTTCTGCTCGTCGGAGGCGTTGCCAGCGATCGCTTCGACCGTCGCCGCTTGATGCTCTTCGCCGACGGGATTCGTGCGGCTGCCGTTTCGCTCCTTGCGATCCTCGTCTTCTCCGGCTCTCTGCGCTTCTGGGAGCTGGTGGCGTTGGTCGCCGTCTACGGCAGCGGCACTGCCTTCTTCACCCCGGCCTTCGAGGCGTTCATTCCGTCTCTGTTGCCGAGGCGCGACCTGCCTGCCGCGAACTCGCTCGACCAGGTCGTACGGCCGATCGCGCTGCGCCTGGTCGGTCCGCTCGCCGGCGGATTGCTCTTCGCGCTCAGCTCGGGTGCCGCGTTCGCCGTCGACGCGGCGTCGTTCGCCGCCTCGGCGCTTGCGGTGCTGATGGTCTCGCCGCGCCCGCTGGCGCGCTCGAGCGACGGGCAGTCGAGCTTCTCCGCGCTCAGGGAGGGCCTCTCCTTTGTCCGCGGGCGCGTCTGGCTCTGGGGAACGCTGGTCTCGGCCGCGATCGCCTATCTCGTTTTCATGGGCCCCTGCGAGGTGCTGCTTCCGTACATCGTCAAGAACGATCTACGGGCTTCGGCGAGCACGCTCGGCATCGTCTTCGCAGCCGGCGGCGTAGGCGCTGTCGGGGCCGCCCTCTGGATGGGAAGTCGCGGTCATCCGCGGCGCGCCGTGACAGTCATGTACGCGACCTGGACGCTGGCCACGCTGGCGATCGTCGGGTACGGGATCGCGACCGCCGCCTGGCAGCTGATGCTCGCCTGCCTGATCTTCAACGCGCTCGAGACCGCCGGCACGATCGTCTGGGCGACGATCAAGCAGTTTCACGTCCCGAGCGCCATGCTGGGCCGCGTCTCGAGTCTCGACTGGCTGATCTCGATCGGTCTGCTTCCCATTTCCCTGGCGCTGACCGCTCCGATTTCCGCCGTCGTCGGCGCCCGCGCGACGCTCGTCGGGGCGGGCATCATCGGCGCCGCTATTACGCTTGCCGCCCTCTTCCTGCCCGGGATGCGCGATATCGAGCGCGAGCCGATCGAGCTCTCGCAGCCGCTCGACGAAGCGGTGACCGTAGCGGCGCCGGCTCGCGCCACGGTCGGAAGTGCGCGCCGTTGATACGCGACGAGAGCTTGCGCTACCTGAACCGAAAGACGATGCGCCCGCGCTGCAAGTCATAGGCCGAGAGCTCGACCTTGACGCGGTCGCCCGGGAGCACGCGGATGCGGTAGCGGCGCATCTTGCCGGCCGTGTAGGCCTGGGTCTCGTAACCGTTGTCGAGCGCGACGCGGTACTTGCCGTTACTGAGCGCCTCGACGACCTCGCCTTCGAACTCGACCTTTTCTTCCTTGGCCATCCGATCACCACGCTCCGTTTGAGTGGGCGGTCTCGACGTTCTCGCCCTTCGAGGCGAGGAGGCTGTGCCCACGAAGTTGCAGCTTCAGGGTTCTGCCTTCCATCGAGAGTCACCTTCTTTTCGGTCGGAGCGAGGACGGGGCGCCCGAGGCGCGAAACCTCGCTCATAGCGGTCGATGTCCACGGTAGCAGTTCCGAGAGCGGGCGCTTCTGCTACGGTTCTGTCACGGACGGCGGTTCGCCGCTCTGTGAGATTTAGCTTCTCGTTCCTCCTTGCGCGGTTTCGAGTGGACGATCTCGAACCCGAATATCAAGGAGTTTGAACATATGTACATGCAGTCTTTTCGCGCGCTGGGCGTCAGCGTGCAAGTCGAGCAGTTGCTCGCTCGTCGCGGCATCCTGCAACCCTTCCCGATCCAGGAGCTGGTTCTCCCGGACGCCCTCGCGGGCCACGACGTACTGGCCAAGTCGCCGACCGGATCGGGCAAGACGCTGGCCTTCGCCGTGCCGATCGTCGAGCGAATCAGCCGCGAGCGAACGCAGCCGGCAGCGCTGGTGCTTGCGCCGACGCGCGAGCTCGCCGGGCAGGTAGCCGATGAGATCAAGCCACTCGCCGACGTATGCGGCCTGAGAGTCGTCGCCGTCTTCGGCGGGGCGCCGATAGGGCCGCAGGCCAAGAAGGCGCGTAACGCACAGATCCTGGTCGCCACACCCGGGCGTTTGCAGGACCTGGTCGAAAGAAAAATGGTTTCGCTAGAGCAGGTCAACCTGCTGGTGCTGGACGAGGCCGACCGGATGCTCGACATGGGCTTCAAGCCGCAGGTCGAGCGGCTGATGAAGCGGCTTCCGCGCGAGCGCCAGACGATGCTCTTCTCGGCTACTCTCGACGGTGCGGTTGGTCAGCTCGCGGATTCCTACACACGCGATCCGTCTCGCTTCGAGACGGCGCCCCTGGCCGACCACGAGGAAGGCAACATCGACCACCGCTTCGTCTCGGTCACGGCCGACGGGAAGGTCGAGAGGCTGGTCGAGGAGCTTTCGGGCGAGCGTGGGCTGGCGCTAGTGTTCGTGCGTACCAAGCGCGGCGCCGATCGACTGGCAGGCAAGCTGGCACGGCGCCACGTGGATGCTCTGGCCCTGCACGGCGACATGCCGCAGAACGCGCGCCAGCGCACGCTCAAGCGTTTCCGCGACGGCCAGGTTCGCACGCTCGTAGCTACGGACGTCGCCGCGAGGGGGCTCGATCTCGAGGCCATCACGCACGTGATCAACTTCGATCCGCCCGAGGAAGACAAGGACTACGTGCACCGAGTCGGGCGCACCGGTCGCGCGGGCAAGAGCGGAAACGGCATCACCTTCGTTCTGCCCGAGCAGCAGGCCGACGTCAGCCGCCTGGCGGCGCGGCTCGGGCACCGCGAGCAGTTCGAGCGCGAGGGCATGCGCGTTGCGCCGGCTCGCCGCGTCTACACCAGTCGCCGCGGTCGCAACTCACGCTGGTAGAGAACAGCTCGTGGCTCAGACACACATTTGTGCACAATCTTTGACCCTTCCGTTCGGAAATCCGAGGGGTAATGCCCCTCGGAGAGCGCTAGGGTTGAGTCAATCAGGACGAGTACCGGTGCGCTGCCAGCGCTCCTTGCTTGTTCGCGTCACAGCAAGGAGGTGAGTTATGGCAACCGGAACCGTCAAGTGGTTCAACAATGACAAGGGCTACGGATTTATCACGCCCGAGGACGGCAGTAAGGATCTGTTCGTCCACTTCAACGGCATCGCCGGCGATGGCTTCAAGAGCCTTCCCGAAGGAGCGAAAGTCGAGTTCGAGTCGAGCGAAGGTCAGAAAGGCCCGCAGGCAACGAACGTACGCGTCATCAGCTGATCAAGCCTGATGCCGGGATCACGGGAGGCGTCGTTCGCGGCGCCTCCCGATCTCGTTCTGGGGCGCTTTCCCACCTGGCGAGGCGCCGGCTATTTACCCGTGCTGGGCAGCCAGTCGTTGGCTCGGCACATGGGGCAACGCGGCAGGACGCCGTCGGCGACTATCCCGTATCCGCAGCCGGCGCAGCGATATCGCGGCCGTCTGCTCGCCGCGAGATGCTGGCGAGGCCTGAGCACAGTGCGAATGAGACGGCGCTTCGAGTCGGCGTCAACGGTGCTCGGTCTGCTTTTCCGCGTGAGCCCCTTGACGGTGCCGGCTGCCATAGAAAAAGCGCCCCCCTATCGAACGGATCGGGAAGGCGCCAGAAAGCGCGGCCGGTACTCGCTCTAGTGTCAACTCCATTCTAGCACGAACATTTGTTCGGCGAGGCAGCGAGAACGGCTCGTGGGGTCGAAAACGCGGCTTCAATTGGTCGGCGCGAAGCCGTTTGGAGAGCGCCGGCGACGACGCTCCCTAGTTGTCTAGTCGCGTCACCGATCATCTCTTCCGGTTGAGTGATCTAGATAAACACATGCTCGGTCTAAAGAAGTTCTCGGCCGTGTTCTCAACAACGGCATGCACCTCATGAGACAGCTTTCCAACCCTGGGCCCGAGGTGCGAAACCTTGATCAGTACCGGCCTAACGATGGATCCATGACCTAACTGACTTGTCTAATTATACCATTCGTGCTATGCGCAACCTTGCTTTTCGGGGATTCTCGGAACGCGGGGAACCTGCACCCGGGCCGAATCTCTGTTTGGTAACGGTCGACTGCGATGATCGAGGCAATGGCGTCAGACCGACACCCCACCTGGACTTTCGCGCACAGTAACCTCAGCCTTGGCGCTAGCGCTCGGTGCCTCCCGAGTACCCGGATACTCCGTCGGAGACGGCAGGTAGATAGCCGTTCCTCCCTGCGGTTCGCCGACGCGGTTTTGCGCAACGCACTTAAGGTTGCTGCCGTCGATCGTCGTTCGTGCGTAGCTCAGCTTCGCTTTCTTCGGTCGATTGGGCTGCCGTTTTCTCCGAGCCCCTTGGGTCACGAGCGTTTCGGCGAGATTCCCGACGGTCGGAGGATCGTCGCCGGCGCTGGGTTGGTCTCGAAAATGCGGCGTTGTCGTCGACAATGGACATGACGGTACGCGCCACGTTCACGACAGACACGTCGAGAAGCGCCATCTTGACATTATATCCACGTTTTGATCGTCTCCCAGTAGTGCGATCGTGCACTTAGGTGTGAGGCTTTCCTTAGGAATACATCCAAACGCCTACCGCAGCCAATCATACGAACTGGAGGATGATGATGAACTATTTTAATAGAACTGTTGATCGCGTTCTTTCGCGTTTCGCGCCCACGGTGTCGGCATCGGCATGCGTCCCGCCTGATGGGTATTACCTTTGTAATAGCCACTACTATCTCTACTGGTGCTACGTCAATTGCTCCGGTATTGGTCACTGCACCCTACTCGGGCGCTGTTGATTTCGCAATTACGCGTTCGGTGTTCTGGAATGGAACCGGGGTACTGTCACCGTCTCTCTCCGGTCGCTCGGGTAACCGTCGGTGCGATATTCGCGATGTCGGTTGCCGTCAAGATCAAACGGCGACACACATTCGCGTCGTTCGTGAACCGGTTACGATAGCTGGTTTCGTCGTGGCGGCGGTGGCTTGCATAGTTATCTCGCTCGTCTCTCAACGAGTGGTCCGCGTTGAACTATTGGCTGCCGCCGCCCACGCGGGTATTCTTCGCCGCCTCACTTACTGCCTTACACGGAATAGCACCGGCGTTTCGCGCGACCTGTGACATTTCGTATGTCTGAAACCAGCGGCTTCCTTTGTCGTATTGTGATCGCTGGCGATAGACATGGCGGAACGCGCCACGCCTGCAATAGGCATGTCGATAAGCGCCATCTTGACGGTATATCTTAGTTTTGCTTTTCTTCTCGTAGTGTGATCACGCGCTCGGTTTTCAGGCCAGACTGGAAAGCACACCCGTGTACCGATTACTGAACCCTACGAACTCGAAGGATTAGGATGGGTCTCGCTATTAACACTGCCGATCGCCAACTCTCGCGTCTTATTCCCGCAGTTTCGGCGGTTATCGCCTTTACTGTCACAACAACTGCGCCGGCAAATGGTTTAGCGTGTTTGTCGGTGGCTGCTGATGTAGCTCCCCGCACCGCATTCTGACCGGATACGTTGTGACCGTAGCCATCACTCTTATCGCTCGCGTAACCATCGGTGCGGTATTCGCGATATCTTTAGCCTCAAAGATCAAACGTCGGCGGGCATTCGCATCGTTCGTATCCTGGCTGAGTGATCTTTCGGTGATTCCGAAGGGTATGGAGACGACGGTCGGTATCGTCTTCGTGGCGGCGGAGACTAGCATAGTCATCTTGCTCGTCCCCCAACAAACGGTTGACATTGGTCTGTTGGTCGCTGCCGCAACGCTGGCATGTTTCGCCGCTTTCACATACTGGATCATGCGAAAACACATCGGTGCGTCATGCCACTGTTTTGGGCCAACATCTTCTTTGTTGAGCGCACGCCATATCTCGCGCGATTTTGCCCTTTTTGTATTAGCAGTTCTTGGCATCCCAGGTGCCGCCGTGTCTTCGCCGGACATTAGGATCGTGACCGTGTGTGTGCTGACCGGAGTGATTTTTGCCTTCAGCGTCGTTTTCCTTGACGATATCATCTACCTTCTCCCGACACACGATCCGGACTTCGTTGAAAACCGCAGCAACTAATTAGGAGGAGGACAGTGATTGTTATCGGGGCTTGTGTTGTAGTAGTCGGGTCATTCTGCGTTTTGAACTTTCTTCTAACTCTCGGCGTTATTCGCAAACTCCGTCAACACGAACGTGCTCTTATGCGGAGCCCGGCGCCGGAGGAATGGATAATGCCGAACGATTGGAGACTAGCGGTTGGAGCTCCCGTTCCAGACTTTACGGCGACCGCAATCACGGGTGAGACCGTATCGCGCGCGGACTTAACGGACAAGCGCGCCGTAATAGCATTCTTCTCGACAGATTGTGAAAGTTGCCGAACGCAGTTAAACCGATTCGCGAATCACGCGCGGAAACGATCGAGCGAAGGTTGGAGAGTCGTCGCGGTCGTCAATGGTGATCTGGCTACCGCTCCCGAATTCGTGAGTGCACTTCAGGGCGTCGTGACGACCGTAGTAGAACCCGACCAGGGTCCGGTATCAACAGCGTTCTCGACCGTCGTATTCCCGACTATCTACGTGGTCGGGACCGACGGGATCATTCAAGCTTGTGTTGGAAGTGTGAAGCATCTCGAGAATATGGAAACGACGAACGATGAACGCGAAAGCGCAAAAGAGCACTCAGAATGGCGTAGTGCTGACCGTAGCGGGGATCTCGTGTAGACGGTGTAACCGGATGATCGTCAATCGCCAACGTAAACGCTAACGGCCACGGTACCACGAAGTGTATAGCGGGCGCGATACGTAGGAGCGGCGCGACCGCTCGAGACGCGGCAATACTTGATCGCGTACGGTCCCGGCGGACGCCTTAGGGTGTCGTCGTAACCATAAATATGGAATCGTAATTACCAACATGCGCTCTGATAGACCATCCGTAACGCTTTCACCGCTCGGCGGGGTAGCTGAAGTGTTGCGAGTGGCTTGGGAAGCCTCGCCGTCCCTCCTATTATGGCAAGCGATGATCGCCGTAGTCGCCGGTTTGGTACCGACTATAGCGGCCTGGATAAATCGCGCAGTACTCAATGCAGTGGTGGGCGATTATGGTCAGAAGGGAAACGTCGGGCCTACGGCGCATAGGAGTGTGCTCGTACTGGCACTCGCCCTCGGTACCACTGGTCTCATCGTTGCCATAATACCCCACGTTACCCGATACGTAACTGCGGCGTTTAAGCGCAAAACAGATCTTTTAATACAGGATCGCCTTTGCCGGACGATGAACTCGTTTCCCGGATTGTCGAGATTCGAGACGCCCGAGTTCAAAGACGAAGTGCGACTCGCGCTGGATGAAGGTAGTACCGCGCCTGGTCAATTCCTCACGAATGGGTTCGGTGCGTTGCAGGCGTTGATTTCTGGAGGTACCTTTATCGCAGCGCTCGCGCTCATAAATACCGATTTTATCCTACTGATCGTTGGCGCGGCCATTCCTGCAGTCACGGCGCAGCTGATCACAAGTCGGCGGCGAATGGGAGTACTTTGGACGCTGAGCCCGTCAATGAGGCGGCGGCTGTTTTATCGGGGTCTTCAGTTCGATCTCAATGCCGCAAAAGAAGTTCGATTGTTCGGTCTAAGTGACTTTCTTCGTACGCGCATGCTCGACGAGCAACGGACGATCAACAATGCTGAGGAGCGATCGGATCGCACAGTAGTCTCGGTTCAAGGCTCGCTCGCAGTATTAGCGGCATGTATAACCGGTGTCGGCCTAATCTGGGTCGTTAATCAGGCGGCGAGGGGACGTGTGTCCGTGGGTGATGTCACACTTTTTGTGATGGCTATCGGAGGCGTACAGACGGCGATGGCGTCTCTAATAGCATCCCTAATAGGCGGCTACGAAGCGCTGACGAGAGTTGGGTACTATAGGAGAATCATCGGCGCGGGACCCGACTTACCGATCGCCGAGAAATGCTCCCCGGTACCCCGTCTCGATCGCGGCGTCGAGTTTAGGAACGTCTGGTTCCGGTACGACGAGCGACAACCTTGGGTGTTAAAAGGTGCGAGCCTGTTCTTACCTGCGGGCCGAACCGTGGGCCTTGTCGGGCGTAATGGTGCCGGAAAATCGACTCTGATCAAACTTCTCTGTCGGTTCTATGATCCCAGCAAAGGAAGCATTTTCTGGGATGGCGTAGATCTACGCGATATCAATCCGGCGGACCTTCGACAGCGAATAGGAGCGGTGTTTCAGGACTACATGGCATACGATCTGACCGCGGTAGAGAACATCGGCATGGGTGATCTTAAGAGGCTAAGAAACAGCGAGGAAACTAAGAAAGCGGCGGAACAGGCGGGAATCCATGCGAGGTTGAGTAGCCTCCCTCGAGGTTACGATACCCTTCTGAGCCGGATTTTCATCGATAGCGACGACGAAGCGGATCCGCAGACCGGATCGACGCTATCGGGGGGCGAATGGCAGCGGCTTGCCGTCGCCAGAGGACTAATGCGACATGATCGAGATCTTCTGATACTCGATGAGCCGAGTTCGGGGCTGGATGCCGAGGCAGAGCACGCCATCCACGCGCGACTTCGATCTGTACGGCAAGGGCGTGCGAGTTTGTTGATCTCCCACCGCCTCAGCGCCGTACGCGAGGCCGACACGATTGTTGTTCTTGCCGACGGCAAGGTCGTGGAGCAGGGAACGCACCTCGAGTTGATGGCGGCAAAGGGCGCGTACTGCAGATTGTTCAGTTTGCAGGCGGCCGGCTATCGTGACGGGCCGATAACAACCGTTGAGGACGCGCCGCTAGGGCAGAGTGCCGAAACGCGTGTCGGAACCCTTTCGGAGGCACCGCTTTGAGTGTTGGCTATCTAGCTCTTGGCGCTGCAATAGTAGCCGGGGTCGCGAAACTAACGATCTCACTACAAAAACTCTTCGTCGTCAACGTTGAGGGAACGAGCATGCGGCCGACGTTCGATGGAGGCGATCGGCTTCTCGCTCGACGGTGTAGCGTTCGCCGTCTTCGTAGCGGAACAGTCGTGATCTTGAGGAATCAACTAACTCCACTCGCGTTGGAGGGCGACGTTGACACACCGCCGAACATCCGTTTCGTCGCAGACGAGATGAAGTACGTAGTCAAACGCATCGCTGCGCTGCCCGGTCAGCTCGTGCCGGAATCAGTGCTTCAAGCCGTGGACGGCATGAATGTCGTGCCCGACGGCATGCTTGTTGTGCTTGGCGACAATAGCCGGAGTCGCGATTCGCGTCATTGGGGTTTTGTGCCGCTTGATGATGTTTGTGGAATCGTGGTTCGAAAGCTGTCCGAAACGCCGGTTAGGTCTTCCGAGTCGGAAACCACTAGCTCCTGAAGGAAGCCTCAAAACGCACAGTGATGTCTGCCCGGTACGCCTCTTCCCTCTTCGCGCTCCTCAACCCTCACTATCCGACACGATCTGCCCATCGAGGAGCTCGATCACCCGGTCGCACCGCGACGCGAGTCCAGCGTCGTGCGTTGCGATTAGGAGGGTCAGACCACGTTTGGAGCGAAGCTCGAGTAGCGCTCCCATCACCTTCGCTCCTGTTCTACTGTCGAGATCGCCGGTTGGCTCGTCAGCGAAAAGCAGTCCGGGCGAGTTTACGAGCGCGCGCGCGATCGCTACTCGCTGCTGCTCGCCGCCAGAGAGGTGGGAGGGAAGGTCGCGCTCGCGGCCAGAGAGGCCGACAGCGGCGAGTAGCTCTCGAGCACGTTGCTGTTTATCGAAGCCGACCTTGAGCGGCAAGAGCGGCGCCGCAACGTTGTCGAGCGCGGTCAGCGCAGGTAGCAGGTGGAAGCGCTGGAAGACGAATCCTATCTGGCTGCGGAACGCTGCGCGTTCGCGTTCTTGCAGTCGGGCTAACTCCAGCTCGCCGACCGTGATGCTGCCCTCGTCGGGGGTATCCATTGCACCGACAAGATGCAGCAGCGTCGACTTACCTGAGCCAGATGGCCCAGTAATCGCGAGCGCCTGACCGGAAGGTACCCGCAGACTGACCAGGTTTAGTGCGTGCACGGGCAAGCCAAAACCAGTCCGATAGGTCTTGCTGACGTTGCACAGCGAAACAGGAAGTCCCGCATCTCGTGGGAGCGTTATGCGTTCAAACATCTTCTGGGCATCGGGCATTTCTACTCCTCCGTGAGAGCAGCGGCCAGCGGGAGCCGCGTAAGAACATTTGCCACCACGCGAGTGGCCGCGATTGTCAGGACAACTCCTCCCCCGATTGCACAGAGAGCCGCTAGAAGCATTGCTAAACCTCCTGCGCCGACCGCGGCGGCGACGGTGAGCCCGAGAGCGGCTCCGGCGAGGCTACCCACAATCCCGACGCTGGCGCCCTCGTAGAGCGCCACTCGTATCAAGTGCTGGCGCTGCCAGCCCGTCGCGGCTAGCGCCGCGATCTCGGGCGCTCGCTCGCGCAGGTTTAGGTAGAGGACGTCGGCAGTCGAAGCGACGCCGAGTGCGACGGCAAGCGCGGCACTCAAGTAGTCGACGGTCCGAGTCCGGGTCGTAATAAAGCCACCTAAGGAACTACCGGCGATTTCCCGGCGGAATCCGAGGTCGATAGCAAGCACCGCTGTGAACGCGGCGATTCCGACTGCGAGAGCCAAGGCGGCGAGCGCGGCGCGGCCCGGCCTGCGGCGCAGGTTCGACCAAGCGAGACTGCTCAGGTGCCGCACTGGTCTCGCCCGGCGTGCGGGCAAAATGGCCGGTCTGACCGCATCGAGGGCTTCGCCGCGGCCAGCAAGCCAGGCCGGTAGAAACCCTCCGAGCGCCGCGAGCGCAATGGCGGCGGGCGTGATCAGGAGCGTGCGCGATAGCGGCAGGTGTAGGCCGAGCCCCACAATCAGTACCGCCGACAAGCCGGTCCCGGTGAGGCCGGCGGCGAGCCCGACGAGGATGACCTCGCCGAAGATCCAGCGCGAGATCGTTCTGCGTCTCCAACCTATGCAGCGTAGGATCCCGATTTCGGTGCGACGCGCCCGCACAGCGGCCGCGGTGCCGTTCGCCACTAGAAGCGCGCTAACGAGCAGAATGAGCGCGAAGAGGACAGCACTCTTGCGATCGATTGCCCTGAAGATGACGAGCGCAACGCCCTTCTTTACCCACTGCTCGCTGATCTCGAGCGGCGGGCGACCATATCGTCCCTTCGGTAGGTCGATTGTGATCGATGTTGGCGAAGAGCCTGCCGTCAGATCAACGTCGAGCCCGGTCGCGTGTTTGATCGCGGCAGCGATATTCGCCGCTTGGTTGAGCCGATCGCGTCCGCTTCCATGCAGACCGCCGAGCCGGACACGGATGACGCTGATCGGCGCAGCCGCGTTCGCGCCGCGGAAACCTCGCTCGAAGGCCGGTAGCGCACCGAGCGTCGTCAGGATCAGCGGCGGAGTCTGAAGATAGCCCGCCATGTTGGCGTTCGGAAGCAGCGGCCGGTTCCCGAGCGCGCCACGGCTAGCCGAATCGGCCCCCGTCGCAACCGGCGAGTAGTAGGTCTCCATCGGCACCTGAGAGAGTGCGCTGAAGCCAGGCAGTTTGTTCGGGTCGAACTCGCCGACGGCGTGCAGGCCTGGTAGATAACTCCCGCCGCCGTTTGCTTCCTTGGCGCTCCCGAGCCTCTGATACAACTTCCTAAAGGCTAGGTCGCTTGATTCAATCGGAACAGGCTCATAGCCCGTGCCGGCGTAGAAGTCCGAGCGCCAGACCGAGACCGGGTTCTCAACCGGAACAGGCTTGAGCTGAGTTGGTCCGACGCGACGATAGTTGGTCTGCCCGGCTGTCCAATAAGCATCCAGGCTTATTACACTTAGGCGGGGAACGAGCGCCACCTTCAGCTTCCGAAGTAGCTCCGTGTATGCATCCTTCGCGTCGATCGTGAGCCGCTTAACCGCAGTGGACGGCACTCTGGAAAGCGCGGCACGTAGGTTGTCCGGCGACAGGCCCTTCCGCATCAGGGCCACTGCTGAAGGCGGAAGCCGGTTGATAATGATCTCGTCCTGATCGTCGAGGAACGGCGCCGTAGTCGCAAGCAGCGGTACGACCGGGTACGCTGCATGTCCCCGTCCCTTGTTCGTGACGCGATCAGACGGCCTAAGGTAGCGGCCGCTAACTACCGCATTGCCGAGTCCCACGAGCTTCTGTTCGGCGTCTGGATTAATCGCCGCGATTAGGAACGGGAAGACGACGTCAATGAAGGCGCGGGGGCGACGTGACTGTACTCCCGTTAGTACCCTCGCTCCCTCGCTCACCCTCGACCAACAGAAGGGGTAATAGGTCGTATAGTCGGCAAACGGCGAACTCGCCTCGGGGGGCTCGAAATACGACGGACAAACCGTTATCTTGCGGCCATTCGATAGTGTTTCCTTCGAACCGAAGACCGTGTTTGAAGTCACGGTGAACGACTGTCCGAACCGGGGTTGTTGAGACTTCAGAGGGTTGTCCGTGACGTAGAGGTAGCCGACATGACGTGGCGGGAAGCGGGTCAGTCCGCGGTCGGTCGTGCGAGTCTCTGTAAGCGTTAGCACTTCGGCCCCGGATGACGCGATCGCCGAGTTTATGTCCACGGGGACCCTAACCCGTTGAAGTATGTAACCGATCATCGCGATAGGCGCTGCGACCTGGACGCCCGGGATCTTCTCCACTTTCTCGTACTGGGCGAGCGTAATGCCGCCGTAGATCCCGGAGACGTAGTTCTCCCGTACCAAGCGGCGACTCCTTTCTATCGCGGTCTGCGAGCCCTTCGGACGAACGAGGATGTCATACGCCGGGCGCAGATTGCTCGTGACGGTGCCGCGCGCATCGGCGGCGCTCGTCGTTGCCGCAGCTGTCAGTAGCGAGAAGCTCGCTGACGCAACAAGAATGCACGCTCCTAAGGCTGTTGCCCGTCCTCGCCGGTTGCGGAGCTGGGACATCAGATTGAGCAGCATCAGTTGGTAGCCCCTACCTGACGCTCATGCGTCGACCAGCTATTACTCGAGTGCCAATCGCTCGAGCGAAGAAGCATCGTATTAACCGGGTTACCCGTCACTATCCGCCGGAGCCGGTATTCGGCCATCTATCGCGTTGACGCTGAACTCGAAGACTTCGAAGAGAGACGAACCGCCGATGAGAACAAAATAGCCTCGCGGAATCTGATCTCTCCGCTCAACCTTCAGTTTATTACGTATGACATTGCTGTTGACCGGCCCCCACGCTTTGGTCCAGTTTCTTTGTGAGTAATCAACCGGGCAGCTCTGTAAGCAGAGTCCAGCGTCAGTCCGACCAAGAGATCCGGCTCGCCGGGCGACTGGTCCAGAAGTTGTGCGGGAGGTCACTCTCACTTGCTGCCCTCTCTACAGTCTTTCGCATATTGGAGCGGCGTGCGCATGCCGAGGCCCCGATGAGGACGGCGCGTGTTGTACTCCTCGAGCCAGGCCTCAAGGACGACCCGGGCCTCGAGCACGCTTGTGAATTCCTCGCCGGAGAGCTTCTCGTCTCGCATCGTTCCGTTGAAGCGCTCGACGTAGGGATTCTGCTGCGGCGAGCCTCGCTCGATGAAGACGGGCTCGACTCCCTGGGCACGAAGCCAGCTTACGAGCGTCTGGGAGATGAATTCGCGGCCGTTGTCGGAGCGCATGAGCTTGGGCTTCCCGTGTCGGCGAAAGAGCCCTTCCAGCTCCTCGATCACATCGAGGGCGCCGATCGAGCGCGCGACTCTACACCCGAGCGCCACACGGGTGTACTCGTCGACCACGTTCAGGATCCGGATCAGGGAGCCCTTCTGAGTCCGGGCGTTCATGAAGTCGTAGGACCAGATGTGGTTGGGACTCGCCGCAGGCCGGTTCCAGGCGGCGTTTTGAGAGCCGCCCTGGGCCTTCTTTCCCGACTCCTTGCTGCGCCTGGGCGGTACACGGTGGCCTTCGAGGCGCCAGAGGCGCTCGATTCGCTTTCGGTTGACGGGGAAGCCCTCACTTCGTAGCAAAGCCCAGATCCGGCGATAGCCGTAGCGCGGGTGCCTGGCGGCGAGCTCGTTCATGCGCTTGGCGATCTTGAGCTCGAGCTCGGCCGGGATCGGCCGGTAGCGCTGGGTCGAGCGGTGCTGATCGCAGACTGAGCAGGCCCGGCGCTCCGAGACCCCGTGCTTGCGCACGAGGTACGAGACGGCATCTCGCCGGCGCGCCGGGCTCACCATTTTCCCCGCTCTAGGTCCTTTAGCATCGAGATGTCGAGCGCCTGCTCGGCGACGATCCTCTTGAGCCGGGCGTTTTCCTGCTCCAGCGCCTTCAGACGGTGAGCTTCGTCTTCTTTGAGCGCTCCGTACTTGAGCCGCCAGCGGTAGAAGGTCTGATCTGATATCTGAAGGCGCTTACAGGCCTGCGGAATCGTCAGGCCCTGGCCCTGGAGCTTCTCCGCCTCCCGTAGCTTCGCGATGATCTGCTCTACGCTGTAGCGCTTGCTTGCTGCCATCTTTTCCTCCATTCGGTCTCTCAAAGTCGGACGCTACGACACACGACTTGGACCAGATAACGGGGGGCCGGACACGTTAATAATCCTGCATATAGCGTTTTTCTCAAACTGACCCACTACCCATTAGTGCTATGCGGTTTCCTAACGCCCGAAAAGATCTGAACGGACTATGAGAACCGGCGACCTAGAGTGTCAACTCTGGAGGGGAGCGGTCCAGTGCGCCTAGCGGCGACGGAAACGGCAACGGCGGGCGCGGCAGGTACACGGCCTGCTGCCGCCGAAGAGCGGTAGGACCGCCGGGCGCTCTAAAGTAGGAGTGCAGCATCCGATGTCGACCTCCCCGAAGACCCACCGCGCGCCCTCCGCACCCTTCCGGTTCGAGTCCGAGATGACCGGCCCGGTAGAGGCGCTCGTTCAGCGGTTGACGCCTGGCCAGGTGCGGCCAGAACATGTGCTGCGCGAGATGCCGGCCGGACAGGGCGTTGTCGATCTGGTTGCTGTCGACTTCGACGACGAGGTGCTCTCACGACGTCTGCGTGAGGGGCTCGGCCCCATCGAGCTTCCACTACGGATCGAAGTCCTCTCTCATCTTCGGGTCGATCGGTTCCTGTCCCTGGAGCTTCTCGCGCGCCGGGTCGGATCCAATCCTCGCGCGCTCAGGCGGTCGACCTTGGGGCCGCTTGCTGAAATGGGTGCGATCGAGCTGGATGCTCGGCGCGCGCGCGCAACCGGGGTTTGGATTCCCGTAGCGAGACGAATCACGGCGGTAGAACTGAAGCTGTCCAAGTGGCGTGATGCCGTTCGCCAGGCAGACAACGCGGCGTGGGCGGCGGATCGATCGTGGGTCGTCCTCGATGCTAGGCGCGCGACGTCAGCTGTAGCGAATCGCGACT
>Ga0182011_10001571_pt1 | contig 19965 bp, 9 predicted proteins | sample 711E1DmetaG_FD_120481 | JGI IMG/M metagenome (GOLD analysis project Ga0182011, IMG submission 120481) | Permafrost microbial communities from Stordalen Mire, Sweden - 711E1D metaG | ecosystem: Environmental > Terrestrial > Soil > Wetlands > Permafrost | place: Sweden: Stordalen | collected... | reverse complement strand
TAACGTTTTAAGAAAATTACCCCGATTTATAGCTGTTCAGAGCTTTTTCGGGGTTTTTTCTTAAAATTAATGAGATTTAACTATTTGTCAATCAGTAGTTTTCACTATTTATGAACATCCCTAATGTTGAATCCTGGCGAGCGCATTGGCTTCGCCGAGCTCTCCGCCAAGTGTCGGATCGTTTCTCCGTTTCTTGCTGCGAAGAGCTTCAATTTTTTACCGGTTACTTTAATAGCTGAAAAACCTGCAGCTCTCCATTATTTACAGCAGCTATTATATAATGTTTTCCTGCAATATCAATCGGAACAATCTTCCTGGCATCCCCAATAATCTTGAGCCCGCTATTTACTGGTAAGAGCGCTTTATATTTATTGTCTTTCTCACCCAGCAAACACCAGCCATAACTGGCATCATAACGTCCATATGATGGTCTGACGGCATAATCGTTTCCTGCCAGAACAAGGTCTTGCTTTCCATCTTTGTCAATGTCACTTACAATTATATCTCTAACGGGTGAAAACTGGGCAAAAGTAGGAAGTTTATCAATCCTGAATGTTCCATTTCTATTATTCAGAAAAACACAACTCTCAAACAATTCTGCTTTTTTTACCATGGATTGCTTGATGGCATTCTCTCCAAAGATTTCTTTTACAGTAAGGTTCCCAAAATCAGAATATCTGGGAAACTTTTTTTCCAATCCTGTTATCTGAGCTGATAACTCATCAAGTGAAGCAAAGGGGTAACTGATACCATTCTGATATGAGCAGATCACCTGATCAAGAGATCCATTATTGTCAAAATCATTCAGATACATTTCAACAGGCTCCTTTACAGAAGCTTTCAGCATTGAATTAAGTCCCAGATTCCCACAAATTAAATCAGGATATCCATCACCATTTACATCGGCAACGCGTATACAGTTCCACCATCCTGACGTTTCATCAAGTCCGGCTGTGGAGGTTACATCTCTGAAATATCCTTTGTCATTCCTGAATATGGACACATTCATCCATTCTCCAACCAACACAAGATCAGGATGACCGTCTTTATCCCAATCCATCCAGGCCGCATCGGTCACCATGCCAATATTCTTAAATGCTTTTATTCTGTCATCTGAGACAACTTTAAAATGTCCGTGTCCATCATTTTCCAGAAGGAATTGATCGGGGGACAAACCATATGCCCCGGGTACAGACCTTGAGCCCACAAACAAGTCGATGTCCCCATCTCCGTCAAAGTCACATGGTCGGACGCACGATCCATTGTGAGACATAAATGGTAATTTACCTTTGGTAAATCCTCCTTTTCCGTCATTTATAAGCAGTAAGTCAGTCAGCAGAGGATCGCCGATGCTTAACTCATTGCCACCCCTGACAATATACAGGTCCTCATTTCCGTCACCGTCAGCATCAAAAAAAACAGCATCAACATCATCTGCAAACCGCTCCCTGTCAAGCAATGGAACATCCAGAGCTTTGAAAGATCCGTCTTTTTGTTGAATAAATATCTTAGCCGGCTGCCCTTTAGCTCCGCCTATGAACAGATCGTCCAATCCGTCGCCATTTACATCTCCGACTGCAATAGCCGGCCCTTCTGCAGAAAGACTGTGAGGAATCAGACGCTCGCGGTAAAAGTCAACCCAATCATCTTCTTCATGAGTGAAATTTAGGCCGGGAATCAGGGCAGGGGAGAACAGTTTATTCTTTTCAGTATTGCTGCTGCTTCTCTGTAATGGTTTAGAGGCATTGATAATGTCCAATGTAATAGTTTTGTCGGCCTCAACATTTCTTAACATTTGCTCAGAAAGGTCTGGCCACCGGACAAGGATCGAATCGATAATTTTTGAGGATCCTAATCCGAAATGAAGCACGTCGGATGTAGCTGATAAAAATCCCCTGGTTGGAAATTGCTCTGCAATTTGTTCCTGACCACCACTATAAACAGTAACGCGGGTTCCAATGCCACGGGTATTCATTCCTTTACCTTTCAGGGCGACAGATAAAAAATGGTTTTTTAGTTGTGTCTCAGCATTGTTTCTGTATATAAAAGCCGGTGAATTTATATTATTTACGATCAGGTCAAGGGCTCCATCATTATCAAGATCGGCATATGTTGACCCATTGGAAAAGGACCGCCTATCAAACCCCCATGCTTTGGCCATATTCGTGAAAGTGAGATCACCATTATTTTTATATATAAAACTGACATTTGGATAAAGAGGCATTTTTTCATATAAATCCTTATCCGAAAGTCTGCTATTATCATTAACAGGAAAAATTCTGTTACCACCCGTAAGGAATTTAATATAATCCAAATCGTTTGCCCGTCTGTAAATGCCATTAGTGATAAACAGATCCTTCCATCCGTCGTTATCCACATCGCAAAACAACGGAGACCAGCTCCAGTCTGTGGAATAAACTCCTGACAAAACTCCTATTTCACTAAACATGTCCCCCCCTAAATTTAGCTGAAGAGTGTTTCGAACAAATTGGTGATTATAACCGTTTTTAAGTTTCAATTCAGCGAGCTCATAATCATCCTCTCCCCCGGATTGTTTTCTTATTTTTTCATCAAAAGGAAGCATATCCAGGACTATTATATCCAGATGTCCGTCATTGTTAATATCTCCTACATCATTACCCATTGAAGATCTGCTTGTATGCGAAATAAAATCTGTCAATCGCTCCGAAAAAGTGCCATTACCATTGTTGATATAGAGATAATCATTTTCGTGAAAATCGTTTGAAACATAAATATCGGGCAGGCCATCGTTGTTGATGTCACACACATTTACTCCCAAACCATACCCGATCTGGCTGTTGTATATACCGGCTTCCTGCGTTACATCATGAAAAATATGCTTCCCGTTTACAACGTCATTTCTGAATAGTCTGCCTCCCGCAAGTGAATCATGGTCAAAGCGCAGTGAAGCATTGCCATAACTTCGTGAAGTATGTACCGAATGATTGAGAAGGTACATATCGAGATCCCCGTCCATATCATAATCAAAAAAAGCGGCCTGTGTAGAAAAACCCTGAAAATCAAGCCCATAATCATGTGCTTCGTCTTTAAATTTCAGGTTACCCTGATTGATGAAGAGTTGGTTTCTCCCATGAAAACTCTTGTATTTGCCTACCTCGCATACGTAAATATCCAATAATCCGTCACCATTCACATCTGCCATTGTAACCCCGGTTTTCCAGTCACCCGTTCCTGCAACACCTGCTGAATCGGTAATGTCCTCAAATTTAAAATTACCTTTATTAAGATATAACTTGTTCGGTCCCTGATTTGAGGTGAAATATAAATCTATCAGGCCATCATTATTAATGTCACCGGCGGCGACTCCTCCTCCGTTATTGAAATACAGATATTCAACCATGTTAGATTGTTCTGTCTCTTTCAGCTGGTTTTTAAAATTGACATGAGTAGAGGAGGGGGGTAACAGAGTAAACAACTGATCTTTTTTCCCTTTATCAGATTTACAGGAAAAAGTCAATAATAATAATAATGTAAAAAGAATAAGAGCTGAAATTTTATATGAAAGCTTCACCTGTTTAATACTTTAAAAACCTGTACTGGATCATTGCTGCGGGCAACTACCAGTATTTTATCTTTTAAGGTTGTCACTTCCTTGATATCCCTGATCTCTCCGTCAAGATGAAAACCTGACGTTTTAGCCGGGACATAGCTGAAATTTCCGTGACCGTCACCTAATAAGAGCGCGCCATAGCTGGCATCATAGCGCCCTACCTCAGGTTTCACGTTGAAAAGATTGCCTCCAAGCAGGATATCAAGGTTTCCGTCATTGTTATAATCGCCAACTGCTGCAGCATAAACAGTCGAAAACTGAACCTCAGGAGGTAAAGGTTTTCTTGTGAAATGCCCCGTGCCATCATTTATGAACAATGAGGTTTCAAGGAGATCTGCATCTAAACGAATAGAATTCTTCAATTGTTCCGGTGTAAATATATCGGTAATCTGCTGATCTTTGTACATTTCATATTTCGGGTATTTTTTTAACAATTCCGGAATTTGTCGGGTCAGATCATGCTTTAAGGCAAGGGGATATGATTTGTCTCCATCGTAAGTGCAGATTATCTGTTCTACTGTTCCGTTTAGATCAAAATCGCTGACATACATAGTGACCGGTTTTTCCGGTGTTGCTTTGAATCTTGAGTTTAAACCATGATTCCCGGCTATAAAATCGATTTTTCCATCTCCATTAAAGTCACCGGCAGCAAGGCAATTCCACCAACCCGAAGTATTTTCAGAGCTGAAGGCATCTTTTTCTTCTTTAAAAATGCCATTGTGATTAATGAACACTTTTAAAGGCATCCAGTCCCCTGCAATAATCATATCAGGTTCTCCATCCCCGTTCACATCTGCCCACATCATATCGCGGATCATACCAATATTGAGCAATTCCGGTGCAACCTGAGCTGTTACATCTGTAAAATGTCCTTTTCCGTCATTTTTGAGCATGTAACCATTACATGGCACTCCATATTCAAAAGGCTTCAGACGGATTCCTACAAATAAATCTATTGCCCCGTCTTTATTGAAGTCTGCAGGGCGTACACATGAGGTACTCTCATATTTGCCGGTGGGCAAAACCTGGTCAGATTTTGTAAAGTGTCCTTTGCCATCATTTATATATAAACGATCTGCCAGGGCTGATGAGCTCTCCGGAAATTCATTTCCACCGCTTGCAACATAAAGATCAGGATATCCATCTCCATTTGCATCAAACATTGCGCAATCAACATCTTCCGATATCTTATCTTTCTCAAATAATGATTTATCAACTGAAAGAAAAGTACCGTCCTTTTGTTGTATCATCAGCGCTCCGGGTTGTCCTTTTGCACCGCATATATAAATGTCCTCAAGACCGTCTCCATTTACATCACCTTTACACATGCGGGGACCTTCAGTCGACATCATCTGAAATAGTAAGGGCTCTATTTCAAAATCATTGAAGTCATCCTCTTTATGTACAAAATCTATCCTTTTTTCGCTGCTTATATCTATAAAGTACTTATTTGTTGAGCTTACAGGACCTACCACATGGTAAGACATTTTCTTTGCATCTTTCTGATACAAAGTCAGGATCTGATTTGTTTTTACATTTGTTAGAATTGTAACACGGTCATCAGGCCATTCGACTATAAGGGAATCCACAACTTTTAGTGAACCCAGACCAAGATTAGGTCGGGGATCTACAGTCGACAAATATCCACGTATCGGCATTTGTTCGAGATATACAAACTTTCCATTATTTATTGCCGTCACTTTGGCGCCGATAGCTTCTGTATTCTTTGGTTCTCCCTTTAAAATGACTTTCAGAAAATGATTGTCAGGCAACAGATGATTTGTTTCATTACGGTATATTGACATGGGTAAATTTACATTGTTTACAACCAGGTCAAGATCTCCATCGTTATCAAGATCTCCGTAGGCCGCACCATTTGAGAACCCGGGGTTGCCCAGACCCCAGGAAGCCGCCATATTCTGAAATTGGTAGTTACCCATATTCTTAAAAGCATAACTGGGGATTTTAACTGATGGAATAGCATCGATGAGGGTTTTATAATCAACATTTTTACCTACTACGATTGACATAACTACATCCCGATTTGAAAAATACTGGATATAGTCCTGATCTGTAAGATCCTTGTAAATACCATTTGCAACAAATATATCTTTCAAACCGTCATTGTCCAGATCTGCTATTATTGAACCCCAGGACCAGTCAGTAGCGCATACCCCTGCCAGTCGCCCGATTTCACTGAAAGTACCGTCAGTATTGTTTAACTGCAGCATATTACGTGTAAACTGATGATAGTACCCATTATCAACATTTGATTTATAATTGGCCCAATCTTCAAATGTTGTTTTTGTTTTTAGCCTGTCATTATGTTCGGGAAGCATATCGGTAGCAAATATTTCCGGATAATGATCATTATTAATATCTGCCATATCACTTCCCATGGATGATATAGGAGTAGATTTAATCATATCAACCAATGTTTCCTTAAATGTTCCATCATGATTATTTATGTACATATAATCGCGTTCAAAAAAATCATTTGACACATAGATATCCATCCAGCCATCCTGATTTATATCCCCGACCGAAACACCCATTCCAAATCCAATCGAGCTTCCATATATACCGGCTGAAGCGCTGACATCCGTAAATTTATTCCCATCGTTTCTGAAAAGTTTATCTCCTCCGATAGAATCGCGGACTAAACGCTTATTATCCTTCAGATTAAAACTGCCGATAGCAATTGGAAAATTTTTTAATAAAAACAAGTCCAGGTCCCCGTCTTTATCGTAATCAAAAAACACTCCCTGTGTGGAATTGCCTGATGATTCATCTATACCATATTCTTTTGCTTTTTCAGTGAATGTCAGATCTCCATTGTTTATATACAATTCGTTATGATTCTCAGCACCTGCTTCATTTCCAGATTTGCAAACATATATATCTAACAATCCGTCTCCATTAACATCCGCAAAGCTGACTCCTGTTGACCAACCTTTGCCCTCGATACCCGCTTTTTGAGATATATCCTCAAACTCAAAATTTCCCTTATTCAGATAAAGCTTATTCTTACCCATATTTGAGGTCATGAATATATCGATAAGACCATCATTATTAATATCACCCAGAGCAACCCCTCCGCCATTGTAAAAATTACGGAACGTATAAACATTGAATTTTTTCTTCATCTGGGTTTCATAATCTAATTTGTTGATAAAATCAGCATGTGTGACAGAGGAAGGTATAAGTGTAAACAATTTATTACCTGACTGTTTAGCACAGGCAATTATGAATAATGGCATCAACAAATACAACCCCAAAACCATCCAGGCAGGGGACTTTTTTTGTCTGACCCCCCCACTGAATGGAGATTTAGGGAGTAATTTAAATTGCGCATTTAATAGCATCCTATTTCTTTAAACTACTTGTGGTATCAGACGTATTATTCTCAGGCTTAGAAACTGAATCGTTCCATCCTTTTTTTACAGACATATCAGTAAATACAGCCCAAACATGCAAATCATCTCCAACAAATATTGTGATGCGTCGGTTTCCATCGATCTTTACATAAGCTTTACCATGAGAATGATGCTTAACCATTATAAAGCCACCACCATAGATTTTTTCGTACCATTTAAGCACTTCATTCTGAAGATTAACAGAAGATAAATTTTTATTCCATGGGGCCCATCCTTTATATTTGAACGTTACCGGCATCTCAGAAATTTTACCCTGATTAAATTTCGGATAAAAATCCATTAAAGCCGGATATTTCAATTCGTCTTTCAATTGATATTCTGCAGTTGTATTGGTCTCACCTTGTTTTAGTAATCCTTTATGGTTAAGATTCCAGCAATGCACATAGAAAACCTTTTCAGGCATTCCAAAGTATAAGCCAAGAAATAATGAATCATATCTTACCCCGCTTGCTAGTTCATGTTTTAACCTTCGCTCATATTTTGCTCTTGGTGAACATCCGGAAATAATAATTCCTGAAATTAAGATAATCAATATCCAGTTGATTTTTGTCTTCATATATTTCTGTCAATATTTATAAAATTGCAAATTATCATTATTTCTTGCAACAGCAATGATACGTGTGCCATTTATATGCAGAATCTTCATATCACGTATTTCGCCTTTAGTAAAAATCCCCGAATTAAGGGAGGAAACAGATCTCCATGTCCCGCCAGTGTCACCTTTTAAAAACAGACCATAACTTGCATCGTTGATGCCTGTCTGGGGTTTTGCCCGGTATTGATTTCCTCCGATTAAGATATCACATATTCCATCATGATCAAAATCATCAGCGGTAATTGCATAGACCGGTGAAAACTGAGCCTCCAAAGGAAGAGGACTAAGATGAAAAGATCCCTTGCCTGTATTGATCATTACGCAACTCTGCATATACTTTGCATTTAGCTTAACTGACCGCTGTAAAATTTCAGGAGAAAAAAGATCCTCAATTGTTGCATCCTTATAATCCTCGAACTTCTTAAACTTAACGGCCAGAGAAGGAATTTGTTTTACAATGTCATCCTTCATTGCTACCGGATATGATTTATCTCCATTATAAGCACAAATAATCTGTTCAACGCTTCCATTGAGATCAAAATCATTTACGTACATTGTAATGGGCCTGCTTGCTGATGCCTTAAAACGCGAATTCAGTCCATTATTGCCTAATATAAAATCTATCTTGCCGTCACCATTCAGATCTTTCGCGACAATTGAATGCCACCATCCTTCTGTATTCGATAAGCCATAGCTTTCAGATTCATCTTTAAAGATCCCATTTTCATTAATAAATATTTTTATCGGCATCCAGTCTCCCACAATTACCATATCCGGAAAGCCATCATTATTTACATCAGCCCATACCATGTCTGTGATCATGCCGATGTTCAACAGCCCGGGTGCCAGTTTCGCAGTTACATCTTTAAAATTGCCGTGACCGTCATTTTGTAACAGGTAACCATTTGCCGGTAAGCCATATTCAAACGGACGACAACGAATGCCTACAAACAGGTCAATATGGCCATCTTTGTCAAAATCGGCAGGTCTCACACAGGAAGTACTTTCATATTTTCCGGCAGGCAGGATCTGTGCGGATTTCACGAAATGTCCTTTACCATCGTTTATGTACAATCGATCAGCCAACGCAGATGAACTCGATGGAAACTGACTACCTCCGCTTGCCACATATAGATCCAGATCGCCATCTCCATCCGCATCAAAAAAAGCACAATCCGTGTCTTCACATAACTTGTCTGCTTCAAACAATTCTTCATTTGTTTTTTTAAAATGGCCATTTCTGTCCTGCACATACAAAGCGCCGGGAGAACCGCTTGCGCCACATATAAAAATATCATCAAGCCCGTCACCGTTTACATCACCAACAGCTATATGAGGTCCTTCATTGGAAATCATCTGAAAGAGAAGCCTGTCACGGTCAAATTCATTAAAATCATTCTCTTTATGTTTAAAATCCAGTCCGGCAATCTTATCCTCTTTCTGAAATATTGGAGCAACTTTCTTTTCAGTCGCATTCAGAATCCTGTTAACTGCATCTTTCTGATACAATTTCAGAAACTGATTTACAGCAATATCGTGTAAAACAGTGCATTTCCCATCGGGCCAGTCGACTATCATCGAATCAATTATCGTTGCATTTCCAAGGCCAAAATGAAGCCGGTTATCAACTGAAGATTGGAATCCGCGCATTGGCATAAGTTCCTCGTAATTGATTTTTCCGCCATAGTATAAAGTAACTTCCGCTCCGATAGCTCCGGTATTCTTTCCGGTACCCTTCAGAGTAACCATAAGAAAATTTGATCCGGGCTTTTTGTTTGTTTCATTCCTGTATATAAACGGAGGCATATTCACATTGTTGACTACCAGATCAAGATCTCCGTCGTTATCAAGATCTGCATAGGCTGCACCATTGGAAAAGGAAGGTGTGCCAAGGCCCCAGGATTCAGATACATTGGTAAAAGTCAGGTCCTTGTTGTTATGAAATGCATAATTTGGAATCCTCACGGAAGGGATCATCTCAATCAGTTTTAATATTGCTTTTTTCTCCGTTTTTATCATAGATCTCATTACAGAAGGATCTGAATAAATGTCAAGGTAATCGCGGTCAAGCAGATCTTTATAAATACCATTGGCAACAAATATGTCTTTCCATCCGTCATTGTCAAGGTCCATAATTAGCGCTCCCCAACTCCAGTCTGTTGTACTGACACCACTTAACCTGCCTATTTCACTGAAAGAACCGTTTTGATTATTCAGTTGAAGCGTGTTCCTGGCGAATTGACGATAGTACCCTTTGGCTAGTTTCTGTTGATAAGTATCCCAGCTTTCAAACATTGCCTTAGTTTTCTGCCGTGCATTTTCTTCAGGAGTCATTTCAGTCACAAAGATCTCGGGCCAGGCATCGTTGTTGATATCTGCCATATCAGCGCCCATTGCACCCAGACTGATCTCGCCCATCTGGTTCTCAAGTGATTCAGTGAATGTGCCGTCTTTATTGTTAATATAAAGGTAATCGCGTTCAAAAAAATCGTTTGATACATAAATATCGGGCCAGCCGTCGCGATTCACATCTCCGATGGTAACTCCAAGTCCAAAACCGATCTTGCTTCCATATATACCTGCTTCCCTGCTAACGTCTACAAAATGGCCGTTATCATTACGGAATAGTCTGTTTGCCCCAAGCGTATCGCGTATTTCTCTTTGCCCGGGTTTCATGTCGAAATCAGTCACAGACTGAAAGGAATTGCTCAGCAGATAACAATCGAGGTCCCCATCGTGGTCATAGTCAAAAAATGCAGCATGGTTTGACAATCCGGTTATATCAAGACCGTATTCAGTGGATTTTTCAGTGAAGGTCAGATCTCCGTTATTTATAAACAACTCATTATGACGATTTTTACTGTTGGGATTGCCCGACTTGCAAACGTATATATCGGGCCATCCATCACCATTGACATCAGCAATAGTGACTCCGGTTGACCATGAACCTTTGCAGGCAACGCCGGCACGTTCAGTAACATCCTCAAAGACAAAATTACCTTTGTTGATATATAGCTTATTGCCGACAAGATTTCCGCAAAGATATATATCAGGTAATCCATCGTTATTAAAGTCGCCGATACCTACACCTGCACCGTTGTAAAAATTTCTGTAAGTATAGGTATTGTATTCCTCAGTATAATCTACCTGGTTCACAAAATCGATATGCGTACGCTTTTTATCAAGAAGTGAAAAAAGCGGGGCATGAGTTTGGTCAGAATGGCTTGACCTGCAGGACGACGACAGAATGGGAATTGTCAATACCATTAAAATCATTATATTCCTGAACCTAAAATAACCCATATAATTATATAAACAGTTTGAAAATTTATTATATCGTCTTTTAAACTCAAAAATAATCCCTTCTTTATTTTTACCTCTCCCTAAATCCCTCTCCCAGCCCTGGATTTACCTCACCCTAAATCCCTCTCCCAGGGGAGAGGGACTTAATACAGATTGTTTTTTCTTAAGCCCCTTCTCCCCTGGGAGAAGGGGTTGGGGATGAGGTCCATCAACCGGGGTTGGGGAGAGGCTGTATTAATAAAAGAGAGCAGGCAAATATAATAATTGCCTGCTCTCTATAATGAATTTATTCAAATATTATTGCTAGTAACCCGGGTTCTGAACCAGATTGGAGTTAGCGGCCATCTGTATTTTAGGAATTGGATACAGAGTAAGATAAGTATCCGTTTTTGCATTTACAACATCGGTAGTATTGTGATGTGGAAGAATCCATTTATTAACCTGGCCCCATAATCCAAACCTGATCAGATCCTGACGCCTGGAATGTTCAGCAAACATCTCACGTCCCCTTTCATTGAATAATTCTCCCCCTGGAACACTTCCGCTTGCAAGATCAAAACTCAGTGCACCATCCAGACTGGTCAGATCGGTCAGTCCGGCACGCTCTCTGATCTGGTTTACCAGTGCCAGTGCCCCGGCATCGGTACTGCTCTGGCTCTTACGCCAGAGTGCTTCGGCTTTCATTAACAATACATCGGCATAACGGAATACTGAATAATCGTTACTCATATCTGAGGTACCTCCTATCTCAAATTCCCATTTGCCTATTCTGACACCTGACTGGCGCCATGCCTGGGGGCCAAGTTCATTGATCTGCGCAGCAGGTTGTCCATTAATAAGGTCACCTATATTACCAAAATTAACAGGTTTCCCATCGGGATCAGCCCCATCAGCGCCATCGTCGATACATACTCCGCCTCCTAAATTGTACTGATAACCTGCAAGGAAATTACCTCGTTTTGTTGCGGGACCTGTCAGTGTACCTACATCGCCTTTTCGGAGATCATTATTAGAATATGAGTTATAGAACTTCTCGAGCGAGCAGTAACCATTCCATGGCTGGAATGTAAGATTATAAGTATACTGACTGGCATAGTGCAAAGTTGCTGCATTCATATTGAATCCTGTGAAGAATATCTTGTCGTAGGGTATGGCAAAGATAAATTCTTTGGAACCGGAATTGTTCACATCGAAATTGGCAAAATAATTGGATTCCAGAGAATATTTGCCTGAGTTGATAATCTCATCACATGCAGCAATCGCTGCATCCCACTGTGCTGTTCCGGAATAAACCTGTGAATTCATGTATAACTTTGCCAGTAAGAATTTTCCTGCCCAGTAATTCATTCGGCCATAGGTTGTTCCATCTACATTTTTTGTCAGAAGGGGAACATTTGTTTCCAGATCGGCAACAACATTTGTGAAAACCGTCGCCCTTGGAACCTGAGGCGGAGCTGCCTGTGCATTTGCAAAGTCATTGTCATAAGGTACGTTTCCGTACAAATCAATCAACTGCCAGTAAAAGAAACTGCGGAGTGAGGTGAGTTCTGCAAGATAGGCACCTGCAACAGTTGCATCTACCTGTCCATTTGCAGACAAAGTCGTGAACTGGTAGATCAGTCTGTTAGCAGTACTAACGCCGGAATAACAAAAAGCCCACGGACCATTCATAAATTCGTCATCATACCCCCATGAATGCAGATGAAGTCTTCTCTGGGTACCGCCATCGTCCCAGTCAGATCCCCTGGTAGGAACAACTACTTCATCAGTGGTCATCTCCTGGACTTCGTTAATATCACCCGTAGCATATCCTCCCATTTGAGTGTAAGCAGCACCAAGTGCAGAAACAAATTCTGCCTCAGATTTAAAGAAATTGGCTGGTGTTACCTGACTGTATAATGTTTCATCCAGTTTGGTACAAGCCTGGCTGAAAGCAGCCACTCCCAATAGAATCATTATGACTCTAAACAGATATAATGATTTTTTCATTTTAATTCTTTCTTTTGATTTCATATCTCATTCATTTTCAGGATTAAAAAACAAAGTTTGCACCAAAAGTAAAAGATCTGGTCCTGAACCATGTATCTCTCCGGTCCATACCGGTTATGAGCGGGGTATTACCAGTTTCAGGATCAGTATATCTGGGGTTTGGATCCACACCTGTATATTTGGTAATATAGAAAAGGTTATTACCTGCAACATACAACCTTATCTTACTGAATGCTGAACTTTTTGGTAAAATGAAGTTATAGCCTAAAGCCACGTTATCGAGAGAAACAAAATCTCCATTTTCAACATACAGGCTTGATAATGTACCTGAAGTAACCGCCAGAAGTTGTCCGTCAGCATTTCTCATATTAGTTGTAGTTTTTGGCAGGTTATATGATGTTATATATGCAGGCACTTCATAAAATGCACGGAATGAATTAACAAGGTCGTGCCCGAATACACCACGGAAGAAAACATTCAGGTCCCAGTTTTTATAAGAAAGCGTATTGCCAAATCCTATCAGAAACTTGGGTAATCCGTTACCTGTAACTGTCCGGTCAGAACCGTTGATTGTACCATCACCGTTTAGGTCTTTAAAAATAAATTTACCCGATGCATCAATTCCCTGATATACATATGTCAGAATTTGTCCGAGAGGCTTGCCTTCCTGCACCACTGCTACTGGAGTTCCGTTCTGTCCCGGAGAACCCATGTCACCAAGTTCCTGTCTTCCATAAGTCAGTTCAGCACCATTATAAGTGCCGGAAAGGGAAACAAGTGTGTTCTCAAGTATGTAAGAAGGAGTAAGTGTTAAGGTGTAAGCAAAGTTTCCTTTTTTAAAGACATTATAATTAAGTGAAAGCTCCAATCCGCTACTCTTTATTTTCCCGAGATTCAGCCATGCCTGATTATAAATGTTTGGCGGTTCAGGTACATTATATTGGAACAGTAAATTCGTTGTTGTTCTCGTATAAAAGTCAAATGCACCTGACAATTTAGAATTAAACATAGAAAAGTCAAAGCCGGCATCAAATTCACCTTTCTTTTCCCATTTAAGATTAGGATTTGGATTACTTACGGGAGAATATGCGGGACCAAAATTTCCATTATAATAGAAGTTCCCGTTAGGTCCAAGAGTCAGCAACGACAGATAACTTGATGAAGGCTGGTTTCCTGTAATACCGTAGTTAGCACGCAATTTGAGGTTATCAATAAAACTGACATTTATCAATTTTGATATATCGGCTCCTCCCCCGATTGCCGGAAACAATCCCCATTTGTTGGCCGAACCAAACCTTGATGAACCTTCATACCTGGCACTGGCAGTTACAAACCATATATTGTTGAGGTTAACGTTTACCCGTCCAAAAAATGCAATCAGTTTATTTGAATCTTCGTAACTGGTTATTGTGCCTTTGCCATTTTTAAAATCAAGCGCGGCGCTAAGATTATTGTAAGTGAAATCATCTGTCAGAAAATTTCCTCCCTGTACGTACGAACCCTGATTGGTGAAATCCTGATAAGAATAGCCGCCTAATACGTTGATGTTCAGAGTTGAAGTTACATCTCCTGTATAATGTATAGTAGATTCAAAAAGTCTGCTTATAGAATTATCTTCCTGTTTTGAAGCCAACCCATTCCTGTTCATTCCTTGCCAGTAATCAGCCTTGGAATAATATATCCCCTGAAGATTGGCACTGCTTTGAACTGAATAAAAGGCATCAAGACTCAACCCTTTGACTATCTCATAAGTACCTTTCGCTGACACGTTCATTATTCTGTTATTACCTTCATTAGTATTTAACTTAAGGATAGCGACCGGGTTGTAATAATCGAACAAAATCTGTTGAAAATATCCGTTATATTGGGTATAAGCAGGATCGGAACTGGTTACAGGTGCGGTTGGATTGTAAATTGTGGCATATCTGAAAGCCTGACTAAATCCATATTGTATGTCTTTTTCGGTAGCACCCAGATTAAAATCGAGGGTAAGCTTGTCATTAAGCGCTTTTTGTGTAATATTAATCCTGCCATTAAGCTGTTTGTTTCCTGTGGTAATCTCAACACCCTGAACATCACGATAGTTAATTGATGCACGATAACTGGTCTTATCAGTGCCCCCCGACATTGAAAGATTGTGAACCTCACTTATACCTGTCTGTTCTATTTGCTTAAACCAGTCAGTATTTTGGCCAAAGTCGGTTCCTAATCCCTCTTCTTTTGACAATGCCCTCCATTGTGTGGCATTCATAACATCTGTATTCTTGGCGACCATTTCTGCAGTTACATAAACATTGTAGTCGATTACAGCTGTTCCTTTTTTACCCCTCTTGGTCTGTACTAGAATTACACCGCTGGAACCTCTTGTTCCATAAATTGCTGCTGCAGAACCATCCTTTAAAACGTTTATTGATTCAATATCATTAGGATCAATGTTATTTAGATCTCCGCCAATTACACCGTCAATTATCACAAGCGGCCCCAGATTTGCACCGATGGTACTCAAACCTCTCAGTCGTATATCATAGGTTCCGTTAGGGTCGCCTCCCGGTTTATTGATTGATAAACCGGCTACTTTTCCCTGAATCAATTCTACGGGATTTTCAACATTCCCTTTGTTAAACTCATCAGATTTTACATTGACAATGGAACTGGTAACCTCCCTTTTCTTTTGTGTGCCATAACCTGTAACAACAACTTCGTTAAGTGCACTTACTGCCGGAGCCAGAACCACGTCTATTGTAGTCTGATTTCCAACGGTGATGGTTTGGGTTGTGTAACTGATGAATGAAAATACAAGGACTGCTTCCGGACCCGGAACTGTAATAGTATAGTTACCACCAGCATCGGTCATGGTTCCCTGTACAGTTCCCTGGAGCAGAATGTTAACTCCTGGTATTGGTCCTTCAGCTGCGGAAGTCACTTTGCCTTTAACAGTTCTTCCCTGAGCACAGGCGAAGCTGATTGCAAAGCCAAACAGAAGAAGCGTCAGAATGCCTCTCCTACATAAAAAAACAAAATTTCGCAATGTTGCCATAATTGATTTTTTTAGGTTAGCTAATTTTTTAGGCTTGTAATAATAAATTGTAGGTAAGTAATGATGATTTAGATATATAATAATAAGCGATATGTACAGAAATTAAGTCAGCCATTGTAAAAAGTTCTTCAGAGTAAAGGTTTTTGGTCAATCCGGCATTGTCTATTTGATTACAGATACCGCTAAACAAATATATACATTAAATTCTTATTAAAAAAAGATTAAAATGAGAAAAATTTGAAAATATATTGCGCAATCGAATGACAATGAATCATATAAAGGCAGGTTTGCTTTATTTCAATCGTTTTCTGAAAAAATAATTTTTTTTTTTGAGTGTCGGCGATTATGAATAAATAGTTAATAAATATTTTGCCACGTTACTTTAAATGATTCTTCATTCGTCCACCTAATGACTGATTCATTCGTAAACTCGGTTCTCCGTTGCTTGCTGCGGAGTCAGCGAGCATTAAGAATTTACCTTAGGGGATCGAAGATTAGCTGCGCTGAGCTCCACTTCGTTCCGGTTCTTCGTAGCTTGCAGCGAAGAGCTTCAATATCACATTATTATTAATGAGTAAGGTATCATTAGGTTTTTCAATAATCACGCTTTATATTTGTGTAAAACATTGTACAGTAAAATTGTTATCCGGATGCGAGTAGCTATTAATTAATTTAACCAGAATAAGAAAATGAAAAAAATGTTGATTTTTAGTTCATTGTTGGTAACCAGTGTTTATGGCTTTGGTCAGACACCACAGGCACCAAAAACAGGGGCTTCGAAATACCCTGAACTGGAGAAGATGACTCCCGGGATGACTGAGATATGGGAGCCTGAAGTAAAAATAATTCAGCCTGGTGCCACCAGTTCTGATGCACCTTCAGATGCAATAATCCTGTTCAACGGGAATGATGTTAATGCGGAATGGACCGATGTCCAGGGAAATCCTACAAAGTGGATTGTTAAGGATGGGGCCTTAATCAGCGTCAGAGGAGCCGGTTACATCAAAAGCAAGCGCAAGTTTGAGAATTTTCAGCTGCATATTGAATGGAAAACGCCATCTGAGGTAACCGGCGAAAGTCAGGGAAGAGGCAACAGCGGCGTATTTTTGCAGGAACTTTATGAGATTCAGGTGCTTGACAGTTATAATAACCGAACGTATCGCAACGGTCAGGCCGCAAGTATGTATAAACAATATGCACCTCTGGTAAACGTTTGCCGGAAACCGGGCGAATGGCAGACATATGATGTTATTTATACAGCCCCAACCTTCGGAGCGGACACTACCATATATGTTACTCCTCCAAGGGTTACCGTTCTTCAGAATGGTGTCCTGGTTCAGAATAATGTTGTACTGAGAGGGCCTACCGAATACATAGGAATACCTGAGTATTTTATTAAGAAACATGGTCCGGGAAGCATTGAACTGCAGGATCATGGAAATCCGGTTGGTTTCAGAAATATATGGATACGGGAATTATAATCCGTTTTATGTTTTAAATATACCGATCCGGATGTCTGACTTATTCTAAAATTATTAATTTTATCGATCAATTATAAATTTTAATTTACCTGAGATGAAAGAAAATTCAAAAAACATTACACGCCGGAGGTTTCTTGGAACAACCGGCGCTGTTGCAGCAGGTTTGACAATACTACCGAGCAAGGTTGTCAGCGGTATTGGCCGCAAAACCCCGGCTCCAAGCGATAAGCTGAACATAGCTGTTGTTGGTATCGGCGGTATGGGCAATTCAAACCTGATGCACGTTGCTCCAACCGAAAACATCGTAGCCCTATGCGATGTTGACTGGGGTTATGCTAAAAGAGTGTTTGCTGCACATCCCGATGCTAAAGCATATTGGGATTGGCGAAAGATGTATGATGAAATGGGAAAATCAATTGATGCAGTAATTTGTGCTACAGCCGACCATTCACATGCAGGTGTTTCAGCTAATGCAATCACTATGGGTAAGCATGTTTATTGCCAGAAGCCGTTAACACATACTGTTTATGAATCAAGGTTATTAACCAAGCTTGCAGCAAAATACAAAGTTGCTACTCAGATGGGTAACCAGGGTTCATCAGACGAAGGTGTAAACCAGACTATTGAATGGATACAGAACGGTGAGATTGGTGAAGTGAAAAAAGTTGAAGCTTTTACCGATCGTCCTATCTGGCCACAGGGACTTAACGTTCCAAAAGGAGAGTGGGTACCTGATACACTTAACTGGGATCTTTTCATTGGTCCGACAAAAATGCGTCCTTATAATAGCGTTTATACTCCCTGGAACTGGAGAGGCTGGTGGGATTTTGGGACTGGCGCACTCGGCGATATGGCTTGCCATATTATGCATCCGATTTTTAAGGGTCTTAAATTAGGATATCCGATTAAAGCTCAGGGAAGTTCAACACTTTTATTAACCGACTGTGCACCGAATGCTCAGATGGTCACTCTTACATTCCCTGAAAGAGTTGCTCCTAAAGGTGCAAAAATCAAATATCCCGAAGTTCAGGTAACCTGGTATGACGGTGGTCTCGAACCTCCTAAACCGGCAGGCTGGCCGGCAGGAAAAGATATGAATGATGCCGGAGGCGGAGTTATCTTCCACGGCACTAAAGACACTCTGATCTGTGGTTGCTACGGTGTAAGGCCATGGTTATTGTCGGGTCGTAAACCTGTTGTTCCAAAAACAGAAAGAAGAATTGAAAAAGCAATGGATGGCGGTCATGAAATGGATTGGGTGAGAGCTTGCAAAGAAAGCGCTGATACCAGAGTTAAAACAAAATCTGATTTCTCAGAATCAGGTCCATTTAACGAAATGGTTGTTATGGGTGTTCTGGCTGTAAGGCTTCAGGGACTTAATAAAGAACTTGAATGGAACGGTGATAAGATGGAATTCACAAATATCGGCGATTCCGACAATGTAAAAATCTGTATTTCAGATAATTTTACAATCACTAACGGCGATCCTAAGTTTGATAGAAAATGGACCGAACCAATGCCTGCCAAACAATTTGCTTCCGAAATGATTAAGCATACCTACCGTAAAGGCTTTACTTTACCCGATATGCCTGCTTAGTTGATACAAGTCACAGGCTAATTAAGCCTGTGACTTTTAACTTTTAATATAATATGTACTATGAAACTATTTAAAATTATTTTCTCATGTGTGCTTGTTGTAGGACTTGTAACTTCATGCAAATCTAAAAAAGATGACGGTTTTGTCTCCATTTTTGACGGTAAAACAACAACAGGTTGGCGCGGCTACAATAAACCAACATTCCCCGCTGCTGGATGGGAAGTGGTTGATGGCACTCTTCATTGTATCGAATCCGGAACTGGCGAAGCCGGCAATGGCGGTGATCTTATCTATGATAAGAAATTAAGCAATTTCGAACTCGACCTGGAATGGAAGATCGGCAAAGGTGGAAACAGCGGCGTATTTATTCTTGCACAGGAGATACCAAATGAACCTATATGGAAATCAGCTCCTGAGATGCAGCTTCTGGATAATGAAAATCATCCTGATGCAAAACTGGGAGAGAATGGTGACCGTATGGCCGGTTCCCTCTATGATCTTATTCCGGCAAAACCGCAGAATACAAAATCTTTCGGTCAATGGAATCATATTCATATTCTTGTTTACCAGGGAACAGTCGTATATTCCCAGAATGGTAAAAATGTAGTTGAGTACCATCTGTGGACAGAGGACTGGAAGAAGATGATTGCCAATTCGAAATTTAAAGATTTTGAATGGTTTGCCAATCCTGCAAAAGAAGGTTACATAGGGCTTCAGGACCATGGCAGTGATGTATGGTTCAGAAATATTAAACTTAAACTTCTATAAGAATATTCTTGTTGATAGAGGAAAGGCCGGGTTGATTATTCCGGCCTTTTTTAGTGCGCCCGGCATGGGCGATGACTATAGGGTGCAAGACCCGAACACACTTGGCAGTAGGAAGTGTTAGCTAAAGGCAAGGGTGTCCTTCGTGAGGAGGAATCTGAAGGAAGCC
>Ga0182011_10001569_pt1 | contig 19969 bp, 19 predicted proteins | sample 711E1DmetaG_FD_120481 | JGI IMG/M metagenome (GOLD analysis project Ga0182011, IMG submission 120481) | Permafrost microbial communities from Stordalen Mire, Sweden - 711E1D metaG | ecosystem: Environmental > Terrestrial > Soil > Wetlands > Permafrost | place: Sweden: Stordalen | collected... | reverse complement strand
GCTCTGGATCCGGTCGCGGCACGGGACCTGGCGGTTCTTCAGGGTCATACATTCAGCGCTCGTTGAGATCGACCGGGAGGGGAAGCGGATTGAGACAGGGCGGACAGTGGCATACATGGAAGGGGTAGCTGCCCGGACCCCCTCAGTAAAACCCGCTTACCCCCCGGCCTCGTTAAAATTCTCCGGCCAGGTGCCAGCGCATCAGCACCTTCCCGGAATTTCAACCTGTTTTTATGCCTATAGTCAGTCCGTCGCCGACCGGAAGAATGGTACTCCTTAATAAGGGACTGCGGGCGACCATCCGGTTGAACTCTTCGAGTGATTCAGATGATCTCTTCATCCTTAGTATCTGATCACGATCTCCCGATCCCGATGCCGTCACGTCCATAACCGGAAAAAGAGAATCTTCGGCAAGGAACACCCCGCCCGGTTTTAAGAGGGCGACCAGACTATCGAGCAATACCGGGTACAGTGTTTTATCCCCGACATCCTGGAATATGAGATCATAGCGTTCGTTCAACGTCGGAATTATCTCCTTTGCATCCCCGACTATCACCTCGATACATTCAGCAACACCCGCATGCCTGAAATTTTTTATTGCCTGCTGTGCCGACTGCCCGTCATACTCGATCGTGGTGATTCTGCCGCCGTATTCTTTGGCAATAACCGCCATGGATACGGTCGAATAACCGATGCTCGTCCCGATCTCCAGGATCCTGTGCGGCCGGGCCAGGCGTAGTAGTATCTGCATCATCCGTGAAACGTCGCTGTCCACGACGGTCCCGAACGTTTTCAGTTCTGTGGATCCAAGGTACTTTTTTTTGCATGCTTCATCGTTTTCATATAAAGTACCGATATATGAAACGGCTTTTTCGAAATTGATCTTCATGGTTCCCATGTTCCTTTTTTACCTGCATAAAGATTCATGAAAATGTATTAAAGAACGGTATCGGGAATAATGGTTATGGGAAAGAAGGCAGCCGGAAAATTATCCCGGCCGGGTAATCACGGAACGATGCGGACGATCACGCTTGAAGAGCACTATGCCAGCCCGGCATTCCTGGACGGCCCCGGGCGAAGGCTCAGGGAACAGGCCGGGATGCTGGCAGGGCGCTCCGGTCCGGGGAATCTTGCCGAAGATTTGGCCGATCTCGGTGATAAGCGGATCGCGGAGATGGATGCCGCGGGTATCGGCATGCAGGTATTGTCGCTGACCGACCCCTCGGTGCAGCAGCTCGATGCCGCCGCGTCAGTTACACTGGCCCGCGAAGCGAACGATTATCTCGCGGGGGCGGTGCGTCGTTTTCCGGAGCGCTTCGCCGGGTTCGCCGCCCTGCCAACCGCTGCCCCCGAGATCGCTGCCGATGAGCTGGAGCGCATGGTCCATGAACACGGCTTCAGAGGGGGATGGATCAACGGCCACACCCGGGGCCGCTACCTGGATGACCGATCCTTCTGGCCGATCCTGGAGCGTGCCGATGCGCTCAAAGTTCCCCTCTGTATCCATCCGACACCGCCACCGGACCCCGTGATAAAAGCGTACTATGCAGGCTTCTCGCCGGAGGTGACAAACGGGCTGTCCCGCCACGGATGGGGCTGGCATATCGAGACTGCGGTCCATGTCCTGCGCCTCATCCTCAGTGGAGCTTTCGACCGGTATCCGGATCTCCAGATCGTGATCGGCCACCTGGGCGAGGCCCATCCCTTTATGATGCCGAGATTCGACAAAGGGTTGCCGGTGAACGTAACGAAACTTGATCGTCCTGTTGCGGACTATCTCCAGGAGAATGTTTACTATACGTTCAGCGGTTTCAACTTCACCCCGGCATTTCTCGACCTGTACCTTCAGGTCGGAGCCGACCGGATCATGTTCTCTGCCGACTATCCTTACAGCTCCATGGCGGAAGCACGCACCTTTCTGGACCAGCTCCCGGTGAGCACGGCAGACAGGAACAGGATAGCACACGGGAACGCGGAACGCCTCCTGAGGCTCTGACAACCGGGTGAACGTGATATATTCCACGAACCTGACCAACCCGGACCGCCGTATCCGGCCGGGAAAGGTACCGTTATCCCGGTGCGGTCCTTACGATGAGTCGTGGCCCTTCACCCCCTCACAGCCCCGGACCATCATTTTCCCCAGGGCCACGCCGGAGTAGCAGCTCCCCGGCCCGTATCAGACCGGGGCCATACCCCCTACCACCCCCATGGGGCAGGGGGGGCAGGCCCCTTCCGGAAAAAATAATGAAGGGGGGTTGGCGGGGAACCCCTTCCCGATCGATCACGGGTCCCGTGATCCTACGCTGTGATAACCGGACAGGTAAGGCAGACGGGTTGATAGCAGATTGGACTGAGGTGAGCAAAGGGTAAACCCAACGGCAGGAACGTCATGAGTGAAAATACATGATGATCTCAATTTATGACGAATCAAACGGTGGAATTTGACAGCAGGTATATGTGTTGCATTGCCAATAGGGGTATTCGTTCCGTGCAATTCGGAATCAGTAAGTCAGGAGGATTTGGAAATTATGATACAGCACGAAGGCCCGATGGGCACAATGAACCCGCATGAAATGCAGATGATGAGGATGTGGGAACAGCTCAGCGATGATCAAAAGACGACGCTCATGAAACGCATGCTCGATGCCAAGATCATGATGAAAGAAGGCATGATCAAGCAGTTACAATTCAAGATCGAGACGATGAAGCTTATCAAAGGCATGCTTGAGAAAAAATAAATCCCTGTCCAATCATCCTTTTTTAAGACAGATGGACGGAGAATCTGGAGGAAGCCCGGAAATGGGCCCGGGAGATCGCCGGAACGTATTTACGAGAGTTTATGGTCATCCTCTTTGTATGTTCGCCCAGATCGACAATCACCTCTGTCCTGTGAATGTCGGCCCCAAAACCGCTCCGCCCTTTCGATCACGTGAGGGTCTGAAAGACCTGAGCGTCTAGGAAAAAACCTGTTTTTTCCGTGGGCCCCTCCCGCACCCCTTCAGCCCCTGAGTCCCACCTTCCCAACTTGCCCATACCTGGTTGTTAGAGAAGAGAAGATTTTCATTACCCCGGTATCATCCCGTTTTTGTAAAAATCCGATCTAAAAAAAATTTACATCCCGTTCCATTCCAATCCATACACTGAGGGGATTTAAAAAAAATTATGTGCTGCCGGTAAACCGAAATTCCCCCTTCGGCACGGTAATTTCAAACCGTGCACCTTTACCGGGGTCACCGCTCTCCGTGATGGTAATCCTGGTTATGGACAGGATCTCGCGGGAGAGGAAGAGGCCAAGCCCGGTATGCTCGCCAGCTCCTTTCGTGAACAACTGACTTTTGTCCCCGGTGCTGATGCCATTGCCATCATCTTCCATAATAATAACCAGGTCCCCCTTGTCATCACGGTGCGTCACGCGGACAGCAGTCATCTGCCCTCCCCCGTACCGCAGGGCATTATCGATAAGGTTGTAGAATACTTTCTCCAGGAGCGGATCGGCAAATACTTCCAGATCCGGATCTCCGGCATCAACGCGGATATTCCCCAGGGGAAGCCGGGTGATGACGCTGCTGATTATCAGGTTTACATTCTGCCATACGGGGGCATTCACCCCTAAATCCTCATACTCCTTGGTGAAATCGATCTGGTGGGCAAGGGTAGCTGCGATCTTCTCCTCCTTTGCAATAAATTCCCGTGTTGCGACCGGATCATCCAGAGATTCTTTGGAGAGTTCAAGATAGCCTGAGAGGGAAAGGAGCTGGTTCCCGATATCGTGCCGGGTGATGCCTGAGAGAAGATTGAGTTTTTTGTTTGCCAGAGACAATGACTCCTGCGCCAGCCGGAGATCCGCAGTCCGTTCGGCAACCCGTTGTTCGAGTTCGGCGTAAAGTCTCCTGAGATCTTCTTCCACCCGTTTGCGGTCAGTCAGGTCCTGGGCAAGCACTGCAACGCCGATGATTTCTTCTCCGGTCCTGATTGGGCTGTAGGATAGCTGGAAATATTTCCTTGATACGAGTTCCTCACCCCGGTATTCTTCCCTCACGACCAGTTCACCAGCCAATGCCCGATCAAGGTACTGTCGGGTGGCTTTCCGATCCGCATCCACGGCCATATACTCCGGCATACTGTGGCCCAGTACGATCTCCGCACCATAGACATCTTTCATTGCGGCGGCATGACCGTGGTTAAAACTTGTGTAACGGTAGTGCCGGTCCACAGAATAGATGAGTGCAGTGGTGTTGTCAATAATACCACGTAACGTGGAATAGTGTTCCCTCACCGTCTCTTCAGCAGCTTTTCTCCTGGTTAATTCTTTTTTTATGGTTACCATCCAGGCGATGGCAATCAGGAACAGGATGAGTAACGCAAGGATAATTACGATGTAATTCCTTTCATTGATCTGCCCTTGGGTTTCAAAAACGGTTTCTGTAGGCTGCCAGTCCTCGATAATCTTCTGGTAGGTGCCGTCAGCTCTGATTATGCCCAGTGCATTATTGATCTCATTCAGCAGCCTTGTATTTCCTTTTTTTACCGCAATGGAAGCGTTGGAGGATGCAATGGGTTCGCCAATTACCTTGATGTTCCGGATATTATTCTGGGCAAGAACATACGATCCAACCCGGTAATCCACCACAACGGCATCAACAGAACCCTCGTTCAGTTGCCTGAACCCGTCAGTAAAATTGGGAATGATGGTTAACCGGACCTGGGGATCTGGTGCCAGAAGACTCTGGGGAAGGCCTCCTTCTTCGACGCCGACCCGTAAACCGCGAAGACTTGAGAGCCCTGAAATACCTACCGTATCTGCACGGGTAAAGATGGAAAAATGTGATTCAAGTAACGGATCGGAAAAATCATAGATTTTTTTACGCTCTTCTGTCGGGTTTATCTGGATCAGGGCATCAGCATCACCGCCGGCAACCATTGCCTGTGCCTCTGACCAGTTCATGGCCCTGATTTCAACAGGCTCTGACATGTGTTGAGCGAGCGCATGTACGAGGTCAACAGCAATTCCCGCCGGAGTGGTCCCGTCAAGGTACATGACCGGGGCTATATTCTGGTTGCCCAGAAAAAGAAGGGGAGTCTCATTGGATGAGCCGGCCGCAGGCCCGGTCATATTGGTAACCGGTGCCGGCAGGGGCTGCGATGCCGGGACACAGGGAACGATGATGATGGTGAAGACTGCGATAACAACCAGCACAACCAGGGAAGTCCAAAGGTGCTTCCTCATCAGATTCTCACCTCATGCCTGACGGGAGAAACAGAAGAATCCGGTCCGGTTGATAATCCGGTGAACATCTGCCGGACCGATGCCGGTGCCATAAAAAACCCGTCCCTGATCACCCCGGAGGTATTTGCGGCAATGACAAAGAGCGGGATGGCGATAGAAATTCCGGTGAGTTCAATGGTGCGGTGAAGGAGGGAGGAGGTTACCGTGCTGATGAAGCAAAGGGCAATGAGGATAATTACGATGAAGGCACCCTGAAAAAGACCGGAAGGGCTTGCGGGTGTTTTCCGGTCCACCGGTCGTCTGGTATAAATACCCCTCACCTGTAACATCCACCCAATTCCGATATGCTTTAATAGGGCTTTTGGTTTATAAGGCTATTTCAACCGGGTATTCATGCGTTGAGCGGTACTGATACGTTAGCGGTTAATATCAGATTTTTCATTCCGGAACAAATCACCCGTCAACCATCAACCGGTCAGAACCATCTCAACAGGGTTGTTCCGGTTTATCATTGAGGAATTCTCCAGAATTATCATTGAGGAATTCTCAAGAACCAAAACGTATACTCTTATCCCAGATTAAATACAAAGGGTGTTTTTTGTGGGGATCGATATCTCATCTTGTTAATAAAGGGAACCCTATAATCTGCAAGATCGATTTTCCTTTTCCACGAGGTGCATGGTAATGGCACTCAAACATCCGCAAGGACCTAAAACCCGGCAGAAGGCAATCTCCATTGATCCCATATTCGTCCAGGAAGGCAGGAGGCAGATACCCCGTCATGAGATGCCGGACCAGGAGATGGATCCCGATCTGGCCTACCAGATCATTCACGACGAACTGATGCTCGATGGGAATGCACGGCTCAATCTTGCTACCTTTGTCGGGACATGGATGGAACCCCAGGCGCAGAAACTCGCTGCTGAAACCTACGACAAGAATATGATCGACAAGGATGAGTATCCTGCAACCGCAGAGATCGAGATGCGGTGCGTGAACATCTTAAGCCGGCTCTGGAACGCACCCGATCACCACCAGGCAACCGGATGCTCCACTACCGGTTCGAGCGAGGCCTGCATGCTCGGGGCGCTCGCGCTCAAACGCCGCTGGCAGCACAAGCGCAGGGCCGAAGGCAAACCCACCGATAAACCGAACATCGTGATGGGAATTGATGTGCAGGTGTGCTGGGAGAAATTTGCCAACTACTGGGATGTCGAAATGCGACTTGTCCCGATGGAGGGGGACCGCCTCCACCTCTCTGCGGAGGAAGCAGTCAGGCTCTGCGATGAGAATACGATCGGCGTGGTTGCGGTTCTCGGCGTGACCTTCGATGGTTCGTATGAGCCCGTTCAGGAGATCTGTGACGCTCTTGATGATCTTCAGAAGAGGACGGGTCTTGATATCAAAGTCCATGTCGATGGCGCATCCGGCGCAATGATCGCCCCGTTTATCGACAAGGGTGTTGTCTGGGACTTCCGCTTGCCCCGCGTGGCATCCATCAATACATCGGGTCACAAATATGGTCTCGTTTATCCCGGTGTAGGCTGGATCATCTGGCGGGACGCGCAGGCACTTCCCGGGGATCTCATCTTCTGGGTGAACTACCTGGGTTCCAATATGCCTACGTTTGCCCTCAACTTCTCCCGCCCCGGGTCGCAGATCATATTGCAATACTATAACTTCCTGCGCCTGGGTATTGTTGGATATACCCGGGTACATGAGTCCCTTCGCGACGTGGCAATGACCCTTGCAGAGAACATTGCCAGGCTCGGGCCGTTTGAACTCATAACGAAGGGTGACGAGCTTCCGGTCTTTGCATTCAAACTCAGGGACGAGATCAAAAATTATACGGTCTTCGATGTATCTGATGCATTGCGTTCACGCGGGTGGCAGGTTCCTGCCTACACGATGCCAAAAAACCGCGAAGATCTCGCCGTCCTTCGTATCGTAGTCCGGCAGGGGTTCACGCATGACCTTGCAGACAAGCTGATTGAGGATATAAAACTACAACTGCCCAACCTCGAGAAACAGCATATGCCCATGATCGACAGGACCGCCGGCGTCAGCTTCCACCATTAAGGAGAACGGATCACTCTGGTACAGGAAGTGAAAAACCCGGCTGCCACCCCGGCAGAAACAGTCATTGACGGATCCGTTCGGTTCATTGCTGCCCTCTCCTTTTTATCTGGGTGTTATACTTTTTTTTTACCAAAGGCTGATCAAAAATATTCAGGCAGGGCCCGCGGTGGAATGTACCGTCCGGTATTTTTCTCGTACCGGATATGGTGAAAAAGAAGGAACCGATCTTTTTATTTTGGCAGACATCCCGAATTCCAGCAGGTCTTTCCCGCAGGACACACTACGCCGCAATGCCCGCAGTTGTTTGGATCGAACTGGGTATGGATACAGTCCCCTCCACCGCACCAGGTCTCCCCGGTTGTGCATCCGGATGTGCATTTACCGCTGACGCAATTACGCGGCTGTTGCGATGATCCGGGTGTGGGACACACATTTCCGCAGGATCCGCAGTTGTTCAGATCCTGGGAGGTATCAACACAGTTCCCGCCGCACACGGTCTGACCCTGTCCGCACTGACACTGACCAGCCCTGCAGATATTTCCCCACTGACACACATTTTTACAGGATCCGCAATTAAAAACATCCGTAGCTGTGTTGATACAGTTCCCGCCGCACTGGCTCTGACCCGACGGGCAGATACACTGGCCAGCCGTGCAGGTCGCTCCTGCCGCACACGCATTTCCGCAGGATCCGCAGTTCTGATTATCCGTGTTTACGTTGACACAGGTCCCGCTGCAGCCGATCTGACCGTTCAGACACACTGCATTGCGCCCGGGAATCGTGGTCCTGATCACGGCATACCCGGTCGTGGGGAGCCGGGTAATACCGGTCTGATAATTAGTGGCCAATGAGTTATGGACAAGGCTCATCTGGCCGCCGGCCGGGTTCAGCAGGTCCGTATTATAACCGAACTTCGCAATAAGTACTATCGCAAGGATCACGACAACAACGGCTATCACCGCGTATACAATCTTCTTATCCGGACCACCGGGAGGTGTTCCGGCACCACGCCCTGAGGTTTCATCCACCATATGCATGCACCTTTCAATCGCAGGTAGTAAAAGGGCTACCTCAGACCAGATAAATACTTTCAAACGAATTGAAATCCCTGTGCCCGCCGTGCCTGATACCATTCATGTCGGAATAGTGGTTTTTCCCCTCCAGAAAATCCTTTCAGGAATTCCGGTACATCAGAGCCCGTACCGGGCATCCCCCTTTTGATGTGCTCTGGCCGGGCCGGGTTGCGGGTATCAGTCGCGATCAGGATCGCGATCGAAAACCGGATCCGGATCAGCATGAACCTGAGAAATTCTGCGGACCGGAAATTTAATCGATTGATTCAGATATATGATGTAATAATATAATATTACGATGCGAGTATCGGGATGTTTGTTTCCAGCCATCCTCTTTGTGGCGATAATAATTATCCCGTTAGCAAGTGCCAATGATTCGAATGTAACTCCTGCCACAACCCCGTTCATCACCATCGATCCTGTCGGGAACCCGGCCGCTGGCGAAGTTTTTGTTATCAAAGGCACGACAAATCTGCTCCCGGTGATTGATACCCTTCATCTGGTGATTACGCCGACAACTTTTAATCCCGGCGGATTTGGTTCCGACTTCCAAACAACCGTTCCCATCCAGCGGGGAGAAAAAGACATTAATTTCTGGTCATGTACTGTCCCGACAACTACCGGGTGGCTGAGTTTCCAACCACCCGGCAGGAGTCCCACCGATGATGCACGCCCCGATAATTATATGGTAACGGTCGAATCATCAACGGACGGGAATGTAAGTCAGTTCCAGATATTCGATATGGTGCCGGCAGGTACGGATACCGATGCAACAATTTCACCGGCGCCAGCACCGTTTATCAAAATTGATCCTGTCGGGAACCACACGGTCGGAGACGTGTTCTTTATCAATGGGACAACGAACCTGGCGGCCTCGGATAATTCGCTCTCACTGGATATCTCATGGGCAGATTTTAACCCGGGCGGGTTCGGAACATCCTTTTACATGTCGGACGTATCCATTCAGCCCGGGGAACCGGGAATAAATCGCTGGTCTGCCGAAGTTGTGCCTTCCCGGTGGGAGATGTATACTGAACCACCCCCCTATCATCCAACGCCAATGTTTGGAAAAATAAGGCCGGGTAAATATGCCGTATACATTTCTTCCCGGGATGCCATGGTCTCGAATGATGCTGCGCCAGTATTTTTTTATATTTTCCCGGAAAGCCGGATCACCCTGTTTCAGACAGCCATGACACCTCCGGCATTTTCCTCCCCACCCTCTCCATCTCCCACGCAGTCTTCACCTATTTCTGCGCTGTTGCCAGTCGTTGTTTTTGTAATTATGTTAGTCTTGAGATTCGTTTTGAAAGAAAGGTGATTGCGAGGTGTTTACCCTTGCGATGGGAGGTTTTCTCAAGAGCCGGAAATGTTCATCGCGATCAGGATCGTGATTGAAAAAGATAAACGTGAAAGTCCGATCGGACTTTCAGGTGGGTCTGCTGAAAATGCGTCAGCATTTTCATGCCTCTGGTCCGGATCGTGGCCGGCCCGCTCCCTACGGCTCGTGAGTTCCGCCTCCCGATGGCGCTGATTTACGTTTTCACTGCGCCACGGAAAATTCCCTGTTTATCGCATCTCCCCCGGGGAGGTTGACCGTTCGGTGCAGACCCCTCCCCCGCAGGCCTCATCGGCGGCACAGAAGTTTCCGCACGAACCGCAGTTGAAGTTATCGTTCTTCAGGTCAGCACATGCATCATCGCACTTTGTGAACCCGGGATCGCAGGCACAGGTACCCTTCCGGCAGGATAAGCCGATACCCGTGCAGATGGTACCGCACGAACCGCAGTTGAAATCGTCACTCTGCAGGTCAACGCAGCTGAACGTGCAGTTGGTATGCCCGGGCAGGCAGCCGGTGAAGACACTCTCGTTGGTGACTGACAGGTTCCCGTTCTGGTAGGATACGTGCGAACTCATGGTACTCCCTGTACATCCGGAAGTCAGGACAAAGAGGGCGATGACAAGGACGATAACTGCCGCGGGCTTAAGAAATTTCACGTTCATGGTTTTCCTGTACCTTTCATTTATGGGAAAGATGAAAAACGTATTGAACCGGTAACCGGTGGTTTTTTGGGTGGGGGGAATACAGGTCTTTTTGCCGGGAACCAACCGGGATCTGCTCCCCCCCTCCCCCTTCCCACGCTTATTTAGCGTGAGTCTGCGTTCGTGCATCAGCTCCTGGCGCGTGCCTGATGAAGGGTCTGCCACCCTTTGCTTTCCTTGAGACGGGCACTGTTGTAATTATCAACCGGATCGCGTTTTTTATTTTACATCAAATTTTTCATGAATATTTTTTATCCGGTCTTCATCCCGCGGGTGATACCGTATAAAAGCAAACAACAAACGGTTTTTTACCGAATCGTGGTTATCTTCCGTTTTTTCAAGCTGCTTCCGGATCGCTTTGAAGGTGTTACCGGCAATCTGCGATGGCTGGTAAACATTGAATTTTTCTTTTAACATTTTAGCAGCATACTCGTCGCTCCGGTATTCATCGTATCTCATGGGTTCAATCAGGTTGTTTATCATCGATATGATGAACAGGAGCGAAAAGCAGGTGATGGTTGCATACCACAGAAGAGCCTGGAAAATTCCTGCAGCAATAAGTTCCCTGTTTGCCAAAAACAGGAACCAGACAGGGATTAAAATCAATGATAACATAAAAATCAGCGGGGGCAGTACGTACTGGTTATTGACCTGGTGACCTTCTTCGTGAAGCAGGGAAAACCTGATGGAGTCTTCATCCAGGTTGCAGCACTTTTCGTTATAAAATATCGTATTATAAAAAAATAACCCGGATTTGAAATTCGGCACCCTTCTGTCATACCGGATTTCACGTTCTTTGTCGACAGCGCCTTTCTTCTTTAATTCAATGAATATTTTTTCCACCCTTTCATTATTTGACAGCGTGAAGTACCGGTAAATCCAGAATCCTAAAAACAGCGTTGCCAGGGCAAAAACAAACATCAGGTGAACATGGTCTTTCAGAAGGATGGTGATCCCGGCTAAAAGAATTAAGATAACAATCAGGTGAAAAACCGATTTTACTTCCAGATTTTCATCAATAAATTTGTTGAAATCAAAATTCATTGGTTGATATTACTCCATAAGAACTTCATAACTTTTTCTTTATGTAATGGCAAGGTCAGGCCCGGCATATAGCATTTCCTGCACATCCGCCGCCGGTGCCGGAGGCTTCTCCTGTATGATTTTTTTAATTTTTGTTCTTTTTATCAATGAAAAAAATTCCTCCAAGGAAAAGAGCTCCGAAAACCGGTATCATGTCGGAACCGGCCCGGTGCGTCGTGGCTGGTGTGCCGGATGAAGGTAAGGTGCCTCCGGTTACCGGGGTTTCGGGAGTATCCATGAAACCCGCGTCGATGATATGGAATGACTGCTGCTGATGCGGTGTGGATTTGGTTTTACTGCCCGGATTGTTCAAGGCCGCATTATAATTCATATTCATCGAAAGCCTGAACGTGCCGTTCGGCCGGTTCGGCGGGGCACCCCAGCTGTTCACCACAAGCCAGTAAGGGTTTTTCGGATCCGTCCTGTCATCATACCCTACAAGGAGAGTAACATGTGCAGCCCCTCCCCCGTCACCATCGAACGGTGCAGGATCCCAGATCGCAGTCTCGGGTTCGGTGCGCCACCACTGCTGGAATGTCTTCATATCCGTATGATCGTAATTAAAGGCATAGAGGACGGGCAGGTTGTTGTTCAGGGCGCTCTTGATATTATTGACCGCGGTGGACTTGTCCACCCCAAAGGTCGAAACGGTGGCAGCCGAGAGACTGCTCATCCGGTAGGCCGGGGAGGTAGACACGGGGATCCCTGCAAAAAGGGGGGAATTGCAGCTTTGCCCGGGAGCAAACGATGCATTGGTGTTGGACCAGGGGATGAGTTTCATCGCATCCGGGTTGGCTGTTTTGTTGGAATACCAGTCCACGAATTTTCCAACACTGCCGCCGCAGCACCCGGAATCGACGCCATCTGGTCCGCTGCCAAAATTATCATTAAGGTACTGGATAGAAAGCCGGTCGCGTATACCCGATTTAATGGTGTGCTCGATCTCAATGGCCCCGGTTGATGACCAGACCCAGCAGTCACTGCATTTTCCCTGTCCCCGTTCTTTCGGAACATAGGGGAGGTCCGGAAGCAGGCTCAATGAACCCCGGGGAATCCGTATCGAGGAATTGGACGCCGGATATACCGGTGAAGTATCGATCTCGTGCTGCAGTTCCTCCATGTCGGCTTCCGAAAGGTTCATGACCGGTTCTGTCTGGTCTCCTTCTGCGTTTGAGGGTGCAGGATTAACCGTTTCCTGCCCGGCGGGTGCCTGCTGGGAACCTGTCCCTGTTGCTTTGCCGGCAGACACCGGCATACCGATACCGGCCACGATAACAGCCAGTGCACTCACCAGGAGCAGTGCCATAACCAGATTATGCGGTTTCACCTTCACGTTTGCCAGCCTCAAAGTACCCGATAAATCCGGGGTGACACAGGGTTATGAGAGATAACGGATGCATCCCGGGGTTTGATCCGGTCCTGCATAATCCGGCACCGGATTTACGTGAGATTGGCAGGTGTTTTGTAATAACCATTGCCATATTCACTCACGACCGGGGGCTCACCGGACTCCGGCCCCGTCAGGCACCCCGTTACTCTTTCTTCGGGGGGTTCGGGGGAGGGGTGACGTGAGTAAAGATCGTGGCAGCAGATGCGATTAATACGGTGATAGAACCGATTATCGCTGCGATAACTGTTGAATTTCCAAGCAGTCCCGGGTCCTGCGTGGGTTCGGGCGTGGGCGTGACAACCGGGACAATTACCGGAATGACCATAGCCGGGGTCGCCGTCGTGAACGTGGCCTGGTTCATGGGCTGGAGCGTGCCGTATCCCTCAGCCGTCTGCCCGGCTATGATATAGATCGATCCCTCGTAATCATAGTACCCGCTCAATGCCAGCCGCAGGATATGGTTCCCCTCGGACATTCCGTTTACGGTGTCCGGGGTAGTCCCGCTATAGACGCCATCGATCAGGATACTGGCGCCGGTCGGGGATGAGTACACGCTCACGCTGCCGGTTGCCGGGGTCGGCGCGCTGGACAGTGTCGGGTTTGCCGTAGTGATAACCGTTGTCGGCAGGGTGGTAACCGCGACCGTTGTTTTCGTGGGAGTGGCTGTTGTCTGCGTTGTGGCAACGGTAGTCTGTGTTGGAGGACTGGTAGTCACGGTCGTGGCAATGGTGGTCTCTGTTGGAGGACTGGTAGTCAGGGTCGTGGCAACGGTAGTCTGTGTTGGAGGAATAGTAGTCAGGGTTGTGGCAACGGTAGTCTGTGATGTGGTGACATTGTCCGCACTGACTGGTAGTACAAAGAGGAGTATTGCGAGGAATACTGCGACTGGTATGACAGATGATCCGATTCCCTGTGACATTGATAAATTCCTGCCCGATGGATTTACCGGTGATTTCCTGTAAACATCTTGTCGTGATAGGAGATAAATCCGTTTTACCCGGAAGCACGTTCCGGCCCCGGGACCTGCCTGCTCTCATTTCATTTCACAACATTAATTACCCATAATTATTCAGTCGATTATATGGCTGAAAACTGGTGTGGATGGTTGAGGCCGGGGTGCATCCGGGGTCTCCTTCTCGTGTGTTTTGTGAGTATACTGATGGTCGGGGTCGCCGGGGCAATCGGGTTTACCACGAACCATCCGATCATGCCGGTGCCCGGCGGGTTGCTTGAAACAACGACGGCGGCCCCGGCGCTCATCACGTGCCCATCCGGGTACGTCTGTACTATCCCCGGCGATGCAGCGGACAAGGGATATATCCAGTACAACGACACGCGGCCCTGCGGGAATCTTGAGGGCCTGCCCGAGTACTGCTACCGTGCTCCCCTGAACATGGCAGGGATTGCCATCAATAAGCAGGTCAGGCCCGGTAGCATTATTACGTTTGCAACCACCCCTGCTGCACCGCTGCAGGTAAGCTCGGCAGTATGACGGTGATGCCGGTAGCATTGGTCACCCTCATCCCGCTTAACCACCAGGTCATCTTCAGAAATATCAACACGTCGAAGGTTGTCCTCATGATGACGAACACCGGTTCCGGTATCTTCCCGGGATTCATTGTCCGCAATGGGATGTTCCAGTCCATCAGCCTGCTCATTTTCGGGAACACGTGTAATGGTAAGACCGTGAATTTTCAGACCGACTCCGCGAACTGCGGAGGGTGCGGCTGGGCCTGCCCGGCCGGTCTCTCCTGCGTCCAGGGCCAGTGCGACCTGGCCTGCGACAAGGGCCTCGACAACTGCGAGTACAACTGCGTTGATTTAAAGTCGGATCCCATGAACTGCGGCAGCTGCGGCAATGTCTGCAGTCCAACGGAGAAGTGCTGCAGCGGGAAATGCGCGGGCTATACCAGCGACCCTGCCAACTGCGGGGGCTGCGGGTACAGCTGTGCGCGGGGGGAGACCTGTGCAAGCGGCCTCTGCACGGGAGGACCATCCTGCCAGAACAGCTGCGACAAGGCGGAGTTCTGCAATAACGGAGTCTGCACGGCAACGCTCCCGTGGCAATTCGTGGAATATGACTCTACCCAGGGAGGAGATAACCCCGGGTACGGCGCTGCTGCGACCTGCCCAGCCTCGGACAGCCAGAGCTGCTGGATACGGATGAGCGTATTCCATTATATCGGGTATGAAAGCAGCGATGTCGTGTCGGATTATGACCACGTTGAACTGTCCATCGATACCCAGAACATTCCGGAATCCGTCAAGACCGGCATAAAAACAGGAACACGAAAAGCCTATCTTGTCATGCATGTCGGTACTTCCAGTACCGGAACCCTCAATGCAATTAACCGGGATTCATCCCTGTGGAAGATTGCTTATAACACCGACAACTCCCAGTACCAGATGTTTATTACCGACATCCCGGGAGGCGGCAATGACTACGGCGGGACCGAAACACCTCCCGGCCAGGGTTCTGCGGTATCCGGATCCAGGGCGCATTACGACACCACGACAAAGACCGTCACGGTCGATATCACGGACATCGTGAAGGCATGGCTGGACGGGTCGGTCCCGAACCGGGGGCTGAAACTCATGCCCTACTCGGAGCAGTGGCCGATGCCGGAGAACGATGATGATTCCTCAGGGCTTATCACCTACTACGATATCCTGATGGTCAATTCCGTATCCGCGGATGCACCGCTGTAACATCCCCCTCCTTTTATTTTGAACAGGAGGGTTTCCTCCCCCCGCATCCCCTCATCAGCCAGCATTTTCCGTTGAAGGCCCGACAGTCACCACCCGCCGGGATTTGAAGGGGCAGGAGTCAGGCACCCCAAGGGGTTCGACGGACGGGTTCCTTTTTAAAAAATATGATCCAGACCGGATCGGATCCGGTCCTTTACGGGATCGGGTCACCTATATCCGCACTGTCCGGCACCATCGTTGCCGGCTGGCTTGTACTGTTGAACGGATCGATTGCTGCATCGGCAATGGCCATTGCCGCATCTGCTCCCGCGGTATCGATACTGGCGGCTGCTGTATCAGTTCCTGTTGGGCCGTCGCTGTCCAGCTGCGTTCGCTGATCGGAGACCGGTGCCTGAACCGTGGTCCCGGTCAGCTGCGGTGAAGTATCGCTCTCTTGCGGTGCCGTTGCGATCGTATGGGTGACCTGAGGTGCTGCGCCCGTATCTGTCAAGGTATTATCCGGTGAAGACGTGCACCCGGCAGTAAAAATTGCTGCGAACAAAAGGACCGCACAAATCCCGGTAGTAATGCTCAAAAGTTTCATGATTCTTGCTCCCCGCATGTCATGTCTGAACCCGCTTTTCAGCTGGTGGTAACTCCCGTAACGACGGGTGTCACTGCCCGGTGGAATGCAGTCGGGCGGAATGTTGCGTTCCTCGTCATATTCCCGGCATTTTCCCGGATTTTGGTTACCGCAGACTGGCGGTATCCCTGGACGGTCGTCCTGAACTGTTCATACAGCGCCGTCAGCTGGGAATCGATATTCTTTACCGCCGCCTGGTCATGGCTGTCGAACGCGGCCTTCAGCGGGGAGCGCTCGGCCGTGATCTGGTCAAGGACTGCCTGTGCCTGGGTGATATCGATCCCTTTTGCCGTCAGGTTGGCGAGCATGTTCTGGAGGGCCGTTGTGCGGTTGTCGAATCCGGCAAGGCGGGTCGTTTCCCGTGCCTGCCACGCATCCGCGCCAATCGCAACCCAGAACTGCCGGTCCAGCGTGCCGAGCTGGTCATTCACGCTCTCGAGCGCCTTCTCGTCACGGGCATCGAGGGCCGACTTCAGGGATGGCTGCAGGCCGTCGATCTGCGTCTCGGCAGCCTGTGCCTGCGATACGTCAATGCCTTTTGCTGTCAGGTTGGCAAGCGCACCATGGCGGATGGCGTCGTTGTGGGTGAATTCATCAAGGCGCGAGGTCTCGCGTGCGGTCCACCATGCAGTATCGAGGGTCTGGATAGTCGCCTGATCGGCGGTGACCGATGCGTTGACGCTCTCATGGAGTGCAGATTCACTGCCGTTGTACGCCTTCATGTCGTTTGCCGCATCGGTATGGAACGTTGTAACCTCTCCCTTCATCTGGGTGAGGGCAGCATCGATCGATACATTGTCAGTCATGGACTGCACCGAGACAGCGGTCGTAATGAACTGCTGCTCTGCGCCGGTGAGGTCGCCCGTGCCGGCCGGCCCGCTGATCGTGCCGATATAGGTTATCGCACCGTTCATTTTTGCCTGGTAATCCTCACTTACATAGGCCACATAGGCCTTCATTGCGGTGATGTGCTCCGGATTGTTGCTCCAGGACAGCCCGGCATCCGCTGCACCCGCAAAGGGGATGCACAGCACAACCATGCAGAGCATGGCCGTCCCGATAAGAATGGTCCCTGATATTTTCATGTTCAAATCTCCTGTCTGGCGGTTGCACCTGTCTTGTGCCGGCCATCGCAGTCAGGTCTTTTTGGACAGGATATATAATGCCAAAATCAGCGGTGTTCATCGCTGATTCGCCGGCGGGTAAGCGTTTAACCGCGGGGTTATGGGGTGTATGCCGGGTTTTTGCCGGCTGACCTATGCAGGTTTCGGGGAATTTCCCCGGTTTGTTTACGGAAGAAGATAAAGGGAGGGGCGAGAATAATTTTGGCAGAAATATAACCTTTTCATAAAATACGGAAACAATTATTCTGTCCGTTTATAAGGAGATAATTTTCCATGAAGGTTTGTTTACCACATTATTTCATCATCATCATCTTTCTCGTGATTGCCGTTGCACTTGCAGGATGCGCATCAACGCAGACCAGCACTCCTCAGTCTGGCGGATCAGGGCAGGCAGCATCTGCATCAGGTACGGGAGCAGTGGCTGGTCCCGGCGGATCTCCCGGCAGCCAGGGCAGCGGGAGCGCCCCTGAAGCGGGATCTCCGGTCAGCGGATCGGATCTTTTCAAGGGAATAACCTACTCCTGGGCAGAATATCACTTGTACCAGGGCTCCGTTGCAGCACAGAAGTCGTCAGGTATTAACCAGCATGTCAGATTTGAGAAGAGCGGGAGATGCACGATACGGTCCGTGGGCGGATCCCCGTCGCCAACCCCCCAGGAATGTCCCGGAACAGGAATATCGACAACGGAGACCGACCCCCCAACCAGGTTGCCTCCGATGCAAAGATAACCTGCCTGCCTGCCGATGAAACGGTGGCCACTCCCGCAGGATCGTTTACCGCGACAAAATGCACGGCGACCGCAAAGCAGAAAACATTCACCCTCTGGGTGGACAGGGGAAAGATCGTGGTGAAGAAGGAGTGGAACAATGCCGGTCTTGTGTATGGCATGGAACTGAACGCGGAAGGATAAACCGATACTGGTTTTTCTTCATACGATTCACAGGATACCGCTCCGTCATCCGGCCGTTTCAGGAAGCATGATTTCCTGTATCCCGGAGGACATTACGCCGAAGTCCCCCGCAGTCAACGCCAGCTATAAGAGCGAACCTGTCCATCACTGATTATGAAACGCGGAACCGCTGTCCTGTTTGTCCTTGCCCTGCTGCTCATCACCGGAACGCTCATTGCGGGATGCACCATCCTGCCCGGCCCAAACCCGCCGGTAACCAGTTCCTGCCAGATCGAAGTGCCACAGGGGGCCCTTGAGCAGCCCGGCGATGCGGGCAAGGTATCGGCTGACGAGGCGGCAGTTGTTGCGGCTGACAACCGGTTTGCTTATGACATGTACCTGCAGCTTGCCCGTGACCCCCGGTACGCGGATGGCAACATCTTCTTCTCGCCGTTCTCGATCTCCTCCGCGTTTGCGATCGCGTACGAAGGTGCCCGCACCACCACGGCAGACCAGATCCGTTCGGTCTTCTCCTACCCGGCAGAGACCCAGAAGCTGCGCATGGGATACGCCCGCTCCGTTGCCCACCTGGCCGGCGGGGACCGGAACTTTACCCTCTGCACCGCCAATGCCCTCTGGGCAGAGAAGACTTACCCGTTCCTGCCGGCATATACCGATACGGTCCGGTACTGGTACGCGGCCAATGCCACGAACCTCGATTTCATCGGCCAGCCGGATGCGTCCCGCCAGACCATCAACGCGTGGGTTGCAGGACGGACGAACAACAAGATCACCGACCTGCTTGCCCCAGGTACTGTCGATCCTTCGACCCGCCTGGGGATCACCAATGCCGTCTATTTCAAGGGCACCTGGGAACGGCAGTTCGACCCGAAAAATACGCAGGATGCGGATTTCCACAGCTCCCCGGCAAAGACGGTGACCGTGAAGATGATGGAGCAGACTGACGAGGAGGCACACTACCTGTATGCAGAGACCGCGGACCTCCAGATGCTCTCCATGCCGTATAAACACGGGATCGGGAGCGGCCTTTCCATGGTCGTCCTCCTCCCCAGAAACAGCAGCCTCCAGGCGGCAGTTGCTGCGCTGGACCCCGAAAACCTCACGGCGCTGGAGCAGAATGCCACCACCCGGCGCGTGATGGTGTATTTCCCGAAGTTCACCACCCGCACGGATTATTCCCTGGCCGGTCCCCTTGCGGCAATGGGTATGCCTGATGCCTTTGGCAGCGCAGCGGACTTCTCCGGCATGGACGGAACGCGGAACCTGAATATCAGTTCCGTGATCCACAGCGCATATGTCAGCGTGGACGAGGAAGGAACCGAGGCCGCCGCCGCCACGGCTATCATGATGGGGGCCGGTGCGGCAGCTCCTGAGATGCCGGTGGTCTTCCGGGCCGACCATCCGTTCATTATCCTGATCCAGGACAATGATACCAAGACGATCCTCTTTATCGGCCGGATCGTCAACCCGGCCAGCCCGTGATCTCCAGTTCAGGAAGAGCGGCCGGGGCCCGATCCCGGCAGGTTTATCCGGCCGGTTCCGGGGAAGGCGGTGCCGGCTCCCTGTCAGCAAACTCCCTGCAGGCCAGGAGCGCAAGGAACGGCATCAGCAGGATCCAGTAATGGAGGTACTGGCGTATCAAAAGAGTGGAGAACAGGACAAGGACCAGCAGGCCGAGGGCAGTTTCCCGGGGTGTGCGGAAGCCCCG
>Ga0182011_10001566_pt1 | contig 20005 bp, 15 predicted proteins | sample 711E1DmetaG_FD_120481 | JGI IMG/M metagenome (GOLD analysis project Ga0182011, IMG submission 120481) | Permafrost microbial communities from Stordalen Mire, Sweden - 711E1D metaG | ecosystem: Environmental > Terrestrial > Soil > Wetlands > Permafrost | place: Sweden: Stordalen | collected... | reverse complement strand
AGGCCAGGTTGATCCAGTTCTGGTATGGCGACTGGGCGTAGTTGTAGATGGAGACCGTCAAGTTGGCCGTGGGCCCGCCGAGGAAGCCCGATGGGCCGAGTAGTCCCGTAAGCCAGTACGGGCTGTTGAGGGCCGTGAACAGCAGCGGCGCCGTCTCGCCGCCGACGCGTACCACGGCCAGGATGCCGCCGGTGAGCAGACCCGCCTTAGCCGCCCGACAGACGACGCCCAGCGTCGCCTTCCAGCGCGGCGCGCCCAGGGCCAACGCCGACTCGCGCAGCTCGTTAGGCACCAGGTTGAGCATGTCCTCGGCGGTGCGCGCCATCACCGGCAGCATGATAAAGGCCAGGGCCGCCGCCCCAGCCAAGCCCGAGTAGTGGTGCTGCGACATCACCAGAAGGCCGTAGGCGAACACGCCGACGACGATCGAGGGCACACCCATCATCACGTTGGCCACCAGGCGGATAGCCGTCGCTACGCGGCCGTCGCGGCCGAACTCGGCCAGGTAGATGGCGGCAAAGAACCCCAGCGGGATGCCCATGAGCGCGGCCACGCAAGTGATCACCAGGGTGCCCACGATGGCGGGACCGAGGCCGCCACCGCTGCCACCGGGCGTAGGTGGGGTCTGCGTGAAGAAGCTCCAGTTGATGGCGCCGATGCCGCGCCGCACGACCACGTAGAGGATGAGAGCCAAGGCAGTGATGCCCACCGTGGCGCCGACCCAGGCGACGACCTTGACGACGATGTCGGTCACCCGCCGACGGGTCACCGAGCGACGCTTGGGCGTCATGCCCGACCTCCCATCCGGCGGCGCGCGCGCCGCAGCCACAGATGCGCCAGGAGCTGGAACACGCCCGTGATGACGAACAACACCAACCCCAGCTCGATCAGGGCGCTACGCTGCAGCGAGTCCGTCGCCTCGGCGAAGGTGTTAGCCAGGGTCGAGGTGATGGTGTTGCCGGTGCCGAAAAGCGACTTCTGCATGTCGTAGGTCTGGCCGATGAGGAAGGCCACCGCCATGGTCTCGCCCAAAGCCCGGCCCAGACCGAGGAAGAACGCGCCTACGATGCCGCTCAAGCCGTAGCGCAGGCTCACCTTGCGCGTCACCTCCCAGGTGGTCGAGCCCATGCCGTAGCCGGCCTCCTTGACCACCTGGGGGACCATGCGCAGCACATCGCGCGCCACCGCCGTTATGAACGGCAGCACCATCAGGGCAAGGACGAGGCCGGCCGTGAGGAAGCCCAGACCCATGGGCGGACCCTGGAAGAGCCACAACTTGCCCAGGAACGTGCTTTGGATCCAGGGCTCCACGTGGTTGCTCATGATGGGCACCAGCACCAGGAAGCCCCAGAGGCCGAAGACGATGCTGGGCACGGCCGCCAGCAACTCGATGGCCGTGCCTACGATGCGGCTCAACCACGGCGGCGCCAGCTCCACGAGCAACAGGGCGATGACCAGCGCCAGCGGCACGGCGAGGACCATGGCGATGACGGTGGTGTAGAACGTGCCATACAGGGCAGTCACGGCGCCGTAGTGGCCTGCCGTCGTGTCCCACGCCTTGCTCCACAGGAAGCCGACGCCGAACTTCTTGATGGACGGCCACGAGTCGATGATGAGCACGGCGAACATGGCCGCCATGAGCAGTGCGACTACCATGCCGCAAGCCGTGGTGAAGGCACGGAACGCCGGGTCGGCGTACCGGCGGTGCCTGATGCGCCGCAGCACCTTCATGGCTCCCGGCGGGCCGGCCGGCACGCCCGGCGCGTTCATTTCGACGCTACTCACTGCTCCTGCCCCCAGAGACAGTCGCTTGTAGATCTGGGCAGTACCGCGCCGGTCCCCGCCGAGGTCACGGAAGCGGGGACCGGCGCGGTCCTCACGCGAGCCGCGCCAACGGCGGGCTCGCGGTCATGGGTCGGCTCAGCCGGCAGGCCAAACCGGCGTGCCGCTGATGGTCACGGTCTCCCAGAGCTTCTCCACCAACTTGTAGACCTTAGGCGGAATGGGCACGTAGTTGAGAGCCTGAGCCGCGGCGCCGCCGTTCTTGTACGCCCAGTCGAAGAACGTGAGCATCTGGCCGGCGCGAGCCGCGTCCTGCTGTTGCTGCTGGATGAGGATGAACGAGGCGCCGGTGATGGGCCACGTCGTGGGGCCGGGCTCGTTGACGAGTGCCAGGGCGAACCCAGGCGCCTTCTTCCAGTCGGCGTTGCCGGCCGCGGCGGCAAAACCCTCGAGCGCCGGCGAGACGAACTTGCCGTCCTTGTTCTGGAGCTGCGTCCAAGTCATGGCGTTCTGCGTGGCATACGTGTACTCGACGTAGCCGATGGAGCCGGTGACCTGCTTGACGCTGGCGGCCACGCCGTCGCTGCCCTTAGCGCCCACGCCGACGGGCCAGTTGACCTCGGTGCCGGCACCCACCGTCCAGATGGAAGGAGCGGCGTCGGTGAGGTAGCTCGTGAAGATCCAGGTGGTGCCGGAGCCGTCCGAGCGGTGCACGACGCTGATGGCTGTGGACGGCAGGCTCAAGCTGGGGTTCACGGCCTTGATGGCTGGGTCGTCCCACTTGGTGATCGTGCCCATGTAGATCTTGGCCACCAGGTCGGGCGTGAGCTTCAGATCGCCGGCACTCACGCCCGGCAGGTTGACGATCAGGACGCCACCGCCGACGCACAGCGGGAACTGCACCAGGCCGTTGGTCTTCAGGTCTGCCTCAGTGAGCGGCGCGTCCGAGGCGCCGAAATCGACTGTCTTGGCCTCGATGGCTGAGATGCCACCGCCGGACCCGATCGCCTGGTAGTTGAGCTTGATGCCGTTCAGGCCCGCGTAGTCGGAGCCCCACTTCGAGTAGAGGGGGTACGGGAAGGTGGCGCCGGCGCCGATGATGGTGTCTGCCGCCGGGGCCTTGCTGCCGGAGGCGCCCTTGCTGCCGCAAGCCGCCAAGCCCACCGTCGCTACCACAAGCGCGAACACGGCAAGAACCAACCATGAGCGCGTGCCCGCCAAGCCTCGTGCCTTAATCATGAGGTCCTCACTTTCACTGTTTCCCTGGACGTGTGGAGGCGCTCTGCGCCACCTTGAGGCACGTTACCGGGCGGCTGTTAGCGAACGGTTAGCGCGCAGTCAGTCTTGTGCGAGAAGCCAAAGCGGCGCTCGCCGCGCCGGCCCGAAGGCCTGAGCGCGGCGAGCGCCTGTATGGTGCCCTTGCCAGCCGTGGCGCGCGAGGGGGCGGCGCGCCGGCTAGCGGTCAGGAGCGGCGGGTATCCGTCCGTTGCGCGAGGCGTAGCACGGCGGCGAGGATCGGGGGCCCCACAGGGCACGGGTGGGCCGCACCGGGTCCGTTCACACACGCCAGGGAAGGGGCGACGCCGCACATCATCGTCTCGGGAAGAACACCCGCCACTGGTCCCGCGAGCCGCCTTTACCAGGCGGCCTTGCCGCCGGCCTTGACCTGCTTATGCCAGACGCTTTCCACCGAGCCGTACACCTTCGACGGGATCGGCACGTACTGCAGACTGGCCGAGTCGCTGATGGCCTTGCTGCTCTTGTAGCCCCAGTCGAAGAACTTGAACATCGCGTGGGCCGTCGAGTAGTTCGACGTGCTCTTCTTCACCAGGAGGAACGTGGCGCCGGCGATGGGCCAGGCGTTCGCGCCGGACTCGTTGACGCAGACGGTGTAGAAGCCGTTGGAAGCCGACCACTTGGCCTTGGACATGGCGGCCTTGAAGCTGCCCGCCGAAGGCAGCACCCAGCCGCCGGACTTGTCCTTCATCTGCGTGTAGGCCATGTGGTTCTGCTTGGCGTAGGAGTACTCGATGTAGCCGATGGAGTTCGCGTCCTTCTGCACGAGCGAAGCGACGCCCTCGCTACCCTTGCCGCCGATACCGGTGGGCCAGCTGCCCGTCTTGTCGGCCCACGGCCACGACGACACGGCCTGCAGGTAGTGGGTGAAGATCCACGTGGTGCCGGAACCGTCGGAACGGTGGACGGCCACGATAGACGAGCTGGGAAGACTCAGCCCGGGGTTGAGCGACTTGATGCGTGAGTCGTTCCACTTGGTGATCTTCTTCATGTAGATGTCGGCCAGCACGGCGCCCGTGAGCTTTAGACGCCCGGCACCGACGCCGGAGATGTGGACGATGGGCACCACGCCGCCGGAGGTCATGGGGAACTGCACCAGGCTGTGCGAGTTGAGGTCGGCGAGCTGCAGCGGCGCGTCCGTGCCGCCGAACATCACGGTGCCGCCCTCGATGGCCGAGATGCCACCGCCGGAGCCGATGGGCTGGTAGTTGATCTTCACGCCCGTAGCCGACTGATAGTCCTTCGCCCACTTAGCGTACAGGGGGTAGGGGAAGGTCGCGCCGGCCCCGGTCACCGTGATGGCAGCCAGAGCCGATCCGGCGACCACGAGTGACGCCAACACTGCGAGCGCGACGCATGCCAGTAGAGTGCCTGCTTTTGTCTGTGCCCATTTCATATGACCGTCTCCTGTTCCTTTCCTTCGCTTCCTTGCGACTGCACAGCCGGCCCGGCCGACTGCAGCACCACGCTAGCCCGCGAGTGTCAAAGCAAGGTGAAGGACGAGTAAGAGCGAGAAGAATGTCCCGTGAGAAGTACCTGATGTTGCCGCTAGGCGAGCGCTAACCTGCCTGCGGCGGCGCTCTAGTCGAGCGGCAAGTGGATCCTGAACGTGCTGCCCTGGCCGGGCGTGCTCTCGACCGAGACGCGGCCGCCGTGGGCCTGAGCGATGTGCTTGACGATGGCCAAGCCGAGGCCGGTGCCGCCCAGGTCGCGGCTGCGCGCCTTGTCGACCCGGTAGAAGCGCTCGAACAAGCGCGGCAGGTGCTCGCGTGCGATGCCCGGGCCGCGGTCGCGCACGCTGATGGCAAGTTCGCCGTCTGCGACCTCGCAGCCGACTTGGACGCTGCTGCCAGCCGGGCTGTACTTGATGGCGTTGTCGACGAGGTTGACCACGGCCTGCTCGAGCAGCGGCGGGTTGATGTTGGCCAGGCGGCCACAGAGGCCCTCGAGCTCGAGGCTGATGTTCTTCGCCTCCGCCTTGGCCGAGCACACTTCGGCGGCGACGTGGAGCACGTCGTCGATGCTGCCTTCCTCACGGACGATGGGCCGGCCCTCGTCGCTCATCTCCAGGGCCGACACACTGAGGAGGTCCTCGATGATCGAGTTGAGCCGGTCGGCCTGGCCGGCGATGATGCGCACGAAGCGGGCGGCGTCGTCGCGCTCCTCGAGGGCGCCGTCCAAGAGCGTCTCGGCGAAGCCCTTGATGGACGTCACCGGCGTCTTGAGCTCGTGGGAGACGTTGGCGACGAAGTCGCGGCGCACGCCCTCGAGGCGCTTGAGGCGCGTGATGTCGTTGAGCACCACCACGGCGCCGCGCAGCCCGCCGGCGGCGCCGCGCAGCACGGTGCCGTGCGCCTGCAGCACGCGCTCGTCATGGCCCACGCGCAGCCCCATCTCGCCCTCCACCGGCTCAGCGCTGGTCACGGCCTTGGCCACAAAGCCCTGCAGCTCCGGGTTGCGCACGACCTCTTGGATGGTGCACCCGACCGCCTCCGCCGGGGTGATGCCGAGCAGCGTGGCGGCGGCCTCGTTGACGGCGATCACCCGCTCCTCGCCGTCCACCGCCACTACACCCTCCACCATGCTCGAGAGCACGGCCTCGCGCTCGTTGCGCTCGCGCGTCATGCTGCGGACCTTCTCGTTGAGCTCGGCGGCCATGCGGTTCAGGCTCTCCGCCACACGGGCGAACTCCTCCGTCTTGGGCACCAGGAGCTTGTGGCTCAGGTCGCCGGCGGCGAAGGCCTCAGCGCCCGCGCTGATGACACGCATCTGCCGGCTGAGGCGACGCGACACGTACAGTGCGATGAGCGCCGCCACAAGGGCTACGACGACGGCGCTCACGACGATGCGCCGATACAGCGAGTCCAGGGCCTCGTTCACGGTAGTCAGCGGGATGGCGGTGCGGATGACGGCTGCCACGCCGGAGGCGTCACGCACCGGAATGGCCACGTACATCAAGTTTTCGTTCAGCGTGGTGCTGAAACGGATGTCACGGCCGACGCGGCCCGCGAAGGCCGTCTTCACCTCCGGGCGGTCGGCGTGGTTCTCCATGCCGGCCGGCGACAGGTCCGACTCGGCCAGCACCGTGCCATCGCGGGCGATAACCGTGATGCGCGTGCCCGAGGCCGTGCCCAGCTTGGTGACCAGCGCTTCGAGGCTGGATGCGTTCGCCGGCGAGAGCTGGTCGCCGATCTGCGCCTGGACCAGCTGGGCGCGCGCCTGCAGATCGCTCTCGGTGTGAGAGATGTAGAAGGTATGTGCCGAACGCACGGCGAGCAGACCCAAGGCGGCCGTGCTCAGGATGATGACGACCAGGTAGCCCGCGTAGAGCCTGGTGAACAGGTGCGGTCTACGCACGGGTCACTCGTCGTGCAACCTGTACCCCACACCGCGCACCGTCTCGATGTAGGCGCCCACGCAGCCGAGCTTGCGCCGCAACGAGACGATGTGCACGTCCACAGAGCGGTCGGTCACGAAGCGATCGGCGATGAATGAGTCGTCTCCTTGCGCAGCATCGACTATCTGCTGACGAGTAAACACCCAACCCGGCCGCTTCGCCAGAAACAGAAGCACACGGAACTCGGTGGCCGTGAGCTCCACCGGTACGTCTTTGACATACACCTGATGGCGGCCGGGGTGGATGGCCAGGTCGCGGATGCGCAGCACTGCCTCGTCGTCGCCGGCCTCAGCCGTGCCTCGCCGCAACACCGCCCTCACGCGAGCCGAGAGCACACGTGGGCTGAACGGCTTGGTGACGTAGTCGGCCGCCCCCAGCTCGAGACCGGTGACGATGTCGGCCTCACCGCCCTTGGCGGTGAGCATCACGATGGGGATGTGCTGGGTCTTGGGGTCGCTCTTGAGGCGCCGGCACACCTCGAGCCCGTCCACGCCCGGCAACATGAGGTCCAAGATGACCAGATCGGGCATCTTGACGCGCGTGGCCGCCAGGGCGTCTTCCCCTGTGCCCACGCCGACGACGTTGTACCCCTCCTTGGCCAGGTTGTAGTTGACCAGCTCGAGGATCTCTTGCTCGTCGTCGACCACGAGAATGCTTTCTCTGGCCATCACCCTCCTTGCAGGCACGTCTCCCTCGCCGACGCGCACACGGTCAGTATAGCCAGGGTTTGTTAGAAGTTGGTGAGCGCTTTGGGCTCGCGCAGGCGTCATGGCCGGCCACCCGTGAGGTCGACCAGTTGCGTGCCGAGCGTCATGCGGCGACGCAGAGTCACCAGCGTGCCGGTAGCGATGAGCGTCAGCGCCGCCTCCATCGTCACCGACTGCAGCCAATCGTCATGGCCCCGCCCGGATCGGCCTGACTTGCCGGTGCCGGCGAGCGTCATGTCGCCTTGGACTCCGAACGCGGACCGCCGCCGCGTGGGCGAGAGCACCGACGCGCCGGCCAGGGCGCCGGCGGCCGTGCCGCCGGACCCGGCTCGCGAAGAGTCGGCGCCGGCCCGCCACGCCTGCAAGTAGGGGTACGGGTCGATCGGCGCGCCACCGTGCGGGTGGATCTCGAAGTGCAGGTGCGGTCCCGTGGCGTCGCCGGTGGCGCCCACGTAGCCGATCACGTAGCCGGCCGTCACGTCCTGGCCCGCATGCAGGCCTGGGGCATAGCGGCTGAAGTGGCAATAGAGAAACCGGTCGCCGGCAGCCGCGGTGAGGAACAGTTCGATGCCGCCGATGCCGCCGTGATCCATGCTCGAGATGCGGCCGTCCAGGACGGCCACCACCGGCGTGCCGGCGGCGGCGGCGATGTCGATGCCTTGGTGCAGGTGACCCTTGCGCTGCGCGTGCCAGTCGTCGACAAAGGAGTAGCTGCCGTTGACCGGAAACAGGGCGCCGGGGAAGCGCGCCAGTACCGCGGTGGGCGCCGGCGGGGCGGCCGCCATGGGGGTGGCAGCCGCAGATGTTCCGGCCTGCGCCGACCCCGAGTCCTTGCTCTGCGCGTGCGACCCCGTCGCAGAAGTGCCGGACGAGTGCGTCGAGCCGGACGACTGCGGCTTGCTCGGCTTGCCGGCGTCGCTGGGCTTGGCCGTAGGTGTCGGCTTCGGCGACGGCTGCGGCACCGGCTGCGGATCGGGAGCCGCCGACGCCTGCGCGAGCAGGCCGCTGAGCGAATACCGCCGCGCCTGCGCCCGGGCCTGGCCGACTATGAGCACGGCCCCCGCTTGCAGGCCATCCCTGGCTTGGCTCAGCCGCAAGCGCAAGCCTGTGACCTCCGCCATGGGCGAGGGCGACGTCGTAGTGACTGCCGTCTGCAGGACCGTGAGCGTGCCCACGCTGGGGATCACGATCGGGCTGGACGCGGGGTCCACCGGCGTGCCGTTGACGGCCAGCCCTTGGACGGCGCTGCCGGCGGTGCCGGCGTCGGCCGACTCGCGGCCCACGCCGGCGTCGGCCACCACAGAGATCTCGTCGGCTGTGACCAGACCGTGCAGCAGGCTGACGTTGGTGAGCGTCGCATCGGCATGCGACACCAGTCCGGTCCCTACCAGAAACGAGGCTGTCGAGGCCGAGCCGTGGGCGAAATCGACCGGCGCCTTGCGGAGCGAGGTGACGGCGGACGCGCTGTTGTCGCTCACCGACGGAGATGCCCACAGATGGCCGTAGAGGTCACCGTCGACGCACGCCAAGGAGGCATCCGCTCCCCGGCCGACAGCTCTCGCCTGCACGGCAGCTGACGCGGTCGCCGGCGCCACCAACGCTGCGCCGGCCAGACACGTCACAACAGCCACAAGCTGAAAGGCTGAGAATCGCGACGGTCGCCGACTCTGCCGAGTCGGATCCCGCTGCGCACGCGAGCTCACGTCATTTCCTCCGGTCATCGTCCACTGGTGGGCTCTGCCATGGTGACGGTGCACTGTGAGCTGACAGTGAGGAGTTCGTCAGGATTCGCCACAGACGACAGAACGCGAAAGGGGGCGCGGCGGGTCCTTTGCGGACCCGCCGCGCCCCCTCACCTGCCATCAGCCTGGCCGGCGCCTCGGCGGCCGCGGCCGGAACCTGGCCTGCCGCGGCCGCCTCACCGGCGCACCTACTTCACGCTGATGAAGATCGGGTTGGAGTAGAACCAGAGGTCGCCCCAGGCGACATCGGGAGTATTGATGTGCACGGTCTGGGTCGGGTCACTCGGCTTGGGAACGTCCACATACGAGAGCTCGTCCGCCAGGGGGTTGCCCTGCGCGTCTGTCTCGTTGGCGGTGCTCGGTGCCAGATTAGTGCCACGCAGCCGCAGGTACATGCTGTCGGAGACCTTCAGGGTGACGGTCGCGACGTTGAGGCCGTGCACCATCTTCCAGTCCTTCTTGGTGAGCGTCTTGACGACGTGGGCACTGGTGTTGGTGGCGTTGTCGTAGTCAGGGTTGGGCGTGGTGCCGTCCGCGAGAGTGGGCGAGATCATGCCGGTAACGTCGCCGGCGATCAGGTCCACATGATTGACCACCGGCTTGGCGCCGCTGTCGTTCACCTTGGGGCTGGCGAAACTTATGGTCACGGTGACCTTCTGGCCCGACTTGGCCCTGAGCGTCTGGCCCATGGTCGCCGGAGCCTTGCCCGCAGCCGCCTCGAAGTCGAGCTTGTTGATGAGGTCGCCGCTGGCGACGAACGCGTCGCCCGAGCGCATGCCGTCCAGAAGGCCGGCGTAGGTGTTCTTCTTCTCGAACGTCCACGTCTTGGCGTACTGGCCCGGCCAGAAGTCCTGGTAGGCGGTACCGATGACGTTGCCGGCGACGTCCTTGTACTGCTTGCTGGCCCAGTGGTAGTCACTGGTGTTGAAGATCCAGAAGTGACGCCCCTCACCAAGAAGTGCATCCCACAGGCCGCCGACCTTGGCGGTCATGTAGTCGGCGCCGCCGTACGTACGTGCCTTGGCCGTGAGCGTCGCGTCGGCCTGCGCCGGATCAGAGGTGACCGTGCCGTCGGCGGCGATGTAGTAGCCGTACCCACCGCGCGCCGCTGCAGCCTGAGCGCCCGGCATGCCCTCCATGCCGAAGGCGATGTCGGGGGCCGCGTCGTTCATGGCGCGCAGGTCAGCCGCCGACCAAAGCAGCTGGCGCGACGGGTGGTTGACGATCACGTAGCTCTGCTGGAAGTAGTTGTCCTCGAGCCAGTTCACGCCGGCGAGTGTGTCGGCGGCCGTCGTGTTGTGCTTGTCGAACGGCACGGCGGGGTTGCCGTTGCTGTCGATCTGCAGGCCCTCGCCGGCACGGCTCGTGTCGTGGTCGGCCTTGTCGAAGATGTACTCGAAGTTGCTGATGCCGTTGGGCTCGTTGGCGCCGCCGATGACGCCGACGCTGGCATCTTCGTGGCCCGGGGCGTTCCAGTCCAGGCCCTGGATCACCAGGTGTCCCGCGTAGGTCTCACGCGCGTCTTGGATCAAGGGATACGAGTACAGAGGCAGCGTCAGCCACCGCGCCACGGGAGTGTCGAACGGAGCGCCGGTCGGGTCCTTGGTCGACACGCCGCCGGGGTCGGAGTTCGCCAGGTAGTTCAGACCGTAGAGAGCGAACGCGTTGCGAGTCACTTCGACCTGCGCGTTCGAGCCGTCACCCAGAAGGGTGTGGGTGTTGATGTCGCCGGCTACCCACTTGCCGGTAGCCGCCTGCGCCACGCTGCCGCCCACGACCATGCTTGCCGCAAGCGCAGCCGCCGCGACCACTACAGTGAGGAGTACCCTCCGCGCACTGATCCTTCGTGCCCTCTTCATGCTCACACCTCTCCTTGTCGACGCTGGTTCGCCATGCTGGCGAGAGTAGTCTTCTACCGCCCCGTTAGGGCGTCGTGAGAGCTGGGAGAGGCGTGCGTCAGAATCGTGTTCTGTTTTGGCGCAGTTTTGGGACGCGCCGGCCGTGGCGCCGACATGTGAAGAGGGCGACCCGATGTCGGGTCGCCCTCTCAGATGGACTCGTCAGGCTCGGTAGCCCACTACGCTGCCAAGGTACGTCGTTCCGCGGCGATCCTGGCTTGTAGAGCCACACCAATGTACTGCAGGAGGCTCTCCGTGGGACGGCCGCTTGTCGCCGCAGGCCGGATGGGAGTTCGGCTAGGCATCCTGCTCGGCGGCTTCAGCCATGGACTCATCGACACTCTCATCGGTGGCGTTGCCGCTGACTGGCTCGTCTGACGCGAGTTCCGACGCGACCTCGTCTGTCTCGTCCTCGTAGCTCATTTGGTCTCCTTTCCGTGCAAGACAACGATGCCCCACAGGTGTAGCGCGCCAAGATGAGCAACGTGCGAGTTCGTTGCGGGCGGAACGCAAGCGCAGAGATCCGGGCAGTAGCTAGTCGCCGACCCCGGCGAAATAGCTGACGAGCTGCAGCGACCAGGCGCCCTTGGGGTCGAACGCCCGGGCCTCGGCGACAAGCTCGCTCAGACGGGCCAGGTAGCGCCCATAATCGGCAAGCTCGAAGCTGCTGCGCTGCTCGTCGAACAGCGCCCGCCAGACGCGCGCGTCGAGCGGCGCATATCTCTTGGGGTAGCACAGCGCCAGGACGGCTGAGGCCGCGCCGATGCCCACGCCGGGCAGCAGGCGCAGGATCGTCACTCGCCCGGCGAGCTCGAAGCCGGCCTCCTTGTCTTTGCAGCCGAAGGCCATCTGCGTCGTGCGCTTGATGCGCTTGTCCGAGCTCGACTCGAGCAGATGGGCAGTGCGGCCATACTGGTCACGAAGTTGCCAGCGGCATATAGAGAGGAACTCATCTCGCGAGAGGTGGAGAGGGACGCGCTTGTCGCGCGCGCGGGCCAGACGCGCCTTGAGGCGTTCGGCCTCCGCAAGGTGGGGATCGTCGCCATGCTTGGCGGCGAGGCGACGGTCTCTCAGGGCGGCGGTAGCAATCATCGTAGGACCCTCCCGGCTCGATCTGTGCGCGGATGTTGCCATAGCGACCATACCCCATTCGTCGCTCTGCTTCCCATGACAGTCCCGTGACCGCTTGCGGCCCAGGGAATGACCTTCTGCGTCTCCGCCATAAAAGACGGGGGCCCAATTTGGGCCCCCGTCTTCATCATGAGAGGTAGTTCCGGGTCTCGCATAGAATGACAGCGCCGAGAAGGGAGTGAGCATGGCTGAAGCACGGAGGTCCAGCGCCGACGGCGCGCCGCAGAGCGACGCAGAGATCCGGGCGCACCGCCAATCGGTCGCCGCGGTCACCGAGGCGACGCACACGGTCCGGCAGATGCACTCGATGCTCGAGTTCCGCGAGAGCAAGTACGAGTGGCGCCGGCTGTTCGCGGAGCTGCTCGGCACCTTCATGCTGGTCTTCGTCGCCGTCGGCGGCGGTGTGGTGAACGCCAAGTTCGGAGGCGAGGCGATCCCGCAGTTCATACAGGCGGCGGCGCCCGGCCTGACGGTGATGAGCATCATCTTGTTCATGGGCGCCGTTTCGGGCGCCCATCTCAACCCCGGGGTCAGCCTGGCGTTCGCCCTGCGCGGCGACTTCCCCTGGCGACGCGTGCCGCTCTACCTCGTGGCTCAGTTCGTCGGCGCCATCCTGGCCACGCTGGTGCTGGTCGCACTGCTGGGCAAGCAAGGCGGCGCCGGTCTCACCCTGCCGGGACCACACGTCAGCACGACGACGGCGCTGCTCTGGGAAGTCATTCTCACGACCGGCCTCGTCAGCGTCATCCTGGGCACGTCTTCGGGCGCCCAGAATGTCGGCTGGGGCGCCGCCATCGGCGTCGGCTCCTACATCGCTCTGGCCGGCATGTTTGGTGCGGCGGTGAGCGGCGCCTCGATGAACACGGCGCGCTCGCTGGGGCCGGCTATCGCCCTCGGTGACTACACAGCCTGGTGGGCGTATCTCATCGGCCCGCTCGTGGGGGCTCTCATCGCCGTCGGCTTTGCCCATCTGCTGCGTGGACCGGGCGGCGACCCGGTCTCGCGCAGGGCCGGCTCGGGCACCCTCGACTAGCCGCAGGTCACGGCAGCGGCCGCTGCAGCGCCGGTCTGGGTTTGACCACGGCTCGAGTACGGGGATGGTGCTGGTGGCTCAGGAAGGACCCAAGATGGCCAAACTCAAGAACGAGTTCTCAAAGAAGCAGTGGCAGCATTGCTGCGGCAAGGGCTGCAAGAAGTGCGACATCCACAACGCCTACCTCGACGCCTACGGGCATCGAGCGGGTGAGAAGAAGTTCGCCAAAGACCACGCGAAGATGCACTAGGCGGGCGCCTACGGCGCCGCCGGCCTAGTACACGTCGGGTACGAACGTCTGGTTCTCGAAAGGCGGCCGCACGTAGCCCTTGTCCTCCACGCGCGGCGGCAGCTTGAACGGCTTGGGCGTGAGGTCCTCGTAGGGGATCAGACTCAGCAGATGGTGGATGACGTTGAGCCGTGCCCGCTTCTTGTCGTCGGCGTTGACCACATACCAAGGCGACAGCTTGGTGTCGGTGTAGCGGAACATCTCGTCCTTGGCGCGTGAGTACTCGACCCACCTGTTCCAGCTCTCGAAGTCCATCTCGGAGATCTTCCAGCGCTTGGTCGGGTCTTCGATGCGCGCCTTGAAGCGCTTCTCCTGTTCCTCGTCGCTGACGCTGAACCAGTACTTGACGAGGATGGTGCCGCTGCGGATGAGCATCTCCTCGAACGGTGGACAGGAGCGGAAGAACTCTGTGACCTCGTCCTCCTTGCAGAACCCCATCACCCGTTCGACGCCGGCGCGGTTGTACCAGGAGCGGTCGAAGATGACCCACTCGCTGGCCGCCGGCAGGTGCGCGACATAGCGCTGGAAGTACCACTCCGTGCGCTCACGCTCGGTGGGCACACCCAAGGCGACAACGCGCACCGAGCGGGGGTTGAGCGTCTCGGTGACGCGTTTGATGGTGCCGCCCTTGCCGGCCGCGTCGCGGCCCTCGAAGATGGTCACCAGCTTGAGACCTCGGTCGCGGATCCATTCCTGTAGCTTGACGAGCTCGATCTGCAGCTTGCCGAGCTCCTTGAAGTAGGTCTCGTCGTTGAGCTTCTTGCGCTGTTTGGGCTCGACGTCGCCCAAGTCGTCACGCTTCTCAGCGGCCACCGCATCCTCCGTGACTGTCGTCGTCTTGTGCCATCCGCTGGCGGGTCGATGCTACGACCGTGTAGGGGTCTAGTCTACGTCAATGCGGGGCCGGCGGCTGGGCTTCCCCCGGCCCCGCCCGAGGGAATAGGGTGGTCGCCATGGCTGGAGCTCCGGACAACGCAAGCGACGCCGGCGGCCACGTCGTCGGGTTCGTGGACATCGGCACCAACTCGGTGCGGCTGATGCTCGTCCAGGTCGGCCCCGGCCTCGCCTACCGAGTCATCAACCTGCAGCGCGAGGTGGTGCGGCTCGGGGAGGACGAGTTTGGGGACGGCCTGCTGCGGCCGGCCGCCATGGAGCGCGCGCTGGCCGTTTGCCGGTCGTTCGCCGAGCTGGCGCGGTCGAGCGGGGCGACCGAGGTCGTGGCCGTGGCTACCTCGGCGACCCGAGAGGCGCGCAACCGGGCGGCGTTCGTGGCGCGCCTGCGCGACGAGGCCGGACTCGACGTGCACGTCGTGTCCGGCCGCGAGGAGGCGCGCCTCATCTACCTCGGCGTCCTGGGCACCGTGGAACTCGGCGAGCGCACCTTGCTCTGCCTGGACATTGGCGGCGGCAGCACGGAGGTGATCGTCGGCGACGCTCGCCAGGAGCTGTTCCTCGACAGCCTGCCGCTCGGGGCCGCGCGCCTGGCCGGCGACCCGACGTTGCCGGACGTGTCGGGGCCCATATCGGCCGAGGACTACCAGCGTCTGCAGCGCGCCGTGCGTCTCGCCTCAGTGCACGCGGTCAGCGCGGTACGCGGCTTCGACGTTGACGTGGCCTACGGCACGTCCGGCACCATCCGCAACTTGGCGGCCGTGGCGGCCAAGGTGCTGCACGGCCGCGAACCGCAACGCGAAGAGACCGTGACGCTGCCCGACCTGCGCAAGACCATCAAGCTGCTGCGCGGCATGACGCTCGCCGAGCGTCGCCGCGTGCCCGGGCTCAGCCCTGATCGCGCCGACATCGTCGTCGCCGGCGCCGCCGTTCTCGAGACACTGATCGCCGACCTCGAGCTGGCGGCGGTGACGGCGCTTTCGGAGTGCGGGCTGCGAGAGGGCATGCTCATGGACTACCTCTCGCGCAGCCCGCACGCCGCCCTTGTTCACGAGCTCTCGGTGCGCCAGCGTAGCGTGGTGCGCCTCATGCGCGCCGCCGACGCCGACGAAGCGCACGGACGCCACGTCGCGCATCTCTCACTGGAGCTGTTCGACAGCGCCCGAGACCTGGGCTTGCACAAGCTCCGGGCGCCGGAGCGCGAGCTGCTCGAGCCGGCGGCGCTCCTGCACGACGTGGGCAGTTTCATCTCATATGCCGACCACCATCTGCACTCGGCCTACCTCATCGGCAACGCCGACCTACTGGGCTTCGACCAGCGCGAGACCGCCGTCATGGCCGCTACTGCTCTGTTTCATCGCAAAGCGACGCCGAGCGTGCGTCATGGCATATTCGCCGGGCTCGCGGCGACCGACCGCAAGACCGTGCGCACGCTCAGCACGCTCTTGCGCCTGGCAGAGCGGTTGGACCGCAGCCACGGCGGCGTGGTGCGCCACGCTCGGCTACTCGCAGGACCCACACGCCGCGAGCTCGTGCTGCGCCTCGAGACGAAGGGGCCGGCGCAGCTCGAGCTCTGGGGCCTCGAGAAGGCGCGTGCGTCCATGGAGAAGGCACTGCGGCGACGTTTGACGATCGAGACGGTGCCGGCGCCAGGGGCGTCCGCGGACGGTGCTCCTACAGCGAGCCCACCGTCCGCGCCAGACGCGAGCTGAAGGCTCTGCCGCCGATGTGCGTCCACATCTTCGGGAACTCGTCGACCAGGTGGTCAAGCTCGTCTTGGCGAGCCGCGAGGTAGGCCGCCACCCCAGGCGCGACCACCAGCCGCACGGCACGTCGGGCGTGTTCGCGCGGCGGCTCCCAATCGCCCCACGTGAGGAAGTTGCGCAGGATGGCGCAGCTCACGACGGCGTCCTGCAGGTCGCCGAGATGGTCCTGCATGTCCTTGGTCGCCTTGATCAGCGGCTTGGCGTCGGGCCCCAGGACCTCCTCGAAGAACTCGAACGTGTAGCGCATGGCCTTGCCCGCGATGCGCAGCCGGTGGAAGCGTACGAGAGGCGTAGACGGCCCGGCGATGATGTCGTCGTAGGCCCACACGGCCGCGACCCGGTCGTAGAGCATGGCCGGAAGCACCCGAGAAACGAGGTGCGGGCGGGCCTGGCCGTCGTCGGTGAGCACGGCCAGGCCCGCCCGCTCAGGGTCGTCCAGCAGCGCGGTCATGTCGGCGAGGAAGCGTGCGTAGCGGGGGCCGTCGAGGTAGGCCAAGAGCTCGGCGCGGGCCTGCTCGTATCGCCCGCGCCAGACGTGCAGCAGCGGATCGAGGTCGCCGCGCGGCGCCGTAAGCAAGGCGTCGAGGTAGCGCTGCGTCTTCTCGTGGAACACGTCGAGGTCGCGCACGGAGCCCAGAGTGCGGCCCGTGCGCTTGAGGCCGCGCTCGATGGACCTCACGGCCCCCTGATCCAGGTAAGGCGCGAACACGCGCAGGGCAGCTCGCATACGGCGTGTCGCCACGCGCATGTCATGGAGGTCTTCAGGGTCGTCGCCGGAACGTGTGCCAGGCTCGTGCTCCAGCATGCGAGCGAAGTGGAAGCGCAGCGTCTTCAGGGCGGCCTCGACCATCGAGTCAGTGGCAAGGATGCCGGGTCGCTTGGGTGCGGCCGCCTCGTTCGACATGTCGGCGGCGGGCGCGTCGGCGTCAGCCGCCGCCTTCTTCCGGTGCGGGCCTAGCCGCTCGACCATCCTGGCGGTCGCCCCACTAGTCCGCCCTGCGGACGACGGCGTGAGCCAGCGCCGGACTGCCTGTCGCACCGTGCCTACGAGGGCTGCGGCCCTGCGCTGCACGCCGTGAGCGGACTTCTGGTCATCAGAGAGCGCCGGACGAGCTGAGGCGACGAAAGACGACAAGACGGACGCCGCCTCCCTGTGCCGGTCGTCTCCCAGCGCCGCCAGGGCCCGTTCGGACTTGGACAGCGGCTGCGGTGTGAGGCCCCAGCTGCGACGCAGCTCGCCGGCGATAGCGACCAGGTCGGCCTCGGCGTCGGCGGCCTTGAGCTCGACCTCGACCTCGTATTGGGGGGCGAGCTCTTCACCGCGAACGACGATCACGAACGTGTCGAGCGACAGTTCGGCGACCTCGCGGCCATCCTTGGCGACGGTGCGCAGGAGCCGCCGCTGGCGTCCTTCGGCGAGCGTCGCGACCGGCTGTGCGCCGGCAGCCGCCAGGACCAGGTCGCGTGCCTTCCCGGCCGGCCACTCATGTGCCGGGGCGTCCGGGGCCAGCCCTGACGGCACGTCGAACTCGTGCTCCTCGCGGTGGTGGACGGCGCCCTCGGACGACGCGTCGTCGCTCGCGTCCGAGCCCGACGCGCGTCGCTTCACGGTGATCATTGCGCGATCGCCACGCTGGCGCCGCCTGAGCATGAGCCCGGCCGCCTCCAACGCCCGGTCGGGTGTGTCCAGGTAGGCGTCGGTCATGAGGGCGACCTCGTCGCCACTCACTTCGTAGCCGGCCAGTTCGCTGAGCTCGGCAAGTCGCGCCAGCGTGTTCGCGTCGGGCGCCGTGAACTTGGCCTCGATCTCCAGCATCTGCTGGTGCCTACGCAAGGGCACTGATCCTGGGCGGCAGCAGCCAGACGAGCTCGCCGCGCACGGTCTCGTCGTCGATGTCGACGCGGGCGATGCCGCCCTTCTTGCAGACCACAGCGCCGCCGGTCAGCTCACGGATGGTGCGGCTGAAGTCGGGTTCGTGGCCGACAAGCACAAGCGCCTGGGCGCCGCGGTGGTCGGCGAGAATGGCCGCCAGGTGCTTGCGGTCGAAGCCTCGCGCCAGCCGGTCGTCGTCGACAGGTGCACCCGCATCGAGCTCGGCGGCGGCGATCTCGGCCGTCTGGCGCGCACGCACGAGGGGGCTAGTCACGATGGCGTCGGCTGTTACCGCGACCCTGACCAGCAACCGCGCGCTAGCTGCGACAACGGCACGGCCTTCGTCGGTCAGCGGGCGCTCCTCGTCGGGCCGGTCCCACCCGGTCCTCGAGACGGCTGGTCCGTGACGCAGAAAGTATAGGCGCATCTCACTCTCCCACTAGCGGCCCTGTCCGGGCGATCGTGTGCCGTGCCGTCCCTTCTTCGCGGGCCGCCTTCCCCGTCGTCGACTCGCGGCGGGTAGCGCAGCCGCGCGGGCCGCCGCTTGCTCGATGAACCAGGCCTGGCCGTCAAGCGGCGGCTCGCCGTCGCTCGGTGTCGCCCGCACGTAGGTGAAGTCGTTCTGCATGAAGCGCGCCTTGACGTTGTCGCGCAAGTAGACCGCCAGGATCTCGTCGTGCAGGCGACGCACTAGCGCCTGGTCCTCGACGGGGAAGAGGACCTCGACGCGGCGGTTCAGGTTGCGAGGCATCAGGTCGGCGCTGCCGACGACTACTTCCTCGGCGCCGCCGTTGCGGAACCAGTAGATGCGGCTGTGTTCAAGGAACCGCCCGACGATACTCGTGACCGTGATCGTGTCGCTGATGCCCGGCACGCCGGGGCGTAGTGAGCACATACCGCGAACCAGCAGGTCGATCTTCACGCCGGCCTGCGAGGCACGGTAGAGCAGGGCGATCATCTCGCGGTCGACCAGCGAGTTCATCTTGAAGATCAGGGCCCCCTCGCGGCCGGCGAGCTGGTGCTCGATCTCGCGCTCGATCAGCGCCTTCAGCCGCTCGCGCAAGTTGATCGGCGCGACCAACAACTTCTTGTAGTCGCGCGAACGCGAGAAGCCCGTGAGGAAGTTGAACAGCTCGGTGGCGTCCTCGCCGATCACCTCGTCGCACGTGAACAGGTCGAGATCGGTATACTGCTTGGCCGTGATGACGTTGTAGTTGCCCGTGCCAAGGTGCACGTAGCGGCGGATGCCGTCGCCCTCGCGGCGCACGACCATGGCGATCTTGGAGTGGGTCTTGAGGCCGACGAGCCCGTAGATGACGTGGACGCCCTCTTCCTCGAGGGAGCGGGCCCACTCGATGTTGCTCTCTTCGTCAAAGCGCGCTTTGAGCTCTACCAGCACCGCCACCTCCTTGCCGTTGCGGGCCGCTTCCAGCAGAGCGGCCACGGCCGGCGCATTGCGGCCCACGCGGTAGAGGGTCATCTTGATCGCGAGCACGTCGGGGTCGCGAGCGGCTCGCTCGAGCCAATCGACGACCGGCGCGAAGGACTCGTAGGGCCGGTGGATGAGGATGTCGTGCTTGCGGATGGCCGAGAACACGTCCATGTCGGGGTTCTGGATGCGCTCCGGCGGTGCCGGCACAAAGGGTGGGTATTTCAGGTCGGGGCGGTCTATGCCCGACAGATTCAGACCGCTCATGCCCAACGGCGGGTCGACCGCGGCCATGTCCTCGGGCTCGATCTCGAGGTTGTCGAGAAGGATGCGCCGCACGCTCTCGGGTGTGGCGCTGTCGACCGTGAGGCGCACCACGGAGCCAAAGCGCCGCCGCAGCACGCCTTGCTCTATCGTCTCGAGCAAGTCGTCGGCCTCCAGCTCCTGGATCGACATCTCGGCGTCGCGCGTCACGCGGAAGGCGTAGGCGCCGGCGATGGTCATGCCGGGGAACAGCTCGTCGAGGTTGACGGCGATGAGCTGTTCGAGCCAGACGAAGTCGTAGCGCCGCGTGCGCTCGGCCGGCGTGAGGCCCTGTGGCGGCGGCAGCGGCACCAGCCTTGGCAGCGAGGACGGCACCTTGACCCGCGCAAAGAGCGGCTTGTCCTTCTCGTCGCGCAGCAGCACGGCGAGGTTGAGGCTCAAGTTGGAGATGTGCGGGAACGGCCGGCCGGGGTCGAAAGCTAGCGGCGTGAGCACCGGGAACACGTT